>Ga0075520_1000175_pt1 | contig 24422 bp, 24 predicted proteins | sample NGEPerB_FD_75100 | JGI IMG/M metagenome (GOLD analysis project Ga0075520, IMG submission 75100) | Arctic peat soil microbial communities from the Barrow Environmental Observatory site, Barrow, Alaska, USA - NGEE PermafrostAB12-B | ecosystem: Environmental > Terrestrial > Soil > Wetlands > Peat ... | reverse complement strand
GCGCGACGTGGGCGCGGCGCTGTCCCCGTTCAACTCGTTCCTGTTCCTGCAGGGGCTCGAGACGCTTCCGCTGCGCATGGAGCGGCACAGCACCAACGCCTACGCGGTGGCGCGGTTCCTCGAGGAGCACCCCAAGGTCGGTTGGGTGAGCTACCCGGGCCTCGAGTGCCACCCCAATCACGAGCTCGCGAAGAAGTATCACTATCGCGGCCAGTACGGCGCCATCATCGGCTTCGGCATCCTGGGCGGCCGCGACGCCGGGCGCAGGTTCGTGGAGAGCACGCAGCTCCTCTCGCATCTGGCCAACATCGGGGACGCCAAGTCGCTCGTCATCCACCCGGCGACGACCACCCACTCGCAGCTCGACGCCGACGAGCAACTGCTCACCGGCGTGACCGACGACTTCGTGCGCCTGAGCATCGGCATCGAGTCTGTCGAGGACATCGTCGCGGACGTCGAGCAGGCGCTCGCGAGGGCCTGAACGACCGCGAGGCGTAGAATGTGCGGCGGGCGTCCGCAGGGGACGCCCGCCGCACACGCTTTGAGGTCGCGATGACAGCAGCCAAGTCCACAGAGCGCAAGGAGATCGGCGACGTCGCCATGGGCCTCGGCGCCGACGCCGGTTCGGCCGGCGTCGTGCGCACGAAGCTCGTGACGTTCGACCAGCCCGGCCAGGAGCTCGCCCTCGAGGGTGGGGGCACGCTGGCGCCGTTCACGATCGCCTACGAGACCTACGGCAAGCTCAGCGAGCGCAAGGACAACGCCATCCTGGTGACGCACGCCCTCTCCGGCGACGCGCACGTCGCCGGGCTCCACAGCGCCAATGACAGGCGCCCGGGCTGGTGGGACATGATGATCGGGCCCGGCAAGGGCCTCGACACCGACAAGTACTTCGTCATCAGCTCCAACGTGATCGGCGGCTGCGGAGGCTCCACCGGGCCGGCCTCGGAGAACCCGGCGACCGGCCGGCCCTACGGCACCGACTTCCCGATCATCACCATCGCCGACATGGTCAACGCGCAGGTGATGCTCGTCGACCATCTCGGCATCGACAAGCTGCTCGCCGCCGTCGGAGGATCGATGGGCGGCATGCAGGTGCTCGAGTGGGCCGTCGCGCACCCGGATCGCGTGCACCTCTGCGTGCCGCTCGCGACCGCCGCGCGCCAGCCCACGCAGGCGATCGCCTTCAACGAGGTCGGCCGCCAGGCGATCATGGCCGACCCCGACTGGCGCGGCGGGCACTACTACGGCGGCAAGTCCCCAGCCAAGGGCCTCGGCGTGGCGCGCATGGTCGGCCACATCACGTATCTCAGCGACGAGGCGATGCAGGAGAAGTTCGGGCGCCGGCTGCGCGATGTGCACGACTATTCGTTCACGTTCTCGGCGGACTTCGAAGTGGAGAGCTACCTGCGCCACCAGGGACTCTCGTTCACCAACCGTTTCGACGCCAACACGTATCTCTACATCACGCGGGCGATCGACTACTTCGACCTCACCCGCCGGCACGGGACGCTCGTCCAGGCGTTCCGCGACGTGACGGCGCGCTTCCTCGTCCTCGGCTTCAGCAGCGACTGGCTGCACCCGCCGTATCAGCTCAAGGAGATCGTGAGCGCCCTGCGTGCCACCCACAAGCACGTGAGTTACTACGAGGTGGAGAGTCACTACGGGCACGACGCCTTCCTGCTCGAGCGCGAGAAGATGGAGGGCATCATCGGCGCCTTCCTCGCCAGCGGCGCCCGCACTTTCGTGCGGCAGGCGGGCTGACGGTACGTCCATGCGGCGCATCGACTACAAGCTCATCGAGGAGCTCGTCCCCCATGGGGCGACCGTCCTCGACCTGGCCTGCGGCGACGGCGAGCTGCTCAGCCAGCTCATCCGCGACAAAGACGTGCGCGGCAGTGGTGTGGAGCTCTCCAAGGAGGCCGTGGAGGCCTGCGTGGGCCGCGGCCTCTCCGTGTTCCACGGCGACCTCGACGCGGGGCTGCGCGATTTCGACGACGGGTCGCACGACGTCGTCATCCTGAGCCTCAGCCTGCAGCAGCTGCGCCGGCCGCGGATGATCGTGCGCGAGATGGTGCGCGTCGGCGACACGGCGATCGTCAGCTTTCCCAACTTCGCCCATTGGACGGCGCGCTACCAGCTGTTCTTCCGCGGGCGCATGCCGGTGTCCCGGGAGCTGCCCTACCAGTGGTGGGACACGCCCAACATCCACCTGTGCACCATCAACGACTTTCGCGCTCTCTGTCGCGAAGAGGGGCTGAGCATCCTGCAGGAGCAGTACCTGCGCTCCGTGGACAAGCCCGCCCCACCGCGCGTCGTGGTGCCCAACCTGATGGCACGCATCGCGATCTTCGCGGTCACGCGCTCCTGACGGGCCGCTCGCCGGCGGCATCGGCGGCCAGCTTTCAGCACCTCCATTCAGCGGGTACACTACTTCTGCGCTTTGCGCCTCAGAGACCGGCGTGAGCGTCACACGCGGCACCGACCGCCATCACCGAGCGACGGCGGGACGTGCTACAAGACAAAAGGAGAGACAAGTGCCTCAGGGTAAAGTGAAGTGGTTCTCGTCCGAGAAGGCCTTCGGCTTCATCGAGCAGGAGAACGACAACGACATCTTCGTGCACGTCACCGGCCTCGCCGACGGCGTCACTGCGATCGACAAGGACCAGCTCGTCGAGTACGAGGTGGAGCAGGGTCGCAAGGGTCCGCAAGCCACCAACGTGCGCCCCGCGTCTGGCGCCGCCGCCGCTCCCGCCGCGGCCCCCGAGGCTGAGGCCGCCGAGGTCGCCGAGGTCGAAGTCGAAGAGGCGGAAGTCGACGTTGTAGAAGTCGACGCTGTCGAGGTCGACGAGGTAGAAGTCGCCGAGGTCGAAGTCGAAGAGGCGGAAGTCGATGAGGTCACGGTCGACGAGGCGGAGTCCGAGGGCGACGAGGTCTAAGGCTCTGAGCTCCTGAGGGGGCCGGCCGCCGGGGCAGTGCTCGGAGCCCGGCGGCCGGCTCTTTCTTCATTTTCGCCTCCGGCGGGTACCATCCCCACGCCACACTCGGCTGGGAGGACGCGATGATCGAGGACATCCACTGGCTCGGCCACGATTCGTTCCGGCTTGACGGGTCGAGCACTGTCTACATCGACCCGTGGAAGCTCGGTGAGGGCGCGCCGCCCGCCGACGTCGTCCTCGTCACGCACGACCACTACGATCACCTCAGCGCCGGCGACATCGCCAGGGTGGCTACGCCGGCGACCACCGTCGTCGGGCCTGCCTCAGTGACCGCCCAGCTCGAGGGCCTGAAGACGATCACCGTCGCGCCGGGCGACACGGTCGGCGTCGGCTCCGTGACCGTGACCGCGGTGCCCGCGTACAACATCGACAAGTTCCGCGCGCCCGGCGAGGTCTTCCACCCGCGCGCGGCCGGCTACGTCGGGTACATCGTGGAGCTCGACGGCCGCCGCATCTACCACGCCGGCGACACCGACGCGATCCCCGAGATGCGCGACGTGCGCTGCGACGTCGCGCTCCTCCCCGTGAGCGGCACCTACGTGATGACCGCCGACGAGGCGCTCGAAGCGGTGGACATGATCGAGGCGGCGGTCGTCGTGCCGATGCACTTCGGCGACATCGTCGGCTCGGCGGCGGATGCCGCGCGCCTCAGGGAGTCGAGCCCAATCCCGGTCGAGATCTTGCCGTTGGAGTCGGCGTGAACCCGCGCCCAGGCGTGAGCCCGCGGCCATGCGTGAGCTCACGCCGCCAGCACGGGAGCCGTCCATGAAGGTCGTTCGCGCCGTCCCCACCGAGAGTCTTTCGGAGCAGCTCAGCGTTCAGCGCCTGAGCGCACCTCTCGATCTGCACCAGATGAGGGCCAACGTGTTCACCCTGGCCGAGGGCTCCATGTCGCGGCACATGCACCGCGAGCAGGAAGAGGTCTACCTGGTGCTCGACGGGACGGCGATGTTCGACGTGGACGGGCGCCAGCTCAAAGTCGGCGAGCGCGAAGCGCTCGCCGTACCGGCCGGCGCCTGGCATCGCGTGGCCAACGCCGGCGCAGGGCCGCTGACTTTCTTCGTCGCGGCCGCGCCGCCGGTGGAGGGCGACGCCCAGCTCGAACGCTGACCAGGCGCCGGCAAGGCGCTACTCGTCCACCCACTCGAGGATGACCGCCTCCTCCGGGCAGGCCTCCTCGGCGCGCTCGACCGCCGCCCACAGCGTCTCGTGAGGCTCTGCCTCGAGGACGTTGGGCAGCCCGTCGTCGCGCATGAAGAACACCTCCGGGCACACCGCTTCGCAGGCCCCGACGCCGGTGCAGCGCTCGTAGTCCACGCTCACTTTCAGCTTCTTCGCCATGGCGTGAGTCTACACCGGCGGACCGGCGACGCGGCGGCCGGCGGGCGCTGCGAGGCGGCGTGACCGCTCGGGCTTCGTTTGGACGCCGGGCGGCGCGGTAATCAATCGCCTTGAGGAGTGGTTCGCTGGGCCTGGCCCACGAGGGGGTGGCGAATGATCATCGAGGGAGAGCTTGCGCCGGACGACGTGGTGACGACCATCGAAGCCGACCGCATCGACCTGCGCCCCCCGGGCATGCCGCTCGTCCTCTTCTTCTACCGCGAGGCCTGGTCGCCGGCGTCGACCGACCTCGCGCGCGACTTCGACGACCAGCACTACGAGTTCGACGCCTTGGGCGTACGCATCGTCGGCGTCGGCGTTGACGGCCCGGAGCGCACCGCCACGTTCGCCGCGTCCTGCGGGCTGCGCTACCAGCTCGCCGACGACACGTCTCGCGAGCTGTGCCGGGCGTTCGGCGTGCTCGACGCCGCGGACAACCAGCCGCACCCGACCACATTCATGATCGACGTCGACGGGGTGGTGCGGCGCGTGTTCGCCGGCATCCCGCCCTTCGGCCACGCGCTCGACGTGGTCGACGACGCGCGCGAGTTCTGGGGCTGAGCCGGCCGGCGCCGCCGGCGAGCTCAGCCAAACGACAGGAGGAGGGCTTCGTGCTCAAAGTCGGCGAAAAGGCCCCGGACGTCAGCGGGGCCTCCTATGACGGATCGACGTACTCGTTTGGCGCGCCCCGCAAGCGCACCGTGCTGTGGTTCTACCCCAAGGCCAACACCGGTGGCTGAACGACCGAGGCCGTTGAGTTCAACGGACTGCTGGACGAGTTCCACAAGCTGGACGTACAGGTGATCGGCGCGAGCATCGACTCGGCTGCCGCCAACAAGAAGTGGGCCGAGAAGTACGACCTCAAGATGCCGCTGATCGGCGATGTGGGCGACCACGACGTGGCCAACGCCTTCGGCGTGTCGCGCCCGCTCGTCGGGGTGGCCAAGCGCACCACCTGGCTCATCGACCCCGACGGCACCCTGCGCAAGATCTACCCGAAGGTGACGCCCAAGGGGCACGCCGCCGAGGTGCTCGCGGCCTGCAAGGAGCTCTGGGGCTGAGCCGGCCGCAGCGCCGCCGCAGGCGGTGCGGCGGCCGCGGCGCGGGCGCCTCGCCCGGACTACTCGTCCGGCGCGGCGTCGCCCGCTCCGGGCTCTTCGTCGCGCACGCCGAAGTAGGCTGGGGCGTCGATCATGAAGATCCGCGCCGACCAGGCCGTGCCTGCCGTGGTCGACCTCTCCGCGTCGTCGATGGCGCCGATGCGGGCGGTCATGTCGTCGCAGTAGTGCACGATGACCGCCTCCCGCGTCTGCGGGACGACGGGGCTGCCCTTCTCGCGCATCCCGTGGTGGGAGACGATGATGTGGCGCAGGCGCTTGGCCAACTCCTCCGGGAAGTCCGGCACCTCGGCGATGAGCTCGCGCACCATGTCGTGACCGATGACGATCTCGCCGTGGAGGCGGCCCTCGTCGGTCATCAGCGGCGCCATGCCGTCGCTGGTGTAGGCCTGCGTCTTGCCGATGTCGTGGAGGAGCGCGCCGGCGGCGACGAGGTCGCGGTCGACGGAGTCGAACCGCGAGGCCACGCCGGCGGCGGCCTCGGCCACGATGAGCGAATGCTCGAGGAGGCCGTGCCGGTAGGCGTGGTGGTTGCGCACGGCGGCCGGCGCGACGAGGAACGTGGCGCCGGGCTCGCGCGAGCCGTCGAAGGCAAGCTCCAGGAGGCCACGCAGGTGCGGCTCCTCGACCGAGTCGACGAGAGCGTGCAGGCGCTCCCCGAGCTCGGCGGTGCCTATCGGTGACACGGGCACGAGGTCCGCGGCGTCGTATTCGTCCGGCTCGGCGAGCCTGAGCCGGCGGATCTGGATCTGGGGACCGTACTGCGGGTGCACGCTGTAGGTGCCGGCCGCGACCACGACGTCGCCGGCGGACACGCCGAGCGCCTCCTCCGACGGGTCGAAGTGGATGCACGACACCTCGCCGGTCGCGTCGCGCAGCTTGAGGCGCAGGTAGGTCTTGCCGTTGCGGTCGGTGGCCGTGGTCTTCTCGGAACACGTGAAATACGTGTCGACCGCCTGGCCGCTCTCGAGCTCGGCGATGGGGGTGCGTGGCATGGCGGCCGCGAGGCCGCTGAGTTCTGTGATCATTCGTTCTCCTTGGTCCCAGCTAGGCTACCAGACCGCCCGGACGTGGGACGTGGAGGCTCAGGCGGACGATGCCGGCGGCTTCTTGCGCGCGCCGCCGCCCGGCGGCTTGCTCGCCGCTTCGCGCGCGGCCGGCTTGCCCGTCGCCTTGGTGCCGCTCGCCTTCTTTGCGGCCGTCTTGCCCGCGCCGGTCTTGCCCGCGCCGCCCGCCTTCTTGTCGGCCGGCTTGGGGGCCGGCGCCTTGGCGGCCGGCTTGCGCGGCGTGGTCTTGCGCGCCGGCTTCTTCGCCGCAGGCGCCTCTGGCGCGGCGGCGGAGGCGGAGTCCGCGCCGGCGGCGACCCCGTCCGATCTGCTGCTCGCCGCGTCGTCCGCGACGGCCGGCTCGGCGGCGGCCCCGGCCTCGCCGGCGGCCTCGGCAGCGGCCTTGTGGCCGCCGGCCGCGGCGCGGATGGCGGCGATCTCCGCCTCCTTGTAGCTCAGCGCCCGGTGCGCCTCGCGCAGGCGCGCCGCGGCTTCGGTCGTCCCGACCGGCTCAAGCTCGCCGCGCTCGATGAGATCGAAGGCCGCGTGGCCGAGCTCCCGCTCCGCCTTGCGCACCTCGTTCTGGAGCACGACGACGCGCGCCTGTGCAGCGGTGACCTTGCTGGCGCGTCCGGCGTCCGAGGCCAGGGCGTTCGCCTTCTCCTTCACGGTGTCGAAGAACCCCATCATCTCTCCTTGTCGCCGAGCCGCCGGAGCTTGGACATCGCCGTCAGGTCGCCGGGTCGGCGGGTTCGCTGGGAGTCGTGTAGGGCTGCACGCCGGGCTGGTCGGTGGCCGGCGGCGAGACGTACGGCGCCGCGGCGGGCGCGGCGCCGGTCGCCGGCACGGGAGGCACCGCGCCTACCGGCGGCACGGCGTTCACCGGCGGCACTGCACCCACTGGCGGGACGGCGCTGGTCGGCGGTACCGCGCTTGCCGGAGCCGCCGCGTCGGTCGCGGCACCACCGCCAGCCTTGATCGCCTCGATCTCAGCGTTTTTGGCGTCGATCGCTGCCATCGCCGCGTCCACGGCGGCCACTGCGTTGTCGAGCGAGGCGTGCGAGAGCTCGCCGGCCTTGATGAGCGTGTACGCCTCGGCGCCGAGATCGCGCTTGGCGTCGTCGGCGGCCCCCTCGAGGCTCTTGAGCTTGACCTGCGCCGCTCCCACCTTGCCGGCGGTCGCCGCGTCTCCCGCCAGGCCGGCGGCTTTCTGTGTCACCTTGTCGAATAGACCCATGATCCCTCCTGGACTGGGTTGCGTGAACGGGCTGCCGGCTTCGCCGGCGCTCATGGGCGGGAGTCTACCCGCAGGGCGAGATACTGCCACGTACGCCCCGCTCTGGTGGTGCCGCGCGCCCGCCGGTTGAGAAGGCCCGCCGCTTCCGGCAAGCTGTGGAGGGCATACGCAAGCGATGGATGAGGCGGTCATGACATGAGCAACGTGACGCTCGGCGGGATGGCGCTGCGGGACGGAGTTCTTCTGCAGAGCGAGAGCTATTGGGCCGCCGCCGTGCGCGAGCCGGGCGGCGGCGTGAAGGTCGCCTCCGGCCGCAAGGCCAAGCTCCCCGGCCGGGACAGCCTGCAGCAGGTCCCGGTGCTCCGCGGTCTTGTGAAGCTCGGCGAGTCCGTCTCCGTGCTCCCGGCCGTGCGCCGGGCGACCGGCGGGCCGGTACTGCCCCAGGAGGACCCGCGCATGCTCGCCGCGACCGCCGCGAGCGCCGTGGCGACCGTCATGCTCCGCAGCACCAAGCTGGGCTCGCCGCTCTTCAAGGAGCTCGCCGCCGCCGGCGTGTCGCTCGCCCCTTTGCTCCTCCTCCTACGCGACTCGCGTCTCTCGCGGTACCACGGCGCCGAGCACAAGAGCGTGGCGGCCTACGAAAGCGGCGGCGACCCGGCGACGGCGGACAAGGAGCATGCGCGCTGTGGCACCAACCTGATGGCGCCGATGATGGTGACGAGCGTGGCGACGAACCTCGTCCTGCGCGCCGCCGGCCAGGAGCGCAAGCCGCTGGCGACGTTCCTCGCCGGCCTGGTGAGCATCGGCACGGCGATGGAGCTCTTCTCCTGGATGGCGCGCCACCAGGACCACCCGCTGGCGCGCACGCTGCGCCGGCCGGGGATCGAGATGCAGCGGCTGTTCACGACGAGCGAGCCGAGCGAGGACCAGCTCGACGTGGCTCATCTGGCTTTGCAGGAGCTCCTCCGGCTCGAGGACGCCGCGCCCGCAGGCGCGTGACACGGCCGGGCAAAGCGACGGCCTGACCGCCCTTTGGGGGCGATCGCGCCGGTTGGGCGGCGTGCCCTCAGTCCGCCGGCTCGCGCTCCGAGAGCCGCTTACGCCGCCGCTCCTGCGCCTCCGCGAACCAGTGCTTCTGCTCGTCGGTCGCGGGCACGAGCGGCGGCACGGGGATCGGCTTGCCGCTGTCGCTGAGCGCGACGAACACCAGGTACGCCGAGTTGGTGTGCGCGACCATGCCGGTCGTGAGGTCCTCCGCCTCGACGCGCACGCCGACTTCCACCGACGTCCTGCTCGCGAAGTTGACGTTGGCGTGGAGCCGTACGAGGTTGCCGACCTGCACGGGGTGGTGGAAGTCGATACGGTCGATCGCGGCCGTGACGACCTTGGTGCGGCAGAAGCGATACGCGCAGGCCCCGGCGGCCTCGTCGATGAGCTTCATCATGATGCCGCCGTGGATGTTGCCCATGAAGTTGGCGTCGGCCGGCTGCATGAGGTGAGTGAGCACGAGGCTGGTCTCGCTGCCGCGAGGCAAGGGTTCGTTCATGGCGTCCCCAGAGTCGGGAGTGGTGCTACAGGTCGATGGCCCCGGGCGTGCCGCGCTGGCGCCGGTCGCGGGTGGTGCGCTTGTCCCCGCGAGAACGGTCCGTGCGGCGGTCGCCGTGGCGCCGGTCCATGATGACCGTGACGTTCGGATTGTCCTTGTAGTGCTCGACGAGCCGACGAAACGCTTCGTCGCCGAGCTCGGGTGGCACGACGCAGTAGATCATCACGACCCCCGGTAGCCGGCCTCACTCTAGCAAACGGCCCCGGGCGTCGCCAGAGGCGGACCCGGGGCCGTGCGCAGCGCAAAGGAAGAGCCGGGAGCCGCTGCCTTCGGCAGCTCCCGGCTCTCTGAAGGGGGTACCACGAACTGTATCGGCACTCAGGCCGGGACCTTGAGCGCTCCGTCGCCTCGCCAGACAGCGCTTCTGGTAGGCTGGCCGCGGCATGGTGACACAGGGGGAGGCTCGCGTGTTCCCACACTTCGACGCGGTGGTCGCGGACGTACCTGACCGCGATTCCTTCCCGCGTCTTGACGAGCTCGAGGCCTGCGTCGACGAGCTCGCCGGCGCCGGAGGCGCCGGGGTGTGGACGGCCGGGCGCTCCCGGGGCGGCCGTCCGATCCGCTGCCTCGAGATCCCCGGTGGCCCGCTTCAGGCTCTGCTGGTCGGGCTGCCTCATCCGGAGGAGCCGGTCGGCGCCCTCATGCTCCAGTACGTGCTGCCGCTGCTCGCTGCCGGCCTCGCGGAGGAGCTCGGCTTCGGCTTCTCCGTGGTCATGGCCGGCGACCCCGACGGCCTGGTGGTCAACGAACCTTGGTTCGGCCGGCCGTACGACCTCGCCGAGTACCTCCTGCACGTGTACCGCCCGCCCCTGGCGGACCAGTTCGAGTGGACCTTCCCGGTGGAGTACAAGCGCTACGGTTTCTTGCAGCCGCTGCCGGAGGCGCGCGCCGTCATGGAGGTCGTCCATCGCCGCCCGCTCGACCTGTACGCAGGCCTGCATGACTCCACGTTCTGCGGCGGCTACTTCTACCTTTCCGCGACCGACGCGGAGCTGGAGGCCGATCTCGCTGCCGCCCTGGCGGCGACGGCCCTGCCGGTGCACTGCGGCGAGCCCGAGGTGCCGTACCTGCGGACACTGTCGCCCGGCGTCTTTCAGGCCTTCTCACTCGCCGACGACTACGACTACTACGAGACCTACGGCGCGGATCCCGCCGCCCTCCTGACCTGCGGCACGTCGAGCGACGCGTATGCGGCGGCCACCTGGGACTGCTTCACCCTGGTCGCCGAGACTCCGCACTTCACCACCTCGCGGATCGCCGACCTGCGGCCCGCCGGCCTCAGCCGAGGTGAAGCCCGGCTCGACGGCCTGGGCGAGACGCGCGCGCTTGCCGACTGGCTGCACGAGCGCTACGTGGAGGCAGCGCCGCGGCTCACCGTCGAGACGCCTTGGCAGCGCACCGTCCACGCCTATCTCGCCACGATGGTGGAGGACCTGCGCGCCGAACGCGCCCAGGTCGAGTCCGAGCCACGGTTCCGCGAGGAGGCCACCGTGGCCCAGCTCTGCGACTCCCTGTACCTGCGGCAGCTGGAGGCGCTCACGCGCGTCGGGCAGTTCGCCAACATGGTCGCCTCCGAGCCGGTCCAGGACCACAAGCTCGTCGCGCTGCGCGAGGAGGCCGAGGCCCTGGTGCGCGAGCGCGCGCCCCGACTGGCCTCGGCGTGCGGTCTTGAGCCGGTGCCGCTCCGGCGGCTCGTCCAGTGCCAGCTTTCGGCCCTGCTCAGCACGCTCCTGACCGTGCGCGACCGCTACCGCCCGGCGCGTCCGCGCCCTGCGGCAGCGCGCACGCCGAGGCCCTGAGGCCGCCGGTGAGCGCGGCCGCAGTCGTGAAGTCCTCACGCAGCGCTTCGCGGCTGCCGATATCACGCGCGAGCGGGCAGGCGCGGGGCCTTCGGCGCACGGCCGGTCGCGCGGCCCGGCACGGCAGGAGGGGCGGATGAGCCGATGAGCGCAGGATCGTCGTCGCGGAGCGCGGAGTACGCGCTCGCCTGCGAGGTGAGCGCCGCCATCACGTCGTCGCTCGTCCTGGAGGACGTGATGGCGACCGTGGCTCGGCGCATCGCGGAGGCGCTGGGCGTGTGGGAGTGCGACCTGTACGAGTACTACCCGGTGAGCGAGACGATGATCGCCACGGCGCGCTGGGCGCGCGAGATGACGTCGGAAGACGTGGGCTGGGTGGGCACGCACATCGACATCAAAGAGCGCCGGTCATACCAGGACATGTTCCGCGACCGCACTTTCTGCGAAGCCTACGCGGGCGACGAGACCGACTCGGTGGACGGCGCCCTGATGGACGAATGGGGGGAGAAGGCGACCATCGCGGTCCCGCTGGTCTTCGAGGGGTCGCCGATCGGCTGTCTCACTCTGGTCGAGAAGCGCGAGGTGAGGCGCTTCGACGAAGCCGACAGGCGCCTCATCGCCCTGCTTGCCGCGCCGGCCGCCGTCGCGATCCACAACGCGCGCGTCTACCGGCTGTGGGAGGAGGAGAACCGCCACCTCTCGTCGCTGCTCGACTCGAGCCGCGCCTTGAGCTCCACGCTCGATCTCGACGACCTGCTGGCGCTCGTCTGCCGCAAGGCGGCTCGCGCTCTTGAGACGGCTCAATGCGTCATCTACGAGTACGATCGCCGGCACGACGCGATCGTCTACCGGGCGCTGTACGAGGAGGCTCCGACCGACGATGCCGGGTCGCGCGCCGGCATGAGCCTCCCGCTCGACGACTACCCGTCGGACCGCGTCTTGCTCAACGGCGGCCGGATCGTGGAGGAATCCATCCTCGATACCGATCTCTCGGAGGAGGTGCGCGCCTCTATGGAGCAGTGGGGCGAGAAGTCGTGCCTGAGCGTGCCGATCTCCTTCAACGACGAGCCCGTCGGCATGCTCGTGCTCATCGAGACCGCGCGCGAGCGGAGGTTCTCGGCCAAGGAGATCGACCTTGCCCGCGGCCTCGGGGAGCAGGCCGCCGCCGCGATCCACCACGCCCGGCTCTACCGCCGCGAGCAGTCCCAGAACGATCGGCTGCTGGCCTTGCTCGAGAGCAGCCGGGTCCTCGCGGGTTCGCTCGACGTGACGACGGTGCTGGACGAGCTGCGCGCCGGGGCCGCCGGCCTCTTCGGCGCGCAGCACGTCGACGTCGACGTGGCTCTTTTGGGCGACGATGGCCGCTACCTGCCCCTCGCGGCGGCGCTCGCGGAGGCCGCGGACGGCGGCGACGAAACAGACGAGCCGGGGCCGGCCGTGTCGCTGGACGAACTGGGTGCGAGAGTCATGAGACGCGGTGAACCAGGTCAGGAGAGCTCCGGCGATCTCTGCCGAGTGGTCGTTCCCCTCGTCCTTCAGGGCGAGGCGCAGGGCTTTGTCGACGTCCGGCTGAAGGGCGGCCACGAGCTCGGGCACGACGAGATGGGGCTCCTCCAGACTCTCGCCGGCCAGACCGCTGCGGCGATCGTCAACGCGCGCCTGTATCGCACGATCGAACGCCAGGCGATCACCGACGGCCTGACGGGCCTCTACAACCACCGTCACTTCTACGAGCGCCTGAACCAGGAGTTCGCGCGCGCCCAGAGATACGGCCTCCCGCTGTCGCTCCTGATGATCGACATCGATGACTTCAAGCACTTCAACGACCGCTACGGTCATCCCGCCGGCGACCTCGTGCTGGCGGAGGCCGGCAGAATCCTGTCGGAGCAGCTGCGCAGAGGAGTCGATCTCGCGGCGCGCTACGGCGGCGAGGAGTTCGTCGTCCTCCTGCCCAACACGCGGCGCGACGGCGCCCTGGTCGTGGGCGACCGGCTGGTGCGACAGATCGCCGCCTTGACGCGCGCCGCTTCGGGCGCTGCTCCCGAGAGCGAGGCGGACGCGCGCACCGTGGGTGAACGCATCCGCCTGCGCATCGGCACGGCGCAGGTCGCGGGCATCCGTGACGGGTCGGAGCCACACGTGAGCGTGAGCGTCGGCGTGGCCGCCTTCCCCGCTGCCGCCGGCCCTGCGGAGCTTGTGCGCAATGCCGACAAGGCGCTCTACCTGGCCAAGCGGCTCGGCAAGAACCGCGTGGAGGTGTTCGGCGCGTGAGCCGCCAAGCCGACCCCTTCGAGACGGCATATCAGGTCGGCACCACGCTGTCCGCATCGCTGGACCTCGACGAAGTCCTGGCGTCGATCGCGCGCCAGGTCGGCGAGGCCATGGACGTGCAGCGGTGCGATATCAACGAATACGACGCCGGCGCCGGGACGATGACGTACCTGGCGGTGTGGTCGGAGCAACTGCGCCGGGAAGACACCGACTACGTGGGCACCGTCGTGAGCATGGCCGAACGCCCTGAGCGCGACGCCGTGATCCGCAAGGGAGACATCCTTGAGGCCTACCTCGATGATCCCGGCCTCGATGCGCGTGAGCGCGAGGTCATGGAGCAGTACGACGAGCGCGCCGTCATGGAGATCCCGCTCGTCTACGGCGGCGAGCCCATCGGCGTGCTCGGCATCGTGGACGCGCGGCCGGATCGCCGGTACGACGCCGCCGACAAGCAACTCTTCCGCCTGCTCGCGCAGCCGGCCGCCATCGCCATCGGCAACGCGCGCGCCCACCGCGCGCAGCGCGAGCGCGCGCGAAGCACGGCGGCGCTGCTCGACTCGAGCCGCGTGCTCGCCGCGACCCTTGACCTGGACGAAGTGCTGGCGCGGGTCGCGCAGCTCGCCGTCGAGGTCTCCGGCGCCTCGCAGAGCGCGATCTACGAGTATCACGCGGAGACCGACACACTCGTGTACAAGGCCGAGTTCATGGCGGAGTCGGCGCCCAAGGGAACGTCTGATCAGGACGTCGGTGCCGTCTACCAGATGAGCGAGTGCCCCAACGAACAGGCCGTGCTGGCAGGCGCCGGCGCCGTCGAGGAGCACCTCTCCGATCCCGAGCTCGACCCTCTGCGGCGGCAGGTGATGGAGGAGTTCGGAGAGGCCACGAGCCTGACGCTGCCGCTGCGGTTCGGCGAGTCGCCGGTGGGCCTCCTGCGGTTGTACGAGCTCGAGCGGGAACGGCGCTTCGAGCCTTCGGAGATCGACCTCCTGGAGGCGCTTGGCGAGATCGCCAGCGCCGCGATCCACAACGCGCGCCTGTTCCGGGAGGAGCGCGACCAGAGCGGGCGCCTGCTGGGCCTGTTCGAGAGCACGACCGGGCTCGCGTCCTCGTTCGAGCTCGGCACGATCGTGACCGAGATCGAGCGCGGCGCGGCGCGCCTGTTCGGGGACGCGCGCGCCGTTGACGTCTGGCTGCACGGAGACGACGGCGCCCTGGCGCCGTCCGCGGACGTCGTGGCGGCCGCCGGAGCGGAGGCCGGCAGCGCGCCGTCGCCGCTCCCGCCGCCACCCGGCGCACTCGCCGCGCAGGCGCTCGCGGCTCTCGCGCCGGCCCAGGCGGCCGGGGATGACGCGTCCGAACTGATCGTGCCGTTCGCGGTCCGCGGCCAGGCGGCCGGCCTCGTCGTAGTGCACGGACCGGGGCACCGCGCGTTCGCGAACGCCGAGGTGGAGGCGCTTCAGGTGCTGGCCAACCAGGTCGCGGTCGCCGTCGACAACGCGAGGCTCTACCGCTACGTCGAGCGGCAGGCGATCCGCGACGGCCTCACGGGCCTCTTCAACCACCGCTACTTCCAGGAACGGCTCCTTCAGGAGTGCGCCTTGGCGCGCCGCTACGACCTCCCGCTTTCGCTGCTGATGATCGATGTGGACGACTTCAAGAAGTTCAACGACGAGTTCGGTCACCAGCTCGGCGACGAGGTCCTGCGGGAGATCGGCGGGGTCCTCGCGGGGTCCGTGCGCCACGGGATCGACCTCCCCGCCCGCTACGGCGGCGAGGAGTTCGCCATCATCCTGCCGCACACGCGAGCGGACGGCGAGCCCCCTGAGGGGCAGGCGCCGAAGGACGGCGCGGAGGCACTACCGCCGGCCGGCTCCGGTGCGCTGGTCGTGGCGGAGCGCCTGCGGCTCGCTATCGCGGAGCGCGCTTTCGCCGGGCACGGAGGGCGCCGCTACGCGCACGTGACGGTCACCGTCGGCGTCGCCCGTTTCTCACCCGACCACCAGGGGGCCGCGGACCTCGTGCGCGTCGCTGACGAAGCTCTCTATGCCGGGAAGCGCGGCGGCCGCGACCGCGTGGAGGTTCGGCTGTGAGCCCCCGGGACCCGGCGGACGTCGTCGCGCTCACCTCCGACGTCAACCTCGCCATCGTCGCAAGTCCTGGTCTGGACGAGATGCTCGCCGCGGTCGCGCGGCGCGTCGTCGAGGCCCTCGACGTGTGGGAGTGCGACATCTACGAGTTCCGTCCCGAGTCGGACGAGCTGATCGCGGCGGCGATCTGGTCCCGCGACATCACGCCGCGCGACCGCGAGTGGGTCGGCGGCTCGTACCCGCTGGCCGGCCGCCCCAGCGATCGTCGCCTGGTCGAGGAGCGCGCGCTTCGCGAGCTCCATAGCGACGATCCGGACCTGGGCCCCGAGGACGCCGCCACCATGCGCAGCTGGGGCGAGCGCAGCGTGATCTCCGTGCCGCTGGTCTTCCAGGACCAGGTGATGGGCGCGCTCACGCTCATCGAGAAGCGCGCCCCTCGCCACTTCAGCCCGGAGGACCTTCGCCTGCTCGGACTTATGGCGGCGCCGGCCGCCGTCGCCGTCAACACGGCGCGCATGTACCGTCGCGAGGCGGAGCAGAACCGGCGGCTCCAGGCTCTGCTCAGCGCCAGCCGGGCGATGACCACCACGATGCGGCTCGAGGATCTCCTGGCGGCCATCGCCGTCGCGGCGCGGACCGCGCTCGAGAGCGACGAGTGCGCGATCGACATCTACGACGCCGCGACCGGCACCATCAGGATCGCGGCCTACGACTCGGTGGAGCCGGAGGACCAGCGGGAGGACTATCTCGGCATGACGCTGGCGCTCGCCGACTATCCAGCCGATGAAGCCGCGCTCCGCGGTGGCCTCATCGTGGAACAGCGCGCCGCAGACCCGGAGGCGGACGAACGCAACCGGGAATGGATGGTCGCCCACGGGGAGCAGACCTTGCTGACCGTGCCGCTCGCGTACGAGGGCGAGCCGATCGGCATGCTCGTGTTCGTCGAGCTCAAGGAGGAGCGGCGCTACACCGACGACGAGCGGGAGCTGGCCACCGCGCTCGGCGAGCAGGCGGCGTCGGCGATCCATCATACGCGGCTCCTGCAGACGACCGAGCGGCAGAACCTTCAGCTTGGTCTCCTGCTCGAGTCCACGCGCGCCATCAGCTCCAGCGTGGAGCTCGACGACGTGCTCGCCGTCGTGGCGCGCACCACCGCGGAGGCCCTGGTCGCGGAGCAGTGCCAGATCCAGGAGTACGACTCCGGGGCGAACACGGTGAAGCCGATCGCGTTCTGGCAACGCGACGCTTCGATGCCCGAGCCCGACAGCATCGGCAAGGTATTCTCCCTCGACGACGAGCCCGACGAGCGGGCCTTCCTCGAGTCCATGGAAGTCGTCCAGCAGTTGTACTCCGACCCCGCGCTCGCGGCGCCCACGCGAGCGACGATGGAGAAGTATGGGGACCTCTCTTACCTCAACGTCCCGCTCGTGTTCGGCGGCCAGTCGTTCGGGGTCATGGTGCTCGTCGAGACCAAGGTGGAGCGGCGCTGGACGGAGGACGAGATCGCCCTGGCCAGCGCGCTGGCGGAGCAGGCCGCGGGAGCGATCGAACGCGCACGGCTCTACAAGCGCGTCCAGGAGCAGGCCATCACCGACGGGCTGACGGGCCTGTTCAACCACCGCTACTTCTACGAGCGCCTCGATCAGGAGGTCGCCCGGGCGAGGCGCTACGGCACGCCGGTATCGCTGCTCATGGTCGACATCGACGACTTCAAGGCCTTCAACGACCGGCACGGGCACCTGGCGGGTGATGCCGTGCTTCGCCGGCTTGCGGAAGTCCTGCGCGACGAACTGCGCCAGAGCCTGGACCTCGCGGCGCGCTACGGCGGCGAGGAGTTCGCGATCATATTGCCCAACACGCCGATGATCGCGACGGCGGACGCGCAGCTCGAGATGGATCTCGCGGGCAAGCTGTCGCGGGCCATTGACGCAGAGGACCCGCCGCCGCCGGGCCATCGCGCCGGCGCCGAGGAAGTGGCGGAGCGCATCCGCCGGCGCATCGCGACGACGTCCTTCACCGGGCACGACGGCGCGGCGCTCTCGCGGATCACGGTCAGCATCGGCGTGGCCGTGTTCCTGCTCAAGACCGCATCGGTCGAGGACCTCGTGAGCAACGCCGACGCCGCTCTCTACAAGGCCAAGCGCGGCGGCAAGGACAGAGTCGAGAGCTATGGCTGACGCCCGCGTGGACGCTTCTGCCGGAGGCGCGTCTGCCACTCGCGGCTCAGGTCCGCTCGTCGACCAGCTGTTCGCCACCGTCGTGCGCGCGGTGGGCGAGTCGCTCGACGTGACCACGGTGGACCTGTGGACGTTCTCGCGTGACGCCGACTCCTTCGAATGTCGCGCCTTCTGGAGCCGCGAGTCGCCGGACTCTCCCGACCTCGCGTGCGTCGGCACGGTCGTCCCGCTGGCCCAGAGCGGGGACCTGCGGCGGCTCTTCCTCACCGGCGAGACGGTGGAGCACCACGCCGACGACCCCGGCCTCTCGCCGGCCGAGCTCGCCTACCTCGGGAAGCACGGCTATCGCAGCAAGATCGACACGCCGCTGCTCGTCGGGGACGAGGTCGTCGGCGTGCTGAGCATCGCGGAATCACGCAGCGTCCGCCGGCTCACCGGGGAGGACGAGCGGCACTTCCGCAGCCTCCGCGATCTGAGCGCCGCCGCGCTACAGGCGGCCGGGCTGGTAGTGCGCTCCGACGAGCGCAACCGCGGCCTTCGCGGTCTCTTGGCTTCGGCACGCGACATGGCAGGCTCACTCGAAGTCCGCGCCGCCGCCGACCGCGCGCGCGCCGAGGTCTCCGGGCTGCTCCCCGGCATCGCCTGCGAGCTGGATGTGCTGCTTCGCCAGGACGACGGTTCCTTTGCCGCTGTGGGCGCGGCCGGGCTCCCCGGCGCCCCGGCGTCGTCGCCGGCCGACAACGTCGCCAGGCAGGCGCTGGGGAAGATGGAGCCGGTGCAGGGAAAGACGGCGGACGGTCGCCGCCGGATCGTGCTCCCCCTGGTCGCCGGCGGCGAAGCCACCGGCTACTTCGACGTCCGCGCCGCGCTCCTGAGGCGCTTCCGTGACGACGAGGTGGAGCTCCTCCGCCTGCTCGCCGATCAGAGCGCCGTCGCGCTGGCGGGCGCCCGAGCGTTGCGCGCGCTCGAGCGCAGGGCCGCCATCGATACCGGCACCGGCCTCTTCAGCACGTGGTACTTCTACGAGCGCCTGTACGCTGAGGTCGCTCGGGCGCGCCGCTACACGCAGCCGCTGGCCCTCGTCCTGGCGGCGGTCGACGCCTTCCCGGACTGGACCGGAGCGCACGGCCGGGAAGCCGCCGACGCCGTGCTCACGGCGGTCGCGCGGATGGTCAAGGGATGCCTGCGCGACAAGGTGGACGTCGCCTGCCGGGACGGTGAGAGCGGGTTCGCGGTCCTCCTGCCCAGCACGACGGGGCGGGACGCCGGCGCCGGCATCGTCGCCGAGCGGATGAGGACGATGGTGGGGCGCACCGCGGTGACCGACGACGATCTCGGCGCGCTGGGGACCTTCACCCTGAGCGTCGGGGTGGCGGCGTTCCCGTCCCAGGCGGAGGACGCCGACGAGCTCGTCTCCGCCGCTCGCGAAGCCCTGCGGGAGGCGGCGAAGGCCGGCGGGAACGTCGTGCGCGCGTTCGCCGGGTAGAGCCGGGCCGCCGCGGCCGGCGGACGCCGTCAGAACAGGCCGCGCGCCGGCGTCAGATCGCGCCGAGCTGGGTGAGCGCGTCCAGCGCCGCCGGCTCGCCGGCGAGCACCATCGCCGCCGCGCCTTCGACGCGCGCCGCCATGGCGTCCACGAAGTACTGAACCGCCAGCAGCTTGCGCGCGTCGTCCTGCGCCGCGCGCAGCATGAGGTAGCCGCACACGACGTCGATCGCCATCTCCACGAGGCGGCGCGCGTGAAAGTCGCGGAAGCGCACGTCGTCCAGCTCACGCACGCGGGCCGTGGCCTCCGCCAGGCGCGCGCGGGCGTGCCGCACGCGCGCCTGCAGCTCCGGCGTCGCCGCGAAGTCCTCGCCGTCGTACTCGTCGATCCTGTCGGCGAGCGTCCCGCCGAGCACGCCGCCGATCGCCGCGACCACCTGCAGCTGCGTCGTGCCCTCGTAGATGTTGGTGATGCGCGCGTCTCGCGTGTGGCGCTCCACGGCGAAGTCGCGCATGTACCCGGAGCCGCCGTGCACCTGGAGCGAGTCGTAGGCGACCTTGTTGGCCATCTCGGTACAGCAGGCCTTGGCGAGTGGCGTGTACAGCGCCGCCAGGCGTGTGAAGCGCTTGAGGTCGGCGCGCAGCGCCTTGATATCGGTGTCCGGGCCAGCCGCGCCGGCCGGCGCGGCGCCGCCGGCTTGCGGCGCGTTCCCGCCGGCCTTCCCCGCCGCCTGCAGCTGGGCGATGCGGTGCTCGAGCATCTCCTTGACGTCGACGATGAGCGCGGTCTCGTAGAGCAGGGCGCGCGCCGCCTCGATGCTCACCTTCATGTCCGCGAGCATCGCCTTGACGGCGGTGAGCGCGCTGATCGGCGCCCCGAACTGCACGCGCTCGTCGGCGTACTTGGCGGCCGTCCGGTACGCCGCCTCGGCGATGCCCTGTGCTTGGGCGGCGATCGCGATGCGAGCGCCGTTCATCAGGCTCATGACGTACGTCGTGAGCCCGCGCCGGCGCTCGCCGACGAGCAGCGCCGGCGCGTCGTCGAACTGCAGCTCGCACGTGGGCGAGCCGTGGATGCCGAGCTTGTCCTCCAGCCGGCGGATTCGCATGTGCTCGTCGCGCTCGTAGAGGAACATGCTGAGGCCGCGCGCGTCGGTCGTGCCTTCTTCCGAACGCGCCAGGACCAGGCTCAGCTGGCCGCAGCCGTTGGTGATGAACCGTTTGACGCCGTTGAGGCGCCAGGTGCCGTCCGGCTGCTCCGTCGCCTTGAGCTGGATGTTCTGCAGGTCGGAACCGGCCTCCGGCTCGGTGAGCGCCATCGAGCCGGTCACCTCGCCGCTGGCGAAGCGCGGCAGGTACGCGTTCTTCATCTCGTCGCCGGCGAACTTGTTGACCGTCTCGGCGATGTCCTGGAGCCCGAAGATGTTCATCAGCGACGGGTCGGCGCGGCTCACCATCTCGACGATCATCACGGAGACGCTGACCGGGAAGTTGAGGCCGCCGTACTTGCGCGGCAGCGTGATGCCCATGAGGTCGGCCTGACGCAGGCGTTCGAGGCTCTCGTCTATGCCGGGGGCGTAGCACACCTCGCCGTGCACGAGGTCGCTGCCGGCGCGGTCGACGTCCTCGGCGCGCGGCTCCACGAACTCGCCGGCGATGTCGCCGACGATCTCGAGCGTGCGTTCGTAGGAGTCGAGGGCGTCCTCGAGATCCTTGGGCGCGTAGGCGAAGTCGCGCGCCTGCAGGTAGTCGTCCTCGCGCAGGCGCACGATGCGCGCCAGGTCCAGACGCCGCAGCGTCTGCTGCAGGTCGGCGTTGTCGCTGTAGAAGTTGCTCACGACGCACCTCCGGCGCCCGAGGTCCCGCCGCCGGCCGCGCCGGCCCACGCCGTCGCGCCGACCGCGCCCTTCGTCCGGTAGGCCTTGATCAGAAGGGGGACGACCTTGTGCAAGTCGCCGACGATGCCGTAGTGGGCCACGGCGACGATCGGCGCCAGGGGATCGTTGTTGATGGCGAGGATGCGCGCGCTCTGGTCCATGCCGGCGCGGTGCTGCACGGAGCCGCTGATGCCGCAGGCGATGTAGAGCTTGGGGCGCACCGTCGTGCCGGTCTGCCCGACCTGGTGCTCGTGGCTGACCCAGCCGGCGTCCACGGCGGCGCGGCTGGCGCCGACGACTCCGCCGAGCGTGCGCGCGAGCTCCTCGACGAGTGCGAACCCCTCGCGCGAGCCCACGCCGACACCGCCGGAGACGACGACGCGGGCGCCCTTGAGGTCGACCTTCTTCTCCTCCTGCACGCGCCGCGTCAGCGATACCGCGAAGTCGGCGTCGGTGAGGACGATGCGACTCGCGTCGGCGACGACGGCCGACGAGCGCTCCACCGGAACCTCGACGACGGTGCCGGTGCGGCCCTCGTCGGCCGCCGGCATCACCATCACGCCCTCGCGCACGGTCGCCATCTGCGGCTTGTGCTCGGGGCTGACGATGGTGGCGATGATGTTGCCGCCGAAGGCAGGGCGGATCTGGTAGAGCAGGTTCGCGTACTCCTGGCCCTTAGCCGTGAAGTCGCCGATGCGCAGGTCGGTGCAGTCGGCGGTGAGGCCGGTGCGCAGCGTGCTGGCCACGCGCGGGGCGAGGTCGCGGCCGGTCGTGGTCGCCCCGTAGAGGACGATCTGCGGCCGATGCTCGCGCACCAGGTGGCTGACGACGGTCGTGTACGGCAGCGCCAGGTACTGGGCGAGCGCTTCGTGATCAGCGAGGTACACGGTGTCGGCGCCGCGGGCAACGAGGTCGGGCGCCAGCGCCCTGACGGGCGCGCCCGCCCCGGCCAGCACGGCGCCGACCGCTACGCCGAGTGTGTCGGCGAGCTCGCGGGCGCGGCCGATAAGCTCGAGGCTGACCTCGGCCGCCACGCCGTCGTGCTGCTCGACGACGACCCAGACGTCTCCTGCGCCGCTCACGGGGGCGCCTCCCGTCTGGCTATCCAAGGATGTGCTCCTCGATGAGCTCGTGCACGAGCGTGTTCACGCCGGCTTCGTCCGGCTCCACCATGCGCGCTTCGCTCTGGGCGAGCACGACGCTCTCGATCTCCTTGACGCGCGTCGGCGAGCCGCGCAGGCCCAGCGACTCGCGGTCGGCCTCGAGCGCCTCGTGGTCCCACTGCACGATCCTGGCGCGGCAGACCGGCTTGCCGTCGCGTCCGATCATGCACACCTCGGCCGCGTCGCTCTCCGGGTCGAGGTACGTGTCGTCGTACTGCGGCATCGCCTCGGCGGCGATGTCCTTGTAGGTCATGACGAGCTTCACGCTCGGCGGGCGCGGGTCGTTGGCCTCACCGGTGACCGTGAGCAGGCAGGGGAGAGTCGAGGTGAGCGTCTCGAAGCCGCCTTCGATGCTGCGCGTGGCGGTGATGCTGCCGTCCTTCGCCGCGCCGGGGCCGGCTTCGCCGCCCGGCGCGAGCTCGCCGATGCGGCTCACGCAGGTGATCTGCGGGTAGCCGAGCTTCTCGGCGGTCTGCGGCCCGACCTGCGCCGTGTCGCCGTCGATCGCCTGCCGGCCGCAGAGCACGAGGTCGGCGCCGCCGAGCTTGCGCACGGCGAGCGCGAGCGCGTAGCTCGTGGCCAGCGTGTCGGCGCCAGCGAAGGCCTTGTCGGTGAGCAGCACGACTTCGTCGGCGCCGCGGTACAGCGACTCGCGCAGCACCTGCGCGGCGGCCGGCGGCCCCATGGTGATCACGGTCACGCGGGCGCCGTGACGCTCCTTGAGCTTGATCGCCTCTTCGAGCGCATTGAGGTCCTCGGGATTGAAGACCGTCGGCAGCGCCGCTCGGTTGACCGTCCCGTCCTCCTTCATGGCCTCGCCGGTCACGTTGGCGGTGTCCGGGACCTGCTTGACGAGGACGACGATGCGCAGCTGGGGCATGTCAGACGTCCAGAGTGGGAGGGTTGCTTGTGAGGGCATGCTCTTGCACGGAGCGGAGAGAGTACCAGACCGGGACGTACGCGGCAAAGACGGGCGGCCGCCTTGCCCCAGCGGCCGGACTGGGGCGGATCAGACCGGCGTGGTGCAGGTGGCGGGGATCCACCCTTCGGTGCCGCTGGTCGTGCGGCAGCGTAGCCAGCCGCCGGCCTCCTCGAGCACGTCCAGTTCCTCGCCGCGCCCAACCGTGAGCTCCGTGGCGTCGTAGTCGCGCAGCGCGGTGGCCTCGTGTTCACCGGTCATCTCGATGTAGAAGTCCGGGACCCAGCCGGCGTGGCCGTGCTGGTCGGTGCACCACACGTAGGCCTTCCACTGCTGGTCGTGGTGGCCCACGCCGAGGGCGTCGCCGGTGCGGAAGTGGACGGTCTCTTCGGAGCTCGTGATGTGCGACTCGATGACGCGCACGCGTGAGGGTGTGTCTGCCATGGCGCCATTGTAGACCCGGGATGACGGCTTCGCACTGGCCATTCAGGACGCCGCAGACGCGGCGTCCGTGCCGCGACGTCCCATCGGCGGTGGGCCGGCGCGTCCTCGGGTATGATGCCTGCCGATGGCCGAGCTGCCCCAGAAGATCGTCGTCCGCTTCGCCCCGTCCCCGACGGGCTACCTGCACCTGGGCAGCGCGCGAACGGGCTTGTACAACTACATCTTCGCGCGCCGCAATGCCGGCCACTTCATCTTGCGCATCGAGGACACGGACCTCTCGCGCAGCACCGACGAGGCGATCCTGCAGATCATCAGCTCGATGCGCGAGATGGGCGTCGAGTGGGACGAGGGCCCCGAGGCCCCCGGCCCGCACGCGCCGTACCGCCAGACCGAGCGCCAGCCGATCTACCACGAGTACATTGAGAAGTTGGTCGCCAGCGGTCACCTCTACACCTGCTTCTGCACGCCGGAGGAGCTCGAGACCGAGCGCCAGGCGGCCCAGGCGGAGAAGCGCGCCTGGGTATACTCGGGCAAGTGCCGGGCGCTCCGCGCGGAAGAGGTGGAGCGCCGCAAGGCGGCCGGCGAGCCGTGGACCCTGCGCATGCAGGTCCCGCCGGGCAAGACCGCATTCCACGATCTGCTGCGCGGCCCGGTGGAGTTCGACAACGACACCTTCGGCGACTTCATCGTCCAGCGCAGCGACGGCACCATCACCTACAACCTCGCCGTCGTCGTCGACGATGTGAGCATGGAGATCAGCCACGTGATCCGCGGCGACGACCACATCAGCAACACGCCCAAGCAGGTCGTCATC
>Ga0075520_1000174_pt1 | contig 24539 bp, 12 predicted proteins | sample NGEPerB_FD_75100 | JGI IMG/M metagenome (GOLD analysis project Ga0075520, IMG submission 75100) | Arctic peat soil microbial communities from the Barrow Environmental Observatory site, Barrow, Alaska, USA - NGEE PermafrostAB12-B | ecosystem: Environmental > Terrestrial > Soil > Wetlands > Peat ... | reverse complement strand
CGGTTGAGCAGCACCGGGTGGCCCTTGGTGACCTCCTCGAGGATATCCCAGACCTCGGTGGTCTGGCGCTCGATCATTTTCTTGGCGGAACGCACCGTGTGCACGTAGCCCAGTTCCTTCAAACGGCGGATGATAAAGGGCTCGAACAGCACGAGGGCCATTTTCTTGGGCAGCCCGCACTGGTGCAGTTTCAGCTCCGGGCCGATCACGATGACGGAGCGGCCGGAGTAGTCGACGCGTTTGCCGAGCAGGTTCTGGCGGAAGCGTCCGCTCTTTCCCTTGAGCATATCGCTGAGGGATTTCAAGGCGCGGTTGCCGGCGCCGGTGACGGCGCGGCCATGGCGGCCGTTGTCGAACAGCGCATCGACGGCTTCCTGCAGCATGCGTTTTTCGTTTCGGATGATGACTTCCGGCGTCTTGAGCTGCAGAAGGTTTTTGAGGCGGTTATTCCGGTTGATGACGCGGCGGTAGAGATCGTTGAGATCGGACGTCGCAAAACGTCCGCCTTCGAGCGGGACGAGCGGGCGCAAGTCCGGGGGGATCACCGGGAGCACGATGAGGATCATCCATTCGGGCCGGCTTTTGGATTGCTGCAATCCCTGGAGCAGCTTGATGCGCTTGGCGATTTTTTTGCGGATCTGTTTGCTCTTGGTTTCGGTCATCCCGACCTGGAGCAGATCGATTTGTTTGCCGAGGTCCACTTTAGCCAGGGCGTCGCGGACGGCTTCGGCGCCCATTTTGGCCAGGAACGCCTCGGCGCCGTAGGTTTCGCGCGCCTCGCGGTACTCATGCTCGCTGAGCAACTGATTCTGTTTGAGAGGGGTCGAGCCGGCGTCGATCACCATGTAATCTTCGTAATAGATGACCCGCTCCAGGTTGCGCGCGGTCATATCGAGCACCAGGCCGATGCGGGAGGGCATGCATTTGAAGAACCAGATATGGCACACGGGCACGGCCAGCTCGATGTGGCCCATGCGCTCGCGCCGGACGCGGGCGAGGGTGACTTCCACGCCGCAACGGTCGCAGACGACGCCGCGGTGTTTGATGCGCTTGTACTTCCCGCAAGAACATTCCCAATCCTTGACGGGGCCGAAGATGCGTTCGCAGAACAGGCCGCCCTTTTCCGGCTTGAACGTGCGGTAGTTGATCGTTTCCGGATTCTTCACTTCGCCCTTGGACCAGGAGCGAATGGCATCGGGGGACGCGACGGAAATCGCGACGTAATCCACCTGGTTGACCTTCTCCAGGCCGAGCAACTCTCGGGCGCTTTCTTTTGTGCTAATCATAAAATAAATGGACTATGGGACTGGCTGGCCTAGACGGCGCTGAGCGCGTTGGCAGGCTGTTCGGATGCCGCCTGCTCGACAGGGTTGGAGTATCCGACCTTGACGTCGAGTCCGAGGGACTGCATCTCCTTCACGAGGACGTTAAATGATTCGGGAATGCCCGCTTCGAGGGCGTTGTCGCCCTTGACGATGCTTTCGTAAATCCGCGTGCGTCCCTGCACATCGTCGGATTTGACGGTGAGCAATTCCTGCAATGTATAGGCGGCGCCATAGGCTTCCATGGCCCAGACTTCCATTTCTCCGAAGCGCTGGCCGCCGTATTGGGCCTTGCCGCCCAGCGGTTGCTGGGTGACGAGCGAGTAGGGTCCGACTGCGCGGGCGTGAATCTTGTCCGCGACCAGGTGGCCCAGCTTCATCATATAAATGAATCCAACCACGATCTCCTGGTCGAACCGTTCGCCGGTGCGGCCGTCGTAGAGGTGCGTCTTGCCGTGGTCCGGCAAATGCGCCTGCCTGAGGTAACCCCGGATTTCCTTTTCCTTGATGCCGTCAAACACCGGCGTGGCAAACTTGATGCCGAGGAACTGCGCGGCCCAGCCGAGGTGGGTTTCCAACACCTGCCCCACGTTCATGCGCGAGGGCACTCCCAGCGGGTTCAACACAATGTCCACCGGCGTGCCATCCGCAAGGAACGGCATGTCCTCTTCAGCCACAATCTTCGCCACCACGCCTTTGTTTCCGTGGCGCCCGGCCATTTTGTCGCCGACCGACAACTTGCGCTTGGAAGCGATGTACACCTTCACCGATTTGACGATGCCGCTGTCGACGCCTTCGCCTGCCTCGGCGCGCTCAATTTCCTCGTCATACTGCATCTGGAGATCGTCGAACTTCTTTTTAAAGCTGCCGATAATCTCGTTGATCTTGTTGCGGATCGGCGAGGGGTCGATTTCGATGCGGTCGTAAACGGTGGCCAGTTTGCGCAGGAGCGTCTTGGTGATCTTGCGGTTGGCGGGGATGATAATTTCGCCCGTTTCGCTGTTCACCACGTCCAACGGAATTTTTTCGCTAAGCAGAATGTTGCTCAACGCTTCCGTCAACTGGTCGCGCAATTCCTCGGTCTTCTTGCGATACTCCTCTTCGACCTGCTTGGCCTGCTTCTTCTCCTCGGAGACGATCGTTTTTTCGCGCTCGCTTTCCTTCTTGGAGGACACTTTGACATCCATGACGATCCCGTAAGTTCCGGAGGGGACTTTGAGGGACGTGTCCTTCACGTCGGCGGCTTTCTCGCCGAAAATCGCCCGCAGCAGCCGCTCTTCAGGAGCCAATTCCGTCTCGGATTTGGGAGTGATTTTGCCGACGAGAATGTCGCCCGGCTTCACTTCCGCGCCGACCCGGATGACGCCGTCGGAACCCAGGTTCTTCAAGGCCTCGTCGCCGAGGTTGGGGATGTCGCGCGTGATTTCCTCAGGCCCGAGCTTGGTATCGCGGGCGCTGACTTCGAATTCATCGATATGGATGGATGTGAAGACGTCGTCCTTGACGATGCGTTCGCTGATGAGGATGGCATCTTCGAAGTTATATCCGTTCCAGGGCATGAACGCGACCAGGACGTTTCGGCCGAGGGCCAGTTCGCCATCGCGGGTGCAGGGGCCATCGGCGATGACCTGTCCCTTTTTGACCGTTTCACCTTTCTTGACCAGGATTTTCTGGTTGATGCAGGTGGCGGCATTGGAGCGCATGAATTTGCGCACTTCGTACACATGCACACCCTTCTCTGGATCGTGACGGATCTTCTTCTTGCCTTCGGGCAATTTGCCGTCGTCGGTGATGATAATCTGATTGCCGTTGACGGAAGCCACCTTGCCGGCTTCTTCGGCGACGATGACGGCGCGGGAATCGCGAGCCACGCGCTCCTCGAGGCCGGTCGCCACATAAGGCGCTTCGGTGACGAGCAGGGGCACGGCTTGCCGTTGCATGTTGGATCCCATGAGGGCGCGGTTGGCGTCGTCATGCTCCAAGAACGGAATCAGGCTGGCGGCCACCGAAACCAGTTGTTTCGGGGAAACATCCATGAAATCAATCCGGGAAGGCTCGACGTCGACGAAGTCGCCCTTGCCCCGGCACATGACCCTGTCCTGGGTAAATCGGCCCTTGTCGTCCACGGGCGAGTTTGCCTGTGCGATGAAGTAAGACTCCTCGCGGTCGGCGGTGAGGTAATCGATTTTCTCGGTCACCCGCCCGCTTTCGACTTTGCGGTAAGGGGTTTCCAGGAACCCGAAATCGTTGATTCGGGCAAAGGTTGCCAGGGACGCAATCAGGCCGATGTTTGGGCCTTCGGGCGTTTCCACCGGGCAAATGCGGCCATAGTGGGAGGGATGCACGTCGCGGACTTCGAAGCCGGCGCGGTCGCGGGACAAGCCCCCCGGCCCGAGAGCTGAAAGACGGCGCTTGTGGGTCAACTCGGCCAGCGGGTTGATCTGATCCATGAACTGCGAGAGCTGGCTGCGTCCGAAAAAGTCGCGAATGACGGCCGACAGCGCTTTTGGATTGATCAGTTTCTGCGGGGACATTGCCTCGACACCCTGGTCGAAGAGAGTCATGCGTTCCTTGACCAGGCGCTCGGTGCGGGCCAGGCCCACGCGGCACTGGTTGGCCAGCAACTCGCCCACGGTCCGCACGCGGCGGCTGCCGAGGTGATCGATGTCGTCCAGCGAACCCTCGCCCTTTTTGAGGCGCAGCAGGTACTTGGTCGCCGCCACCAGGTCCTCCTTGGTGAGGATCCGGGAGTCGCCGCCTTTGATGCCGAGTTTCTGGTTGATCTTATAGCGGCCGACGCGGCCCAGGTCGTAGCGTTTCGGATCAAAGAAGAGCCGTTTGATCAATGCGCGCGCATTGGCAGCCGTCGGCGGATCGCCCGGGCGGAGGCGCCGATAAATGTCTTTGAGGGCTTCCTCTTCGTTCTTGGCGGGATCCTTCTTCATGCACTTGATGACGATCCCTTCGTCAGCGGTCGTGTCCACGACTTTGATCTTGTGGACGCCCAGCTCGGCGATTTGTTTGACGACGGCTTTGGAGAGCGGTTCAAAGGCACGCGCGACCACCAGGCCCTTTTCCTGGTCCACGGCGTCTTCTATGAGCACCTTGTTCGGAAGGTCATCCCGTTTTTCGGCTTCCTTGACGCTGATTTCTTCGATGTCATAGAACAGCTTGAGGATCTCCTCGTCTGTTCCGCGTTCGGTGTCCTTGCTCTTGTCCTTATCGGTTTTGTCGATGGCGGAGAGAGCGCGGAAAAATGTTGTGGTCAGGAATTTCCGGCGTCGTTTCTTCCGATCGAGGTAGACGTAGAGAAGGTCGCCGGTATCGAACTGGGCTTCGTACCAGGATCCGCGGTCGGGGATGATGCGGAAGGAGTGGAGGGTTTTGCCGTTGGGATGCTGGGTGGCTTCGAAGGCCAGGCCGGGGGAGCGGTGCAACTGGCTGACGATGACGCGTTCGGCGCCATTGATGACGAAGGTGCCCTGAGGGGTCATGAGCGGCAGTTCGCCCATAAACACTTTTTCCTCTTTGGTGCCCTTTTCTTCCTTGAGCAGGAAGGTCACGTAAAGGGGGGCGCCGAAGGTCAGGCCCTCGCGCAGGCATTCGAGCCAGTCCATTTTTGGCTCGCCGATTTCATAGGTGTGGAAATCGAGGACGCATTTTCCGTCGTAGCTCTCGATGGGGAAGACTTCGGTGAACACCGCTTGGAGCCCGAGGTTCTTGCGTTTGGAGGGGGCGACCTCCGCCTGCAGGAATTCCCGATACGAATTGGTCTGCAACTCGATGAGGTTGGGCGGGGCGATGATCTCCCGGATTTTACCGAAGTTAACTCTTTCTGTGGCTCGCGATGGCATTGTGACCTTTATTTGCGCAACATGCTGCCACTCAAGGCGGTAGCGACGCTGCAATTCCTAACGACATAAGGCAAGTTCACTGTATTGGACAGCGAACTTGCCGATTCGAAAGCCGCCCGAGGCGGCCAGCTGTCATTGTCATTTCTAATCTATATAATTCCAAATCTTCAGGTTTAAAAGTCGAGGGGGGGCGGCGGACCCGCCATGGCGGGAAGCCGTCGCCCCACAGAATTCACCTTACTTTACTTCCACCTTGCCACCCGCTTCTTCAAGTTTCTTTTTTGCCGCATCGGAGTCGGCCTTGTTGGCGCCTTCCAGGACGGGTTTGGGCGCGCCCTCGACCAGAGCCTTGGCTTCGGCCAGGCCCAGGCCGGCTTTGACTTCGCGCACGGCTTTGATCACGGCAATTTTCTTTTCCGCCTGCACGGAGATCAGGATCACGTCGAACGTGTCCTTGGCTACGGCCGCGGGAGCTGCCGCACCGCCGCCGCCGGCTGCCGCAACAGCCACTGGCGCTGCCGCCGAGACACCCCACTTGGTTTCCAATTCCTTCACCAGGTCGGCGATTTCCATCACCGTTGCGCTGCTCAGTTCATCTACGATTTTTGCTTTATCCAGAGCCATATGGCCTTTCTATTCGTCTCGTCGTCGCCCCGTATGGTCCGGAGCGGGTTTAAGTCCATGACGCGAACCGACGATTTACGTTGTTGTTTGTTGCTTTCCGCTCCCATGGCGAGGGGCGGGAAATTTAATGCTTATTGCGGCGCCGGTTCGGGTTTGTCTGCCCTTGCTTGCAGCACTCGCGCCATCTGGCTTGCAGGGGTGTTCAACAATCTGACCAGCGTGGAGGCCGGAGCGTTCAAAACTCGCAGCAATATCCCCCGCATCACTTCCATCGAGGGCAAATCCGCCAGAACGAGGATTTCGGTATCCGCCAGGCGCTGGTTCTTCAAATAACCAAATTTGACCTTGAGCCGGTCGAATTCGGCCCCGAACGTTTTGATGACTTTGGCGGCGACCGAGAGGTCGCGCTGGCCGGTGACGATCGCAAGCTGGCCCGTGAGGGTGCCATTGAGATCGCCGATGCCGGCTTCCTTGGCCGCGATGCGGAACAGGGAGTTTTTGACGACGTGCACTTCGGCGCCGGCCTTGTTAAGCCGTTTCCGGAGCTCCGTCATGTGGCGGACACTCAGGCCCTTGTAGTCCACGACGATAAAAAACGGCGAGGAATTCAGCCGGGCGAGGTATTCTTTCGTTAAATTTTGCTTTTCGGCGCGCATGATTCAATTCATTCAATGTTAATCGGTGATCCTGACTTCGCTCTCACGCTTAGTGCGCGGCAAATTCCCTGGGGTCCACCGTAACCGGCGGACTCATGGTCGCCGACAGGGTGCATGAGTGGATATAGGTGCCCTTGACGCTGTTGGGACGCGCTTTGGCAATGGCGTCGATAACGGCGCGCGCGTTTTCCTCGATGGACTGGGCAGTGAAGGAAGTTTTGCCGATCGGCACGTGGACGTTGCCGGCTTTATCAATCTTGAACTCCACGCGCCCGGCTTTGACTTCTTTGACGGCTTTGCCGGTGTCATCGGTGACGGTGCCGGTCTTGGGATTGGGCATCAGGCCGCGCGGGCCGAGGACTTTGCCCAGTTTGCGCACCTCCGCCATGGCTTCGGGAGTGGCGACGGCGACGTCGAAATCGTTCCAGCCTTCCTGGCATTTCTTGATCATGTCTTCGAAGCCGACGTATTCGGCTCCGGCGCTCCTGGCGGCGTCGGCGCTGGGGCCGCTTTTGGCGAAAACGAGGACGCGAACGACCTTGCCGCTGCCGTGAGGCAGGGGGACGGTGCCGCGGACCATCTGGTCGGAATGCTTGGGATCGACGCCCAGGCGGAACGCGAGGTCGACGGTTTCATTAAATTTTGCTTTTGGAAATTTAATCAGAATTTCCACGGCTGATTTGAGCGGGTATTGTTTCTTCCCGTCGACCAGCTCGAGCGCTTTTCTGTATCGTTTGCTAGGCATTTTTCAGTTTTGCGGTATAAGCGAGTTTCGAACTCTCCCGCGGTTTTGGTTTTTCCACCGCCTGCGCCCGGGCGCGGGGGGTGATTTAAATTGTTTTGCGTTGCCCGATCTATCCTTCGACTTCGATTCCCATGCTGCGCGCGGTCCCGGCAATGACGCGAAACGCGTTCTCGTCGGACGAGGCGTTCAGGTCCTTGGCTTTCAATTTGACGATATCCATCACTTGTTTGCGCGTGACCTTGCCGACCTTTTCCCTTGTTCGGCTCTTTGGAGCCGACGGTGATGCCGGCAGCTTTCTTGAGCAGCACGGAGGCAGGGGGCGACTTGGTGATGAAGGTAAAGGATTTGTCGGCGTAAACCGTGATCACCACCGGGATGATCAGGCCCGCGTCGGCCTTGGTGACCGCGTTAAATTCCTTGCAGAAGGCCATGATATTGACGCCGTGCTGGCCGAGTGCCGGTCCGACGGGCGGGGCGGGGTTGGCCTGGCCGGCCGGGATCTGCAGTTTGATAATGCCTGTAACTTTCTTAGCCATAAAATCTGTTTCGCGACGCCTCGTGAGACGGCGCTGAGTTCTTTTCTTATTGGAGCGGCGCTCTCACGAGAGGCCTACGCTTTCTCCACCTGCCAGTATTCAAGTTCCACCGGCGTGTTGCGTCCAAAAATGTTGACTGTGACTTTCAATTTACCACGTTCCGGCTCAATTTCCTCAATGACCCCGCTGAAATTCAGGAACGGACCATTATTGATTTTCACCGTTTCGCCCACTTCAAAGCTGACTTTCGGGCGCTCCGTCTCTTCGGAGGCGGAAATCTGGGCCTTGATCGACTCGACTTCTTCGGCCGGCGTCGGCGTGGGCGGTTCGCCGCCGACAAAGCCGATCACGCCCTGGGTTTCCTTGATGAAGTACCAGGGCTTTTCGATGATCCGGTTGCCGTCGTCGAGCAGGACCATGTCGACAAAGACGTAACCGGGCCACAATTTGCGCGCGGAGACGGTCTTTTTCTGATTGCGCACCTCGACGACTTTTTCCATGGGCACGAGCACTTCTTTGACGTACTCGCCCATTTCTTCGCTTTTGATGCGTTTCTCGATGCTTTCTTTGACCTTCTGCTCCTGGCCCGAAAGCGTATGAATGACAAACCACTGGCTGCGCATGATTGGTGCCTTAGACTTTCGAAATCCAGACCATCACGTGAACAAAGATAAAATCCGACAACATGATAAACCCGCCGAGCAAGAGGATGGAGACGGTCACGACGACGGTCGATCCTTTGAGTTCGTCCCAGGTGGGCCAGGTGCATTTCCGCAATTCTTCGCGGGTTTGCTGGACGTAGTCGCGGATCTGGACCAGGTAACCCTGCCACCAGAGCACGCCGAAGAGGGCGCCGACCACGGCGGCCCAAATTAAAAGTTTGACTAAGTTACTCACAAAATGTTTTTGCGTCGCAAGCGCTCGCCAGCGCCGATTCAGTTCAGACCCGCAACTCTGGCGGAGAGGGAGGGATTCGAACCCCCGTCGGCGGTAAAGCCGAAGCGGTTTTCAAGACCGCCGCAATAGACCACTCTGCCACCTCTCCGGCTGGTTGGCAGGGCGTGAGGGACTCGAACCCCCAACCGACGGTTTTGGAGACCGCTACTCTACCAATTGAGCTAACGCCCTACTCGCCGTCGAGCAACCGCTCTCTTCCGGAGCCACGGAAGCAGGCAGGTTGTCCTGGTGCCGCGCTCCGTCTCCAGGAACAATCACGTGATAACTTCACTGATACGGCCGGCGCCGATCGTGCGGCCGCCTTCGCGAATCGCGAATCGCTGGCCTTTTTCCATGGCCACCACTTTCTGCAATTCCACTTCCACGGAAACATTGTCGCCAGGCATCACCATCTCCACGCCCGCCGCCAGCGTCATCGTCCCGGTCACATCGCTGGTCCGGAAATAGAACTGCGGACGGTAGTTCGTGAAAAACGGCGTATGCCGGCCGCCTTCTTCCTTCGAGAGCACGTACACTTCGGCCTTGAACTTGGTGTGCGGCGTAATGGACCCGGGCTTGGCAAGCACCATGCCCCGCTCCACTTCTTCCTTCTTGGTGCCCCGCAGCAGCACGCCGACGTTGTCGCCCGCGTTCGCCGAATCCAGCAGCTTGCGGAACATTTCAATATCGGTCGCGACAGTCTTGCGCGTGTCTTTCAAACCGACAATCTCGACTTCGTCCATGCGCTTGAGCAATCCGCGCTCGACACGGCCGGTCACCACGGTGCCGCGGCCTTCAATGTTGAACACGTCTTCAATGCACATCAGGAACGGCTTGTCGATTTCACGCGGAGGCAGCGGCACAAAAGTATCCACCGCCTCGAGCAATTCCTGGATGCACTTCAATCCTTCCTCTTCGCCCGCCAGCGCTTTTTTGGCGCTGCCGCGAATAATAGGCGTCTTTTCGCCGGGAAATTGATACTTCGTCAGCAAATCGCGCACTTCCATCTCGACCAGGTCCAGCAATTCCTTGTCGTCCACCAGGTCCACTTTGTTCAGAAATACGACAATCGCCGGCACACCGACCTGGCGCGCCAGAAGAATGTGCTCGCGCGTCTGAGGCATCGGGCCTTCCGAAGCGTCCACCACGAGAATGGCCCCGTCCATCTGCGCCGCCCCCGTAATCATGTTCTTGATGTAATCCGCATGACCGGGACAATCGATGTGCGCATAGTGGCGCTTGTCGCTTTGATACTCCACGTGGGAGACGGCGATCGTAACGGTCTTGGTATCATCGCGGACCGTGCCGCCCTTGGTGATGTCGGCATACGAAATCGGAGTGGCCAGGCCTTTCTTTGCCTGCACTTCGACAATTGCGGCCGTCAAAGTGGACTTGCCGTGGTCAATATGTCCGATCGTGCCGACATTGACGTGCGGTTTCGTTCGTTGAAATTGCTGTTTTGCCATTGCTATCTCCTGGTTGTATGTCTGATTTTTACAATTGCGCTGCTATAATAATAATTATCTAGCTGGAGCCCATGACCAGGATTGAACTGGTGACCTCGTCCTTACCAAGGACGCGCTCTACCGACTGAGCTACATGGGCGCCGGTTCAAATCCGAATTGATCCTGAGACCAAAAAGCGACAAAAAACCATCGCCCCCGCCCTTCGCTGCTGCGGAAAACTAAGGAGCTAACGATTTTAGGTCTGTTTTACGGCCCAACGACTGTGAGAAATTACGGAACAGGCCGAGACGTGTCAACGGCTTTGTGATTTATTTTTTAATCTTTATTCCAATTTCAGACGGAAGTATCGGTGCGGGATTCCGGTGATGGAATTGGTGATCGTTTTGGTCGTTCCGGTGCCAACCACCGTCAGGAACGGTTGCCAGGAGGCATCGCTCAGGGTGTTTTTGTACTCCAATGTGTAGTTTCGGCCCGCCAGCGTCTCGAAGTTCACGAAGAGCAAATTGCCATTTAAGGTCGGCTGCAGCAGCACCGGCGGGGGTTGAACCGCCACGGCAATCCGCAATGACCAACCATTGCCCACCACTCCGGCGTCCCCATCCGAATCGTCATAAACAAAGAGTTTCCAGACCCCATTGGGATCGGTGCCGTTGAAAACCGCCAGGCTGGAGCCATAAGATCCCGCCGGGGCCGGGGCCGGCAACAGCTCGCTCGGCGGGTAGTCCGTCGGCCGGTAAAGCCCGGAGTACAGTTGCGTGTCGTCCGGCAGCGGCTCCGCTGCCGCATCATCGAAAGTCAGGGTGACGTCTGCCAAATCCCCAGCCCCTCCCGCGTCGGACATCAGAAGCACGTTCCACCCGTTAGGCCCAACCAACAGTATGTCCAGGTCATCCGGAAACGCGTGGCTCAGATTGCTAACGGTGACCGTCGCCTTCGTGACGGTTCCAGCCAGGCCCGAAACCAGGATGAACGAAGGATACGAAGAAGCCGGCCCGAAGGCGGAGATCGATATCATTTCGGGATTGGCAAACACCGTCGCCCCGGATGCCAGCACCGTCAGGTGGGCTTTGGAACTGCATACCGCGCCCGAAATGTTCGTAATCATGACGGCATAATCCGCGACGTCCGCCACAGAAACATGGGGCAGGATCAGCGTCGAGCCGGTGCATCCCTCGATATTCATCCCATTTTTGCGCCACTGGTAGGAGATCGGCGCAACGCCGCTGGCCATGACTGTGAAACAGGCGCTGTCGCCGCTCGAGACGACAAGATCGCTCGGTTGTGTCAGGATGGTCGGGGCCGGAGGCGATAAATAGCCCAGGAAATAGCGGCAAGGGTCGGCTCCAGCCTTGAATCCTAAGAATTGGGCGCATCCGTTGCTGCTGCAGACGAGCGCATTGGTGATCCAGGTCCACTGCGCCAGCGGCAGCGCAAGGTTGGTCGTTGTGCAAACCCGGATCAGGGCGAGCTGTTCCAAACTAATCCACGACCCGTCGGAGTTGCCGATCATCACCGTCATGCTGCCATCCTTTGCGCAGGATGCGGACATCCTCAACTGCGGCGCAGGGGCTGGAATGAAGCTCACCTGATCCAGCCAGGCGCGATCCTGCCCGCCGAAAAATGCGCCGTCCTTGGAATAACGCCATCGGACCACCTGTATTCCCGACGGAATCGGCATGGACATGAACTGCCAGTCGACCTCTCCTGAGATCCTGTTCGTCTGCAGCACCCCGTTGCGATAGAGCTCCAGGAAATCATAATCCGCTTCCGAGGAAGCCTTCCACCAGAAGCTGAGTGTTCCGGGACAATTGCTGAATGTGGTTTCAAGCCACGATTCCTGGCTGTCGGCAAGCTCGGCACTTTGTGCAGCGTCCACTCCGTCATGAGTGATGGCGCTCTGGCCTGTCCACGCGGCCTGTCCACCGGTTGTCCAGGTCCATATGTGGGTGTCCAGGGCTTCGGCAAGCGAGATTGGCGGCACGACTGTCAAGGAGGCGCCACTGCTGATGGCAAAGCCCTGCAGATTCGTGATCATTACCGTGTAGGCATGATCTCCGGCGTCCGAAGGCTGGGCCGATGGAATCTTTAGAACGGAGTGGGTGGCGCCGGCGATGTTGGTGCCGTACCTGCGCCATTGATAATACAGCGAGCCGATGCCGTGGGCAGTGACGCTGAACGTTGCGGTTCCGCCGACGCACACGGTTTGATCAGCCGGATTGGCATCGATCTGCGGAGGCATCAAAGCAGGTGTGGAAGCTTCAATAACAGCCCGGCCGAGAACGTCATCCCATCCTCCGTTTTGACTGCCTCGCGGATAGGCATCATACCAGTCGTAGGCCAGGAACACGATTTTCCCAAACCCCTGCGTGATGAGGGCCACAGCGGTTTGCTGGCCCAGGATATCTTCATACACGCTCCGGGCCGTTGGCGGCAGGCTCGATTTCGTCCAGAAGTAGGTCCCGTTGTTGTTGGCAAGCGTGCCGGGCCCGCCCGCAAAAGCCGTGTTGGTCGCGCTTGCGGTTATCATGATAGTTCCGCCGTAACCGCCCGCAGGCAGGTTGTATCCAAACACGTTGTTGACGAACACCTCGTCGTTGTTTGCAGAGGTGCCATTAATGATCAGTCCACCGCCGTTCGACACAAAGTTGCTGATGCACGATTTGGCCTCCGGTGAAAGCAACGGGCCGGGGCTGCCGACTTCCAGTTCGGGAATGTAGAGGATTTGCGCTGTCGCAAGGGCGTTCGAGAAAGAGGCGGCTGAGATGCCGACGAAGGTCTGGATCTGACAACCCTTGGCGAGCAGGGCGGCCATCACATTGGTCGCTTCCCCAGCGATGGAGGAGCTCGTGTCCACATATAGCGGATCGTAGAACATGCTGATCCGCATCGCGTCATCGTCGATGATCGTCACGGTCGTATTCGACGGATTGGTCAGGAGGATTCCGGCCGCGGGATTGGTCATGACAACACTGAATGTCTCCGGCGCTTCACTTTGGGTATCGTTGATGATGTGCACGTACAGGCTGGCGTTGGTCACGCCATCGGCAAACACCAGCGTGCCATTGGTGGCCATGTAATCGGCGCCGTCGAGGGCGGTGCCCGGGACGGTATAATAATCGACCGTGACGGTGCCGGTCGTGCTGCCTTCGCGGACGGCAGGGATCTGGATCTGGGCAGCCGATTCGGACACGCTGAAGGATGGGGCTCCGAAGCGAACCGTGTTAGGAATGACGCAGAGCAGGACCTGGCGGAAGAAAGTGCCGCCGCTGGTCATGTTGGTGAACGTCGCGAGGGCTGCATAATTGCCGCTGGCGAAACTCAGGGCATTGCTGTTGATCTGCAACAGCACACTCACGGCGGCGCCCGGTTGAAGCGTCCCGCCCGAAGGCGAACAGGTGACCCAGGACTGCGCCAAACCCGCCTGCCAGGTGAGGCTGGAGGCGCCGGTGTTGGTGAGCGTGTACGATTTGCTTTCGGGAACAAAGGGGCCGCCGTGCGGCCCTGTCGACGAGAAGTCGGACGCCGGCCCAATCGACAAATCATCCGGCGACAGCAACATCAGACATGGCACGTTTGTCGTGGGTGTGTCCTTGTCGTTGGATTCTACCATCACATCCGCCGAGTAAAGCCCGGGAGACAAGCCGGTGCCCAGAAATTCCACCTGGATATTCGTAGAGCCGCCGGGCGGCACAGTCCCGGTTATCGGAACCGTGTCGATCCAGGAAACCGACTCGCGGAAACGGAATTGCTGGGCCGGATCTCCAAACAGGTTTAATTCGTAATAACACCAGCGGATGCACGAGCCATTGATGTCCCAGAGATTGTCTTCCTTGCTGTCCTGGTTCGCCCTGCCCAGTTCGAGCATATCTTCGCCCAGCACGGCGTCCCAGTACTGCCGTCCAAAGCGTTGCGAAGGGCCGTCGGTGCTGTCGCTCGATCCCCAGCCGAACCGCGCGTTCATCACCGCCCCGAACGCTCCATTGGTCATCCGGGTCACTAGCTCGGCAAAGCAGTTCGGAGCATCAAACCAACCCGGCTCACAACCCTGCGAATAAATGAAGAACGCGTCCGAATTGGTCAACGACGACAGGTCCGAGGTGCTCAGCTTCATAACATACGTCGCGTTGGCATGGCCAAGATGATTGAACACATGCGTGCCCTTGTTCATCAACGCAATCAGATCCGAAGGGCTCCAGGTGTAGGTCTCTGTGTCATACAGGTTCGTCGCCGTGTTGAAGTCGCAAAAATCAACCTGCGGATGGTTCTCAAAACCATACGTGAAATATCCATCGTAGGTCCCGCCGAGCCGAATCTGTTCCATGCTTCCTGCCGCATAATCAGAGATGCCGCCAAAGCCCAGATACTCGCCCACCATCGTGATTCTTGGCAGATATGCCGACGTCGTTTGGTCGTAAGTCACCACTTTGTGAACGAAGTTGGCCAGGTCGCTTGCATTGACTACCGTGGCGCGGCCAATATAGATCTCCGCTTCCAGATCCACATCCCCACCTCCCACCCCGTCGGTGGGCTCGCCATAGACTCCGTCCGCATCTCCATCGAATGTGCAGGCCGCCGGTTCCACACAACCGTAATACATGTCCACCGGCATCTGATCGATTTCGCCCGAATGTGAATCCACCCAGAACAACCGCGGCGGGATGAGGCTCGCGTTGCCTCCCAGCAGGGCGTAATGCGTCCCCCAGGTCTGGTAGGCGTCGATTAAGAAATTGCGGATTTGGGTCTGGTTGTCGCTCCCGCCGCTCGGACGCGTGCCGCTGTAATTGGCGTAAATCCAGTCCGTGGTCACGATCGTCGCCTTCAATCCTTGCGCGGTGCGCGCATCCCGGATCGCCTGGAAATTCCACGGCCCCGGAGCCGCAGCCAGTGCAGGCGTAGTGATAATCACGTAATCGTAGGGCCCCCCGGCGGGCAATGTGCCCGGCGCGCCTAAGGGGTGAACGGACTGGCTGGAGGCTGGATATTGCGCCAGCGATTGAGGATTGTCCACGCGTCGGGCGATCCACTGCTCGGTCCGGTCCGACGGACGCAACTTGCCCGGCGCGGCCGCGTCGATCAAATCGATCTCGACTCGCATGCGCTCCGCGTACTGGATTTCACCGGAGAGCGGCGTGTACTGAACTGGAAAGAGCTTGAGGTGCAGCAACTGGTAGCCGCGTTTGGATTGCACATCGAATTGTTCGTGGGTTTTCCCCGGCCAGGAGCCGGCTTTTCCATAAATGGCGGCATCCGGCGGAACGGCGCGGGCCATCTCGGGATGGCTCAACGGAAACGGAGGTTGAGCCGGCGGCAACCGGTAGCTGCCTTCCAGCTTGCGCTCCCGCAATGGCGTCACGCGAATCGCGCTGATCGCTTTCCCATAGGGAATCACGATCGTCGCGGGCCGAACCGGCACCACCGGCGCCCCGGTCTGGCGATGCTCCTGCTGTCCCGAGCTGCTGATAATCGAGTCGTACGCTCCCCGACTTCCAATCGTCGGCTTCTCAAAATCATACTCCAACACCATATGATTATCCTGCGCCCGCGTCTCGACGACGCCGGAGGGCGCGGCAGGCGTGTAACTGGTCTGCCGGGATCGGACCGTGAATTGCAGCGGCGCGTCTCCGCTGTTGCCAATCGTTAATGTGCGCAAGGTCGAACCATTTACTGCGTTGGTGACCGACATCGAAAGGGGATCAACCCAGATTTCGGCGCTGGTGAAAACCGATAGACTGACGCTCCTGTTTGCCGTCATCCCGCTCACGGTGTTGCTGAAGACGATCGTGTCGGTGTGCACACCCTGGGGCAAACTTGCCGCATTCACCGTAAAAGCGACCGTCACGTTGGTGCTGGCGCCCGGATTCAATGTGCCGCCCGCAGGGGCAATTGACAGCCAGTTCTGGGCGTGAAACCCGGTCCATTGGATCGGGACGGGACCCAGGTTGGTGACCTGGTAAACGGCGTTCGCCGGAACAAACGGCCCGCCGGGATGACCGCTCGAATCGAATTCCGCCCCGGGCGTCACGACCATGTAATCCGCGATGCCCTGGCCGGACAAACCGACGGTCACCACCGGCTCATCGGCATCGTTGCTTTTAATTGCGATGGTCGCGTTGTTTGAGACCAGTTCCTGCGGCTGATAGATCACAGTCACCGCGATGCTTGCCCCCGGGCTTAGAGTGTATGGAAAAGCCGGCAGGTTGGTCACGGTGAAGCCCCCGGCTGAAACCGCTCCCAGGGTATTGTTGGGGTCCGCCCCGATCGTCTCGGGGCCGGCGTATGCCTGCGGATGCCAGTCCTTGGGCGGAGCTTCGGGACCGGCCTCGACCGCGCAGGGATGCGCATTATACCAGGCCTGCTCCGGGGTGATGCCCAGAGCAACCGTCTCGGGATCTCCTGCGGTGATATTATCAAAGTACTGGTGGGTCACACTAGAACTGCCCGTGTAACCCAGCAGCCCGATTCTGCCGCTGACAAGACTGGTGTCGGTCAAGGTTTGCACCAAATGGCCGTTGATGAAGAACTGCAGATTGCTTCCAATTGCAACGATCTTAAGCACGTTCCACGTCGTTGTGGGATTGATGTAACTGGAGGAAGTCCAGCTAACGAGAGTGGTTAGAACTCCGTTGACCTGTTTGAAAATGTAGAAAGATCCGGTGGTGACCCCAAAGCCATACGCCGAGCCTGTCGAAACTGGATAGGTTTCAAAATCGGGGCTGGCGCGAAACAGCATATAGTGGGGCGAGCCGGTGGACTCGTCGCAACGCATCGAAATCTCGTAAGAAAAATTCCCAAATTCCTTTCCAGCGTACGTTGCCACCATGCTCTCCGAATAGCCCGGGACCGGGTCATACGCGCGATACGTTCCGGCAATCACCGACCAGTGCGCATCGATGTCGGCATGCCAGTCCTGCGCCAGGCCGTCGTCGAAGTTTTCCTCGTATTTTCCCATCGAGATATTGTTGATCACAAGCGGATGCACTGGGTCAGAGTTCGAGACGATGAGTTGTTCCGTGCGCGAGAGCCCGACAATGATTTGGCCGAAGGGCATGTTTGTGTCGTTCGCGGGCGGTATGGAATCGTACACCTCTATTTCACCGGGCAGGGCTGCGACCTGGAGGGTGAGATTGCGGACTTGGGCGAACCCGCTCAACACATTGCTGAAAACAACCGTGGCGCTGTACGTCCCGGCCGGCAAACTCGCGGCGGCCGCGCTGAAGGACACCGTGATGTTCGTATCGGCGCCCGACAGAAGAGTTCCGGCATCGCCGCTCAACATGACCCAGCTTTGCGTGGATGTGGCACTCCACGCCAGGTTGGAGCTGCCAAGGTTCAGCAGATTGTAGGTTTTGCCGGACGGCACGAAAGGCCCACCCACATAACCGGTCGAGCTGAGATCGTCCATGGGCATAATCCGCAGGGGATCTCGATACCCGAAGTTAACAATCCGCATCCGGTCGGCGTCGGAAATTCCCGACAGCGCATTCAGCCCCAGGTCAGCCAGCACCGGTCCCTTGGCAAGCGCAGCCGCCTGATTGAAGTTTTGAGACGCGAAATGCATCACGATCCTGGTTTCGCCCGGCGCCAGTGTGAGCTGCCACGTATACTGGAGGCTGCCAACGGTATACATCGTCGAGGAGGGCCGCACGAGGCCGTAGTCGTTGCCGATGACATGCAATAGCGTCGGATCGCCCGTGGCGTCGGTATCATCAGTGACAATCCAGTTATCATTGGTCCCAAAAATCGTGTCGCCGCTGGAGGTGCCGACCAGCACGGTGCTTGAATCGGAGCCCAGGTCGGAATAAATGGTGACGGGAACGGTGACTGTCCCTGCGCCCACATTGTGCACGATTTCCATGTAACGGGCATACCCGGCATCCATCGGGGCGTAGATGCGGCGGGTATATTCAACTCCGGCCATGTTGGTCGGCCCCAGCGTTAGTTCCTGGCCTGAGAGCAACGCAGTGGCCAGGTAAGGAAAACCCTGCATCACAAGACCGCCGTCGTAAGCGTCAATGGATCCGTTCCCGATCGACCCGTTTTGCTGCACATCCCATAAGTAGCTCGTCCCGTCGTAAAGATTGTATGGGAGAAACACAATGGTTCCGTCGTCGTCCAGGATCGTCAGCAAAGCCGATGCATTCGTTCCCAGGTACACGTTTGGCGATGGCGCACTGAGTGTTAATTGCACGCTCTCACTCGGTTCGACCACCGAATCGTCCAGAATCGGCACCAGGAATGTTTGCGCGGCCACACCCGGTCCAAACACAAGTGTGCCATTGGTGGGCGCGTAATCGACATACGGTGTTGCCACGCCGTTGGTGGCTGCGAAGTTGACCGAAACAGTCGACGCCGTGTTCAGGCGCGTCACCATGATCGAGGCAAACCCGCCATTCTCCAGCACGGAATACGTCGGGCTGCTGCACTGGAGCTCGTCCAGGGCCGTGGTAAAGCTCCACACAGCTCCGGTCGCGATTCCCGAGACGTTCGAAGCGATCACCTGCCAATAGTAGGTGGTGTTGAAAGCGAGCATGCCCGGGTGGCAGACGGTGTCCGTCAGATTGGAGGCGATTTGCGGCAACGCCGCGGGGTTCGTGCCGAAATAAACATTGTAATTGGCAGCCAATCCGTTGAACGCCAGGGCGTTCAGAAGCACCGTCCGCAACACATTAAAGTCGGAAGGATCGCTCCAAAACGTATCGGTCGGCGCATTAATGAAATAAATCATGGACCCGGCCCCCAGCGTCTTTGTGCACAAACAGGGATACCCGTCTCCGTTGCGCGCCACGATCGTCACCGAAGGATCCGTGATCCGGGCCATGTAGCAGGAAGCCGCGCTGTCGACGAAACTATATGTTGATGGCAACCCGGCGGCCAGGGGGTGGCTGAGATTTGTGACGGAGAGATTCGGTTGACCTGAAACGGTCGACCAATAGATGTTGTTTGTGTAGTCGGAAATAAAGAAGTTGTTCAAGCCCGACGCAAATGTTTGGCAGGAGGATCCCCCGAACAAAATCAGTTTGGCGCCGGCCCGGACCGCGGTCCCCAGCGAGCTCATCCCGCCATAGGAAATTTCCCCGCCCTCCATTCCGATAATCACTGTCGCGTAACTGGAAAGGCTCAGGGTGGAAAAGTCGGTGGTCTGGACGAAATCATACGGCTGGCCAAGGCTGTCGAGAATGGCGCGGATGGACCCGCTGATGGAGCCGCTGGTTTGCACGACCAGCATGGGTCCGCCGCCCGAAATCGATTTGAGCTGGGCCGGATTGGCTTGGGCGGGAAGGCTTGTTGAGTTCTGAAGCGAGGCGTTGTTCCAGGAAAGATCTGTGTCCATGTGCACGACCGAAGCTCCATTTTCCGGCAGCGGGCCAAAGGGCTGACTCGGGGGCAACGGTGGTGTGGCCACGGAAAGTGTCACCGCCCGGGTTTGGGAGACGCCGCTGACCTGATTACTAAAGGTGACCACGGCGGTGTAGTCGCCATTGGCGAGGCTCGAAGCAGTCGAATTGACCAGAACCGACACGTTCGTTGTTGCGCCCGATGCCAGCGTCCCGCCCGTGGGAGTTGCCGTGACCCAGTTCTGCGGGCACGTGACGCTCCACGTCACGTTGGACGCTGCTGTATTCAGCAAACTATAAACTTTGTTGGTCGGCGTAAATGGACCGCCCTGGTACCCAGCCGAACTGAGGCCATCGGACGGCTGGATCTGGAGGCTCTCTGCCACCGTGCCAAGCAGGACAATGTCATCAATGTTCCACCCCGAATACGCATACGCTGCACTGCTGCCAACGCGGTGCCCCCAACGGACATAAAGGCTCGAAGCATGGTCGGCCAGGCTGGGAAGCGCATACGAAACCTGCGTCCACGCGGAATCCGTCATCGCCCCATTTGTCCAGACACCAACCCAGTCGGTCGCATTAGTCGAGAACTCAATGGTCTGGTAAACGTAAGGAGGATAGTCCGAATTGAGCCATCTTTGGAAACTCAGGGTCAAAGCCGCGAAACCCGAACAATTGACGGGCCCGGCGACAAGGTAATAACCAGAGTCAATGGCGGTGGAGTAATTCCCGCTGAGATTGATGCCGAAGACATTGGTTCCGGTAGCGCCGCTTGTCGGATCGGGATGGCCGTAGGTGCCGCCGCCGCCGCCGGTCGGACGGCCAAAAGCCCACTCCCCGGTGCGCGTCCATCCCGGATCGACATCCAGGTTCGCCGACCAAATGACATTGGTAACAGAGAGCGTACTGGAGGCCGCGCGGGGCGCTCCAAACCAATGGTTTTCCCCCTCAGCGAGGACCGCCGGCACCTTCAAGGCGGCTACACAACAAACAAGCAACAGGCACGACAGGGGGGTTGATCGACAAAGCCGGATTTTCATATTCGGACCTCTTTGTAATGTGAATTCCGCGGTCAATGGGCTTGAGTCCTCGAGCGGCACTTCCTTTGTTTGATCTCTCCGCCCCGGCCCGCCTCAACGGGAGAGCCACCTTGGAATTGTAGGCGGATACGCCCCGGGGGTGCTACGCAGCGATTGATTATTCCTTGTCGGATTTTTGCGTCCGCCCAGCGGCAATAAAGAGGCTTGGAGCGGGAGTTAACCCCGGACAGCCTGACGGTATTGGCGCGGATTCCGGCCCACGTAACGCTTGAAGATGCGATCGAAATGCGGGAGGGACTGGAATCCGCTGCCGAAACCGATCTCGCTGATCCGCTGTGATGTGTCCTCGAGCATTTCCTTGGCCCTGGTGACCCGGCAGCGCGCGACGTATTCGGTGAAAGTCAGGCCGGTGGCCGATTTAAAAAGACGGCAAAAATGCGAGAGGCTGAGGTGGACGGCATTGGCGGCATCCCGGGTTTTGAAGGTCTGGACAAGGTGCGCCTGGACAAAGGCCTTGGCGCCGGTTACCGGCCTGGGTTCGCCATGCCTGACCGCCAGCAATGCGCCGTCGGCTGCCTGGATGAGATATTTTTCCAAACCTTGCAACACCTCGACGGCGGCGTCGACCCTGGATTTGGAGGCGACCCGGGTGCGCGCAACAGCGCGCCGGGCGGCCTTTGCGCCGAGCCGGATGCCCAAACGCGCCAGCCGGCGGCGGAGCCGGGTGAACTCGCGGCTGGTGGGTTTGCGGGTGAACACCTGGCCGCAAAGCGCCACGGCCACGGTCTGGCCGGCGATTGAAAGCGGCACAGCCGCTTCCATCAAGCCCGCAAAGCACCGCGTCTTGCAGGGCCGGCGCTTGCGTCCGAGCCGGCATTGAAGGCGCCGCACAAAACGCCGGCAATGTTCGTGACCCTGTGAAGTGCCGGCGATCAATGAACAAAGATCACCTCCCTGGCTTGAGCAGATCATCACGCCCTCCTCCGCACGGGGCGGGATAAGAACAACCGGCAGCCCTGTGGCGCGGACGAACGACGACAGAATCTGACGCACGTTCCTGGATTGCGTGAGGATTTTGAATTCAGGATTGCTGCCGGCGAAGCGGGGCGGGATCGGCTTTTCGCGGGAAGTTTTCGATGCGCAATTTGCGGCGCATTGTGCCGTGGCTGCCATCCTCATGAATCAGCATGGTTGCAGGTTGCAAGTTTTTGGCAAGCCGTCTGTCGAAAGCGACTGTCGGCAAAACGTGCAAGAAGCAGTGTTTATTAGGTTGACAAAAGAGATTCAGAATGGCTAATGATTAATTCGCTTAACATCAAGCAGGTTAGCCATGAAATCACTTTCCACACTAACTGCCCGACTTTTCTTCATCCTTTTAATGGGCTGCTCGGTAGCCCAGCCTTCCTCCGCCGGTGTGTTCAAGACAACCGGCAATATGCTAACGGCGCGGCAGGAACACACTGCGACCCTTTTGCCCAATGGCAAAGTGCTCATTGCGGGAGGTTGGGATGGCAACGGGAGTTTATCGGCTGCGGAAATATTTGATCCGAGCACAGGGATTTGGACTGCCACACAACCCATGACCTGCGCACGGCGCGGCCACACCACGACGATGCTGCCCAATGGCAAGGTTCTGGTGGTTGGTGGCCGAGATGGGGCCTCGTTATCCAGTGCCGAAATATACGATCCTGTATCAGGGTCCTGGAGCGCCGCCTCTCCACTTAATTTCGCGAGAGATGGCCACACCGCTGTCTGCCTGACAAATGGAAATGTTCTGGTTTTCGGTGGCGAAAATGGGACCACGGTTCTTTCCAGTGCCGAACTGTACGATCCGAATACCGGAACATGGCAGCTAACCGGATCCATGATTTATGCCCGGATCGGGCATACAGGGACATTGCTGGCAGACGGAAAAGTTTTTGCGGTTGGGGATGTCGCCTACGGAGAAGTTTACAATCCGACGACGGGACACTGGACGACGGCGGGCGTCTTCGGTTTTTATGGCCATACCGCGACTCTCCTGACCAATGGGATAGTATTGCTGGGAGGCGGTTGCGATCCTCCTCGCACCAATAATTTTTTCCTTTTCTACAATCCGACAAATAGCCAGGAGACGGGCGGTGGATTAATGGTTACTGCACGCGTCTTTCAAACGTCGACTTTGCTACCCTCGGGCAAGCTGCTTGTAGTCGGAGGCATGAACGGGGGATCTGTGCTTTCCAGCGCGGAACTGTATGATCCTGTTGCTCAGTCGAGCACTTCGACAGTCAGTTTATCGACTGGAAGAACGCGGCACACCGCGACTTTGCTGCCAGGCGGAAAGGTCCTTATCGCGGGGGGATCGAATGGAAGCCAAATTCTGTCCTCCGCCGAGGTTTATGAGCCGGCGGCTGGGGCCTGGACTGTTGCGGGAAACCTTCACGATGGGCGCGCTTCGGCCACCGCGACATTGCTGCCCAACGGAAGAGTGCTTGCGGTCAATGGATCAACCGACCAACCGCTCGTAACGACTGTTGAGTTGTATGATCCTTTGAGCAGAACCTGGTCCTACGGCAGCCCACTCAATCCATTTCGCGACGGTCATACGGCTACATTACTGGCAAACGGTGATGTCCTCGTCGCGGGGGGCTACGCCTATCCGGCACCTTATTATCTTCGAGATGCACAGCTTTACGATCCCAACACAGATTCATGGCGGACGACAGGGCCGCTCAACGCGGCTCGGACGGATCATACGGCAACCCTGTTGATGAACGGAAAGGTACTGGTTGCTGGAGGCTGTACGACCAATTCCATTTTGGACACGGAATTATTCGACCCACAAACGGGTGGATGGAGTGTCACTGGACCCTTGAATGTTCCGCGGACGGACCATACGGCCACTCTGCTGCCAAACGGACGCGTGCTCATCACGGGAGGGATTAGTGCCACAAACTACCTGAACAGCGCCGAAATATATGACCCGGCATGTGGCACCTGGACGCAAACGGCATCGCTCAAGCAAGCCCGCGCAGACCACACGGCCACCTTGCTGCCCAATGGCAATGTGCTCGTGGCGGGAGGTCGCATCGTTGTTTCGGTCACGAATAACATTTATCTGTCGAGCGCGGAAATCTACGATCCTCGATCAGAAACCTGGTCGGATACGGGGGCACTCGGTACTCCAGGCAGCTATCACACCGCGACCTTGCTTCCAACCGGAGACGTCCTGATTGCGGGCGGCCGCAACAGCACTGGTTACCTCGCACGTGTTGAATTATTCGACCCCGCCGCCGCGGCCTGGTTCGCCGCGTCCAACATGCCAAACAGGCATGGACGGCACACTTCAACACTGTTGCTCGATGGCAGCGTGCTCATTGCAGGGGGATTTCTGTCATCTTTTCAGTTACAGACTTCCTCGGAGCTATATCAGACTGACCCCGGCGTTGCTCCTGAGTCGAGACCACAAATCACCAGCGTCAATTCTCGAGTGAATGTTGGCGGACTGCTTGTCTTGACAGGCACGCGATTTCGAGGGGTTTCCGGCGGCTCGAGTGGAACCTCCCAGGATTCGCCGACCGACTATCCACTGGTTCAAATACGCAGTTTGGAGAACGGCCAAATGCAATTCGTGCCATCCATTGACGTGCCCGGTTATGCTGTTTTTTCCGAACCTGTCTGGCCTTTTCCGCCGGGCTGCGCGGCGGTCAGTGTTGTTGCCAATGGAATCGCCAGCACCGGAATGGTCATAAACGTAATTGTGCCGACAGCGACCCCGACAGTCTTGATGCCATCAAAGAGGTCGCCGGGTAGTTCGTTTCAAATCAGCTTCACCAATTATCCAGGTGCCGTTCTGGGTGTGCTGGCGTCAACAAACCTTCAAACGCCAACGACAAATTGGACCCGGTTGGGTGGAGTTATCGAAAGCTCTCCCGGACTCTTCCAATTCACGGATCCGGCGGCATCAAACCAGGTTCAACGATTTTACCGTCTGTTCTCACCTTAAGAACGCTGCTTTCACACATCTTCACTATAGAACGATGAGG
>Ga0075520_1000173_pt1 | contig 24556 bp, 20 predicted proteins | sample NGEPerB_FD_75100 | JGI IMG/M metagenome (GOLD analysis project Ga0075520, IMG submission 75100) | Arctic peat soil microbial communities from the Barrow Environmental Observatory site, Barrow, Alaska, USA - NGEE PermafrostAB12-B | ecosystem: Environmental > Terrestrial > Soil > Wetlands > Peat ... | reverse complement strand
TGGTTACTGGTTACTGGGTTCTGGTTACTGATTTCTGATTTACTTGCAAGGTCATTGCGAGCCCAACGCAGGTGGGCGTGGCAATCTTTATGGTAAATGGAATTTCTCAAAGTCACTTTTGTCTTTTTACTTTTATCTTTATCTTAATTTGCTGATTAACCGTACTGTCTGGACTGCTTCCCTTACATCATGAACCCGCAGAATATCAGCTCTGTTAAGAAGCGCTACTGCATTCATAGCCGTAGTTCCGTTAAGAGCTTCTTCAGCAGAAATATCAAGTGTTTTCCAGATCATCGATTTTCGCGAGATCCCGACAAGAACCGGCAGACCGGCAATTGAAAAATCGCCCAATCGCCTGAGCATTTCAAAATTATGATCTATTGTTTTTCCAAATCCAAATCCCGGATCTATTATAATATCCTTCACTCCAGCCGATTTTAATCTGAAGATCTTTTCTCCGAACCAAGTCAGTATATCGGCCACAATATCATCATAAAACGGTTTATTTTGCATTGTACGAGGGGTTCCTTTCATATGCATAATAATATAAGGCATATTCAGCTTCGAAACAACAGAAAACATATTAATGTCGCCGTCGCCGCCCGAAATATCGTTAATTATATGAGCTCCGCATTCAACAACTGCCTCGTTGGCAATATCAGCCCTGAAAGTATCGACTGATATAATTGCATCAGGAAAATTGTTGTATACGAGCTTAATGGCTTTTAAAACCCGGGCTCCCTCCTCTTTAACGGAAATATCTTTTGCTCCCGGACGAGATGAGTATCCTCCAATATCAAGTATGTCTGCACCATCTTCAAGCATTTGAGTTGCTGCTTTAAGTATCTCTATGTCTGTCCGGTAACGGCTTCCCTTATAGAAAGAGTCTGGGGTTATGTTTAATATTCCCATTACCCTGGGAATATTCAGATCAAGCAGTTTTCCTCCTGCGTTAATATATCGTGGTTTTTCGGGGAACATTGTTTTTTAGAATATACGAAATTAACGAATATTTAGAATAATCTGAACTTATTCATTCGTGACTTGAAGTTAAAACATAATCTTTCGAAAACTATTCGAATAATTTCAATTTTTTTCTAAACCCTTCCCTGCCCTTCACGCAGGCAGGCTCCATCGCTAAAATTGCCTATCAGGCAATTTTTTAACGCTCGGCCCTCTTAAAAGTTCATATTCATTTTCATCTTTGCCTCGTGGTTATTACATTTGTAACAGATGAATTCAACTAAAGGGATGAAACTTTTTGTTATCGAAGGCGTTGACGGAGCCGGCAAATCCACCCAGACCAGGTTATTGAGAGATTATTTATCGCGAATAGGCTACAATTGTGAATATATGCATTTTCCAAGGACTGATGCTCCCTACTTCGGTGAACTTATTGCAAGGTTTCTGAGAGGGGAATTTGGTTCTCTGAATTATGTCGATCCCTACCTGGTCGCGATGCTTTATGCCGGGGACAGAAAAGATGCCTCTTCCTTAATAAGCAATTGGTTATCAGAAGGAAAGATCGTCCTTCTTGACAGGTATACTTATTCCAATATAGCATATCAATGTGCTAAATTAAGCGATAATTCAAGTCGTGAGAAGCTTATGCAGTGGATATTAGCTCTCGAGTTTGAACATTTCGCCATACCAAAACCCGATCTTAATATTTTTCTCGATGTGCCATTTATTTTTGCTGAAAATAATTTAACTAAAGCAAGGACCGGGAATGACCGAAATTATCTTAATGGTACCAGGGACATACACGAAGACAGCATGGCATTTCAGAAAAAGGTCAGGGATGTTTACCTGAGAGTCTCAGAATCGGATGAGCGTCTTGTTGTTGCCGACTGCAGTGACAGGAATGGAACAATGCTTCCTCCTTCTGCAATATTCGACCTTATAATTAAAATCATAAATGAAAGAAAGCTGATCTGAGATGAAGATATTAAGGACTATAACCAGTGTAATTATTGGCCTCGTTTTTATTTTTTCAGGGGTGGTAAAAGCGGTTGACCCTCTCGGTTTCGCTTATAAAATTCATGATTATTTTCATGCATTTAACCTCGGGTTTCTTAACTCCCTGAGCCTGGTCCTGGCAATTTTTATGTGCACTGCAGAATTCATTTCAGGCTTTTCTCTATTGACTGGTTTGAGGCAGAAAACCGGTCTCATTGGTGTCACGATACTTCTTGCCATCTTTACTCCTCTCACCTTTGTTCTGGCACTCACAAACCCTGTTTCAGATTGCGGATGCTTTGGAGATGCAATTCATCTTACAAACTGGCAGACATTCGGGAAGAACATATTTTTAGTTTTCTTATTGATTATCGTTTTATCAGACAGAAATCAGATATCGAGCCTCTTAGGTAAAACTACAGAATGGATCATTATAGCTATTGCAATAGTTCTTTTCGTATTATTTTCACTTGTGAACCTGAGATATTTGCCGGTCATTGATTTTCTGCCATACAAAACCGGAGTCAAAATTGCTGAAAAAATGATTATCCCTGATGGTGTGCCGGCTGATGAGTACCGGACAACTTTTATTTATGAAAAAAACGGGGTTAAAAAGGAATTCAGTCTTAATAACTATCCGGCCAGTGATTCGACGTGGAAGTTTGTTGATCAGAAATCTGTTCTTATAAAAAGTGGATATAAGCCCCCTATCCACGATTTCGTAATTACCTTGCCTGAAGGAGTAGAGCTTACTCAGGAAATTTTAAAATATAATGGTTATACTGTTTTAATGATCTCCAAAAAACTGGGTGAAGCCGGCAAAAAACAATTATTAGATGGATTTCAGCTGGGCAATTATTGCAGGACAAACGGAATCAACTTTTTTGTCGTGACGTCTTCCGGAACAGAAGAAGTAAAAAGCTATGAGAATGGGCTGACATTCTGTACAGCTGATGAGACAACTTTAAAAACTATGATAAGAGCGAATCCGGGGTACATTCTGCTTAAAGATGGTACGATCATCGGAAAATGGTCATGGGCTAATGTTCCGAAGGAGGAATGGTTCGGGAGACAGAACAAGCTTACCACGAATGAACGGTAAAATAAATCAGGAATTGTATGAATTCCTTTGTGAACCTTAGTGTTTACCTTTGTATACCTTTGTGGTAAAATTAATATCAATTAACCTACAAGGGACACAAAGGAAAGGGGGTTTATAAAATTCAATTCAAAAAGATATTTCACAAACAGAAAAAAAAAATTTATTAAAATTTTGATTTATATGAGAAAAAAGATTGTTGCAGGTAACTGGAAAATGAATATGGATCTGGCAGAAGGACTGAAGTTCGCGGGTTCAATTGAGAAGTATTTTAAGGAAACACCTTCGGAAAAGGCTCTTGTTATCCTTTGCCCTCCTTTTATACATCTGGCTGGTGTTGCTGATATTCTCAAACACGGGAAAGTGGCTCTCGGAGCACAAAACTGCGCCTCGGAGGCCTCCGGAGCATTTACCGGTGAGGTTTCCGCATGGATGATTAAAAGTACGGGAGCACAATATGTCATAATAGGACATTCGGAAAGGCGAACCTATTATCATGAAGATGATAAACTTCTTAATAAGAAGACATTACTTGCAATTAACAGTGGATTAAAGGTGATCTTCTGTTGTGGTGAAGTATTGAAAGAAAGGGAAGCAGCACAACATTTCCTAATTGTCAGAAGACAACTTGAAGAAGGATTATTCAACCTGACCGCGGAACAGATGGATATGATAGTTATTGCTTACGAACCTGTATGGGCAATCGGTACAGGGTTGACTGCAACACCTGATCAGGCACAGGAGATGCACAAATATATACGCGATCTGGTTAAAGAGAAATATGGCAATGATTGTGCTAAGAAACTGCCTGTTCTTTATGGGGGAAGCTGCAAGCCATCGAATGCAAAAGAAATTTTCTCTAAACCCGATGTGGATGGCGGCCTCATAGGTGGAGCTGCACTCAAAAAAGAGGATTTCACGACAATCGTGGAGGCAATTTAACCTACCTTGTCCCCCATTTGGTGGGTTTAGAATCATTTAGAAGCGTATAGCCCCCCATTTTGGGGGGTTTAGCATCATTTAAAAGCAATTAGCCACCTATTTGGGGAGTTTAGAATCATTTAGAAGCATATAGCCCTCCATTTGGGGGGTTGGGAGGTAAAGAGCAGTGGGGTAAAAAACATAAAGTTTAGATCTATGTTAAAAAAGCTGATTATACTGATTCATTTATTTCTGTTTGTATATTCGGGGATACTGTATTCCCAGTCCAAATCGGCATTCTCTGGAGATCGTTCAAAATTCAGAACTGAACTGACTGCTTTTATGGGACCAAATCTTAATGCCGATCAGATAACAAACCTTAATTCATTTCTTTCAAGGTGGGACAGCGCTGCTTTCACTACTCAGATAATGGATAAGATAATAAATATTGCCGGCCAGCTGTCATCACGACAAATGAGAACTGTTCCCCATTTTAATGATTTCCTGGTGACTCTCAATTATTTTATCACGTACAAACGCGACAACGATTTCATATCAAACTGGCTGAAAGGATTAAACGAAATAGCATCTTCCCAGACCTTTACAAATGACAATATCGACAAATATTTCAGGAACAGCGGTCTGCTGGTCAAAGATAATGTACTTTCCGAATCAGGAAATATTAGATGGAAAGTAAAGAATAACTCTCTTAAATTTTTATTCGATACAATTGTGTATGTCAAAGTATCGAACGCTATATTGACCTGCTATTCGCAAAAAGACAGTACCGAAATATACAATGTAAGTGGAAATTATTGTCCTGAATTACAGCAATTCAGAGGCACTAAAGGTATTGTCACCTGGGAAAAAGCCGGATATTCCGCGAAAGAAGTATTTGCTGAACTGTCTGATTATTCTATTAATATGTTAAAAAGCAGTTTTACAGTTGATTCTGCAAAACTTACTCATACTACCTACTTTAAAGAAGCTGTCGCAGGATTGCTTACTGATCAGGCAATAAGTTTTACCGATAAGAATAGAGCTGACTTTCCCCGTTTCGAAACTTATGCCAAAGAATTTAAGATCAAAGATATTTATAAAGGGGTCAATTATGAAGGAGGATTAAAATTCGAAGGAGCCAATTCAAAAGGAACAGGTAAAAATGCAGTCCCGGCGAAAATCACTCTTTTCAGAAATGACACTCTTTATCTCAGGATCCGTTCAAAAGAGTTTCTTTTCTCCAAAAGCGGTTTAACAAGCCCTGAAACTGCTATCTCCCTCTACCTTGGTAAAGATTCTATCTACCATTCAAACCTTGGCTTTTCTTACTTTACTGCAACGCGGCAGGTAAATCTCTTCCGTACCAACAATCCGGTCTCAAAAAGTCCCTATTTTGATTCCTATCACAACCTCGACATGTATTTTGAATATTTATCCTGGAATATGAACGAATCGAAAATAATTATGTCTCATGCAAGAGGCGCTTCCATGGGACAGGCGCAATTTGAATCAGCTTCCTTCTTCAATTCAGATTATTTTTTACACCTTATGGGGCTTGATAATTACCATCCCCTTAACCGCTTGACAAAATTCGCAGAATATTTCTATTCCGAAACATTCCCGGTGGAGGAATTTGCCAAATGGCTCGATAAGCCGGTGGAAGCAGTTACCGGATTATGTATTGATATGGCTGGCAAGGGCTTTATATACTACGACAGAACAAATAATGAGATCACTATTAAGAAGAAAACAAAAGACTTCCTCGATTCCTATGCAAAAAAGAAGGATTATGATATCATTAATATCCTGAGTGAGACAAAATCACCTGTTGATAACGCCATCCTTGACCTGAAAAAATATGGTCTGACAATTTTTGGAGTTACAGGTGTTCTGCTGAGTGATGCCCGGAAGATTATTTTGTATCCTTATAATAAACAACTTACTATCGGGAAGAACAGAGATATTAGTTTTGACGGTGTTGTTGAGGCAGGTTTGTTTACTGTATTCGGGCACAAATTCTCCTTCAGCTATGATACTTTTAAAATCAGGCTTCAAAAAATAGACTCTTTAAAAATATCAGTTGAAACTGACAAGAAGGATAAGCTTGGCAATTCTATTGTACAGAATATAGATGATCTGATCCAGCTTGGAAAAGGAGAACTTTATATTGATAAGCCGGATAATAAATCGGGATTAAAGGACCTTAAGCAATATCCAATTATAAATGCGACTACCTATTCTTATATATTCTACGACAAAATACCTGGTCTAGAAGGAGTTTATAAACAAAAGGATTTCTATTTCAAGATTGATCCTTTCACTTATGAAAACATTGATCACTATACCAACAAGGACTTGAATCTGTCAGGAGAATTTGTAGGAGGAAATATTCTCAAACCCATGAAGCAATATCTTGTTGTACAGGAAAATAACTCATTAGGTTTTAATATGACCGTTCCTCCTGAAGGAGTAAAAGTCTACGATGGACGGGGCACATTATATAATTCTCTGAGCATGAGCAACAAAGGTCTGATAGGAAGCGGGTCTGTGAAGCATCTTACATCAACTGCTTTATCAGATGAATTCAGGTTTTTCCCCGATTCAATGACTACTCAAGCTACTGCCTTCAATACAGTGAAAGATACAACCGGCATATTCCCTGTTCTTAAGAGCCAGGATGTTGCAATAAAATGGTTAACCAAAAAAGATGAATGGGTTGCAAGAAATGCTTCCGGCAAGTCATTTAATATGTTTGAAAATGGGACCACACTCGATGGCAGTCTGAGTCTGTTTCCGGGAAAACTAGATGGAAAAGGGATTATTAATCTGACTGATTCCAGAATTACTTCAAATTTTTTCAGCTTTTCCTCAAACGCAATTAAAGCCGATACAGCTGATTATACACTGAAGTCTCTTTCCACCAACGGATACTCATTCATTGCTGAAAATGCCAATACCGAGATCAATTTTAATCTAAAAATGGCACATTTCAGATTGAACACTGATTCGTCGGTCGTTAAGTTCCCCGAAATTCAATATATCTGCACTATGACAGATTTTGCATACAATATGGAAAACCGTGTACTCAGTATGGAACAAAAAGGAAAGTCGAATACACCGCTATTGACGACCGACAAGCTGCTCAAACTTGATTTTGCCAGACTTGACAAGCCGACTTTCTTTGCCACAAATAACAGATCAGATACTGTCGCTTTCTCATCATGGAAAGGAAGCTATCATCTCGATCAGGAATACATAGAAGCAGAAAATATAAATTACATTCATGTTGCAGACGCACTTATCCAGCCTGATAAAGGGAAAATTATTATTAACAGGAGGGCAAAGATAGAACAGCTCGATAATGCTATAATTGCCGTTAATCACAGGCATATATTACATTCGGCCAAAATTGATATTGAATCAACCAAAAGATATTCCGGAAGCGCAACTTATGACTACATTGGTGAAGATAATGATATCCAGCACATTAATTTTCCGGTTATTGAAGTCGACACTTCAATAACCTATGCCAGGGGCTATATCCCCGCCTCTCAGAAATTTCTTTTAAATCCTGCGTTCTCTTTTACCGGTGACGTTGCTCTTTCAGCCAGGGCTGATAATCTTCTATTTACCGGAGCGGCCGGAGTTTTGCACAACTGTAAAACTCTTGAAAGCTATTCCCTTAAATTCAAATCGCCGATTGATCCGAAAAATGTTATGATCCCTGTCAGTGACAAGGCAAGGGATATAAATGATAATCTGGTGTTTTCGGGCTCTTTCCTGAATATTGATTCAATTCATATATATCCGGCTTTTCTTTCAGCTCAAAAATCATGGACCGATGTCGCCCTCGTAAATTCCAGCGGTTGGCTTTATTATGAAAAAGCCAAAGGGAGATATTTAATCACTTCCAAAGAAAAACTGATAGACCATTCGCTTCCGGGAAATATGATCGCTTTTGACAAAAACTTCTGCGTACTGTCGGGTGAAGGTAATATTGATTTCGGTGCAAAACTTGATCTTGTGAAGTTAACCGGAGCAGGAAAAGTAATTCATGATATTGATTCGGGTAAAGTGAATATTGAAGCCATTCTTGGCCTTAATTTCCATTTTTCAGATGAAGCGCTCAGAGTTATGGCCGATGAGTTCAGATTTATGCCTTCCCTTAAGCAGGTTAATCTGAATACCGATCTGAACAACAAAGGGATGAAGGATCTTATGGGAGTAAATGCTGCTTCTAAACTTAAAGAAGAAATGGATCTGTTCGGTACTTCAAAAAACCTGCCGAAAGAATTTACCTATAAACTTCTTCTCAACGAGGTAAAATTATTCTGGAATGAATCAACCTCTTCATTCAGATCGAGCGGGAGAATAGGAATAGGGTTTATAGGTCCGCAACCAATAAATGTTTATGTCGATGGTTTTGTGGAGATCCAGCGAAGAAGATCAGGAGATATGATAGATATCTACCTTAAGGGGGATGCATCAACATGGTATTACTTCTCCTATTTCAAAGGAGTAATGATGACACAATCGGGAAACGACAATTACAATGCTATTATAGCCAAAACAAAAATCAATGACAGGAAAGATCCGGAATCTTCAACTAAAGTTCAATATACGTATATGATGGCTGTTGAGGACCGTCTTGGCAAATTTCTTCAGCGAATGTCGGAAAACAAAGCCGAAGATAATCAGTGAAATTGAAACGGTTTTACGGGTCGACTTTCCCTCTTTCTCCCAGCTCGATCAATTCAAGATCGTGAATACTTTTCCCGTCAATCTGAAACCTGACAGCCGTCATATATTTATGAAAGCCGTTGTATCCGGCTGCCCCAGGATTTATATATAACAATCCTGCTTTTTTATCATACATGACTTTGGCTATATGCGAATGTCCGCAAATGAACAGATCAGGATGAATATCATTTATGGAAGTTAAAACTCTGCGGTCATAATGTCCTGGTGATCCACCTATATGAGTGATCCAAACCCTTATCTCTTCAGCTGTGAAAATAAGATTCTCGTTATATACTGATCTGACAAGGCTATTATCTATATTCCCATAAACAGCCTTCAACGGTTTGAAAGCTGCAAGTTTATCAGCTGTTTCGATATTTCCGATATCGCCGGCATGCCATATTTCGTCACATTCAGCAAAATGATCAAAAAGCCGCGGGTGAATCCAGCCATGAGTATCAGAAAGGAGACCAATTTTCATAATTTTTCAAAATACTATATTTTAATACTTGGTGAAACTTTGTGTCTTTGTGTCTTAGTGGCATTTCTTTTTTGCCACCAAGGCGCTAAGGCACTAAGAAACACCAGGGAATTTTCTAAGGTTTGCAAATATAACTTCAAATTCCCTAATTTTGTACAAATTCATTTTTATGCAGATATTTTATGCCCCTGATATAACCAGCAAATATTACTCTCTGGATGAAAAAGAGTCAAAACATTTGATCAGGGTGCTGAGGATGGCAAAAGGTGCTGATGTAAAGCTGATCGATGGCAAAGGGAATCTTTATGAAGGATTTATTTCGGAACCAGATCAAAATGAGTGCATTATTGAAATTACCAGAGAAATAAAGAATTTTGAGAAAAGAAATTACAAACTTCATATTGCTATATCACCGTTAAAGAATCCGGAACGATTTGAATGGTTCGTTGAAAAGAGTGTAGAAATTGGTATAGATGAAATCACTCCCCTGATATGCAAAAACACTGAAAAACCTGGAATTAAGAACGAAAGAGTGAATAATCTTATAATCTCGGCAATGAAACAATCGCTCAAAGCTAAAAGAACAGTTCTGAATGAAATAACCAGTTTTAAAGATTTTATAAATAAGAACCTCGAAGGAACAAAAATGATCGCCCATTGTGATAACTCTACCGGTCGAAGAAAAATTTCGGATGTATATTCAAAAAATTCCGATTCAATTATTCTTATCGGTCCGGAAGGTGATTTCAGCAGAGAGGAGGTTGATTCTGCAGTTAAAAGAGGTTTTATGCCTGTTCATCTTGGCACAAGCCGTCTGAGAACAGAAACAGCAGGTCTTGCTGCCTGCCATTCCATATACTTTATCAATCAGTGAAAGCGTTTTTTATCTGGACATCTTCCTAGTGTCTGCGAGGAACGGAGTCCCGCCATGCAGGGCTAACTCACGGAAGGTAATCTCAAGATATAGTTTAAAATTATTCAAAAAGAAAGAGGATGACCTTTGTAGACATCCTCTTTGCAAATTTTTAAACTTTTTTCCTGATTCTTTTTATCAGGCTCGTTGTCAAACTTCTCTCCGGAACAACTTTTATGCACCTGAGAACGGTAATCACATCACTGAATTCAGTGTTTAATCCCATTGCATCTTCTAAAAGATCTATGTCTTTAACTTTGATATCCCTGAATGTGATAAAAGGAGTAGAAATTAATCCCATAGGCTTCATGTTTTCATTTTATGTAAAAACGCCCTGGAATATATATTATTGTTTTTCGATTAATTTTAATTTTAATCCCCTTTAATTTCTCACATAGAACAAAGCTCTTTGCCGCAATACCATTGTACTCTTGCACCTCTAAACCGTTGTACAGCTGTAATGTTGTGCCCGTTATGTCCTTCATCAATTCAGAGTCAGACTGATTTTTTTTTCAACCATTATTCTCCTCATATTAATGAGAGCATATCTCATACGGCCGAGAGCCGTGTTTATGCTTACATCTGTTATATCGGCTATTTCCTTGTAGCTTAATCCTGCATAATGTCTCAGGATTACCACTTCCCTCTGGTCATCAGGCAGATGGCTTATCATATTCCTTACATCTTTCTGAATCTGACGTTTTATCATATCATCCTCCACATTGTCTTCAGCAAATGATTTTGAATTGAAAATATCAGACTCATAGTTATCGTTCGAAATAGTATTCATTTGCTTGATTCTGCGGAAATGGTCAATTATGAGATTATGAGCAATTCGCATCACCCAGGAAATAAATTTTCCATTATCGGAATATTTGCCAGCTTTAACTGATTGAATCACTTTCAGAAACGTATCCTGAAAGATATCCTCGGCAAGAGCCTGATCGCGTATATAAAGGCTTATATATGCGAAAACTTTATTCTTATGGCGGTGGATTAGCTTCTCAAAACATAACTGCTCACCTTTTATAAACCGAAGAATCAGTTCATAATCGGAAATCGTTTTATTCATAACTCTCTCTTTTAAGTTAATTAGAGTAGAGATATTCTATAGGCAGTCTGTTTTTAGTTAGTATATGTTTGAAATACAAAGAAAGTAATTTTTTTGATTTGAAAGCATTACTTTTGGGCTTTAACAGAAAATTAACACAAATCCCGGACTATAAGCTATGGATGGTTGTATTGAAATTAAGGGGGCAAGAGTGCATAATCTGAAGAATATCAGTCTCAATATTCCGCGGAATAAACTTATTGTTATAACCGGTGTTTCAGGTTCCGGCAAGTCATCTCTGGCTTTTGATACTATATATGCCGAGGGGCAGAGAAGATATGTTGAGAGTCTTTCCTCGTATGCCCGTCAGTTCCTTGGACGTATGAATAAGCCGGAGGTTGATTTTATAAGCGGCATACCACCTGCCATAGCAATTGAACAGAAAGTAAATTCGCGAAATCCGCGTTCAACTGTCGGAACATCTACTGAAATATATGATTATCTGAGGCTTTTGTTTGCAAGGATCGGCAGAACCTATTCCCCTGTATCGGGGAAAGAAGTCAAAAAACATAGTGTTGATGATATAGTTGATTTTCTTTCATCTCTTCCTGAAGGCACGAAAGTAATTATTACATCAGCAGCCGTGATCCCTGAAAACATAAATGTTTCAGATTATTTCTCATTTCTTGAAAAACAAGGATTTAACCGGATAGAGACCAATGGGGAACTCATAAAGATTGACGAGTTAAATTCCACAAATGACTATAAACCAGGGCAAGAGATAAACATCGTAATCGACAGGCTGGTAATAAATCATTCTGCCGACAGTTTCAGCCGGGCAGCTGATTCGGCTCAGACCGCGTTTCAGACAGGAAGAGGATATTGCCAGGTTGTCATTCCAGACGAAAAAAGTGTAAGAAGGGAAAGCTTTTCAAATCAATTTGAAGAGGACGGTATCCATTTCGAAGAACCTACAGAATACTTATTCAGCTTCAATAATCCACTGGGTGCCTGCCCGGTTTGTGAGGGATACGGCAAAATTATTGGAATAGATGAAAATCTGGTTATTCCCAACCGGAACCTGTCGGTTTATGAAGATGCAATTGTTTGCTGGAAAGGCGAAACGATGAAAACGTGGAAAGAGAGGCTGGTTACCAGTTCCGGATTATTTGATTTCCCGATACACAAACCATACTATCAGCTCACTGATGAGCAGAAAAAGCTTTTGTGGAAAGGAAATAAATATTTTTATGGCATTGACAGATTCTTTCAGCATCTGGAAGAGAAAAAATTTAAAATTCAGTACCGGGTATTGCTGAGCCGTTACCGTGGTAAAACTGTTTGCCCCGAATGTAAGGGGTCGAGATTGCGGAAAGAGGCCGGGTATGTAAAGGTCGGCGGAAAATCCATACAGGAGATGGTCTCTATCCCTATTGGAAAATTGTATGAAGTCTTTTCTAATATTGATCTTAATGAAACAGATACCAAAATTTCTGAACGGCTTATCAAAGAAATAACTGTTCGTCTGAAGTTCATGATTGAAGTCGGTCTTCCATATCTTACTCTCGACAGGCTTTCTTCTACGCTATCAGGAGGGGAATCACAGAGAATAAATCTCTCGACCTCCCTGGGCAGCAATCTGGTTGGTTCGATGTATATACTCGACGAACCCAGTATCGGGCTTCACCCGCGCGATACAAATCTCCTGATAGGGGTATTGAAAGAACTCCGGAACCTTGGAAATTCCGTTCTGGTTGTGGAGCACGAGGAAGAGATAATCAGGGCTGCCGATGAAATAATTGATCTTGGTCCTGAAGCCGGAAGACTTGGAGGAGAACTTGTTTACCAGGGAGGTCTCGACCTTACAACAGCGAATAAATCCCTTACTGCGAGCTATCTCAGCGGAAGGATGGTTGTCCCTGTTCCGAAATCCAGGAGGAAATGGAACAGCTATATTGAAATCAGGGGAGCAAGGGAAAACAATCTTAAAGGAATTGATGTAAAGTTTCCACTTCATACAATCACAGCCGTTACAGGAGTAAGCGGGTCAGGAAAATCAAGCCTTGTATCAGATATATTATTTAAGGTATTGTCGGACAGGATTAAGGGAACAAATTTAAAACCAGGCCAATTCGGAGATATCACGGGCGACACCTCAGTTCTGACTGGCATTGAGCTTATAGATCAGAATCCTATCGGACGATCAAGCAGGTCGAACCCGGTTACCTATCTGAAAGCATATGATGAAATCCGTAAACTTTATTCAGAGCTGCAGGCTTCAGTACAGAACAACTTTAAAGCGTCGCATTTTTCATTCAATATTGAAGGAGGACGATGTGAAGAGTGTCAGGGTGAAGGGGTGATAAGGGTTGAGATGCAGTTTATGGCTGATGTGGAACTCACATGCGAAAGCTGCAAAGGAATGAGGTTCAGGAGAGATATTCTCGAAGTGAGATATTATGGAAAAAACATTTACGACATGCTCGAAATGACTATTGACGAAGCACTTGATTTTTTCAATGCACATCCCGGGAAAAATGAAAAGAGAATAATCGAGAAGCTTAAACCACTCTCAGATGTAGGACTTGGCTATATTAAAATGGGACAATCGTCGAGTACTCTTTCAGGGGGTGAAAGCCAGAGGGTAAAACTCGCATATTTCCTGAGCCAGGAGCGATCAGGCGGTCATATATTATTCATTTTTGATGAACCTACAACCGGTCTGCATTTTCACGATATCAACAAACTTCTAAAATCAATAAATGCGCTCGTTGACCATGGACATTCCGTTATACTTATTGAACACAACCAGGAAGTAATAAAGAGTTCCGACTGGGTAATTGATCTTGGGCCTGAAGGAGGAGAAGATGGCGGGTGGGTTGTTTTTGAAGGAAAACCTGAGGATCTGGCAAAATGTAAAGAATCGTATACGGGAAAATACCTTGCACCTAAACTGACATAAATACGTACGGACGTTGCATGCAACATCCGTACAATAAAAAATATTTAATATATTTTATTTTTTTATTTTGAATCCAAACATAATTGCCACGCAGCCGCTGGCAGGAGTATCGCCGGGTTTATTAAATGAGTTGACTTTCACCACAATTTTCAGTTGCTGACTGGATTGGAGTTTGAAATCCCATGTTTTGGCATAGTTTGCGTCCTTATTCGAATAAAGTACGTTTTTATTTGCATCAAGAACCCTGAATTCAACTTCCGGTAGTTTATCCTCCCCGCAAATTGATACCCTATATTCCATATCAGAGTAAAATGTTTTATACAGCTCTGCCTCTTCGCCTTCAACAAGTATTGCAGCATGATAGTTCCCATCATGTGTATATGCTCCCAGCTCAGGGATGCAAACCTTTTTAGCGAAAGCTTTGCACTGAGCATCAACATTAAGAGTAGTTGCAACTATCAGTAATGCCAGTATCGGAATTATTCTCGGTATTCTCATAGGGTTAGATATTTACGAATGTCTTTCTTATCTCAGAAACTGTTGTGGAGAGCTCTTTGAATACTTCAGGTGTCATGTCAGTTTTAATTTCTGACTTGAGAACCGTGGTATTTGATTCCTTTTCATACTCAGGTCTTATTTTTGAAGTTGTGATCTTGATTTTATCAAAGACCAGTTTTAGTTTTTTAACCTGAACTATTAAGTCATCAACTGCAGGATTACCCTTGCTGCTCTCAAGCAAATTGAGCAGGATATCGATAGAGAGTTTCTGATCAATAATCCTTCCTACAAGTTTATTGCCATTAAACTCTTTCATATCAACCAGCTGAGTCGAAATATATAAACCTTCGAACCATCCTCCTACCAAAACCATTGCGGCTATGGCTGGCTGACCATTATCCGAGAGATATGAGTTAGAATTCATGAATGTCTCACTTACAATCTCCATTATAACCTCGCTGTTATTTATATTCTCTTCCAGCTTGTCAATCTGTGACTGATCGATCGCTTTAAGAATACCGAGGCCATCGGCCATCTTTTTGGCGGCATTCATGTAGTCGACAATTAATTGGGTCTGTTCATATAAACTGGCAAAACTTAAATCACAGGTATAAATTCCGAGATTAAGAGCCATGCTTTTATTCGTTACATAATTATTCACATTGCCTATCGGATTTAGCAGGGACTCATCAAACCTTGCACCAGCTGATTTTATAAGCATAGCAGATTCAAGAGGAGATGGCAGCGCATTAAATATCTTTTCAGCCTGCTTAATATCCTCAACTACAGCCGTTTTATCTTTTGGAACACTAACACCAACTTCTTCCTTTGCTGCTTTAGTTCCCCCGGATTTACAGCCTGAAAGCAGACTGCTCAGCATTAAAATTACAATAATTATTTTTGAGGAAATCCCATATTTTTTGTTCATGATATAAATATTTAATTGTCAAACCTATTTCACGACTAAATTAGTATAATATTTTTATTTTTCAAAAACAGCTTTAACTAATTAATGGTATTTCTAACTTTGTTTCAAAGAAACCAGATATGATAAAATCAGATAAAAAGATCAGAGAGCTTAATGAAATCCTTAATAAAGATAACAATATTGTTATAACTGAAGCGATAGAGTTGCTTCGCAATGAAAAACCTTTTGAAGGGGCCGTGGGATTGCTCACTGCATATTATGATAAAACCGATGATTTTTCAATCAGAAAAACCATTTCATCATTTTTTGACGACCTGAAGGATCAGTCTGTATGCCACGAGGTTATTGAAGAAATAAGAAAACAATGGAACGCAGATACAATCAGTATGTTAGTATCTTCGTGCTGGCAATCGGGTCTTAACTACTCAGATTATTCTCTCGATCTGGCAAAGGTATTCCTGATTGGAGATTATGTAACTGCAATTGAGTGTCTTACAGTGATTGAAGATTCAGTTCATGAATTAAGCAAGGTCATAAAAGATGAGATTATAAAGATGCTTGAGGAAAATCCGATATCTCAGATCAATGAAAAAAAGGCTCTTGCACAGGAATTAATTCTGATTCTTGAAAGATAATTTGTCATTCTCTGTGAGACTCTCCCGCTATGCGGGACAAGTTTTGAAAGCTCTTTTATTCTTTGTTACACAGAGATACACTGAGGAGCACAGAGGGATACAGAGCTAAAATCAACAAAATTAAAAATGTGTCGTTGTTATCTCTTACCGAAAATAAGGCTTCCGATCCTGACCATTGTACTTCCCTCATTAACAGCCAATTCATAATCGCCCGACATTCCCATTGAAATCTCTTTAAAATCGGAGGCTGTTTCAAAGTAACTGTTTTTAAGCAAGTGAAAACAATCTTTCAGGTATCTGAATTCTTTCTTAACCTGATCAGTGTCAGATGTAAAGGAAGCCATACCCATTACACCGCATATCCTGACGTTTCTCAGATTCAGCATGTCCCCAGATTGCAGATTTTCACACAATTCTTTCATAGAAAACCCAAATTTGGTCTCCTCCGCAGCAATATGAATCTGCAGAAGGCAATCGACTATTCTTCCGACTTTCAAAGCTTCTGAATTAACGACATTAAGAAGAGTGTAAGAATCAATTGATTGTATCATACTGATAAAAGGAACAATGAATTTCACCTTGTTGCTCTGAAGATGCCCGATTAGGTGCCATTCTATATCCTTTGGAAGAAGATCTTTTTTATTAAGAAGCTCCTGAACACGGTTCTCACCGAAAGATCTTTGTCCGGCGTTATAGGCTTCGATAATATCACTTACCGGTTTTGTTTTCGATACAGCAACCAGATTAACAGAAGATGGAAGTTGGTGTTTGAGAGTAAAAATATTTTCTGTTATAGAAGACATTAGTTTAATTGCTTAAAACAAAATTATTCAGTCGAGCAGATGTATAACAAGCCCGCTACGGAGTTTTGGCTCAAACCATGTAGATTTGGGTGGCATTATATTGCCTGAATCCGCAATAGTAATAAGTTGATCCATTGACACAGGAGAAAGTGCGAATGCCACTTTCATCTCCCCGCTATCGACCCTCTTTCTGAGTTCATCAAGCCCACGGATACCCCCGACAAAGTCGATGCGCTTCGACCTTCTCAGATCCTGGATATCCAGAACCGGACTGAGTATCTGATTTGTAAGAATAGTAACATCAAGAATACCTATCGGATCATTATCATCAAAGGTTCCAGTTTTTGCAGTCAGGCTATACCAGTTTCCTTCGAGATACATTGAAAAATTATGAAGTTTTTTAGGTTTGTAGGTTTTGCTGCCTTTTTCAGCAATAACAAAACCGTATTCCAGCCTTTTCAGAAATTCCTTTGAAGACAGCCCATTCAGATCTTTTATTGTTCGGTTATAGTCAATTATCTTTAACTGATCGGAGGGGAAATGAACGGCCAGGAAGTAATTATATTCTTCAGTCCCTTTATGGGAGGGATTTTTCTCCCTTTTCTCTTTCCCGACAAGTGCAGCAGCTGCAGTTCTGTGATGGCCGTCAGCAACATAGGTGAATGGTACTTTTTCAGCAAACAGTTTTTCAATAAGCAGGTTTGTCCGCTTATTTTTTATAACCCAGAATTGATGCCCAAAGCCATCTTCTGCAATAAAATCATATTCAGGTATTTCTTTGTTGACAATATTGTTAACGATCTCATCAATCTCTTTAACGGCAGGGTATGTAAAAAAAACCGGTTCTATATTTGCATTATTTACGCGGACATGCATCATACGATCCTGTTCTTTATCGGTTCGCGTGAGTTCATGCTTCTTAATGATACCATTTATATAGTCATCGACAGAGGCACACCCAACGATTCCGTATTGAGTCCTTCCTTTCATAGTCTGGGCATAGATATAAAAGTGAGGTGATTTATCCTTTACCAACCAGCCGTTTTTCTGCCATTTTCTGAAATTTTCGACTGATTTATTATAAACCAGGTCTGAATGAATGTCAATATCTGCCGGTAGGTCTATTTCGGATCTTGTTATATGAAGCAGTGAACACTCTTTTCCTTCAGACATTTTTCTGGCTTCAGCCGTATTCATAACATCATATGGCAGACAAGCCAGGTCTTTTGCCAGCGCACAAGGAGGTCTCAGTCCTCTGAAAGGTTTAATAACAGCCATTAATCATAACATATTAATTTCTACTGGTTTACTTTGAACTTATCATTACCATTTTTGAAGAAGTCAACAATCTGTCTTGCTGCTGCCAGACAGGCATAAAGATTTGCTTCTTCCGTATTCGCTCCCATTTTATTCGCAGTAAATAAAAAGCGTCCCTTATATTTTTTCTCAAATATAGAAATGCAATCAGGCGCCACATCAGCCAGATACCTGAAATCGGACCGTTCCTCAAATATTTTAAGGAGCGCTTCCTCATCTATGAGTTCCTTTCTGGCAGTATTAACAAGAACTGCATTTTTAGGCATCTTTTTTAACAAATCATAACCAATTGATTTTTTGGTTTTTTCATTTAATGGCATGTGCAATGATATATACTGGCACTTTGAATAGAGTTCCTCAGTTGTAATACAGACTTTAACTCCATACTTTTTGATATCCTTTTCCACAACGAAGGGATCAAAAGTATAAATATCCATTCCAAAACCTCTGGATATTTCGGCAACATGTTTTCCAACATATCCAAAGGCATGAATTCCAAATGATTTTCTTCTGAGTTCTGTTCCTGATTTTCCATTGAATCCTCCGCGAGCCTGATATAGCATAAGGGCAAATGCCAGTTCTGCCACTGCGCTTGCATTCTGACCCGGGGTGTTCATAGCTGCCACATTGTGGGCTGTACAGGCTTCCAGATCTATATTATCGTAGCCTGCTCCTGCACGAACAACAATTTTTAATTTTTTGGCAGCATCAAGAACCTCTTTAGTAACAAGATCACTTCTTACGATCAGGGCATCAACATCTGAAACAGCATTGATCAGATCTGAGCTGTTCGTATAGTTTTGGAGCAATGCAAGTTCGTAACCTGCAGCTTCCGTAACCAGACGAATCTGGTTGACCGCAACAGGAGCAAAAGCTTTTTCTGTGGCTACAAGTACTTTCATTGAGATTAGTTTTAAGTTTCAAGTCCACCTGGTGTTAAAAATTCCCTGAAATGGGATTTAAACTAATTTTTTGATTCAAACTCTTTCATCGCTGAAACAAGAGCTTCAACACTCTCTTTTGGAAGAGCATTATAGGTTGAGGCGCGGAATCCGCCAACGGACCTGTGACCTTCAATACCAAGCATTCCTTTTGCTTTTGCAAAATCAGCGAAGGGTTTTTCCATCTCTTTATATTCCGGGGCCATCACAAAGCAGATATTCATAAGAGAACGGTCTTCAGGATCAGCAATGGTAGGAGCAAACAGTTTATTCCTGTCAATCTCATCATAAAGAATTTTTGCTTTTTCAATATTCTTCTTCTGCATAACTTTCACACCGCCAAGATTTTTGAGCCAATTCAGAGTCTGCTGTGCAGCAAATATTGTAAATACAGGGGGAGTATTGAACATCGATTCTCCCTTAATATGCACCCGATAGTCGAGCATTGACGGAATCTGACGGTCGACTTTTCCAAGGATATCTTCTTTTACAATAACAAATGCCATACCTGCAGGAGCCAGGTTCTTCTGCGCTCCTCCATAGATAAGTGAATATTTTGAAACATCCACAGTCCTGCTGAAAATATCAGACGACATATCAGCAACAAGAGGTATTTTTACATCAAGATCTCTCTTAATCTCAGTGCCGTAAATTGTATTGTTGGTGGTTATATGGAAATAGTCTGCATCAGCAGGAATCGTGTAGTTTTTAGGAATATAGTTGAATAATTTTTCTTTCGAGGAAGCGACTTCCACCACTTCACCGAACAGTTTTGCTTCTTTAAGCGCCTTCCCGGCCCACTCCCCGGTATTGAGATAAGCAGCCTTTTTGTTTAGCAAATTCATAGGAACCATTGCAAACTGCAAACTAGCGCCGCCACCAAGAAACATAACCTGGTAACCCACCGGGATCTCGAGTAATTCTTTGAACAGTGAAATTGTGTCGTTTATGCAAGCAACGAATTCCTTGCTGCGGTGAGAGATCTCAAGTACGGACAATCCGGTTCCTGCAAAATCTTTTATTCCTTCAATTGCTTTGTCAATAGTGTACTGGGGAAGGATTGAAGGACCTGCATAAAAATTGTGCTTTTTCATTACGGACATTTTATAATTAGTATTAGATAATCCCGATTCTGTATTTTACAAAAATAAATAAATAATAATGAGTATCGATAATCAGGTGGTTAGATTCATTGATTTGAATGTGTCTGTCAAAATTCAGCGAAAAGAGCACCATTTGTCATTAAAGGAATTTTATCAGTGAAATCAAATGACAGACAGAATTCTATGCAATCATCAAGATTTTTATCTCTCAAACGGGTTCGCTGTGCAGCTTTTTCAATATACCCGTGCAGATCAGGAGAAGCTATAGACCACAAATCGATTGCTGCAAGAGTTGAGTCGCATATAGTTGAATAACAATGCGATCGTATGAGTATGTCAGCCATTGCCCCGGCACAGACTGTGTCTTCAATGTTAAACTTGCTTTTCCAGCCGGCACAAAGCAATAATATATCCTTGTCCTGGTTAATCAGCCATCTTGTCAGGGATCCGATATTAAGGAACGATCCGATAACAGTCTTGTACGACGAGAGTGCCAGTTTAATTATTCCTGTGCCGTTTGTGGTGCTGTAGACAATTGTTTTGCCATAAACCTTTTCCTTAGTGAAATTAAAGGGAGAATTTCCGAAATCTGCAAAATCAAGGACAAAACCATCGCGTTCTGCAGCTACAAGATAACCTTTTGACTTATATTCCTTTGCCGTATCAACATCTGCAACAGGGATTATTGAAGCAGCTCCATTAGCAAAAGCAGTACAAATAGCTGATGATGCACGCAATATATCAATGATTACTACAATTGAGCTGACATGTTTTTCAGCTTCAAACAGAGCAGGTGAAAAGCATGTTTCAAGGTTTCTTTTTGTCATATCCAACTTTATGTCATGGTCTGTTGCTATCTGCGAAAATCAGCGGGATCAGCAGGAAATAAAAAATAGTTTTCCCTCAGATTGCGCAGATCTGAGCTGATTTGAATTAAAACAACATGCTTATTTATTATAAATTGGAAGATCAACAATTTTTGCTTTCAGATCTTTATTTCGGATCCGTATAAATATTTCAGAACCGGTCTTCCAGTAGCCTTTGTTCAGGTATGCCATTCCTATTCCCTGTTTCATCATAGGAGACATCGTTCCGGAGGTAACTTCTCCTATGGGTTCTCCCTTGACATTTACAACCTCATAATGTTGCCGGGGAATGCCCCTGTCAATCATTACAAAACCTTTCAGTTTCTTTTGCACTCCCTCTTCTTTCTGTTTCAGTAACAGCGCTTTATCGATAAATTCCTTCTCGCTTTTAAATTTAGTTATCCAACCTAAACCAGCTTCAATAGGTGATGTCTGATCATTGATATCATTACCGTAGAGGCAAAAACCCATTTCGAGGCGTAATGTATCGCGTGCACCTAAACCGATAGGTTTGATATTAAATTCCTTACCGGCTTCAAATACTGCTTTCCACAGCTTTGGCCCATCTTCATTTTTAACATAGATCTCGCAGCCGCCTGCTCCTGTATAACCGGTGGTAGAGAATATTACATCGTTTATTCCGGCAAATTTAAGGACTTTGAATGTATAATATTCCATATCTTCAATTGGAGTATCGGTGAGCTTCTTCATGGCTTTCAGAGCCATTGGCCCCTGAACCGCCAGTTGTGCTAATTCATCTGAGGCATTAACCAGTTCTCTGCCCGTCTTCAGTCCGAAAAGTTCTGTATTCTTAACACACCAGTTCCAGTCTTTTTCAATATTTGCAGCATTAACCACCAGGAGAAATTTTTCAGCGTTATAGCGGTAAACCAGCAGATCATCAACAATTCCTCCCTTGCCGTTTGGAAAGCAGGAATATTGAATTTTACCGTCAACAAGGGCTGATACATCATTTGATGTTATATACTGAAGAAACTTCATTGATGAAGGACCGGTAACCCAGAATTCCCCCATATGAGAAACATCAAATACACCGATTCCATTCCTGACAGTAATATGTTCTTCCGTAATACCAGTATATTCTACAGGCATATTATATCCGGCAAACGGAACCATTTTGGCACCTGCCTCCTGGTGAAATTTGGTAAAAGCAGTATTTTTCATTAAAATTAATTTTAAAAAAATAATCCAACTCCACTTTACAATTGAAGAATTTGCAAAGCAAACAAATAGTTTCCTTAAAAAGTCTGATGATTGTCAGAATTCAAGGATTTTAAACTCAACCCTTCTGTTTTTAGCTCTACCGGCAACAGTAGAGTTATCAGATATTGGCTGTAACGAGCCATAACCTCGGAACTCCATCCGTAACCGGTTAATGCCTTTTTGAATAAGGTAATCAACAACGGCTTTTGCCCTTGCTTCCGATAGTTTAAAGTTGAGCGGTTCGCTCCCGGTCTTATCAGTATGTCCTGATATTTCAATTTTCATCTGGGAGTTTTCATTCATAATGTTCAATAATCGTTCAAGCTCAGAATACGAACCAGGAGTAAGTACGGATTTCCCTGTTTCGAACAGGATATTATTCAGTACTACCTTTTTGCCAACTTTAACTTTAATCAGTTCAAGGTTAAGGTTATAATCTTCTTTTGCCCAATTGTCAGGAACATCAATGCGTCTTGAGTCGGATAAATATCCTGTAGCATGAAGATCAATCACATAGGATTTTTTTGCCGGAAGTTTCACCCTGTAGCTGCCATCTGTCTCAGAACTTGCAGTAGTTGTGTTAATTGCACCTGTTACAATATCCCTGACATCAATTTTAGCCAATACAGGTTCACCATTTTCCGAATCTTTTACCTTGCCTGAAAGAAATACCGGTTGTTCCATTGGAACAGGAGGTGGCGGAGGTGTGACAACCTGTTTCACTACAACCGTATCTCTTATAATTACAGTGTCACGTTTAGGAGGAGGCGTTACTACGATCCGTTTGGGAGGAAGTATCTTACCCATATAAATATCTGTTCCTCCAAATCCACCGCTCCGGTTTGAAACAAAATAAAATGAGCTGTCTTCAACCGGTGAGGGAGTGTAGAAGATTTCGTCCCATGGAGTATTTATGGGATAACCAATATTCTTAACGGTGTCCCACGCGCCGGTTTTATTTCTTACCGTATAGAAAATATCAAATCCTCCGATTGAGTTGTGACCTTTTGAGGCGAAATAGAGCGTATCTCCGGTTTTTGAGAATCTTACCCCCTCCTCATCATAGATTGTGTTTATTAAATTACCGGCATTTTGTGGTTTTGACCATTTTTTGTCACTTATTTTCTTTATGAAATAGATGTCCTTTCCACCAATATTATATTTTCCATGATCTGAAATATAATAAATTTCATTTCCCGAAGGGCTGAAAGTGAAAGATGTTTCTGATCCCTTAGTGTTTATTTTATAGGGGATTGGTTTAGGGGTTCTCCAAACGCCTTTTTTATTTGCTGACACTTTAATATCACCCTTATTTGAATACCCGGCATATATATATAGCAGGTCGTTTGCAGAACTAATATAAAGAGGAGCTTCACAGTACTTCGTATTCAAATCTTTTCCGGCCGATGTTGCAGGTACCCATGAACCATTGTTTAGCTTCGAAATGAAAATATTTTCATCAAATTTTGTGTCGGGATGGCGTTTGCCTGATTTCGGGATTTCCCTCCTGGAAGCAAAATAAATAGTCTGTCCGTCTTTTGTTAAAACTTCGGAATAATCATCAGAATTGGAGTTGATATTTGCCCCAAGGTTATTTATAGAAATCCTCAGTGTATCCTTTGTTATTATCAAAGCTGAGCTGCATTCCTGAATGCATTTGCGTGCAAGCAATATATTTTTCTGGTTCTTTTTGCCCGGTGAAGAAAGGTAAGCAGTAAATTTTTCGATTGCTTCATTAAATCTTCCTGCATACTGAAGAGCTCTACCTGCAAGTAGAAGGACATCTTCAGCAACGTCTTTCTTTAGTTCCAGGGCTTTCAGAAAAAAACCAGCGGCTTCTTCTTTTTTGTCTGAAAAAAGAGCGGAAACACCTGTCTTGTAATTCAGTTCGGCATTTGAATTATTATATACAAGAGCCAGTAAATATTCATTATAAGCTTCGTTGTACCATATACCTTTCTCGGTAAAAAGAACATCGCCGTTGGCTATATGTGTCCAGGCCTCTCTGAAACCAGGTCTGTCAGTTTTAAAATCCTTGCGACGGATGGATACATCTGTCTGACCATCGAGAATCAGAGAGCTCAGAAGGGAGACAGCAATTACAGAGTATAGATA
>Ga0075520_1000172_pt1 | contig 24719 bp, 27 predicted proteins | sample NGEPerB_FD_75100 | JGI IMG/M metagenome (GOLD analysis project Ga0075520, IMG submission 75100) | Arctic peat soil microbial communities from the Barrow Environmental Observatory site, Barrow, Alaska, USA - NGEE PermafrostAB12-B | ecosystem: Environmental > Terrestrial > Soil > Wetlands > Peat ... | reverse complement strand
TCTGACTTGCCGCATGTGTTTGAGCGCAGTGAGCGAAGCGAACGTAGCGAGTTATGCGGCAGGCCGCGAGACCGAGCATCGCAGGGCAGTCGGCGCACCGCGCCGACCGCTCCAGTCGAAGCGCAGCGGCCTGCCCGGACGCGCCTTTGCCGCACCGACGGTGGCCTCCTGCGACGCGCGCTACAAGCCAACGATGCATTCACCCTAAGCCGCGCGCTCGGGCAACGCGGCGGCGTCGTTGTAGGTCTTCACCTCCGTGCCACGGTAGAGGATCTGCGCGTTGCGCTCGGTGATGTCGCGATGCAGCTTCACGAATGCCGGGTCCAGGTCGCTGCTCGGCCGCGGCTCGAGGTCGAAGTGATGGAAGCGGTCTTCACCTCGGACCAGCGAGGCGCTGTCGCGGCCGGCGATCTGCGCCACGCTGGTCGGGATGTAGCGCACCGCGAAGCCGATGCGCCGGTCGTTCGACGGATTGGCCGGCGAGCCGTGCACGAGGCGCACGTGGTGCAGCGAGATCTCGCCCGGCTCGAGCTCGATCGTCACCGCCTGGCTGGCGTCGACGTCGGCGGCGATCTCCTGGCCGCGCGTCAGCAGGTTGTTCTTGGCGAAGGTGTCGCGGTGCGGGATCTGGTCGGCGGTGTGCGTCGTCGGGATGAAGCCCATCGCGCCGTTGCTCGCGTTGCTCGGCGTCAGCGCGACCCAGGCGGTGACGACGTCGGGCTTGCTGAGGCCCCAGTAGGTCGAATCCTGGTGCCACGACACGAAGGCCGGATTGCTGGCTTCCTTGATGAAGAAGTTGGTCGTCCAGCAGAGCAGGTCGGGGCCGTAGAGGTCTTCGATCGCATCGACGACCTTCGTGTTGTGGACGATGTCGTCGAGCCACGGAAAGAGCAGGTGCGACTTGTGGCGCAGGTCGCCCTTCAGCGGGCCGCCGGCCTTCGCCTCGAATGCCTCGAGCTTGGCGCGGATGGCCAGCGCCTCGTCGGTCGACATGACACGAACGGGAAAGATGCAGCCGTCGCGCCAGAACGTGTCGATCTGCGCCTGCGTGAGGATCTTGGGCATGGCAACGCTCCTGTCTTTCTGTCGTTCTGTCAGCGGCGACGCGCGCTCAGGCCGCGCCGCCGATGACCCGCATGACTTCCAGCGGATAGTCGCCGCCGGGCTTGCCGTGCCAGATGATCGCGCCGCGCTCGAGCACGTACAAGCGATCGACATCGTCGGGAATGTGGTGAACGTTCGATTCGGCCATCAGCACGCCGTGGCCGAGCCGGCGGACCCTGGCGATGCCGTCGGCGATGCTCGGGATGATGGCCGGCGAGAGGCCTTCGAAGGGCTCGTCGAGCAGCAGCAGGCGCGGGTCGAGCGCGAGGGCGCGGGCGATCGAGACCATCTTGCGCTCGCCGCCCGAGAGCTGGTTGCCGCCGCGCGCGGCGTACCGGCGCAGCGTCGGGAAGATGTCGTAGGCCAGGTCGATGCGCGTCCTGGCGTCTCGGCCCTGCGGCCGCGTCCAGGTCGGCAGCTCGATGTTCTCGGCCACCGTGAGGTCGCCGAAGACCTGGCTTTCTTCCGGCGAATAGCCGACGCCGAGCCGGGCGATGCGGTGCGTCGCCATGCCGCCGATCGACTGGCCGTCGAAGCGGATCTCGCCCGACACCGGCTTGACCATGCCCATGATGGCGCGAAAGGTGGTGGTCTTGCCGGCGCCGTTGCGGCCGACCAGGCAGACCAGCTCGCCCGCTGCCACCTCGAGCGAGACGGCGCGCAGGATGCGGCTGGTCTCGATGTCGACGACGAGCTGGTCGAGGCTCAGCAGCGCAGCGCTCATGGCTCGGTCGGCGCCCGGTTGCCCAGACGCTTGCCGATGACCGATGCGATCAGCGCCGGATCGGAGAAGAACTCGTCCGGCGCGCGATCGGCGAGCACCTTGCCGCCTTGCAGCGCGACGATGCGGGTCGCGTATTCGGCGACGAGGTCCATGTCGTGCTCGACCAGGATGATCGCCTTGACCCCGGCGCGCTCCGACGCCTCGACCAGCGTTCTCATGATGCCGTGCTTGTCGCCGCTCGAGACGCCGCTGGTCGGCTCGTCGAGCAGGATCACCTCGGGCACGAGCGCGAAGGCGCTGGCGATGTCGAGCAACTTCTTCTCGCCTTGGGAGAGCAGGCGCGACTCGACATCGAGCTTGCCGTCGAGGCCGAAGATGGCCGCCACGTCCCTGACCTTTGCCCAGAGTGCCGCGTCGTTCTTCATCGATGCGAAGAGCTGCAGGCTGCGTCCGGTCTGCGAGACGACGGCGACGGCGATCGTCTCGGCCACCGTCATCGCCGCAAAGATGTGTACCAGCTGGAAGGCGCGCGCCATGCCGCGCTGCGCCAGCTTGACGGGGCCGATGCCGGCGATGTCGTGGCCCTTGAAGCGGACGACGCCGTCGCTCGGTTTCAGAAGGCCCGTCAGCACGTTGACGAGCGTGGTCTTGCCGGCGCCGTTCGGCCCGACGATGGCCACCGTTTCGCCGGCCGCCACCGACAGCGTGACGCCGTCGAGGGCGACGAAATCGCCGTAGGCCTTGCGCACGCCGACGGTATCGATCAGCGTCGTCATGGCCGCACCTTCTGCCAGGCGTCGTGGGCCAGGCCCATCAGGCCCCGCGGAAAGGCGACGACGATCAGCGCCAGGATGGCGCCGAGGAAGAAGCGCCAGTACTCGGTCGCGCCCATCAGCGACGACTTGAGGAAGACGAAGGTGAAGGCGCCGACCACCGGGCCGAAAAAGCTGGCGAAGCCGCCCAGCACCGTCATGAAGACGAGCTCGCCGGAATGCGTCCAGTAGGCGAGTTCCGGATCGGCCTGGCCGGTGTTGATGGCGAGGATGGCACCGCCGATCGCGCAATAGAAGGCCGAGATCAGGAAGGCGATCAGGCGCAACAGGTGTACCCGCACGCCCAGATATTCGGCCTTGCGGGCGTTCTCGCGGATCGCGGCGAGGTGCATGCCGAAGGGCGAATGGACGATTCGCCACATGACGAAGCCGAGCACGACCCCGAGCAGCAGGCACGCGTAATAGAACGGGCCGATCAGGAAGGCGGTCTTGTCGAGCGACTTGAAGTCCATGCCCAGGAGCGTCGGGCGCAGCACGCGGATGCCGGTATCGCCGCCGGTCAGGTCGTAGAACTTGAACAGGAACGAGTGGAACAGCATGCCGAAGGCGAGCGTCAGGATGCCGAAGAAGATGCGCACGTAGCGCACCGACAGCAAGGCCACCGGAATCGCGACGACGACCGCGACGAGGCCGGCGACGACGAGGATCAGCTCGAAGCTGCGCACGTGCAGCTTGCTCGTCAGCACCGCCGCCGCGTAGGCGCCGAGCGCGACGAACAGCGCATGGCCGAACGACATCAGGCCGGCGCTGCCGAACAGCAGGTTGAAGCCGAGCAGGGCGATGGCGTAGGCGATCGCCGGCAGCATCAGCGTCACGTGGTACGGCTCGGCGAGCTGCGGAAACGCGGCCAGCGCCGCGACGGCCGCGATGACGAAGACGGCGAGCGCCGCGCGTTCCGGCGCGGCGCCGGCTCGGGCCGCGGTCTGCGTCGGGCCGCTCATTCGACCGGCTTTCCGAACAGGCCCGCCGGCCGTGCGACCAGCACGACGATGACGATCATGTAGACCGCCAGCACTTCCACTTCCGCATAGAACGTGATCGCGACGGCCCGCGTCAGGCCGACCACGAGCGCGCCGGCGATGGCCCCGCGCATGCTGCCGAGGCCGCCGATGACGACGACGGCGAAGGCCTCGACGACGAGCTCGACCGGCATGTCGAGCGAGGCCGCGGCGGTCGGCACGACCAGCGCGCCTCCGACCGTGCCGAGGATGGTGCCGAGGGTGAAGACGCCGGCGTAGATCCAGCGCACGTCGGCGCCGAGCGCCGCCGCCATCTCGCGGTTCTCGGCGGTCGCGCGCAGGATGCGGCCGTAGCGGGTGCGCTGCAGGAAGAGGCCCAGCGAGGCGGCGATCAGCACGCTCGCCAGCATCACGAGCACGTTGTAGGTCGGGAACGACACGTCGCCCAGCGTGAGCTTGCCGTAGCTCATCGACAGGTTGCCGAGCTGCTGCGGGTTGGCGCCCCAGAAGAAGCGCAGGATGTCCTGGAACATCAGCACCAGCGCGAACGTGAGCAGCAGCTGGAAGGCTTCGTCACGGTGGTAGACGGTGCGCAGGAGCCGCTCGATGAACGGGCCGATCGCGCCGAGCAGCACGCCGGAGACGATCAGGACGGGCAGGAACGACCAGGCCGGCGCGCCGTGCGCGCTCGTCCAGTTGACGGCGGTGATGCCGAAGTACGCGCCCAGCGCATAGAACGAGCCGCAGGCGAGGTTGACGATGCGCTGCACGCCGAACACGATCTGCAGCCCGGCCGCGACCAGAAACAGCACGGAGGCGTGAAACAAGCCTCCGAGCAGGACATCGAAGAACGACGTCAAGAGGATCGCGGCCCGCACGGCCGCCCGAAGGGCCGCAGTGCCCCCTCGGGGGGCAGTGAACGCAGTGAGCGTGGGGGCATCATTCCTAGAGTTTGATCTGTGCGGTCTCGATCCACTTCCAGAAGTCCGTGCCGGGGGGCTTCTGCAGCTGATCGGAGTACATCTTCGTGACGTCGGTGATGGTCGCGAAGTCGAAGCGATTGGCGTGCGTCGTCATGCCCTGGTAGAAGGTCTGGTCGGCGATGTGGTCCTTGCGCATGGAACCGGGGCCGCCGAGCGATTCGACCTTCAGGCCTTCCATCGCGTTGATGATGTCTTCCTGGCCCGGCCACGCGTTCTTGGCCTTGTAGGCGGTCTCGACGCCCTGGCGATAGACCTGCATCGCGAAATAGGCGCGGTCGGCTTCCCAGTGCGGATAGTCCTTGTACTTGGCCTCGTACTCCTGCACGAACTGCTTTTGCAGCGGCGTCGGATTGTCGAGATTGAAGTAGAGCGTGTTGTGGCCGAAGATCATTCCCTCCGGCGTGAACTCCTTCTTCAGCAGCGTGTGCTGAAAGCCCGCGGCGGGGAACACGAACTTGGTCTTGCCGTCCATCAGCCCGGCGCCGTAGGCGGTCTTCATGAAGACGGGCAGATCGGCGAAGAGCAGCGACGAGAACACGAGGTCGGGCTTGGCCGCCTTCAGCGCCGCGACGTGCGAGGTGAGGTCGAGCGTGCCGACCTTCGGCCACTGGTCGGCGACGACCTTGTAGTCGACGCCGAATTTCTTGAGCAGCGCCTGGAAGGCCGCGAAGTTGTTGCGGCCGTACGAGTAGTCCGGGTTGATGCCGGCGACCGTCGCGAACTTGCCCTTCCAGTGCTTGATCGCGAGCAGCGAGGCCATGACTGCCTCGCACTCGTTGTCGGTGCTGCGAAAGACGTAGCGCGGGTTCGGCATGGTCTCGGCGACGCCGTCCTGGGTCGTGCCGTCCCAGAAGATGGTCATGGCCTTCATCTCCTCGGCGACCGCGCCCATCGCCAGGCTGACGCCGGAGGAGACGATGCCCTGCACGCAGTCGACCTTGTCCTGCAGCACGAGCTTTCTCAGGCGTTCGATCGAGTCCTTCGGGTTGGTCTCTTCCTCGACGATCAGCTCGACCTTGCGGCCGGCGATGCCGCCCGCGGCGTTGATGCGCTCGACCGCGAACAGGGTGCCGCGCAGGCCGCATTCGCCGATGGTGCCGGCGATGCCCGCCTTGGGCGCGATGATGCCGATCCGGAGCGGCTTGTTCTGGGCGATGGCCGGAAAGCTCAGGAACGGTTGCGTAGCGATCGCCGCGCCGGCGGCACCGAGGCCCTGCAGGACTTTTCTGCGTTGCGTGTTCATGCATGTCTCCTTGTCGTGGTGGTGACGTGGCCGCCGCATGATCACGGTCATGGGCTCACGGTGCTGCGGGTGAACTTCTCGATCAGGTTGAGGAGCCGGTCGCTCGCCTTGCCGGCCCGCTCCTCGTCGCCAGCGGCGATGGCGCGGGCGATGTCGGCGTGCAGCTTGGCCGTCTGCGGCATGTCGGCGGCCTTCTTGTAGTGGATGTACCAGAAGCGCCGCGACAGCGAATGCATGAGGCTCATCGCGCCGGCCGCGAACTCGTTGTGCGCAGCCTGTGAGCAGAGCACGTTGAAGTCGCGGTCGATGCGCATGAAGGTGACGTCGTCGTTGGCCTTCGCCGCGGCCCCGAACGCGGCGGCGATCTCGCGAAAGCGCCCCCGCTCCTCGTCGGTGGCGCGCCGCGCGGCGCTTTTCGCGATCAGCCGCTCCAGCTCGCGGCGGGTCTCGAGCAGGCGCAGTTGGCTGGTCACGTTGATCTCGGAGACGAGCATGCCGCGGCGCGGAAAGATGGCGACCAGGCGCTCGCGCGCCAATCGCTGCAGCGCTTCCCGGATCGGCGTGCGGCCGATGCCGAGGTGCGCGGACAGCTCCGATTCCGAGATCGCGCTGCCTGGCGGCAACGCCAGCGTGATGATCATTTCCTCGATCTCGGCGTAGGCGCGGTCGGTCAGGCTTTGCGCGGGGGCGAAGTCGATGACGGATGCGCGCTCGTTCATCCACAACCTTGACATGCTGCTGATCGACTTCTAATATATCAAGGGCCAGATCTGCCGCAAGGGGGCGATCCATGATGACCGAAAGACAGCGCAAGTTCCGCGAGCAGTACGTGGCCCAGATCAGCCCTTGGTACAGCGGGCTCCTGCACATCGGCGCCATGTATGCCGCAGGGATCGCGGCGATCGCCTGGTGCGTCTCGCGCATGCACGGCGCGAGCTGGGAATGGCTGCTGGTCGTGCCGGTGGCGATCGCCGGCAATTTCGTGGAATGGGGGATGCACAAGTACGTGATGCATCGCCTGGTCGACGTCTTCGCGCTGCGCGCGATCTACGACCGGCACACGCGCCAGCACCACCAGTACTTCACCGACGGCGATCCCACCATCACTACCATCAAGGAATTCCGCATCGTTTTCTTCCCATGGCGCGTGCTGCTGGTGCTCGCCGCGATGGGTGGCCTGTTCGGCTGGATCGCCTCGCTGCTGATCGACGCCAACGCGGGCTACGTCGTCTTCGTCACCATGATCGGCCACTACATGGTGTACGAGACCTTCCACTTCTTCTGCCATGTTCCCGAGAGCGCGTTCGTGCGCCGCATGCCGCTCGTCAACACGATCCGCAGGCACCACATCGCGCACCACAACATGGGGATCATGATGCATTGCAATATGAACCTCACGTTCCCGGTGGCCGACTGGGCGATGAAGACGAGCGACCTGAAGCGCGGCCTCGTCGGCCATCTTTTCAACGGCTACGACGAGTCGCACATCAAGGACGAGCTCAAGCCGGTGATCGCGCGTTTTCGTACCGCAGAGACGCAAGCCGAGCGCGTCACGCTCGACGGCCCGAGGCTGAGCAAGGAAGAGATCGTCGCCTTGAATCACGCCGTCGGCCAGGCCTGACCGAGCACCAGACGAAGCGTCCGACACGAGCGAGCGGCTCGGGTTGCGCCATAGCCTAAATGGGCGCCAGATTGGCGCCCATTTCGCCTTGCGAAGGGCAACATGGAGCCCCACCATGCGGACCTCCAATGAAAAGAACACCTAAAACGATGAAGCTGTTCGCCGCGCTGAGAAAAAGAAGAGATTTCGAGAGGCTGCAACTTCCATTCATCAGATCCCTCATCGATTTCGACATCATCATCGAAATCGGCTATGCGCAAGAGCAGAAGAAGCCGCTCACACCGAAACAGCTCCCGCTTCTGAGCGTCGGCTCGGCCACGTCGATACGGCGAAGGCTGGCCAAGCTGACGGAGCAAGGAATCGTGCAGCGGCACACCAACGTCAGCGATCGCCGCTCCGACATCCTCACGATCTCTGCGTCCAGTCTCAAGATTCTGGGACGCTACGGCACATTGCTGGCGAGTTTTTCAGGATCGGATTGAGTGCGAAGTCAATTGCGATAGAGCTCGTGCAAGTCGTCGCGGCTCCATGAAATTCCATCTCTTCATTGAGGACAACCTCGACGCGATCGTCGCCGAGTGGGAGGCTTTCGCCCGGACCCTCCTGCCAGCGGCGAAGCCGATGTCGGACCTGGCGCCGCGCAACCACAGCCGCGAGATCCTCCAGGCGATCGTCAAGGACATGCAGACGAGCCAGACCAAGCTCGAGCGGTCGGCCAAGTCCAAACAGGCCGAGCTGGCGCCCGCCGCGTCGCAAACCATCGCCGCCGCACACGGCGCGCTGCGCCGCGCCGCCGGCTTCGATCTGGCACAGGTGGTGAGTGAATTTCGCGCCTTGCGGGCCAGCGTCTTGGCGCTCTGGCGCCGTTCGGAAACGACGAGCGGCAAGACGCTGGCGATCGAGGAGATCGCCCGTTTCAACGAAGCCATCGACCAGGCGCTCGGCGAATCTGTCGAGCGCTACTCGAGCGACGTGGTGGCGTCGCGCGACATGTTCCTCGCCGTGCTCGGACACGACTTGCGCAGCCCCTTGCAGGGCATCGAGACCGCGAGCTATGTGCTCGCCATACCGACCCTGTCGGACGCGGCCAGGCAGCAGGCGGCGATGCGGATCAGGCGCGCTTCGAGGACGATGAGCAGCCTGATCACCGATCTTCTGGAATACACGCGGGGCCGGCTCGGCCTCGGCATCCCGATCGAGCGATCCGAGTGCGACCTTCACCGGGCCTGCGAAGAGGCAGTCGACGCCATCAAGGCGATCAACCCGGAACAAGGATTCGTCCAGCACCTTTCGGGCGACCTGCACATCAAGGCCGACTGCGCGCGCCTGCAGCAAGTGCTGTCGAATTTGTTGAACAACGCCGTCCAGCACGGGGACAAGCGCCTGCCGATCTCGCTCAGCGCACGTGGCCAAGGCGATGCCATCGTCCTGGCGGTCTCGAACTCCGGCGAGCCGATTCCGGCCGACGCCTTGCGGCTGATCTTCGAGCCGCTGGTCCAGGTGCCGACCACGACCTCCGACCTGAATCGGCGCCCGAGAAGCAGCCTCGGACTCGGCCTGTTCATCGTCAGGGAGATCGTGCTCGGCCATCACGGCACGATCGACGTGCAATCGTCGGCCGCAGCCGGCACTGTCTTCACGATTCGCCTGCCGCGCCAAGCCGCCGGCGGCGAGGCCTTCAAAGATCGAGAAATTCGCTCAGGCGCTCCCGCTCGCTAGCGAGCCCGCGGCGAAAGGTCGCGTCACGTATCGGCCCGGACGCGAAACCGATCTCGAGCTGCAGGCGCTGTTCGCGCACCGATGCGTTGCCCCAGCCGACGACGCGGTCGCGCCAGAGCAGCGGCAATGCGTAGTAGCCGAGTGTTCTCTTCGGCGCGGGCGTATAGGCCTCGAAGCGGTAGGTCCAGCCCCACAGCAGCTCGAAGCGTCTGCGGTCCCAGACGACCGGATCGAATGGTGCGAGCAAGCGCACCTGCTCGTCGGGCGCGTAGCGCGTCGAGCACGGGTTCTCTCCGGCAGGCCAGTACCAGGTCGTTGCATCGATGCGCGTGCTGCCGAGCGATTCGCGTGCCGCGACGAGCGCCGCGCGCGTCTCGGAGCCGAGATGCGGCGCGCCGTAGGCGAGAAGCCGGACCAAATAGACCAGGCTCGACGCAGGAAGGGGCGCGTACTTGCATACGATCAGGTCGACCAGCTTCGCGGCGCGTTCGGCGCGCGCCGCCGCACCGTCCTCGATCGGCGCGTGCTCGACCGCTTCGTAGATGCGCGTGCCGCTCTCGCGGCGTCGGATGCGCAGCATGCCGCGATAGTGCATGCCGTCGAGCAGATGCGTCGTCGCGTTGCTCGATCCGCCCCAGGCGTTGGTCGTGCGGCCATGCGCGAAGCGTTGGTCGACAAGCTTCGGGTGCGTCGGCCCGCGCTCGCGTATGAAGTCGAGCACGTCGTCGGCCTTTTTCTTCACGGACGGCGTCCAGATGCGCTTGGCGACGCGCGGATGCATCAGCGCCAGGTGCCGGCGCGGCAGGAAGCCGTAGTTGACGAGGCAGTCTTCCTCGACCGCCAGCCGTGCGTAGCGGCGCTCCAGATCGCCCGCGTGATAGCCGGCGACGCGATGGCGCAGGATCAGGTCTTGCGCCCGCGCCGGAGCGCGGATCGGGTCGGCCTGCACGAAGCCGAGCCTGTCGATCGCGCGGCCGAGCGTGGTCGGCTTGAAGAGCGTGCGCGCGACCGCGTAGCGGCGCAGATCGTCGAGCGTTGGCGGTTTAGGCAAGGCGAGTCGCTCAGGCGCGCCGCGCTCTCAGGCGACGACCTGCGGCGTCAAGGATGAAAGCCGGGCACGAGCCGGCCCAGCACCAGGTGCTCGTCGGCCGGTGCGACGAAGCGCGACGCCTTCGACGCGCTCCACGCGAATCCCGTGACGCTGCCGCTCGCCTCGGCATAGAGGCGAAACACGCCGCGCCCCAGGCCGTCGTGGTCGCGGCCGCCGTCGCCGCGCTTGTGCCGTGTGTCCGTCGGGCCGTGGCCCGACTCGGAGCTGTCGACGACGCTCACCGCCCATTGCGCCGTTCCTTCGACGTACGGCGGCACCGCGTTCATGCGTTCGGGCGGCGCGACGATCAGCATGATGTGGCCGGTGTTGTCGTGGCGAGTCAGGTACTTGATGGCGATGAGGTCGCCGGGGCGCAGGTCGCGCACCGACGCGAGCTGGGTGAAGCCGCGGCCTTCGACGATCGCGTCGTGGTAGCGCTCGGCCGTCGGCCGCTTCGAGCCAAACCAATGCTTGAAGTCGACCTGCGTGAGGCCGTCGTCGTGCATCAGCAGGAGGTCGATGAAGCCTGAGCAGTCGGTGTGCGCTGCGACCGTGCCGGTCCAGGTGATGCTGCCCTGGCCATGCGCGTAGTCGGTGTTGGCGAGGTCGAGCTGATCGACCAGCGTCATCGCCGTGATGACGTGCGGATCGGCGGGCGCGGCGACTGCCGGTCGGGCAGCAAACGCCGACAGCGTGGCGACCAGGGTACCGAAGAGCAGCGCCGTCGCCAGCTTGCGGCCCGATTGGCAGTGAAGACCCCGGAGCCGCATGCTGTTCCTTTCGGGGCTGGTCTACAGCCCGGCCGCCGCACGCAGCGCGGCTGCCTTGTCCGTGCGCTCCCACGTGAACTCCGGCTCGTCGCGGCCGAAGTGGCCGTAGGCGGCGGTCTTCTCGTAGATCGGCCGCAGCAGGTCGAGCATCTGGACGATGCCTTTCGGCCGCAGGTCGAAGAACTCGTTGACGAGCTCGGCGATCCTGTCGTCGGAAATCTTGCCGGTGCCTTCGGTGTAGATCGTCACGTTCATCGGCTTGGCGACGCCGATCGCGTACGCCACCTGGATCTGGCACTGCCGGGCAATGCCGGCGGCGACGATGTTCTTGGCCACGTAGCGGGCCGCGTAGGCGGCCGAGCGGTCGACCTTCGACGGATCCTTGCCCGAGAACGCGCCGCCGCCGTGCGGGCAGGCGCCGCCGTAGGTGTCGACGATGATCTTGCGGCCGGTCAGGCCGCAGTCGCCCTGCGGCCCGCCGATGACGAAGCGGCCGGTCGGGTTGATCAGGTAGCGCGTGTCCTTCAGCCACTCCTTCGGGAGCACCGGCTTGATGATCTCCTCGATCACCGACTCGATGAACGACGATTTCATCTTCGTCGGCGTCTCGCTCTGGCTCGGGTCGTGCTGGCTCGACAGCACGACGGTGTCGATCGAGTGGGGCTTGCCGTCGACGTAGCGCATCGTCACCTGGCTCTTCGCGTCGGGCCTGAGGTACGGCATGCGGCCGTCCTTCCTCAGCTGCGCCTGGCGCTCGACCAGCCGGTGCGCGTAATAGATCGGCGCGGGCATCAGGTCGGGCGTCTCGTCGCAGGCGTAGCCGAACATCAGGCCCTGGTCGCCGGCGCCGGTGTTGAGGTGGTCGTCCGACGCATGGTCGACGCCCTGGGCGATGTCGTTGCTCTGCTTGTCGTAGGCGACGAGCACGGCGCAGCCCTTGTAGTCGATGCCGTACTCGGTGTTGTCGTAGCCGATTCGCTTGAGCGTGTTGCGCGCGACCTGGATGTAGTCGACGTGGGCGTTGGTCGTGATCTCGCCGGCGAGCACGACCAGGCCGGTGTTGCAGAGCGTCTCTGCGGCGACGCGCGAGCGCGGGTCCTGCGCGAAGATCGCGTCGAGGATGGCGTCGGAGATCTGGTCGGCGACCTTGTCGGGGTGGCCTTCGGAGACCGATTCGGAAGTGAAGAGAAAGTCGTTCGACACGTGTGTCTCCAGTGCTGGATTTCGTCGGGCCCGCCATCGAGATCGCGTTGCCTGCCCGGGCTCTGGAGAGAGCGGCGAACGCTTTAGCGGAATTCTTTAGCGTCGCCCCGCAAGTTGTTCAATAACTCGGCGACCTGGCGATTATAGGAAGTCGCTGCCGCCATGCCGGGTGCTCGGGATCTCGCAGCCGTGGCCGCCGATGGTGCGTGCCACTGGCATCCGATACTTCGGCGTGGCAACGCGCATCCTGCTGGCTGTTCTCTGGCTGTTCCAGTTCCTTCCGCTCGGCGTTCAGGCGACGTGCGGCAACGCGCTCGGCTGGCTCGGCTACCGGCTCGTGGCATCGCGGCGGAAGGTCGCGCTTCGCAATCTCGAGTTGTGCTTTCCGGACAGGAGTGTCGGCGAGCGCGAGTGCCTCGCGCGCGAGCACTTTCGCTGGCTCGGCCGCAGCCTGCTCGAGCGCGGCCTGCTCTGGTATGCCTCGCCGGCCCGGCTGAGGCGGCTGATCCACGTCGAGGGCGACGTGTCCCTCGCCGAGCGCAGCGCGCGGCCGGTGATGTGGCTGGCGCCGCACTTCATGGGCCTCGACGTCGCCGGCGCATCGGTGTTGCTGTTCCAGAAGAGGAAGGGCATCTCGATCTACCAGAAGCAAAGCAACAAGGTCTTGGACGCGGCGCTGCGGCGCGGCCGGCTGCGCCTCGGCAATGCCGAGATCTTCTCGCGCGACGACGCCGGCCGCGCCCTCTTGCGCGCCATCCGCCGCGGCGACGGGTTCTTCAACCTGCCCGACATGGACTTCGGCATGCGCGACGCTGCCTTCGTGCCGTTCTTCGGCGTGCCCGCGGTGACGCTGCTGGCGCCATCGCGCATGGCCAAGGCGCTCGACATGATCGTGCAGCCCGTCGTCGCCGAGATCCTGCCCGGCGGCGCGGGCTACCGCGTTCGCTACGAAGCACCATGGGCCGATTTCCCCACCGAAGATTCCGTCGCCGATGCCGCGCGCATGAACCGCTGGATCGAAGCCGAGATCCGGCGCAACCCGGCCCAGTACCTGTGGGTGCACCGCCGCTTCAAGACGCGTCCGCCAGGCGAGCCGTCCCTGTACGACAGCAGACAGCCTTAGGCGCTCGATCGCCTTTCAGAACGCTTCAGGATCGTTTCAGGTGGGTGAAGGACGCCTCAGTACCTTCAGCAGGACAGTCTCGTCACACCAAACCGCATCTCCGGATGCAGCCACCAAGGGACGACATGAACACCACCTCCAACCGCATCCGTTTCGCCGCTGCCACTGCCGCCATGGCGATCACCTGCACCCTGCTGCATTCCGTCGGCGCGATTGCCGACCACGGCACCGCGGTGCAGATCGCCGTGGCGAAGGCGGCGCATCCGACGATCGTCGCCGCGCGCTGAACGCCGAAGCGATCCGCGCCTGGTCGCCGACCGGCGCCGCGAGGCGAACGCGATAATCGGCCGATGCGGGTTCGCTTCACCAAGATGCAGGGCGCGGGCAACGACTTCGTCGTGCTCGACGCGACGCGCGAGCCGCTCGGCCTCGGCCCGGCCCAGATGCAACTGCTCGCCGATCGCCGCTTCGGCGTCGGCGCCGACCAGATCCTCGTCGTCGACAAGTCGCCCGGCCCCGGCGTCGACTTCGGCTATCGCATCTTCAACGGTGGCAGCGGCGACGAAGTCGAGCATTGCGGCAACGGCGCGCGCTGCTTCGTGCGCTACGTGCGCGACAAGGGGCTCAGCGAGAAGACGACGCTGGTCGTCGAGACCATGAATCGCCGCCTTGCCCTGCGCCTGCAAGACGATGGCCGCGTTACCGTCGACATGGGCGCGCCCGACTTCGATCGCGCGCATCTGCACTTCGACACGACGCTGCTGGCGCCGCGCGCCACCGAGTCGGGCCTCGCGCTCTGGCCGCTCGAGCTGAGCGAGGGTCGCAGCGTCGAGCTCGCCGTGGTGTCGATGGGCAATCCGCACGCGGTGCAATTCGTCGCCGATGTCGATCTCGCGCCCGTTGCCGAGCAGGGCCCGCGCATCGCGCGCCATGTGCGCTTCGGGCACGGCGTCAACGCCGGCTTCATGCAGATCGTCTCGCGGCAACGCATCCGGCTGCGCGTCCACGAACGGGGCGCCGGCGAGACGCTGGCCTGCGGCACCGGCGCCTGCGCCGCAGTCGCCATCGGCATCCGGCTCGGCCTGCTCGATGCGAAGGTCGATGTCGAGACGCGCGGCGGCCTGCTCACGATCGAATGGCAGGGCGGCGAAGCGCCGCTCTTCATGACCGGCCCGGCCGAAACGGTTTTCGAAGGAGAGATCGAACTGTGACCACCACGCAGAGCGGAGCGCCGACTGGCGTGCAAGGCATCACCGAGGCGGACATCGCCAACTACCTGGCTGCCAGCCCGGGCTTTTTCGAGCGCCACGCCGAACTGCTCGGCGCGGTGCAGCTGACGAGCCCGCACGGCCAGCGCGCCGTCTCGCTGCAGGAGCGGCAGATGGAAATGCTGCGCGACAAGATCAAGGGTCTCGAGCGGCAATTCATCGAGATGATCCGAAACGGCCAGGACAACGTCGCCATCGCCGACAAGTTGCACCGCTGGACCCGTGCCCTGATGCTCACCGCCAACGCCGCCGATCTGCCCGACGTGCTGGTGCGCGAGCTCAAGCACCAGTTCATGATTCCGCAGGCGGCGATCCGTGTCTGGGGCGGCGCCGAAGCCTTCGCGTCGTTGTCGTTCGCGCGCAAGGTGAGCGACGACGCGAAGGCCTTCGCCAGCAGCCTCGGCGTTCCCTTTTGCGGTGTCAACGCCGGCTTCGAGGCGGTGCAATGGCTCGACGATGCAGCTCACGCCGCATCGATCGCGATGATCCCGCTGAGGAGCGAGAGCCTAAGCGCGGCCTTCGGCCTGCTCGTGCTCGCATCGCCCGACCCGACCCGCTACACCGCCGACATGGGCACCGAGTTCCTGGCCCGCATCGGCGAGGTCGCGAGCGCGGCGCTGACGCGGCTGTTGCCGGCAACCTGAGGGCGCGGCGGCGCGCATCGATGACGGACCAGGCCGACGCCGTCGCCATCGATGCGGACATCGCCCGCCATCTCGAGCACCTGAGGGTCGAGCGGCGGCTGGCAGCGCGAACCCTCGCGATGTACGGCGAGGCGTTCGCTCGGCTGCAGGGCTTCGCGTCGGCGGTGCAGGTTCCGCTGCGCGAGGCGCAAGTGCACCACATCCGTCGCTGGGCGGCGCAGCTGCATGGCGGCGGCCTGGCGCCGCGCAGCATCTCGATCGCGCTGTCGGCCTGGCGCGGCTTCTATCGCTGGCTCGGCCGCGACGGGCTCGTCGCCGCCAATCCCGTCGACGGCGTGCGTGCGCCGCGTGCCGCCAAGCCCTTGCCGAAGGCGCTCTCGGTCGACCACGCGGTCGCCCTGGTCGAGCACCGTGACGACGCCGGCGATCCGGCGCTCGGCGCGCGCGATGTCTGCATCGCCGAGCTGCTCTACGGCTGCGGCCTGCGCGTGGGCGAGTTGGTCGGCCTCGACGTCGGCGCGAGTGCCGACGCGGCGGGCTGGATCGACGCGGCCGACGCCAGCGCGCACGTCCTCGGCAAGGGCAGCAAGCGGCGCAGCGTGCCGGTCGGCAAGCCGGCGTTGCGGGCGCTCGACGCCTGGCTGGCGGCGCGCCCGGCGGTGGCGCGCGCCGGCGAGGCGGCGCTGTTCGTGAGCCGGCGCGGCACGCGGCTGACGCCCAGCCAGGTGCGCTCGCGCCTGAAGGCCAGGGCGATCGCGGCCGGCGTGCCGGCGCACGTGCATCCGCACATGCTGCGCCATTCGTTCGCCTCGCATCTGCTGCAGTCGAGCGGTGACCTGCGGGCCGTGCAGGAACTGCTCGGCCACGCCAACATCACGACCACGCAGGTCTACACCAAGCTCGACTTCGGCCACCTGTCGAAGGTCTACGACGCGGCGCATCCGCGCGCGAAGAAACGTGGCTAGCGCGCCGATCGTCTCGGTGGGGTGGAAGCGGGAGCACAGCTTGGCCGATGCGCCGGCCACGCCGGCATCCGGGCCATGAAGGCTGTGCGCCTCAAGCCCGGCAAGGAGCGATCGCTGCTGCGCCGCCATCCGTGGGTGTTCGAGGGCAGCGTCGCCGGCGGCAAGGCCGATCCGGGCGAGACGGTGCGGGTCGAATCGAGCGAGGGCGCCTTTCTCGGCTGGGCCGCCTACAGCGCGCAGTCGTTGATCCGCCTGCGCGTCTGGAGCTTCGACGAGAGCGAGCGGATCGATGCAGCGTTTTTCGTCCGCCGCGTCGAGGCGGCTGTTGCGATGCGGACGCGGCTCGCGGTCGCCAGCGACGGCGTTCGCTTGGTGCACGGCGAATCCGACGGCCTGCCCGGGCTGGTCGTCGATCGTTACGGCGACACGCTCTGCGCGCAGTTCCTGTCGGCCGGTGTCGAACGATGGAAGAGCGCGATCGTCGCGGCGCTCCTCCAGGCCACCGGCGCGGCGCGTCTCTACGAGCGCAGCGACACATCGTCGCGGCAGCGCGAAGGCCTGCCGCCCGTGATCGGCTGGCTGCATGGCGGCGAAAACGCTGGCGACGCGACGTCGACAGCGGCCGTCATTCGCGAGCACGGCTGGACGCTCGGCCTCGACGTCGCGACCGGCCACAAGACCGGCTTCTATCTCGACCAGCGCGACAACCGCGCGTTGTTCGCCGAGACGGTCCGCCGCTTCTCGCTGGCCCGCGTGCTGAACTGCTATTGCTACACCGGCGGCTTCAGCGTCGCGGCGCTGGCGGGCGGCGCCGAGCACGTGGTCGGCATCGATTCGTCGGCACCGGCTCTGGAGGGCGCCGCCGCCAACATCGCCCGCAATGGCTTCGACGCATCGCGCCACGAGGCGCTCGATGCCGACGTCAATCGCTCGCTGCGCGGGTTCGTCGATGCGCGGCGCAGCTTCGACGCGATCGTGCTCGATCCGCCGAAGCTCGCACCGACCGCTGCGCACGCCGAGCGCGCGGCGCGTGCGTACAAGGACATCAATCGCCTCGCCTTCATGCTGCTTCGTCCGGGCGGCGTGCTGTTCACGTTCTCGTGCTCGGGCGGTATCGGCGTCGACCTGTTCCACAAGATCGTCGCCGGCGCCGGGCTCGATGCCGGCGTCGACGGCTTCATCCACGCGCGTCTCGGCGCCGCGCCCGACCACCCGATGACCGTGACCTTCCCCGAAGGCGAATACCTCAAGGGCCTGGTGATCGTCAAACGCTAGCGTCTACTCCCCGGCGGCAGGGCGATGTGCGGCTCGACGGCTCTTACGATACCGATCACAGGCCAGGAGATTGCGTGCACGACACCTGGAGAGTCGAGGCGGTTTGCCCCCCATCCGTCGATCTGGTGCGAGCCCTCGCCAAGGATTCCGTCGTCGTCGATATCGGCTGCTTCGGATGGCGGCTGAGCGAGGCGGCGCTTGCCAGCGGCGCGGTATTGATCGGCGTCGACCAGGTCGAGCCACCCGGGCGACCGTCACATGCTTGCGCTCAAGCCCGAGTTCGTGCGAGGCAAGCCCGCGACGCGCTACGTCACGCTGAAGGATGTCGGCTACGGGGTGAAGGCAGCCTACGAGGCTGTCTGGGGTCCGGTCGTCGATTGAATCGGCGGCAGCGCGATACGCGTCTCGCACTTGGCGCGGTGCACGCTGAAGAAGGCCTTGACGTTGCGCACGTTCGCATCGGTCGTGAAGAGGCGCTGCACCAGCGCGTGATAGGCGGCCATGTCGGCGACCTGGACGATCAGCACGAAGTCCGGCCCCGGCGCGACCCGATGGCATTGCTGAACTGCGCTCTCCGCGACGGCATGGGCTTCGAAGGCCGCGAGCGCCTCTGCCGACTGACGATCGAGCGTGAGTTCGACGATCGCGGTCAGGCCGAAGCCGAGTCTTTCCGCCGACAGGATCGCCACGCGCCGCTCGATCACGCCGGCGTCGACGAGGCGGCGGACGCGCCGAAGGCAGGTCGCTGGCGAGGTGTGGACCCGGGCTGCGAGGTCGTGGTTGGTGATCGCGGCGTCGAGCTGCAGGACGGCAAGAATCTTCAGGTCAGTGGCGTCCAATGCACTGATCTCGAATGATTCTTTTGCGTGGATTGACTGATTGGAAGATTCAGTCATTGATGCAATCCATTGAAACCATATTCCATAGCTCATTCACTATTGCACATTAATTGCTGTCGGTCACGTCTAGAGTCCAGCCGTCGACAGCTCGTAAGGTCACCCATGTGCGGAATCGTCGGCGCCGTCAGCGCCCGAAACATCGTCCCGATCCTCGTCGAAGGTCTGCGCCGGCTCGAGTACCGCGGCTACGACTCGTGCGGCGTGGCGCTGCATCAGGGCGGCCAGCTCCGCCGCGCCCGCAGCACCGCGCGCGTCGCCGAGCTGAGCGCGAACGTCGCCGCCGAGCATCTCGCCGGCGGCACCGGGATCGCCCACACGCGCTGGGCAACGCACGGCGCGCCGGTCGTGCACAACGCGCATCCGCATTTCTCGTATGGCCCGGGCGTCGGCGCGGACGCCGGCGAGGCATCGGGCATGGCCGCGTCGGGACGCGTCGGCCTGGTTCACAACGGCATCATCGAAAACCACGACGACCTGCGCGCCGAGCTCAAGGCCAAGGGCTATGTCTTCGTGACGCAGACCGACACCGAGGTCATCGCCCATCTCGTCGATCACCTGTACGACGGCGATCTGCTCGAGGCCGTCGAGCGGGCGCTGCCGCGGTTGCGCGGCGCCTATGCGATCGCCGTCTTCTGTCGCGACGAGCCGCATCGCGTCGTCGGGGCGCGGCGCGGCTCGCCGCTGGTGCTCGGCGTCGGCACGGAGCCGGGCGCGAGCGAGAACTTTCTCGCCTCGGACGCGATGGCGCTGGCTGGCGTCACCGACCAGATCGTCTATCTCGAGGAAGGCGACGTCGCCGACCTGCAGCTCGGCAAGTACTGGATCGTTCGCGCCGACACGAACGGCGCGTTCAGGCCGGTCGAGCGCGCGGTGCGAACCGTCGTGGCGCACACCGGCGCGGCCGAGCTGGGCCCGTATCGGCACTACATGCAGAAGGAGATCTTCGAGCAGCCGAAGGCGATCGCCGACACGCTCGACGCGGTGCCGGGCATCTCGGCCGACCTGTTCGGCGACGGCGCCCATCGCGCCTTCAAGGGCATCGATCAGGTGCTGATCCTGGCCTGCGGCACCAGCTACTACAGCGGCTCCGTCGCGAAGTACTGGCTCGAGAGCATCGCCAGGATTCCGACCGCGGTGGAAGTGGCGAGCGAGTACCGCTACCGCGACAGCGTGCCGAACCCGCGTACCTTGGTCGTCACGATCTCGCAGAGCGGCGAGACCGCCGACACGCTGGCCGCCTTGCGCCATGCGCGCTCGCTCGGCATGGAGCACACGCTGACGATCTGCAACGTCGCCGGCAGCGCGATGGTCCGCGAATGCGCGATGGCGTATCTCACGCGCGCCGGCATCGAGATTGGCGTCGCATCGACGAAGGCGTTCACGACGCAGCTGGTCGCGCTGTTCCTGCTGGCGCTGGCGCTGGCGCAGGTGCGCGGCCATCTCTCGGACGACGACGAGGCCGCGCATCTCAAGTCGCTGCGTCACCTGCCCGTAGCGGTGCAGTCGGTGCTCGCGCTCGAGCCGCAGATCATCGCCTGGAGCGAGGCATTCGCGCAGAAGGAGAACGCACTCTTTCTCGGCCGCGGCATGCACTACCCGATCGCACTCGAGGGCGCGCTGAAGCTGAAGGAGATCAGCTACATCCACGCCGAGGCCTACCCGGCCGGCGAGCTGAAGCACGGGCCGCTGGCGCTGGTGACGAGCGAGATGCCGGTGGTCGCCATCGCGCCCAACGACGCGCTGCTCGAAAAGCTCGAGAGCAACCTGCACGAGGTGCGCGCCCGCGGCGGCGAGCTGTTCGTCTTCGCCGATGCCGACACGCGCATCGAATCGGGCGAGGGCGTGCATGTCATCCGCATGCCCGAGCACTTCGGCCTGCTCTCGCCGATCCTGCACGTCGTGCCGCTGCAGCTGCTCGCGTACCACACGGCGGTGGCGCGCGGAACGGACGTCGACAAGCCGCGCAATCTGGCCAAGAGCGTGACGGTGGAGTGACGGTTCCGATGTCGGCCCGCACGGCGGCCCGAGCTCGGCTTCGAGGGACGCCTCGCGATCAGCGGATCATCGTCGCGAACATCGCGACGGTGGCCACGGCCATGACCAGCGTCGCCGCCCAGCCGAGCAACTTCCATCTGGTCGGCAGCACCAGCGAACTCATCAGCCGTCGCTGCGACGCGGCGATCATCACGGCCACCATGATCGGCACCGAGATGACGGCGTTGATGACGGCCGACCAGTACAGGGCCTTGATCGGATTCAGGTCCGACAAGCTGATCGACAGGCCGACGACCATCGCGACGGCGAGGATGGCGTAGAACGGCTTCGCCGCGCTCAAGGGTTGGTCGAGGCCCTTTCTCAGGCGAAAGAGACTGGCGACGGCGTACGCCGCCGAGCCGGCCAGCACGGGCAGGGCCAGCAGGCCGGTGCCGACGATGCCGGCCGCGAACAGCACGAAGGCGAACCGTCCGGCGATCGGTTGCAGCGCCTGCGCAGCCTGCGACGTAGTCTCGATGGTCGTGATGCCGTGCGCGTGCAGCGTCGCCGCGGTCGCCAGGATCATGAAGAACGCGATCAGGTTGGAAAAGCCCATGCCGACGAAGGTATCCACGCGCAGACGCCGGATCTGCGCTCTTGATTGCTCCGGCGCGATGCGCAGAGGCTTGTCGGCGGCGACGCGCCTGATCTCCTCGACTTCCTGGTCCGCCTGCCAGAAGAAGAGGTAAGGGCTGATCGTGGTGCCGAGGATGGCGACGATGGTCGTCACGTAGTCCTTGCTCCAGTGGATCGTCGGCAGCACCGTGGAACGCAACGCCGCGAGCCAGTCGATGTGCGCGGCGAAGGCGACGCCGACGTAGGCCAGCAGCGACAGCGTCAGCCACTTCAGCACCCGCACGTACCGGTTGTAGGGAAGAAAGACCTGCAGAAGCAGCGACACGGTGCCGAAGCCGACGGTGTAGGCAACGCTCGGGCCGCCGAGCACGAGCACTGCCGATGCGCCCATGGCATTCAGGTCGGCGCCGATGTTGATGACGTTGGCGACGACCAGCAGCGTGACCAGGCCGTCGACCATCCAGCGTGGGCAGAAGCGGGCGAAGTTCTCCGTCAGGCCCTTGCCGGTGACCCGCCCGATACGCGCGCTGGCCAGCTGGATGGCCACCATCAGTGGATAGGTGAACAGGACCGTCCAGGCGACGTTGAAGCCGAACTGCGCTCCACCCTGCGAATACGTCGCGATGCCGCTTGGATCGTCGTCGGCGGCGCCGGTGATGAGCCCGGGTCCGAGCTTTCGCCACCACGGCCGCTCGGCCGCCGATCCCTCCGCTTTCGCTTCGGCAGCCATGCGCGATGCGCGACCGATCGTGCGCCCGTGCGGAGCCGACCTACGGCCGGTCGAGCGACTTGCGAACGACGCCGTCGAAGAAATCGTAGATGCCGGTGTCGCTCATCCGCCGCGCATCGGCCAGCTCGCCGGCCCTGGTCGCATAAAGCACCCGGTTGTCGGCCGACAGCACCACCGCCGCGGGAATGCCCTTCTTGATCGGATCGCCGTAGGCCTGGTCGAGGTCGAGGTTGCGGTTGAAGCGGCCGACGTCGACCTTCACGACCCTGAACTCGTGCGCCACTAGCTCGGCATTGCGTCCGCTCTTGAGCGCCTGGTCCAGGGCGCGGCAGTCTTCGCACCAGTTGGCGCCGAAGACCAGCAGCACCCGTCGCTGATCGGCCTTGGCGGCCGCCAGCGCCTGCTGCACGTCGGCCTTGGCGTCGGCCGATTCGTTGTACGGCAACGGAGCGGCAACCGCGACGACAGTCACGAGTCCGAGCAGGATCAGGAGGCGTCTGGGCAGCATCGAGGGCTTTCTCGGATGACGATCAAAAGGCATAGCTGAGGCCGGCCGATGCGGTCCAGCGCGGCGCCAGCTGGTAGCCCGTCAGGTGACTGTAGACGGGGATCTGGACAAAGCCGAAGGCCTGGAGATTGTCCCTGAGCGTCAGCGTCACTCCCGGGCTCAGGTAGGCCACCGTGCCGGCGCTGTCCGGGTTGTCGGCCAGCGCGCCCTGGTCGCGGCCCTTGCGGAAGATGTTGACCTGAAGCTGCGGCACGACGCTCGGCCGGGCCTCGTAGCGCACCCCGAAGCTCAGCGTCGTCGTGTTGCCGGGTCGAAAGTCCTGGCCCGGCTGGTCGAGGCGGTGCGCGACCGCCGCCTGGAACTGGCTGTTGACGAAGCCATCGACGTCGTCAGCGACCTGCCTGTGGAAATAGGCGCCGGCGATGACGTCGGTGCTGCCCGTTCCGGGCTGCAGGCTCGTGTCGACCAGGTTGCCGGGCGATGCGTTCTGCGAGATCGGGCCGGAGCTGAAGGCCGTCGGATGGCGGCCGACCACGCCGGAGCCGTCGGCAGCGGGGCCGCCGTAGTGTCCGGTCGGCGCCTTCACGCCGAGCTGGAAGCCGAGGTTCTTGTCGGGCAGCACGCCTTGAAAACTGACGATGAACCGGATGTCGCCCAGGCCCTTCACGGTCGAGCCGCTGAGCTGCTCCGAGACGATCGGGCTGGTCGCTTCGCCATAGGTGGAATGGCCCCGATCGACGTACGGGACCAGCAGCCGGAGATTCCAGTCAGCGCTCGGTGAATAGCTGAGCCCGAACGTGGTGTAGCGGTTGATGGTCTCGTGCTCGACCTCTTGTTCGCCGCCCGCGTCGTTGATGGCGGCGAGTTGCGCGGGCGACACCGAGCGCGAGCCGATCCGCAGCTGGTTCTGGTTGAGGAAATCGTACTGAAGGCTGATGCGCCAGCCGGTCTCGGTCGAATAGCCCATCGCGGCATCGGTCGAGAGCGAGCAGCCGCAGGTGGCGCAGGCGAGCGCCGACACCGGCACTGCGCCGATGGCAAGCAGCGCGGCCGTGGCAGTGCCGCGAAGTCCTGGCGTGAGCATGGTGTTTCCTGAACAGGAGCGAAGCTCCGTTGCACGGATGGCCGGGCACCGCCTTGCCATGCAGCAGGGCGACGCCGGGGCGCGCGGACAGCGTCAGGAAAGCAGCGGAGGCCCGCGCGGCGCAGCCGTGCGCCAAAGCCCGTGCGGCGCGGGTCTGGCCCCGGCTCGATCGGCGCGCACGGCTGCCTCAATGACGGCAGCGAAGAACTCGGGCACGACGAAGTCGGCCGCCGCGAACGGCGACGCGGCCACTGCGCACAGCGCGCAGCAGTCGAGCAGGTTGGAGGAATGCCCGGGCGCGCCGGGATGCTCCGCAAGCTTGTCCTGCGCGGCCGCAGCCATGTGCGCGTGCACATCCATCTCGATGCAGTTCGCGTGCATCGAGATCGGCCCGGCGGCGCCCGCACCCAGGGCGCGCGAGACCGTCGGACCGAACGCCAGGCCACCCATGGCGACGAGCGCGATCCAGACGAACTTGCGGAGGTGATCGCGAAGCCCGGTCATGGTGCGCATTATCGAGCGCGTCGCGCGATCCGCTGTGGGCTCTGCAGGAGCGCCGTCGCGTCGCACTGAAGGAGCGAGCCGACGGTCGCGCGCGTCACAGCGATGAGCGCCTCTGCCAGGGCTTCGGGCGCAAGCGGCTCTCGGCTCGACAGGCCGTGGACGACGAGGGCAATCTGCAACTCCGCCACCTGCACCGCCACCAGCGGGATCGGCAGCAGCGGTCGCACCCGCAGCCGCCGTGCGATCGGGGCGAGATCGCGCTCGATCAAATCGGCGAGGCAGCGCACCCACAGCTTGCGCAGCGACCCGTCGGCGAACGCGCGCACCAGCCGGCGCTGCTGGCGGAAATGGCCGAGCAGCGGCAGCAATGCGCCCGGATCGACCGCCTTCGTGACAATGCCCGCGAGCGGCAGCGACGGCATCGTCAGGCTTGCTCGGAGGATGTCGTCGCGGCTTCGGAAGTGGGTGTAGAACGTCGACCGCCCAACGTTGGCACGCGCGGCGACGGCGGCCACGGTGATGCTCTCGACGCCGTCGCCAAGGAGCAGCCCGACGAGGGCCTGCAGCAAGGCTGCGCGGGTTCGTTCGATGCGACGGTCGGGGCGAGGCGCAGCCATCCCCGAAGCTACGTCAAGTTTGCCCTGCGTGCCGGCGGCGATGGACAGATGAGAGCCAATGTCCAGAAATAGACGCCATGCCGGAATTGGCCAGTACCGCCGCCGCCGCGCCATCTAGCATCGTTCGAGTTCCATCCAGGAGTCGAGATGACAGAACCTACTGCCTCGGTACCGACAGCCGGCCGGCCGGCCGGCATCGTCCTCGTCGTTCTCGGGGTCGCCAGTCTCGGGCTGCTGCTCAAC
>Ga0075520_1000171_pt1 | contig 24722 bp, 27 predicted proteins | sample NGEPerB_FD_75100 | JGI IMG/M metagenome (GOLD analysis project Ga0075520, IMG submission 75100) | Arctic peat soil microbial communities from the Barrow Environmental Observatory site, Barrow, Alaska, USA - NGEE PermafrostAB12-B | ecosystem: Environmental > Terrestrial > Soil > Wetlands > Peat ... | reverse complement strand
GCACCCACTTGGCCGCACTCTGCCGGCTGAGCTTGAACTCGGCCGCGGCCTCCTGCAAGCTCAGTCGGCCCTGGATCACGGTTTCGGCAAGTTCCTCTCGACGATAAATCGTAAGTCGAGCGTGATGGTGATAGTCCATTCGGTCTCCTCGGTAGCTGTTGCTTCGCAACATCAGCTTCCCAGTTCTTGGCCGAATAGACAACAACCTATTGAAACTTCACATTTAGCCCCTACAAAAATATTCCCTCATGGGCTGAAGCCCAAGTCGTTGTTTAACCGTTGTGGCACGGCTGAAGCCGTGCCCTGATACAAAGCGACTTATGAAATCGGTTTCCCAGCTAGCAATTTCGCGGGCCTGGAATGTTCATCTGAAGTTTTTCTAGTTGCTAGTTGCTATTTCGACTCCTGAATCTTCCGCACCACCTTGGTCACCATCTCGCGCGGCGACAAGCGCAGCATTTGCACGCCAAAGCGGTTCTTCCATCCCGGAATGACCACACGTTTGCCCTGCTTCATGCCTTCGTAGGCCACGCGCGCCACCTCGCGCACGTCCACCAGCATAGGGCTGGTCATTAACCGCGTGTCGCCGATATGGGCCCGGTTCTGAAAGTTAGTCTTCACCGGTCCGGGGCAGAGGCAGGTCACGGTGACGCCAGTGCCGCGCAACTCTTCCGCCAGCGCTTCGGTGAAATGCAGTACATAGGCCTTGCTGGCGTAATAGACGGCCATGAAGGGCCCGGGCTGAAAGGCGGCGGTGCTGGCGACATTGAGCACCTTACCCTCGCGCGCGCGAATCTGCGGCAGAAACAACTTGGTGAGGTGGGTCAGCGCCACCATGTTGACCTGCATCATCTCGGCTTCATTGTTCCATTCGGTGGAAAGAAACGCCCCGCCGCCGCCGAAGCCGGCATTGTTTACCAACACGTCGAGGACGATGCCGGCTTCCTGCAATTCCTGGTAGAGCTCGCTCGGCGCTGCCGGATGGGCCAGGTCCTTGGGAGAGATGCGCACGGTCACGTTGTAACGCGACTGCAGATCGTCGCCCAGTTCACGCAGAGCGCCGCGACTGCGCGCCACCAGCACCAAACGATAGCCATCGCGCGCGAACAGGTGCGCCAGTTCCAGTCCAATGCCGCTGGACGCGCCGGTGATCAGGGCCGTCTTGGGAGCGAAAAAAGGATTGCTTGCACTCACCACTCTGTTATAGCGGATTTCGCGTCATCGCAGCAGTGACAGTCACTTCGCCTCGGCCTTGGTGTTGCCTTGCGACTCCAGGAAAGTCACGATCTGCCAGCGCTGCTGTTGCGACAGGTTCGCCCACGATGGCATCCCCGATTCCAGCTTTCCTTTGGTGATGAACCAGAACAGCTCCCCCGGTTTTGCGTTTTTGACCTGAGCGCGGTCGAGTGACGGGGCCGGTCCTATTCCCTGAAGATTGCCGCCGTGACATTGCGCGCAATTCAGCGCATACAGCTTCTTGCCGGCTGCGGCGGCAGAGGCGCTTTTGTAGGGGTTCTTCATCGCCGCCGCCGATGCAGGCGCATTGCGGAAGCCGGAATTCTGGGCGGCAGCGCAGGGCGCCAGCCAAAGCGCCGCGCCGATGCCCATAATTGCGACTGAAGTGAAAAGAATGTGTGCTCGTGAGATCACCAGATCGACTCCATTTTTCGTGCTTTGATAATTGATAGAGGTTGAAGATCGCGGGAAGCTCGCCGCGTGCCCGCTACAAAGGCGCGCACAGGTCCGCCGCGCCAGCCAAGTCGACTTCGGCTTGCTTTCATCTCAAGGACGCGGCGTCCGGACGCGAGAAGCCCGGATCAACCCTTGCTCTTCTGCTCGTTGTGCTTGATGCGCGCTTTCACCAGTTTCTTCACCAAGGCGGCTGGCGGGGGCTTGTCCACCGGAAAGCGGATGGTCCCCTTTGCTGTAGCAAAGGCCTTCAGTTCGTTCTTAAGCGCCGGCATCGCCGACAGACTCCCAGGGAACAAACTGCAATGGGTGGAAAACGCCGCGAATCCCATGAGCATTCCTTTGTACTTGAACATCGGAATGCGATAGCTGATGACCTCTGTAGCCTCTGCGGGCACAACCGACCGAATCACCGCCCGCAACCTGCTCAAGGTAGTGCGGGCTGGTTCCGGGACGCTGGCAAGGTACTCGTCAACCGTCTTGGGAGCAAGGTTGCCTTTGGCGGTCGAGCCGCGACTATCCGGGATTGCCTTCTTCATACGAGGAGTGCCCCAGGCGTTTCTTCAAGCTGCTCGTCTAAAACTGCCCTACCGCGCGGCCACCGCTTCCGGCACCTCGTAGATGCTGTACCAGGGAGTCGCGGCCTTGAGCGCATTGTTCACGTTGCCGATGTTCTTTACGCCTTCGTCCTCCAGCCAGGCGCGGAAAGCGGCCCCGCCCTTCTCGGCGAAGATGGGGATGCCATCTTTCCAGGTGGCGCGTCCGCAGAGCACGCCGTTAAACTTCACGCGCGATTCGGCGGCGAACTCCAGGTCTTCGATGAACTCGGAATTGCTCACCCCGGCCGACAGATAGATGAACGGCTTGCCGGTTGCGCCAGCAGCGGCTCGATAATGGTCGAGCGCTTCCTTCTTGGTGTAAGCCTTGGTGCCCATGAACGATCTTGCGCCCTCAACAAACTGCAGGTTCACCGGGACCTCGACCTTCAACACATCCACGCCGTAGCGGTCCTTGGAGAACTCCGCCATCGACTTGGCCACAACTTCAGGCTTCAGCTTCGCGTACTCGGCGCCCTTCTCGTCCAGGCCCTCTTTGTAGCCCACCAGTTCGAGGAAGAAGGGGATGTCGTTGGCCTTGCACTCGTCGCCGATGCGCTCGGTCCATGCATGTTTGTGATCGTTGACCTTCTGCTCGTCATACGGCGTGTAGTAGAGCAGGATCTTCACGCAATCGGCGCCCGCTTCCTTCAGGCGCTTCACGGACCACAGATCGAGCAGGTCAGGCAGGCGGCCGGGCAGCGCTTTGTCGTAGCCGGTCTTCTCATACGCCAGCAGCAGGCCCGAACCCTTGGCGCGACGCTTCGAGGCAGGCAGCCCCCACTCGGGATCGAGCAGAATGGCGCTGGCGTGCTTGGTCAGCACCTCAGTCACGTGGATCTTGAACTCTTCCAGACCGGCGTCAGTGGCGTAGGTGCCCAGCGCTTTCTTCAGCGAACCGCGCTGGTCCATGGCGGCCGCGGCAATGACGCCGCGATCGTTCGAAACGGCCTTGATGCCCGCAAGTTTTCCGGGAGTAAGTTTCATGACAGAACCTTCCTCAGGCGCGGCGCGCCCGGTATGAACGGATTTCGAATTTGGTCCTACAGGACAGCGGTTGGGCCGCAGTTGCAGAACAGAGAATTCTAACTGAATTCCCGCGCCGCGTGCGAGGACTTGCAATTCGGGGTGGCGGACTGTTCCCGAGCGCCCGTCACGTAACAGTCAGAGGATTGTTAGTGATATGGCGATTTTGCACTCGCAATCTTCAAGGTTGACCCAGCTAAAGATCACATCGTCCATGGAACTTGTACCAGAACATCGTCGCTCTGCGGGTTGAAACATAGAAGCTGATGCTTTCGAGCCAGCGTGCTCACGACTTCGACAAGTTCCTCGGCTCTCGACGGTACAATCGTCATAAGAACGTGTTGTCCCGAGCGGACTAGCGCGCACGCCCAGGGTGATCCATCCACCTCGTCCTCTGAAAGCGTATCGATCTCCGGATACCGACGCGTGATTTCGTCATAGAAGGCGCTCACTTCTGGGCTATTACCACTTGAAGCTGTGCTGCCGCCACATAAACGAACGTAAATCTCACCTGCTTCTTTCCTTCCGAGAGACTTGTCACTGCGCCAAACACCCAGATCAAAACTCATTTTCCCTCCGACGTAAATTCCATTGCCTGGGGCCCCACACATTCGCGGTTTTTGCGAATGTGTGGGAAATGTCTCCGACCAAGCATCACTGCCTTAGCGGCAAGCCCGTCAGCACCGCCTGCTGGCGCACGATCAGGGACTCGATGCCGCTTCGTGCCAGCGACATCATCTTGGCCAGTTGCGCGTCGTCGAAGGGACGCTTCTCAGCCGTGGCTTGCACCTCGACAATCTTCTTGCTGCCGGTGATCACCAGGTTCATGTCCACGTCGGCGCGCGCGTCTTCCTCGTAGCAGAGATCGAGCATGATCTCGCCATCCACGATGCCGACGCTGGTGGCTGCAATGTAATCGCGAATGGGCGCAACCGTCAGTGCGCCCGACTCAATCATGCGGCGCATGGCCAGCCCCATCGCGATGAAGGCGCCGGTGATGGACGCCGTGCGCGTGCCGCCGTCGGCCTGAATCACGTCACAGTCGAGGAAGATGGTGCGCTCGCCCAGCTTCTCCAGATCGGTCACAGCCCGCAGCGAGCGGCCAATGAGCCGCTGGATCTCGTGAGTCCGCCCACTCTGGCGTCCTTTGTTGGCCTCGCGCGGCGTGCGGGTCAGCGTGGAGCGCGGCAACATGCCGTATTCGCTGGTTACCCAGCCTTTGCCGCGGTTGCGCAGAAATTGCGGCACCGTGTCTTCGATGGTGGCTGTGCAGATGACGCGGGTGTTGCCGAGTTCGATCAGGCACGAGCCTTCGGCAGTGGAGATGAAGTCGGGAACGATGTTGACCGGCCGCATCTGCTCAGGTGAACGATTATCGGAGCGATAAACCATAAGCCGCGATTGTAAGCCAGCCGTCAGTATTCAGCACTCAGCAGTCAGCTATCCGCCCAGGTCCACATGTTCGACGTGATCCACCTGGCGGCCAAGAAAGCGCGTGGCCAGGCGTTTGAACTTGTCGGTGGAGTCGGTGACATAGAAACGGAAAGTGCGATGCTCGGCAGGAGGGACCTTCGCATCCATAGGGGTCCTTCGACTCCGTTCGGCTGCCGCGAGCGGCAGCCTCACTTCGCTCAGGATGACACCTTGGTTTTCCTCGTCAAGCCCCTGCGCGGGTGCCCCACCCTTGTCGCCCGTGGTTGGCGACAGGGTGGGATGCCGATCGATGATCTTCTTTACCACGCGCGCGGTGGATTCGGCGGAGTCCACAATCTGCATATGGCTGGGCGCGATGCGACGCAGCAGCGGCGCGATGAGCGGATAGTGGGTGCAGGCAAGCACTAGAACATCGGCCTGCTGCGGCGCTTGCCCTAATGCCTCGGCGAGATAGATCCTGGCGACCTGCTCGGTCACAGGATGCTCGATCCATCCCTCTTCCACCAGCGGCACAAAAAGCGGACAAGCCTTTTCATGCGCTGCCACGCCATGCCGCTGCAACGCGTCGCGATAAGCGTGGCTGCTAACCGTGGCTTCGGTAGCGATCACGATGGCCGCGCGGCTCTTGCTGATTTCGGCCGCCATGGCCGCGCCGGGTTCGACCACTCCCACGACCGGCACATGCGCAGCTTGCTGAATGAGTGGAAACGCGAGCGCGGTTGCGGTGTTGCAGGCAATGACCAGCAGATCGATATTCTGCGCTTCGAGAAAACGAGTGGCTCCGATGGCATAACGCGCAACCGTTTCCGCTGACTTGGTGCCATACGGCAGGCGGGCGGTGTCGCCGAAGTAGAGGTAGTGGGCGGGCAACTGCTCGGCCATGGCCTTCAGCACGGTGAGGCCGCCGACGCCCGAGTCGAAAACGCCAATGCGTGGCAGGATCACTGCAAATCCTTTACGACCTGCCCAATATTGCTGGCTTCATAGAATCGACGCAAGTCAGCGTGTCCGGCGAGTGTCTCGCGTTCCTGTCCGTTGATCAGGATCTTCACCCGTTCGATCTTGCTGTCGTTGGCGTTGAGCGTAACCACGATGGAGGCAACGGTCAGCTCTTCGGCGAGCACGCCTGAAGGATGCGCATCCGCAAAGGCGGCATTTGTGTCCACTACGGCCGTGTCGTCTCCCAATAAATAAACGTCACGGACATCCGCGTCAGCGCCAATGGGATGTAGCGACGACGATTGCAAATACTGCCCGAAGAGAGCCCGCAGCACGGCGCGGTCGCGTTCGGTGCGCTCCGGCGGCAAGGTCACCTTCACCTGGGTGCGGCGCAATGTGCCATCGCTGTCGGAAGCGATGTAAAGTGTGACCGGCGTGGGCGGACCATTGGTAAGCGGAGCCAGCGCCCGTTGTTGTTCCGCGGCGAGTTGCTCATCACGGGCCACCTTTCGCTTCAGGTGCAGGGCGTAGAAGGTGAGGCCAAGCGCGATCAGCGCCAACACCGCGAACATCACCAGAACGCGCCGGGTCACGGTCTCACCTCGGGCAGCTTGGCGCGGACGGCGGCAACGCCAGCGGCGATCGATTGCGCCACCTGCTCCTGGTAGGCCGGGCTGGCAATTTCGTCCACATCCCCGGCGGGAGGCGCGATCTCAACCGCAATGGCAGGAGCTGCAATATTGTTCATCGGACGAAGCGGCGCCAGCAGCGTGGCATTGGGCAGTTTGCGGGACTCGAGTTCCGCGGCCACCGAGCCCGCCACCGAGCCGCTTAAGTCCAGGAATGCGGCTTGCGCTATATCCCACGGCAGAAAGCCTTGCGGAGAAACGTTGGCCGCAGGCAGCATCGCCGTGAATACATGGACGCCCTGTCCGGTATTGGCGGCGTGCAGTGCGATGTAGAGCGCAGGACGCGCTGCATTCGTCCAGGTGGCGCGCTGGTCGAGCGTAATGGCAACGTCGGAATTGCGCAGCAGGCCGGCGGCGATGCCCCGATTGGCGAGGTCATGCTGCAACCGCCGCGCCAGCGCCAGCACAACATCTTTCTCCGGCAGCGAAGAGGTGATGGCCGCTCCGATGTCGCTGCCGCCGTGCGCGGGATCGATCAGCACCAGGAAGCGTGGCGCGGCGGGCTGCCGCGGCTGCGGCGATGGGTTTTGCGGATTGGCCGGAGCCGGCGGTGGTGGCGGCGCTTCCTGGGCAACCGGCGCAGGAGCAGGAGCACCGGTGACGATGATGGTTTTACCTCCGTCGGCGAAGTTGGCCATCAGGGGAGCCGTTCCCGTCACATCGAGTTCAGCCAGGCCATCGTGCTCGGAAAAGCTCACTCCCGAGATCAGCGGGTCGCTGTAAGGCACGTTTTCCGGGCCGCTGGAAACGATGGGTTCGCGGCGAAAGGTGAGGCGTACCCGCCCCGGTTCAGTCGCGATGCTGGGATTAACCGGCGACAAGAAGCCCAATAGCAATCGCGAGGGGTTGTCTTTGTGCAGTTCCAGGGTGTAGCGCAGCTGAACATTGCCGATGAACAGACGTCGCGATGCCAAGTGTAATTCAGTGACGGTTGCGAGTAGCTTTGAGATTAGATCACTAGTAACCGACAGTGGTACGTAGCCCCGGCCATTCTGAAGAACGAAATTGGCCGGCAGTTTATAACCGTTTCCGCGGACCTTACCCTTATCTTTCCCGCCGGTAAATTGCACCTCCAGAGGGTATCCATCCGGAGGCGTAAAGTGCAACTTGTACTTCTTGCCATCGACGCGGGCATCCACCGACCCCAGCGGTTCCAGCAGTTCCACCAAACCCGCGTAAGGCTGGCCATTCACGTCCAGCAGTGGGACCGAGTACGAGGTCCGGGGAGAATAAACCGTAAGCTGATTCTGCCCGGGCGATTGCGCCTGAACCGGGGCTTGGCGAGTTAGAAGGGCCGCGAAGAGCAGAGCCAAACCGGCGGTGATCGCCATGGCAAGCCGCGATCTGCGACCGGAAAGCGGCAATCTAGTGTCCTCCTGAAGCCGATCCTCGCGCGGCCCCCTCCACCGAATAGATAGTCAGGCCGCTCAGCATCTTGGGATAGAAATCAGTGGACTTTTGCGGCAAGACTTCGCCGGCGAACGCCACGTCGCGCATCTGCTGCATGCGGACCGGATTGATAAGGAACGCGACGTTGGCGCCGTTGCGTACTTCCTCAATCGCTTCGCCCGCGTCCCGCACATATTTCAGGTACTTCTGATCGCGAATGTCATCCTCTGACATTCCGAGTGCGCCTTCCAGCACCAGCTTATGCAGTTGCACGACATCGAGCGCGCGCTGGCGTTCCGACAGACCTGCGAGGTTTTTCGAGTGCTGCTCCGCGCGCGAACGCAACAGGAAGCTGCCATGTGACGTAACCGCAAGTATCGCGGTGGTGTCTTTGCCGGCCTGGTGCAACCGATCCAGTGAGGCGGCAGCATCGGTCAACAGGCCCAAATCCTCGACCTCGAAATTCTCCTGAAGCTTCGCCACCATGTCAAAGATCGCAAATCCCTCCATGCCGAACACCACGCGATGGGTTGGCAGAACCACCAGTCCGGGAGCATCCATATTGACGAAGGTCATCATCAGCCGTTCGAACGGGGCGCGAAGATCGGGGCTGGCCTGTTTCCTCATTTCGTTGCGATAGGTCAGGGCTGTCTCGTAGCGATGGTGGCCGTCAGCAATGATCAGCTTCTTATCGGCCATCTTCGTCTGCACCGTTGCAATGATGGCGGGATCGGACACTCTCCAGATCCGATGCAACACGTCGTACTGGTCGCGCACCTCCACCGTCGGGGAACCGCTCTGCCGCAAAGCATGGTCAATCTCTCCCGCCGGATCGGTGTACAGCATGAAGATCTGTCCACAATGGGCATGTGTGGCGCGCAACAAGTTCAGCCGGTCCGCCTTCGGCTTGCTGAGCGTCTGTTCATGACGGAAGACGACCTTGCGGTCGTAGTCCTCCACCTGCCCCAGAGCGATGAAGCTGCGCCGTTCGGCGACCGCGCCGGAAGCGTCGCCGGGGACCTTGAAAGTCTGGGTGTAGAGATAAATGCTGGGCTGCGGGTCAGGCACCAGAACGCCTTCGGCCCGCCATTGCTGCAAGGAAGCGGCAGCTCGCGTGTACACATTCTGCTGCTCGTTGTCACCGGCCTGCGGCTTGCCCAGAATCACGCGCACCAGGTTGTACGGGCTGGCTGCGTAATACTGGTCCCGCATTGCCGGGGTGATTTTGTCGTACGGCTGGGTTACAACTTCAGCGGGTGATACCTTGGAAGGGTCATACCGCAGGGCCTGGAAAGGGAAAATGTCCGCCATATATAAGGGCTCCGCCTCCCCTAAAAATGCGAATTGGGTATAAGAAAAAACTCTCTTGGGAGGCACCACGATTGTAGCAGTTCAACAAAAGGAAACCCGCAGCGCTGGAACTACATCAATACAGGGAGAAGCTCCGGCATGATGGCTCTTGGGGGCGGTTGCCGTCAGGTTATCTGACGCCCAAGCTGTGTGTGATAACATTCGGCCCACAAGTCCAGAGGATCTTATGGCCCGCGGTCGAAGTTTGGGGTTCGGGTCAAATTGCTCGACGATTCGGTACCCGTTTCCGGTTCAACGGTCGGAACGTTTTTCCAGACGGCCCGTCCAATCCTTCGTGCGTGTCGCAAAGGGCCTGCTTCTATTACTTGCGTTTTGTTGCCCGGCCTCCTGGCTGGTTGTTCCGAGCTACGCACAAGACGAAGATCAGAACGTACATCTCGTTCCTCACGAGGCCAAGAAACCCGACCCTGTACCGAGCGCCGGAATTGCCATACCCCCCGGGGTCATTGTCGATCCCAGCCTCAAGACACACACTAAGCCGATCCGGAAAGACGTGGATTTAGTGCTGGTCCCGGTGACCATTACCGATCCGATGAACCGGCTGGTGACCGGGTTGGAGAAAGAGAATTTTCAGCTCACCGATAACGGAACCCCGCAGCAGATCCGGCATTTCTCCAGCGAAGACGCGCCCATATCGTTGGGCGTCATCTTTGATATCAGCGGCTCGATGAGCGACAAGATCGACAAATCGCGCGAGGCGGTGGTCGAATTTTTCCGCACGGCCAATCCGCAGGATGAGTTTTTCATGATCACTTTCTCGGAAAAGCCCGAGGTGCTGGTCGATTTCACTTCCTCCGTCGAAGACATCCAGAGCAAGCTGGTTTACGCCATGCCCAAAGGCAGAACGGCATTGCTCGATGCCATTTACCTGGGCATGAATCGTATGCGCAAGGCGCACTACGAGCGCAAGGCGCTGTTGATCATCTCCGACGGTGGCGACAACCACAGCCGCTACACCGAGGGCGAGATCAAGTCGATGGTGCGGGAAGCCGACGTTCAGATCTATGGCATCGGCCTGTTTGACCTTAATGGTTTCAAGACGGCAGAAGAACGCGAAGGGCCGGAGTTGTTGGCCGATGTAACGGAAGTGACGGGAGGGCGGACATTTACCATCGGCAATCCGAACGAACTGGCGGACGTGGCTACAAAGATTGGCATCGAGCTGCGCAACCAATATGTGCTCGGATACCGTCCAACCAGTCCAGGACGAGATGGCAAGTGGCGGAAGATCAAGGTGAAACTGAATCCTCCGAAAGGTCTGCCCCCGCTGCACGTGTACGCCAAAACGGGATACTATGCGCCAACGGAATAGACGCTACCATTTGTTCGTAGCATTAATTGGGTCGGTCCTTTGCTTGGGAACCTGGATGGTGGCTCAGAATTCGGCCGCCTTGGGGCAGTCAGCTCCGGCTGGCAGCACCGCCAGCCAGCCAACCGCCCCCGCTCAGAATCCGCCAGCACAAGCACCACCGGCAGGTATCCCGGACCAGAGTAGCCAGCAAGAAGCTGCTCCGTTGCCGCCCGCGCCCAACCAGCCTGGAAACACGGTGCAAGTCCCGCAGCAGGGAGAAGCGCCCGCAACCCAACAGGGCGATGTCTTTGTTTTCAGGAAGCAGGTTGACGAAGTCACTTTGCACGCCACCGTGGTGGACGATCACAATCGCCTGATCACCAATCTGGCGAAGAACGATTTCACCGTATTCGAAGACGGCAAGCCACAGAGAATCACCTCGTTCCGTAACGAGGACATTCCCGTCGCCATGGGCATCGTCATCGATAATTCAGGGTCCATGCGGGAGAAACGTCCGGCGGTGAATGCCGCAGCCATTAACCTGGTGCAATCCAGCAATCCTCAGGACCAGGTCTTCATTGTGAACTTCAACGACGAGTACTTCCTCGACCAGGACTACACCGCCAAGATTCCCAAGCTGAAGGATGCGCTGGAACGGATTGAATCGCGCGGCGGCACTGCGCTCTACGACGCGGTGATCGCTTCTGCCGACCACTTGAAGAGTAGTGGCGCCCTGGAAAAGAAGGTGCTTCTGGTGGTGACCGACGGCGAAGACACCGCCAGCCGCCACGTGCTGGAGGGAACTTTGCGCCTTCTAGAAGAGAAGAACGGTCCAACGATTTACACCATTGGATTGCTCCAGGATGAGCATGCCAAGCGGGCGCGCCGGGCGCTCCGCGAAATGGCGGAGGACACCGGCGGGGTCGCGTTCTTTCCCAAGGACCTCAGCGAGGTGCAGGCGATCACCTCACAAATCGCACACGATATCCGCAATCAGTACACCATCCAGTACAAGCCCGGCACCCCACAGAGCACCGGCGGGTATCGCATGGTGAAGGTAGAAGCCAATGCCAAGGGCTACAAGAAGCTTCAGGTCCGCACGCGTAGCGGTTATTACGCTGGCCAGCAACCCGCTTCGGTGCCCACGCAAGCCGGAACCAAGTAGTGGTTAGTGATTAGTGGTTAGCACAGCGTTTCATTTTCCTATCCAATACAGATCCACAGCGATTTCCGCGGCGACGGAAGCCCTGCATTGACCGACCGATTCCACTTCACGTAGGCTTGGTGGTTCGTGCTTAGGTGCTCATGAAGACTGCTGAAACGACCTCCTTGCGAGTCGCCGAAGACATTACCGAACTGGTCGGCGAAACTCCCATCCTTCATCTGCGGAAAATCGTTCCACCCAATGTTGCCGATGTCTATGCCAAGCTCGAGTACCTGAATCCCGGCGGCAGCATCAAAGACCGCGCCGCGCTGGGCATGATCCTCAAGGCAGAGCAGGCGGGACTACTGAAGCCTGGCGCAACCATCTTTGAGGCGACGGCCGGTAATACCGGGGTCGGGCTGGCGCTGATCGGGTCGGGTCGCGGTTACAGGACCGTGCTCGCCGTGCCGGAAGGCTTTTCCCAGGAGAAGGTCACACTCATGGAGGCGCTGGGCGCGGAGGTGATTCGCACTCCGCGTGCGGACGGCATGGAGGGCGCCATCCGCTACGTGAAAGAGCGCGCCGCCAAGACGCCCAACTCGTTTGTCGCGGGACAATTTGAGAACCCGGCCAATCCTGACTTCCACTACGAGACCACGGCCCGCGAATTGTACGAGCAACTGGGTGGGCAAATTGACGCGGTGGTAATCGGTTCCGGCACCGGCGGCACCTTTACGGGCGTGGCGCGTTACCTCAAGGAACGCAATCCGCGGGCCTTGGCGATCGTGATTGAGACCCAGGGTTCGGTATTAGGTGGAGGGTCGAAAGGCGAGCACGAGGTGGAAGGCATTGGCGCCAGCTTCATTCCCAAGACCTGCGATCTTTCACTCGCGGACGAGGTCATCGCCGTCAGCGATCACGACGCCTTCGACATGGTGAAGAGGCTGGCCGCAATCGAGGGTGTCCTCGGCGGATCGAGCGCCGGCGCAGCCGTGTTTGGGGCGATCGAAATCGCGCGACGGCTGGGTCCGGGCAAGCGGGTGGCGACGATTATTCCTGATTCCGCCGAGCGCTATCTGTCGAAAGACATTTTCCACTTCAACGAAAAGCATTCGTGAACCACAGAGACACAGAGACACAGAGAGAAATGTTGTTCACCACGGAGAACACGGAGGGCACGGAGTATGCGAGGGGTATTCATTGCGCCGCACAAGCAAGAAGGAAAAATCAATTTATGCGCTGTCTTACTTTAGTGCTACTGATTTGCGGCTTCTCTCTTGTATTAGCAGTCGCCCAGCAGGAAACCACGACGCTGCCAACCGTAACCAACTTTGAGTGCCCGAAGTATCCGGCCAAAGCCAAGTCGATGCGCTTGCAAGGCATCGTAAAGATGCAAGTCACTACCGATGGGCACCGTGTGGTCAATGCCAGGGTCACATCCGGCCACCCCATGCTTGCGCCCGATGCGGCGAAAAACGTACGAACTTGGGAATTCGCGCCGCACTCCGCGACCACCTTCCCCGTCACATATATTTACGCTAACGAAGGCGAATTCAAGCGTGACCCGGCTACCAAGTGTTCTGCCAAGATGGAATTACCCACAAAGGTGACCGTGAGCACACGCTTCGATTTTCCTTGAGGCAGCCTGCTTCCGGCTATGCACGTTTCCGCCGTGATCTCCGTGGCCTCCGTGTTTTTTAAAAAAGAGTTTTCTCTGTGCCACTGCGTCTCTGTGGTGAAATGGTTTTATGCGTAAACGCAATCTTCCTGGCTTTTCCACTCGCGCCATCCACGTCGGTAACGACCCCGACCCGTCCACCGGGGCCGTCGCTCCCGCTATATTTGCCACTTCCACGTACGCTCAGGAAGAGTTAGGCAAAACCAAAGGCTACGATTACTCGCGAGCCGGCAATCCCACCCGCACGCGGTTGGAGCAGAACCTCGCCTCGTTGGAGGGCGGCATCGCCGCACCAGTCTTTGCCAGCGGAATGGCTGCGGTGGGCGCGCTGTGCCAGTTGATGAAATCGGGCGACCATGTCGTCGCCTCCAACAATCTCTACGGTGGCGTGCCCCGGCTGTTCAACCAGGTGATGGTGAACTTTGGTCTCCAATTTACCTACGTGGATACGACGGACCCGTGCAATGTGGAGCGCGCCATTCGCAAGAATACGCGCTACGTGTACATCGAGACGCCCACCAATCCGCTGATGGGCCTGACCGACATCGCAGCGGTCAGCGCAATCGCGCACAAGCGCGGCTGCGAGGTGGTGGTGGACAACACCTTCATGTCGCCATACTTTCAGCAGCCGATCAAGCTGGGCGCGGACATGGTGCTGCACTCGACCACGAAGTTCCTCAACGGCCACAGCGACGGTCTGGGCGGCGTTCTGGTGTGCACCACGAAAGAACAAGCGGAGAAGCTGGCGTTCATCCAGAAGGCCGCGGGCGCCATCATGTCGCCGTTCGAGTGTTGGCTGGTGCTGCGCGGCGTCAAGACGCTGGCCGTCCGCATGAAACAGCACGACGAGAGCGGGCGCGTGATGGCCGATTATCTCAGCCGCCATCGCAAGGTGAAGCAAGTCTTCTATCCCGGACTGAAGAGCCATCCGCAGTACGAGTTGGCGTGCCGGCAGATGTCAGGCTTCGGTTCCATGATCACGTTTGAGACAGGCTCGCTCGGCAATGCCAAGCGGTTGCTGAAGCGGGTGCGCGTCTGCACCATGGGCGAATCGCTGGGCGGAGTCGAGACGCTGATCTCGCACCCGGCAAGCATGACGCACGCAGCGATCGGGGAGAAAGGAAGAAAGGCGATCGGACTTACCGATGGGATGGTGCGGATTTCGGTGGGAATCGAGGATGTCGAGGATTTGATTGCCGACCTGGAGCAGGCGCTGGGTTAGCTGTCAGCCATCAGCTGTCAGCCATCAGCTTTCAGCTATCAGTTGAAAACGAAGTAAGCGGGCGCCAAAACCGCTGCTCCGGGTGTTTTGCTGACGGCTGAGTGCTGAAGGCTTCTTACTGCCCCGGTGCTTGTGCCTGTCCAACGACCTGATATTGCTCCTTGTGGCCCCGCGCATTGATGACGGTCGCTTTGTTTCCCTTTACCTTAAGTTGAACCGTATCGCCCGGCTGCATCTTCGGCTTGGTTTCTTTCTTGCGGGCGACCTCGTACGTCGTGGTTGCGTCGGTCTGGACGTAGTACACGACCCACTGCCCGACTTTATTTTTCTTCTGCTGATAGGTGGAGTTCTCCCACTTCACCACCTTGCCGGTTTGGAAAGTGTCAGCGGCCACGGCAAGGCACGACAGCAAAAGCGTTATCAAAAGCGCGGAAGCAATCTTCCTCACTACGTCTCCAAGAGAGGCTAGCTAGCGTTCAAACCGCAGATCCCTCGACTCGGACTGAAGTCCTCGCCCGGGATGACAGGATAAATCATTCGGTAAGGTCTCAGCTGACAGCTGACAGCTACTCAAAGAACTTGGTTACGCCCTCTTCCAGCACGCAGATCTTCTTTTCGATGCCGCGCCGCTTGGCGTCAGCCTTCAGGCGCTCGACCGGCTCGTCCACCGGCTCGTAGGAGAGGCGAAACGTCCCGTAGTGCATTGGGACCATCCACCGCGCGCCCAGGTCCAGGAACCCCTGTACGGCATCCTCCGGACTGGTGTGCACTCTGCGAAACGAATCGGGATGATAAGCCCCGATGGGAAGCAGCGCGACCTGCGGCTTCAGGCGCTCGCCGATTTCGCGGAAGCCGTCGAAGTACGCGGTGTCGCCCGCGTGATAGATCGATTGCGCGCCTGAACGCACGACGTATCCGCCGTAACCGCGATGCACATCGCGCACAATGCGGGCGCCCCAGTGGCGCGACGGAACGTGCGTAACCTCCACATTACCGAGCTGAAAGCCTTGCCACCAGTCCAATTCAATGATGCGTCCATAGCCCAGGTCGCTGACCAGGTCGCGAACATGCCGGGGCACGATGATCGCTGGCCGCTTGCCGGTCTTGCGTCGGGTGAGCCACGCAATCGCGCGCAACGACGGCCGGTGCAGGTGGTCGAAGTGCGCGTGCGAAACCAGCACCGCGTCGATCGCCGGCAACTCTCGAAGCTTCAACCCCGGACGGCGCAGACGCTTGAGAACGAAAATCCAGCGCGCGAAGTTGGGATCGACCAGGATGTTCCTGCCTCCGATCTGGAGGAAGAAGCTGGAATGTCCGATGAAGGTTACGCCCAACTCGCCACGACGGGCGAGTACGGGCTTACGGGCGACGCCGGTGCGAGGCGTCAGAGCGGAGCGGCGCACCAGAGTTCCAAACTGCCTGGCTTTACGACGGATTGTGATTCCTAACATGAGGTTGTAATTATTAGACGCTGTTCGGGACGCTGGCGATGCGGCGACGCGGCCTTAAGTTCGAGGTGTTTTCAGTTTGAAATCTTCATCGGAAACCGCGAGCAGCCCACATCAACGAGATGACAAGCGCAGGTAAAAGGGTCAGGCTTGCTGAGAAGACTAAGCCGGCGCGGAAGACTTTCGGTCGTATCGCCGAGGTCTGCGCAGTATTTCCCCAAGTCCAAAGGAGTTCTGTTATCCATCCGAGGGTATAGCACAGATTAGCGGCGACCGCGTATATGGCGACGGCAATGAATGGGCTACCGAGGTCTTGATCTAACTTGAATACGTGACTTCCAATCAGGGCGACAATGAACCCGGATACAAGGCCGACCGCTAGAATGAGAAGATTAAAGGGAATCCGGCGGATTTCCCACCATGTCACGGCGTCCCACGGCTGTTTCATGCGACTAAGCTACTGCGACCTTAGCCTTTTCGTCCAGCAAGACATCCTGTGACCGTCCGCCAGTGCCCCTCAATTTCAAACCGAGACACCATCAGGTTCGACCCTTTGCTTGACCTTAGCCAGCTAGTCAGCTTAAATCAAATGTTTGGTTCCCTTTGCCGGCAAGCGCCACTTTGCCGCAGCGTGGGGAACTGCGAAAACAAGGAGCAGGAATGAAAATCGCCTTTCTCGGATTGGGCATTATGGGACGGCCGATGGCCTCCAAACTGGTCGCGGCAGGACATGAGGTCTCGGTATGGAACCGCAGCGCCCGGCAGCACGTCGATGGCGCAACCACGGCGGTCTCTCCCGCCGACGCGGCCAAAGACGCTGAGGTTGTCTGGGTGTGCGTGGCCGACACTGCGGCCGTGGAGCGCGTTGTCTTCTCCGAAGACGGCGTCGAGCAGTCACTGCGCGAAGGCATGATCGTGGTGGACTCCAGCACCATCTCGCCCTCGGCGACCCTGCGCTTCGCCGAACGGGTGAACGCGCGCGGGGTCCATTGGGTGGATGCTCCCATCACGGGCTCGAAAATCGGGGCGGAGAACGGCCAGCTTATTTTCATGGTTGGCGGTTCGAACGAAGCCGTCGAGGCGCTTCAGCCCCTATTCAAGGCGATGGGCAAGCTGGTCATCCACATCGGGGAGACCGGCAAGGGGCAGGCGGCGAAGATCAGTATGAACTTGATGATCGCCCTCATCTACGAGGGATTCGCCGAAGCCTTCGTACTCTCTTCCAAGCTGGGGGTCGATCCGCACAAACTCATCGAACTGATCCAGGCATCGATGGTGCGATCGGGGGTGGTGGATTACAAGGCCCCGTTCGTGTTGCGGCGCGATTATTCGCCGAATTTCCCGCTGCGCCTGATGCACAAAGACATTCACCTCATGCTCGACACCGCCAAGGAGGTCCGCGTCAAGTTGCCGGCGCTGGAAACCGTGGACGAGATCTATGAGTTGTCCAGCGAAGAGGGCTGGGACGATCTTGATTTCGCCGCGACGCTCGGCCTGCTGGAGAAGTGGGCGGGATTGGGCGGCCAGCCGAAATAGGCGGACTACGGGATTGCCGATTCTTTCGAGAGTTGTCATTACGAGCGAAGCGAGGAATCTGCTTTTGCGAGCACTGGAACGACTGTTCGGAGGAAACAGCAGATCCCTCGCGGGCTGAACTTTGCCCCAACAAGCGCAAAAACGGCGCTTGTCGGGGACCCCTGTTCGCCCGCTCGTGATGACAAAGTGAAGGGCTTACAATGGCGCACCTAAAGGTGCTCCACTTCATTTGCAGCGTCAGTTCGGCTTGGGTGCATCCATCACATACAACCGGTTGGGATTGCCAGGCTCGATGTGATTTTTTTCGAAAGATATCTTGATCCGCCGCCGAAGCTCGCGGCTGACGGCATACTGCGATCCCGGTCGCGTCTTCACCAGCAGCAGGTAGTCCACTTCACTGCCGCTTATCTTCTCGATGCCGGGCACCTCGGGTTTGGCGACAATCATTGCGGCGAACTGGGGATCGGCGGCCACTTCCTCGCCAACTTGCTGCAGCAGTTTGATCACCTGATCGCTATCGGCGCCATAGGCCACGGAGATATGCATCGGCAACTGCGTCCAGTCGCGCGTGAGGTTGGTCACAATGTTGATCTGCCCATTGGGTACGGTATGCAGGCTTCCGTTGTCGTCGCGCAATACGGTGCGGCGCAAGGTCATGTCCTCAACCACACCCTGCACAGTGGCCAGCTTGATGGTGTCGCCGATGTCGTACTGGTTCTCAACCAGAATGAAGAAGCCGTTGATGAAGTCGCGGACCAGCGCCTGCGCTCCAAATCCTATGGCCAAGCCGGCGATGCCGGCACTGGCCAGAAGAGGCCCCATGTTGATGCCCAGCAGCGGCAGGATTTGCAGCGCTGCCAGGAACATGATGACAAATACCCCGACGCTGTAGATGACGCTCGACAGGGTCCGAAGCTGCTGTGCCCGGAGCGCGGATGGCAGCCCTGCACGGTTGCTGAGTTCGGCCAGATGCCGCGATGCGATCCGGAGCAGCCGGGTGAGAATGAACGCAATGATCAGAACGCCGATGATGCGCGGCACCTGGTGGCGCACGAAGTCAAAGGCGTCGTCGCCCCAGCCGCTGAGCATCTGGAAGATCCCCTCTTTAGTGCGGTGGGGAAACATCAACATGGCTTGCAGAGGTTGTAGCGCTGGGGGCAACCTTCTCCTCGATTCGTAATCGAGTTTAGAGTAGCGGATGACGGCACAAGTGGCAAAGTTGCTTCTCCCATCAGGGCCAGCGCACGGATTATAATCTCGATTCTTATGACATCCTCATCCGCCTTTTTGCGCAGGCTGGTAAAGCCGGCCGTTCTTGCAGCAGTGCTCTTCTTCATTTGGGGAATCGCGATTTGTGGAGTCGCGATTTGGGCGCAAAGCACCGACGAGTCCACCCCACAGCTGCCGGGTGTGTCTCGGCATCGGGGCGTGTCTCAGCCCCCCGATGAGGACGCGGCGACGGCCCAACAAAGGCGCGACATGGCGAAAAAGCAAAACCTGAAACGCCAGCAAGACCTCAAGAAGGACACCGACAAGCTGCTGGAACTGGCAACCCAACTAAAGCAATACGTGGACAAAACAAACGAGAACACGCTGTCGGTAGAAGTCATCAGAAAAGCCGAAGAAATCGAAAAACTGGCTCACAGCGTCAAAGAGAAGATGAAAGGACAATAAAGGGGTGCTTCCAGGACTGGTGCCAGCATGTGTGACGTAAAGGCCCTCTCTACCAATCGGAAGCCGAGGGCGCGCTTCCAATCTCAGTGCGTGGCTGCCGGGTGCTGCTGTAGCAGTCCCACCTCCACCGCCACCTTCTCCAACCGGGCGCGATTTTCTTTCTTCATCGGCACCAGCGGCAGGCGATAGACCTCCTCAACGCGGCCCATCATCGCCAACACCGCTTTGGCCGGACCGGGATTCGATTCGATGAAGTTCGCCTGCATCAGCGGCAGATATTTGCGGAAGAGCAGGCGGGCGGTGTTCCACTCATTGGCGAGGGCGGCCTGGGTCAGGCGCGCCATCTCCCCCGGGATTTCATTCGATACCACCGAGATAATGCCCACTCCGCCGAGTCCAATCACAGCCAGCGTGACGGCGTCATCGCCGGAGAAAACCAGAAAATCCTCCGGCACGGTGGCGCAGACTTCGGCAATTTGCGAGATATTTCCGCTCGCCTCTTTCACCCCGGCAATGTTGGGAATCTCGGCCAGGCGGAGAAGTGTGCTGGTTTCGATGTTGGTTCCGGTTCGACCGGCAATGTTGTACAGCACCAGCGGCTTTGCCGAGGCTTCGGCAATGGCCTTGAAATGCTGGTACACGCCTTCCTGCGTGGGTTTGTTGTAGTAAGGCGTCGCGGTAAGAACGTAATCGACGCCCGGACGCGCCGAGATTTCCTTCGCCTTGGCCACAGCTTCGCGCGTGTTGTTCGAGGTGGCGCCCGCCATGATGGGCACGCGGCCCGCCGCTGTCTCGATCGTCAAGTCAACGACGCGCAGCCATTCCTCGTGGGACAAAGTCGGCGTTTCGCCGGTGGTGCCGCACGGAACTAGGAAGTCGATCCCGGATTCCACCTGCCAGCGCACCAGTCCACGCAGCGCTGCTTCATCGAGACTTCCATCCAGTTTGAAGGGAGTGACAAGAGCGGTACCGCATCCACGCAGTTTCATGTCAGCAGGATAATCCCCGGAGCGGTGAATCTCAAAAACAGGATTCACCACAGAGACACAGAGGGCACATCAGATCTGCGCGAAAATATCCTTGAAGTCGTAGAACCCTGTTCGGCCGGCGATCCATTCGGCTGCCAGCACCGCACCTTCGGCAAAAGTGCGGCGGGATTTAGCTTCGTGTGTGAGCACGATACGGTCGCCGGACGAGACCAATTCCAGCGTATGCGTGCCGGTGACATCGCCTTCGCGCTCGGAGGTAATCTCGAGGCGTTTTCCCCCTGCTTGTTCCAGTAACCGTTGCAAAGCTACCGCGGTTCCCGAGGGCGCATCTTTCTTGTGAATGTGGTGTCGCTCCGTAATGTGTCCGCGGTAGTTGTGCGCCAACGCCGGCGCCGCAGCTTGCGCGATCTGAAAAAACAGGTTCACGCCGTACGAGAAGTTTGCGCCGAAGACAAATCCAATGCCGGCTTGTTCGACCGCTTGCCGCACGCGATCGAGTTCGCCGTACCAGCCCGTGGTTCCGACAACCATTGCCTTGTGCGCGCGCACGCAGGCTTCGATATTCGCTAATACCGCATCAGGCGTAGTGAAATCGATTGCCACATCAATGTTGCGCAGGTGCTCGGGTGTGAGCCACGCAGCGTTCTGGTTGACATCGGCATCGATGCTTTGCACCTGGTGTCCACGCTCGCACGCGACTTCCGCGACCAGCAACCCCGTCTTGCCGCATCCCAGCACCAGCAACTTAAGAGGAGCGGAGTTCAATCGAACACCTCGGGATCGACCTCAGCAAAGAACTTGGCATGCAATCGCCGCACCGCTTCCGGCACATCGGTTTCGTCGATCACGAACGTGAGGTTGATCTCCGACGCGCCTTGCGAAATCATGCGCACGTTAATGTCGCCGATGGCATCGAAAACTTGCGCCGCTACTCCGGGCGTGTCGCGCAGGTTCTCGCCCACCAGGCAGACGATCGCCTTGCGGCCCGAGTACTTCACGAAGGCGAGCTTCTCCAGGTCGGCGGCGATCTGGGGAATGGCTTCGTTGGAATCGACGGTGAGAGAAATACTGACTTCCGAAGTCGATACCACGTCAACCGCGCAACGGTGGCGCGCGAAAACTTCGAACACCTTGGCCAGAAAGCCGTGGGCCATGAGCATGCGTGCGGCAACGATTTCGACAATGGTGATGCGGTTCTTGGCGGCGATTGCCTTGAACAGCGAATGCGAGCGCGGGGTCCTCGACAGGATACGCGTGCCCTCATTCGACGGGTTGCGCGAGTTCAGCACCAGAACGGGGATGTTCTTCTCGACTGCGGGGAGCACGGTCGCAGGATGCAACACCTTGGCGCCGAAGTAGGCCAGTTCGGCGGCTTCTTCGAAGCTGATGAGCTTGATGCGGCGCGCCTCGTGACAGATGCGCGGGTCGGTGGTCTTCATTCCGTCCACGTCGGTCCAGATCTCGATGCGAGCGGCGTCCAACCCCGCGCCGACCAGGGCCGCGGAAAAATCGGAGCCCCCGCGGCCAATGGTGGTTGGAATACCTTCCCGCGTCGCGCCAATGAAGCCGCCCATGATCGGCACTCGGTGCTGTTCAAGCAGCGGCTTAACGCGGCTTTGCAAGCGATCGTTGATCTCCTCAACTTGCGGGACCGCCCGGCCGTGCTGCGAGTCGGTGATGATCACCTGACGCGCATCCACCAACGTTGCCGGGATGCCGCGTGCCAGAAAAGCAGCGGTTGCGATCATGCTCGACAGGCGCTCGCCAAAGGACACCACATAGTCCGAGGTGCGCGGCGTGAGTTCACCGACGGCGGCAATGCCTCGCAGCAACTCGTCGAGCGCATCGAACTCCGCTCCCAAGTCGCCATGCAATTCGGTATGCAGTCCGGTGCCCAGTAATTCGCCCGCCGCCAAGTAATGGCGCTCGCGGAGATGGCGGCAGAGGTCGAGCGTCTGCTCGCGTTCGCCTCTTCCTGCCGCTGCCGCCATGGCGAGCAACTGGTCGGTCACCCTGGCCATGGCGCTTACCACCACGAAGGGCCGCTCGGGCACGCGCGTTTTCACAATGGCCGCGACACGATCGATGGCGGCGGCATCTTCCACCGACGTGCCGCCAAACTTCATGACGATCACGGTCTCACCCCCGGCGAAGGAAGTGGGAGCTCTGGCCTCACGACAGGAAGCCCTGCGCCTTGAGGAGTTCGGCGTTGAGAATGGCGGCGCCAGCGGCGCCCCGGATAGTGTTGTGCGAGAGAACAGTGAACTTGTAGTCGAGCACACCGCAGGGACGAAGCCGCCCCACACTCACCGTCATCCCATTCCCGCGGTCCACGTCGAAGCGCGGCTGCGGCCGGTCCGGTGCGGCATCGTAAAACACCGGTTGCGCGGGTGCCAGCGGCAATTTCAGCTCCTGCGGAGTGGAGCGGAACTCGTTGAATGCCGCGATCAGCTCGTCAGCCCCGGCCTTCCGCTTCAACTTTACCGATACGGATTCGGTGTGGCCGTCTTCCACCGCAACTCGATTGCAGTGTGCCGTCATGCGAAACGTTGCCGGTTCGACCCGGTCGCCAACCAGTTCACCGAGAAGCTTGCGGGCCTCCTCCTCCATCTTTTCTTCTTCCTTGGCAATGTAGGGAATGACATTGCCGAGAATGTCTAGGGAAGCTACGCCGGGATAGCCCGCGCCACTGACGGCTTGCATGGTGGTAACGAACAGGGACTCGATGCCAAATTTCTGATGCAGCGGCGCCAGCGCCACCACCAGTCCAATCGCCGAACAGTTCGGGTTGGTAACAATGTAGCCGCCCGACTGCTTGCGCCAACATTGCTTCTCGATCAGGGCAATATGTCCGGCGTTCACCTCGGGCACGACCAGGGGAACGTTTTCGTGCATCCGAAAGGCACTGGAGTTGCTGACTACGGCGCAACCGGCCGCGGCAAACTGCGGCTCGAGCTCGCGCGCGATGCCCGCGTCCAGCGCGGCGAAGATGACCCGGGGCGCGCCTTCCGGAGCAGCATTCGACACCTGCATCTGCAGTACGCGCTCGGGGATGGGAGTCTTCAAACGCCAGCGCACGGCCTCCCCATAGGCTTGTCCAGCGGAACGATCAGAAGCTGCCAGCCACGCCACTTCGAACCAGGGATGGGCTTCGAGCAACTGTATGAACCGCTGGCCGACAACGCCGGTAGCGCCCAGAATTCCGACGGCAATTTTCTGCTGAGACATGGTGGTGAAAGACAAAGTTATACCACGTTCGACGGCTGACAGAGGATGAACAGCGAATGCGAGAATATTACCGCTAATGGTGGGACAGATGCAGGCTCAAGGCGATTTCCTGCGCCAGCTCTTCGCCGGTCCTGCCGGTTGCGTTCACGGTGAGATCAGCGGAGCGGTAGAACGGAAGGCGCTGCGCGTAAAGGGCGCGAAAGACTTCGGGCGTAGCCGCGAGTGGCCGAGAGCTTTGTGGCGAGTGCGGGTCAGCGGCCCGGCAGCGCTGGTACAGTTCCTCGATCTCTGTTTCCAGGAAAACCACCCGCGCCCCCCGGCTTCGCAGCAGTTCTACGTTCGTTGGTTGGACGAATGTGCCTCCTCCCAGCGCAATCACTGTTGGGCCAGACGCCTGTTGCAGGACCACTCGCAAGGTTTCAGCCTCGATTTCGCGAAAACCGGACTCGCTGCGCAGCTGAAATATTTCGCGGACCAGCAGCTTCTGTCTCAGCTCAATTTCGTAGTCGAGGTCGAAGAACGACCAGTGGAGAAGACTTGCCAGAGCGCGGCCCACAGTGGTTTTGCCAGCGCCCATGTACCCCGTCAACGCAACTATTTCAAAGCTGGGAGCTTGCTGGCCGGCTTGATCGTCTGTGCACACGATAGTGGTAGCAATAGGTGCCGTTTATGGCCCGTGGAACATGAGGGCAAGCTGTTGGTTGTCTCTGAATTCTAGCACCCCGACGAGCAGCCCGGGAGGGGTTTCAGGCTGTGATACGGAGGTTGTAGGGGCGCTGCGACCATCAGGGGATGACCCACATTGCAACTTCATGTACTGTGTGCAGCATGCAACTCATACAGATTGGCGTGACCAAGCAGAAGACGATCATGGACCTGATTCAGGAGATGGCAGCGAGTCAGTTTTCCGAGATCGAGCGACTGAAGGCTGATGCGAGTTCCAGGGCGAAAAGCAGGCGGACTCCTCGCCGCGTCCTGCGCTGTGGTTCTTCCGAGCCCCAGCGGTAGCCGCTCACCGTGCGCTTACCTGCTGTAGCTTTGTGACTATTCTCGTCTGACTCCGGCTGCATCTCGCAACCGTACGCCCCCTCAATCCACCACAGTAACGACCGCGAACCATGTGCCTTTGCTCGAGGTCAGACGCGGGGAAGCCCCACTACCTCCGTGACCACACTGCCGCTACACACTTTCGATAAATGCTGTAGCATCGCTAGAGAGGTACTACCAATGTCGTATCGGAATGGGGACAAATCGCGCGAGCATCGCCTGCGCAAGGCGCGTCAGAAGATGCGCCTGAAAACCCGCGGTCTGCAAGTGAAGGATGACGCCAAGTCGCAATCTGCCGCTACCAGAGCTGCGAAAAAGTAATCGCAAACTTG
>Ga0075520_1000170_pt1 | contig 24893 bp, 15 predicted proteins | sample NGEPerB_FD_75100 | JGI IMG/M metagenome (GOLD analysis project Ga0075520, IMG submission 75100) | Arctic peat soil microbial communities from the Barrow Environmental Observatory site, Barrow, Alaska, USA - NGEE PermafrostAB12-B | ecosystem: Environmental > Terrestrial > Soil > Wetlands > Peat ... | reverse complement strand
TGCCGAGCAAGGCTTGCACAATCGGGATGATGCCCGCCGCATTGGAATACATCGGCACGCCGATGAGGACTGCCAGCGGCACTGACCACCACGCGCTCTTGCCCATGATGGAAGCCATGAAGTTTTCCGGCACGTAGCCGTGAATGCCCGCGCCGACGCCGATGCCGATCAACACGTAAAGCCACACGCGACCCACAATGTCTTTCACCGCGTCGAGGCCAAGGCGGATGCGCGCGGGCCAGTCCACTTCCGCTTCCGTGCCGGCTTCGCCGGTTTGCGTCTGGAACACCCAGTCCTCGACGTGCTTTTCCATCCGCAACCGACCGATGACCCAGCCGGAAATGATGGCGATGGCCAATCCAGTGCTCAGGTAAATAGCCGCGACCTTCCAGCCGAACAATCCGAACAACAGCACCAGCGCAACTTCATTGACCATGGGTGACGAAACCAAAAAAGAAAACGTCACTCCCAGCGGCACTCCGGTTGTGACAAACCCAATGAACAGGGGCACAGCCGAGCAGGAACAAAAAGGCGTGACGATTCCGAGCAAGGCAGCCAGGACGTTTCCCGCAGACTCTCGTTTACCCGACAAAATCCGCCGTGTCCGTTCCGGCGTAAAGAAGGAACGCACAATGCCGACCCCGAATACCACCAGCGTGAGGAGCATCAGCACCTTGGGTGATTCAAAGACGAAAAACTCCACCGTCGCGCCCGGATGCGATCCTTTCACCAGCCCGCACAGCGAATAGGTGAACCAGGCCGCGAAGGGGGCGAGGCTGCGATAGACCAGCCACCAAATCACCAGAACCGCGAAGCCCCAAGGCAAATACTTGCGCCAGCCCGGTTTGCCGGCGACGTCGGCTCTTGGGCAAGCCGCATTGCCCCGAAGCAGCGGTTCCTGCACAGGGTCTGTTGTTCGGATCTGATTTTGAAGGTGCAAATCCATCCGATTACTTCTCTCGGTGCTCGGCTTGCACGGCCTTGACGCACTTGAAGAAGTTCAACACGCACGGCACGCGCAACCGGTAAAACACCTGCGCGCCGCGCTTCTCGTCCTCCAGGATGCCGGCATTCCTGAGCTGGCTTAGATGCCGCGACACGGTCGGCATCTCCACGCCGATGAGGTCAGTCAGTTCACACACGCAACGTTCGCCGCGTGAGAGTTCATCCACGATGAACAGACGGGTGGGGTGGGCGAGGGCCTTGATGATGCGGGCCTGCGCTTTATATTCGGCTTGTGTGGCAGGAGTCATATTCGACACTTGCATTATTAGCCAAATAGCTAAGTGTGGCTCGCCGGATCTTGGCTTTTGCTGAACCGGGGTTGGCATCTCAATCCGCCTTTTGGCAACTGATGTGGTTTTCCGTCGTGTTCACCCGCCTGTGCCTGCGCCTCTGGTTTACTCGCCTGCGCGCCCACAAGCGCCTTGGCACCCATTCAGGGAACCGGACGACTGCCGTACTCACGTGAATGAGTGGCATTGAGTAGATATCCCCAACGCGCGTATCGTTGGAACGAAGCTCGCTCCGAAGCTTTCCAACGGACAAATTGTTTGCCGCCACACTCGCTTATGCTCCCGGGCCGACAGCCAATCTGCCCGGATGAATTCTTTGACTGTACGCCCAAGATTGCCGCACTTGTCTCAGCTTGATTCAAAGGAAGGTTCTGGCATGTTAGCCAATAAGATTGTTTTACGATTTCATGAATTAATTCAAATGCGGAAGAATGTAATTATTTTCCAGTTGGCACGGTCTCTTCTGAAACAAAGCCAATTGCCGGCTGTTTTATCGGCGGTAGCGATGGGGTTGCTGTTTTTCGGTTGTAAAGAGAAGCCGCGGCCAACGCCGCCTCTCAAAGTGCAGGTGGTCACCGTCACCCCACAGGATGTGCCCATTTACCAGCAATGGATCGGCACGCTCGATGGCTACCCCAATGCCCAGATTCGTGCGCAAGTCAGCGGTTACCTGACGAGGCAGGATTACATGGAGGGCAGCGAGGTAAAGAAAGGGGACCTGCTTTTTGAAGTGGATCCGCGGCCGTTTCAAGCGGCGCTCGACCAGGCGCTGGGCAAACTGGCCCAAGAAGAGGCGCAGTATGACAAGACGCAGTTGGACGTCAAACGTTACACGCCGCTGGCCAGCGAGCACGCCATAAGTCAAGAAGAGTTAGACGACGCCATCCAGGCCAACCTCATGGCAGCAGCGGCCATCCAGTCCGACAAGGCCGCCGTGGAAAGCGCCACGCTGAATCTTGAGTTCTGCAAAATCACCTCGCCCATCGACGGCATCGCCGGAACCGCCCAGGCGCAAATCGGAGATTTGGTCGGGCCGGGCGGCGCGGCGCTGACGACGGTGTCAACCATTGATCCAATGCGGGTTTATTTCAGTATCAGCGAGCAATCTTATCTGGCCTTTTGCCACCAATTTACCAATGCGGCGGAAAGGGCCACGTATCGGGTGGAGATGGAATTGCAACTGATTCTTTCTGACGGCTCGACATATCCTGCCCCGGGCAAATGGTTTTTCACCAGCCGGCAGGTCGATGTCAATACCGGCACGCTTCAGATAGCCGGCCTGTTCCCGAATCCCGACGACATCCTGCGCCCCGGCCAATACGCGCTGGTGCGGGCAAAGACCGAAACACGCCGGGGAGCGATCCTGCTGCCGCAACGCGCGGTGATGGAATTGCAGGGTTCTTATCAGGTGGTCACTGTTGACGCGCAGAACAAGTCCCATCTTAAAACGGTCCAGGTGGGGGAACAGGTGGGCAATGATTGGCTGATCGAAAAAGGCCTTAAGCCGGATGAACGGGTTGTTGCCGAGGGCACGCAGAAGGTCAAGGAAGGAACGCTGGTGGATCCTCAGCCAAATAAATCACCAAAGGCGAGTGACGTGGCACCAAGAGCCAGGGAATGACGAAGTTCCCTTCGTAATGTACCGCTTCTTCATCAACCGCCCCATCGTTGCCATGGTCATCGCCATTCTCATGGTTATGGTGGGCCTTGTTTCGATGACGACCCTGCCGATCTCCCAGTTCCCCAACGTCGTCCCTCCTGAAATCCGCCTCCAAACCACCTTCGTCGGCGCAGACGCCGAAACTGTGCAGCAATCCGTCGCCACGCCCATCGAGGAACAGATGAGCGGGGTGGATAATATGAACTACATGTATTCGATCAACGCCAACAATGGCGTGATGCGAATGGTGGTCAATTACGACGTCAAAACCGACCCGAACGTCGACCAAATGTTGGCCCAATTGCGCGAACAGCAGGCGGCGTCGCAATTGCCCGCCGCAGTGCAGAATTACGGGGTAACCATCTTGAAGTCCCCGACGACGCCGATGTTGCTGGTGGCGCTCTATTCGCCGAAGGGAACGTACGACGCGACGTTTCTAGCCAATTTCGCCTACATAAATCTTGTTGACCAGATCACGCGGGTCAAAGGCATCTCCAATATCAACGTTTTCGGGGCGGGGCAGTATGCCATCCGCTTTTGGATCAATCCGAATCAACTGGCAAAACTGAACATCACCGCGAGCGATGTGATCGCCGCGGTCAACAGCCAGAACACGGTTAATCCAGCCGGACAAGTTGGCGGGCCGCCGTCGTTGCCGGGGCAGGAATACACCTATACCGCCATTGCCCAGGGCCGATTGATCACGGAGCGGCAATTTGGGGAGATTGTTGTGCGCGAAAACACGGATGGCTCGCTGGTGCGGCTCAAGGACGTGGCGCGCATTGAGCTGGGTGCCCAGCTTTACAGCCTGGCCGGCCGCCTCAACGGCGAACCCGCCGCCATCATGGCCATTTACCAATTGCCCGGCTCCAATGCGCTTGACGCCGCCAGGGATGTCAAGGCGCTGATAATGGAACTGAAGAAAAGTTTTCCACAGGACCTGGACTACGCCGTTTCGCTCGATACCACGCTGGCGGTAAGCCGGGGGCTTGAGGAAACTCTGACGACCCTGTGGGAGGCGCTCCTGCTGGTCACAATTGTCGTGTATATTTTTCTGCAAGGCTGGCGCGCCTCGCTCATTCCAATGCTGGCCGTGCCGGTTTCGCTCATCGGAACTTTCATCCTCTTTCCAGTGTTTGGTTTTTCGATCAATACCTTGTCCCTTTTCGGCCTGGTCCTGGCCATCGGGCTTGTGGTTGATGACGCCATCGTGGTTGTGGAAGCGGTCGAACGGCACATCGGGGAGGGAATGGCGCCCAAGGATGCGGCCCTGAAGGCCATGCAGGAAGTGGCCGGGCCGGTGGTGGCCATCGCTTTGATTCTGGCAGCGGTCTTTGTGCCGACGGTTTTCATCGCCGGCATCACGGGGCGGCTTTACCAGCAATTCGCGCTGACGATTGCCATTTCGGTCATTTTTTCCGCGTTCAATGCGCTGTCGCTGAGCCCGGCGCTGTCCGCGCTGCTTTTGAAACACAGAGAGCCGACGCATGGCCCGCTGGCCCGGTTTTTCGGCTGGTTCAATCGTGTGTTCGGCCAGGTAACCAACAAATACGTGCATTGGAGCGAGGGATTGATCCACCGAAGCGGGTTGAGCCTTGTGCTGCTGGCCGGCGTGGCGGTGCTGGCCTTGCTCATCGGGAGCAAACTGCCCTCCTCATTTCTGCCGGAGGAAGACCAGGGATATGTCTTTATCAACGTGCAACTGCCCAACGCGGCCTCGCTGCCACGCACCTCCGAATATTGCAAGCGGGTGGAGAAAATTCTGGCGAAGACGCCGGGGGTCAAATATTACACGACGGTGCTGGGCTTCAGTTTGTTGAGCCAGGCGCAAACCACTTACAACGCCTTGTTTTTTGTGACCCTGCAACCGTGGAACGAGCGCAAAAAAGCCTCCGAACAACTTGGCGCCATCCGGGTGCACATTAACAAGGAACTCGCAGCCATGCCGGAAGCGCAGGCCTTTTCTTTTCCGCCTCCGTCCATTCCGGGCGTGGGCACGGCGGGCGGTTTTACCTTCATTCTGGAAGACCGGGCGGGGCATGACCCATCATTCCTGACGACGGAATTGGATGCCTACATGGCCGCAGCCGCCAAGAGAAAGGAGCTTTCCGGCCTGAGCACCAGCTACCTCCCCAATGTGCCGCAGGTTCTCATCAACGTGGACCGCGACAAGGTGTTGAAGCAGGGATTGGACCTGGGCGAAGTTTATAAAACGCTACAGACCTTCATGGGCGGCTATTTTGTGAATTATTTTAATCGCTTTGGCCGGCAATGGCAGGTTTATGTGGAAGCGGACGATAAATATCGCGCGAGCCTGGACAACATCGGTTTGTTTTACGTGCGGAACCGCCTGGGCCAGAGCGTCCCGCTCTCGGCAGTAACGCGGGTGGAACGCCGAACCGGGCCGGAATTCGTGATGCATTACAACGAATACCGTTGCGCGCAAATCAACGGGAGCGCGGCCCCCGGCTACAGCTCGGACCAGGCGACCAAGGCGCTGGAGAAAGTGTTTGCCAACACGATGCCGGCGGGGATGGGGTTCGATTATTTCGGCATGTCGTTCCAGGAACAGAAGGCAGCGCAAGGCGTCCCACGCATCGCCATCTTTGGGCTTTCGCTGGTTTTTGTGTTTCTGATCCTGGCTGCGCTCTACGAGAGTTGGTCGTTGCCTTTCAGCGTTTTGATCAGCACGCCGGTGGCCGTGCTGGGCGCTTTTGTGGCCCTGTTCGCGCGCCATTTCGAAAATAATGTTTATGTGCAAATCGGACTCATCATGTTGATCGGATTGTCCGCCAAAAACGCCATTCTCATCGTCGAATACGCCAAAACCGAGGTCGAAAAAGGCAAGTCCCTGACCGAGGCCGCGCTGATCGGCGCGCGCATCCGGTTGCGTCCGATCTTGATGACGTCCTTTGCCTTCGTGTTTGGGTGTCTGCCGCTGTGGTTCGCGACCGGTTCAGGCGGGATGTCACGCAAGATGCTGGGCACGGTGGTCATTGGCGGAATGCTCGGTTCGACCTTGCTGGGCATCTTTATCATCCCAGTCAATTTCTACGTCGTGGAGAAATTGGGGATTCGATACAAGAAGCATCCGCCCGCGCCGCAACCGAACGGCGGAAAAACATGAGCGCACCGCGCCGGTTCAAATTATGGCCGGTGATGATTCTGGCGCTGCTGCTGGCCGGCTGCGCCGTCGGGCCGGAATATAAACGGCCGGCAGTCGACGCGCCGCAAAGTTTCCGGGGCGACACAACGGGCCTGACCAATTCCCTGGGCGACATGCCGTGGTGGGAATTGTTCCATGACGACGCATTGCAGGCGCTTATTCGCAGCGCGCTGACCAATAATTACGATGTCCGAATCGCGGCGGCGCGAGTGGAACAGGCGCGCGCCATTCTGGCGGAGAATCGGTCGGGCTATTTTCCGCAAATCACCTACCAGGGAGCAGTCGGGGACGGAAGGAACGTTTTGGCGGGCAGCCCGTACCCTTCCGGCAGGCCGCCAGGAATGGGGTACGAGGCGGCCGGGAATGTCTCATGGGAGATTGACCTGTGGGGGCGAATCCGCCGGCTGAACGAATCGGCCCGCGCCCAATTTCTGGCGACGGCGGAAGCGCGGACCAATGTCATGCTCACCTTGATTACAACTGTGGCGGCGGATTATTTTCAACTGCTGGCGCTCGATCAAGAATTGCAAATTGCCAGGGACACCACCAATTCATTTGGGCAGAGCTTGAAGCTTTTTTCCGAGCGTCTGCGCGGCGGCGTCTCCTCGAAGCTGGAAACGGCGGCGGCCCAAGCGGCACAGGCGTCCGCAGCCGCGACTGTTCCTGAACTGGAGCGGCAAATTGTGGTGGAGGAGAATCAGATCAGGATATTGCTCGGGATGAATCCCGGCCCGATCGTTCGCCACAAGAAATTGCTCGAAGAACTGCTGCCGCCGGATGTGCCGCCTGGATTGCCTTCTGCGCTGCTGGAAAGGCGTCCGGATATTCGGCAGGCGGAGCAATTGGTTCGTTCGGCCAACGCGCAAATCGGCGTGGCCAAGGCCGATTTTTATCCGCGCTTCAGTCTGACGGCGTTGTTTGGTCAGGTCAGTCCGGAACTCTCCACGTTCACCTCGGGCGCGGCCAATGCGTGGAGCGTGGCGGCGAATCTGACCGGGCCGATTTTCAAAGGGGGACTTTTGAAGGGGCAATATCGCTACGCCCGCGCGGTACGGGAGGAAACGGTGCTGCAATATCAATCGGTCGTGCTCAACGCCTTCCAGGAAGTGAGCAACGCGCTGACCGCGCGCGAGCAACTTGCGCGGGAACGCATCGAACAAGAGATCTCTGTCAAGGCCTACGAGGAAGCGGTGCAAGTGGCCAACGAGCGTTATACCGCCGGGCACGCCAATTATTATGAACTGCTACAAGAGCAGCAATTGCTCTTTCCCGCCGAAAACGCGCTGACCCAAACGGAACTGAACCAACTGCTGGCCATGGTACAACTTTACCGCGCCTTGGGAGGCGGTTGGAAATAATCGCGCACAAGGTCGGGTTGGCCGGTTCCGGGATGCGGCGGGCTAAGATCCGACAGATCGTCAAAGGAAGGCGTTGTCCGAGATCAGGCAAACAAGCCCCACTCTGAGGAGTGAGGTGACCGCTGTCAGGATGGCATTCTTGTCGAGGTTAAGCCCACGCGCGAGTGCGAGAAGCTCCTGAATCGTCAGCGGTTTCTCAATCAACACCAGGGTCGATCGTTCAACTGGAGTGAGCCATTGCAGGGAGGAAAGCGCTCTTCCCAGTAACTTTGCCTGAACCTGTGCAGGCAAATCACTTCCAAGAGCTCGCGTTTCGATCAACCCTACAGGTCCTGCCCGGCGCACTCGACTGCGCTCCAGCAGTTCGCGGAAATCAGCTTTGCGCACCAACCGCTCGGCATAAAAAGCTGTTTCCACCTCGGTGCCCGCAGCCTTCAGCGGGGGTTTTGATTCCTCGCTCCGGGTCCATGGCGAGCCCAACGTCGGATCACTCCATTGAAATGCAAGGAGAACAGAGACAATGCGCGTATAGCCTTGCGCTCTCAGGTTTCCTGCCCAATCGCGCACCGAATCAAGGAAGGTTTCAAAGGTGTCATTGCCATTGGCATTTCCGGCATGCCCAATGGCATAGCGTGTCGCAGAATGCTCTCGAAGGCGAAGGATGTATATATCCATCGGGGCACTGACGAGCCATTCACGCAAACGCTTGTCAAGTGGTTCACCCTCACGCTCCCCGAATTCGGTGACGATCTGGGCAATTCCTCCCGCGGCCAGGTGCTGCGGCAAACCGGCAATAATCCGGCGTTGGACCTCTTCACCTGAGCGTCCTCCATCACGATATCGGAGCTGTTCTACGGGCGATGGGACAAACGGAGGGTTTGCCGTAATAAGATCAAAACGCTCTTGACCGACGGGTTCGTAGAGATCCCCAACCACGACTTCGATATGGTCCGCGCCTGACACCCGGCTATTGAACTGCGCGCACCGCGCGGCCCGAGCATTGATGTCCACGGCAACCACCCGCTTTGCATGACGCGCGGCGAGAATGGCATGGACGCCCGAACCGGTGCAAAGATCGAGTGCAGCTTGAACCGGCCGGCGCACTGTTGCCCGCGCAAGCCAGCGGCTGTCGGTGCCAACGAACATCACTTGGTCGGACGGCACGCTGACGCATCCCGGGTGGGGAAGCATCGGCCAAGCATGGTCCGAAAAAATCAAGTTATCCCCGACCGGAAACAGTGAAGCCCGCGCGCGGGTGAAACCCTGCTGATCGATCGAGAGAAGTCCTGTCCGGACCAGGAGATCCCGCTGGGCCGCATTGAAGATTTGACTGAGTTCGTCCAACGGGATTGCTCCTTGCAGAAGAAAGAGGTCGATGGTCGAAGCGAGAATGTCGCGGACTGCCAGTTGTTCTTCGCGATAGACCGGCAAGGCGCGCCACAGGAGATCCGCAAGGTCCGAAAGCCCCAGCCGCTGGCAAACTCTGGCTTCGCAGTAGCCGTTGCGGGCAATGCGCGATACGACGCCGCGCAACTCTGACACATCGGCATTGCCAACCGTAAATGCATCTGAGTCGATCAAATTGATTCCTGTTTTTAATCTGGATTCGGGATTCCCAATACAAGCCGGCCCTCTGTCACATCCGGAGGCCAGTTTTTCCATGTCCCGTGGTTCTATTGACTTTCAACAATGAATACTCAATTCTAAGAGTTCCTGCCGTCTAGGAATAATGACGGACAATTATACGAGCATCCGGATGAAAACAATCTTTAATCTAGCTGTTTTCCTGTGCGGGCTGGCCATCCTCCCGGCGCAGGCGCAACCGGCGGTTCCGCCCCCGACGCCCGCCTATCAATCGCTTTCCTACCAGCAATTGGACCAGTTGCTGGGGCCGATCGCGCTTTATCCCGACCCCTTGATCGCGCAGATCCTGCCAGCGTCCACGTTGCCGACGCAGGTCGTGCTGGCCGACCGTTATGTCGCCGGCGGCGGCGATCCCAACCAGATTGACCAGCAGCCGTGGGATGCCAGTGTGCAGGCACTGGCACGCTACCCGAACGTGCTGAAATGGATGGATGATAACCTGAACTGGACGACGGAACTGGGCCTGGCTTTCCTCAACCAGCAGCAGGACGTGATGGATTCCATCCAACGGTTGCGTGCTTCGGCCCAAAACCTCGGCAGCCTGCAATCCACCCCGCAGCAGCAGGTAGTGGCGGACAACGGCACCATAGAAATCCTTCCCGCCGACCCACAGGTGATCTATGTGCCCGTTTATCAGCCGGATGTCGTTTATTATCAAAGCGGCTTTGGCGGGTCGTTCATCACCTTTGGCATCGGCTTTCCGATTGGCGGCTGGTTGAATGGCGATTTTGATTGGCATAACCACCATCTGATCGTCTGGAACCATGATCATCCGCGTCCGCCCAACTGGTGGCATGAGCGTCCCGACCAGCGCGCGGTTTTGGTTCGCCAGCAAACGACGGTCTGGCGTGCTCAGAATCAGCACGACCTCGGCCCGGTCAACCGGGGTGATCGGGGTTGGGGCAATCATCCATCCGTGCGCGCGACGGCTCCAATTGCGAGCCGGCCGGAAACGCATCCCTTGCCGCCCCGCGAAGTGCCGTTGCGTGAAATTCCACCACGCCGTGTTTCAACCATCCCGCCCCGCGAAGTGCCGCCGCGTGAAATTCCACCACACCGTGTTCCGACCATCACAGTATCCCCGCCCGGGCCGGCTCCGGTCCAGCATTCCGCAACGGCCGGCCGGCCAGTCTCGAACGGCGCGCTCATCGGCATCCAAAGTTCCAGCGCGACGAGAACTTTCAGCAACCGCGGCCAGCAAAGCATGCAGACGGTCACACATTCCGCGCCGGCTTCGCATCCGGCTTCGTCCTTCAACGGTGGCGGCGGCGGTAATCATAGTTCCGGTTCCCAGCCAAAGCATTGATTGATTATTTTCATGATCTTCACAACCACCTTACCGCCGATGAAACTAAATCCTCTTTCCTTGTTGCGCCGGACTGGAACAATTGCGTCCGCACTGGTTCTGGCTGCGCTCGCACTGGCATTGCCCGGACGCCTTCTGGCCGCCGGTGAACAGATCTTCGGTTCACCAGACGAAGCCGTGAACGCCCTGATCGCGGCCGCAACGAATCATGACACGAATGCCCTGCGCGCAATCTTTGGGCCGGAAGGACATGAACTGGTGTCACCCGATGTCGTCCAGGCCACCGAAGAATTCAAAACGTTTGTGCAGCGTCTGACGGAAAAGACGCGGTTGAGCACCAACTCCGATTCCAACATCACGTTGGAACTGGGCGCGGACGGCTGGTCGTTTCCCATTCCGCTCGTGAAGCAGAATGGTCAATGGCTTTTCGATACGGCGGCGGGAAAGACGGAGATTCTCAACCGCCGCATCGGCATGAACGAACTTGGTGCGATTGACGTCTGCCACGCTTATGTGGATGCCCAGCGCGAATACGCCGGCCAGGATCGCCTGGGCGACGGCGTACTGGCTTACGCGCAGTTCCTGCGCAGCACACCCGGCACGCACGACGGTCTTTTCTGGCCGGCGAAACCAGGCGAGGAGTTAAGTCCATTGGGGCCGTTCGTGGCTGCCGCCCGCGTGGAAGGTTATCACCGCACCGCGAAGATGTTGAACGATGAACAGGCGCCTTATCACGGCTATTATTTCAAAATCCTGACGCGCCAGGGCAAATGCGCGCCGGGCGGCAAGTATGATTACCTTATCAATGGCCGGATGATCGCCGGATTTGCGCTGGTCGCCTGGCCGGCGGAATGGGGCAACACCGGCGTGATGACTCTCATTGTCAACCAACAGGGAAAGGTCTATCAGTGCAACCTCGACAAGAAGACCGCGAAGATTGCCTCGGCCATGACCCGGTTCGACCCTGACAGCCAATGGACGCCCGTCCCATAATGTGTCGTCGGAAGTGTAACCGAGAGAAAGATTTCACTTAAGGATTCTATTTTTTAGTTCAAAACTCTGTTTTCCAGCTCAGAACTTTATTCTTCCCTATAGATTTTGCTGTACTCGCAAAATAAAGTTGGAAACTGGAGTTTGCGTATTTCCTAAGAGAAAATGAGCTGTGCGCCAGCGAGATTGAAAATGAAGTTGGAAACTCATCTAACACGTTCACAGCAAATATCTTATCCGTGCGACTGTGAGTCGATTCCCTGAAACGCAAGCAATGGAACCTCAGTTTTTTGCAGTTCGTTTGAGTTTTCGGACACTGCGCCTACCGCAATCACCCAATCTCAATGCTTTCGCCGAACGCTGGGTACGTTCGGTGAAAGCCGAATGCCTCAACCAAATGATTCTTTTCGGTGAACGTTCACTGTGCTACGTCCTCGTCCAGTACCTCGCCCATCATCATCATGAACGAAACCATCAGGGCTGGGTCAGTTGGATTCATTACTTGGGACCTGACCCACCCCTTCGATCCTCTCCTGTTTCGGTTTCGATCGCACTTTTCTTCGGTTTGATTGGAGTTCGTCTGACGAAACTCGCGGTCGTCACCCAGGCCAGTGCCAGTGTCCAGCCGGCCAGAACGTCCGAAGGGTAGTGGAGGCCCAAATGGACTCGCGACAGGCCGACCGCAAACACGTAGAAAACTCCAAGCAACACAGTCAGCCACCGCCAGCGAGTTGGCCAAGTGAGGACCGCAAACACGAGAGCGATTGTGAAAGTGTCTGCGGCCTGACTGCTCGGAAATCCCGATTCAAAGGTTGGAGCAAATGTCCCCCAAACGGTGGATTGGGTTCTCTGAACCAGGGTTCTCACCAGGAGGTTGCCGATCACCACCCCCACGAGGGCGAATGTGAGAAAAAACGCATCGCGCATTCTGCGTGCGCGCTTCAGCACCAGAACGCCAACAACCGCGAGCACAACGACAACATTGATCTCGCCAGTTCGCGCAATGAGGCTCAACAACTTGTCGCCGCCAAGTGGCAGAGAACCCTGAAGAAATCTGAGGACGGCAGTATCCCAAGGCAAGTTCTCTTGGTGCCGGATGGCTTCGGCCAGCCAGTCGAACCAGCAGAGAGGAATCAGGATTCCAAAGAAAACAATAAGTAGTGACCCCTCATGAGCCTGGAGGAATTGGCTAATCTTTCCAATGGTGCTGTCGGGCTTCAAAATTGGCGTAAGTAGCTTCTGCGGTTCATACTAAACATCTTTCGCCGTCTCAAATTTTCCGTAACGCAGAGCCAACGTCGGCAGCACTAAAAGATTCAGCACAGTTGAAGTCAGCAGTCCGCCGAGAATGACGATTGCCATCGGGCCTTCAATCTCGCGACCGGCCTCGCCTGAGCCGATGGCGAGAGGAAGCAACCCAAGCGCAGTGACGAGCGCAGTCATCAGAATGGGAAGCATTCGCTCCGACGCGCCACGAATGGCGGCTTCGAGTCCCCAGGCCATTCCTTCCTTTTCCACGAGATGCTCGAAGTGTGAGATCATCATGATGGAGTTGCGAGTTGTCAGGCCAAAGAGCGTCACGAAGCCGACGAGCGAACCGAGCGAGAGCGAACCGCCGGTTGCGAACACGGCCAGCACTCCGCCGATGAGTGCGAACGGCATGTTGGCCAGCACGAGAAGAAGATTCCGAGTGTTGCGAAAGACAACTGAGAGCAGCAGGAGGATGCCGATGCCGGCGATTGCTGAATGCACCAGCAATTCCTTGCGCGCGGCGCTTTGCGTCAATCCCGAACCGCCGAACACTGGATAAACACCGGCGGGAAACGAAATCTTACCGACTTGCTTTTTCATGTCGTCCACGAAGGCAGCCATGTCGCGTCCGACAACATTGCACGTGACCTGCTGCCGTCGCTGGGCGCGTTCATGCGCGATGACATAACGTCCTGTGGTCGGATAGATGTCCGCTAGTTCCCGCAGAGGCATTCGGAGACCTTCCGCATTACGCAACATCAGCGAGCCGATTTTTTCAGGCACTTTTCGGCTCGCCTCGTCCAGAATCACGTCCACGTCAAACACCCGATTTCCTTCGTACGTTTGCGCGACAGCAGTTCCCTGATAGGCGGTCTGAATCGCGTCGAGCACGTCCACAGGCCGGAAGCCGAATTGAGTCAGCCGCTCCGGCCGCAGGCTTACAACTGTTTGCGGCGAGCCTGGCTGCGACTCGATTTGCACATCCGTGGCGCCTTTGATGTTCGAGAGCACGCGGCTTAGTTCGGCGGCCTTTTCATCGAGCACATCGAGATCGTCGCCAAAAATGTTGACGACCACCTCCGCCGTTGCGCCGGAAATGGTCTCCTCGATACGTTCGGCCAACGGTGACATGACGCGAAATGTGAGGCCCGGAAATGTTTCCAGGGTTTTGCGCATTTCACTCGCAACCGTTTCGGCGTCTTCGGCACTCAACGGCTGTAATTCAACGTGGAGTTCGCTATAATGCGTGCTCCAGGTGTCCTCGCCATTCTCCGCGCGTCCGGCTTGCTGAGAAACGGAGTGGATGTGCGGATTCTTGAGCAATTCTTCGGTGACTTGTTTGCCGAGCCGCAGGGATTCCTCCAGAGAAGTTCCGGGCAGCGCCGCCATGTGAAGAACGAAATGTCCCTCTCGAAATTCGGGGAGAAACTCGCCGCCAAAAAACGGCAGCGTTGCTGTCGCCATAACAATCAGTGCGACTGCGACGCCAATGACGGTCCGCGGGCGGCGGCTCAAGGCCTGTAGCCAACCGCGATGCTGATCTTTCATCCAGCGGACATAGCGCGGCTCTTCACGCGGCTTCGTGCGCGACAGCAAAACCAGGCATAGTGCGGGCGTCACAGTCAACGCTGCAGCCAACGACGCGAGAATTGCCAGAATGAAGGCCGTTGCCAGGGGCGTGAACAGCTTTCCCTGAATGCCCGTCAGCGTGAGCACGGGGAAGAATACCAGCGCGACGATGAATGTGGCATATACCACTGCGCTGCGGACTTCAAGAGAGGCGTCCAGCACAACCTCGAAAACAGGACGCGGCGGCGTCAGGGTTAGGTTGTCCCGGACACGCCGAAGAATGTTTTCCACGTCAATAATCGCATCGTCTACAACAACGCCGATGGCGATGGCAAAACCGCCCAGCGTGAGCGTGTTGAGCGAAACGCCGTAGCGGTCCAGCAGAATCACGGCAACCAGCAATGACAGCGGAATTGACAGGAAGGAAATGAAGGCGGTACGCCAGTCGAGCAGAAAGAAGAACAAGACAACCGCGACCAGAACGCCGCCAATCAGCAGCGACTGGTTCACATTGTGAAGCGAAGCTTCGATGAAGTTCGCGGGACGAAACAGCTTGGACTGCAAGACGATCTTTTCAGCGGCGAAAGCCGGCGTTAATTCTTGCAGCGCATCCTCGGTTGCATGAGTCACGTCCAGCGTGTTCGCGCCGTATTGGCTGGAAACGAGCATGACAACGCCGCGTTCGCCGTTGACCAGCGCATCGCCAAATTTCGGCTCCGGTCCCTCCACGACTTTCGCGACATCCTTCAACCGCACCGTTTGGCCCAGGTGATGGGCGAGCGTGACCTCGCCAAGTTGCTGCGGCGTCAGCGATTGTCCCCGGGTGCGCAGGACAATTCGCTGATTGGTGTTTTCGATGAAACCCGCGCCGCGCACAGCAGTGGATTGGCGCGCTGCCGACAGCACATCGTCCAAAGCGAGTCCAAAATCCATGAGCCGGTCAGGGTTTACCTGAATTTGAATTTGCCTTACCGCGCCGCCAAAAATGTCCACCTTGGCAACGCCAGGGACTGCCAGCAGGCGCGGGCGAACCGTCCAGTCGGCAAAGGTCCGCAGTTCCATCGGCGTGCGGTTGGTCGAAGTGAATCCGATGACGAGCGTCAAACTCGTCGAGGAAGTCAGCGGTCCCATTGCCGGTGCTTTCACTCCTTGCGGCAGCGAACCGGCGACTTGAGTCAGACGTTCGTTGACCATTTGTCGGACGCGATAAATATCCGCGCGGTCGCTGAACACGGCGGTAATAGCTGAAAGTCCTTGAATGGATTGCGCACGAATAGTGACCAAATCCGGCGCGCCATTGATGCCGTTCTCAATCGGCCGCGTGACGAGCGCCTCGACTTCTTCCGGCGACAATCCGGGCGCTTCGGTTTGGATCGTGACTTGAGGCGGCGCAAATTCCGGGAATACGTCCAGTTTCGTGTGTTCGGCCACGTAAAGCCCATACGCAATCGCCACACCCGCCAGCACGATGACCACGCCGCGAAACCTCAACGAAAATTGAACGATGCTCTGCAGCATGGCTAGTCTAGCATCTTGATTTGGTATTTCTGCTCTTCGGACAGCAGAGCTTGCGCGCCGCTCACCACCACGCGTGCGTTCGTATTGATTCCTTCCTGCACGAACCAACCGCTTTCCTGGGGATGGTCGAGAGAGATTTTCTGCCGGGTGAAAGTCTCCTGACCAGTTTGCAGATAAATCCATCCCTGATCGGCAAATCGCACCACGGCCGAGTCTGGAATAATGAAGCCGTTCAAATTTTCACCAGGAAGACGCAAATAGCCTTCAACAGCCGTGCCGGGAACTAGCCGGGTCGGATTTGTTTTTACGAAAAAAAGAAGACCTTGTCCTTGCGTCTGCGGATCTATGTTCGGGGCTGGCCCAAGAAATTCCGCTGAGATGGCGTTGCTCTCAGCGTTGGAGGTGAAAACGCGCGCACTGACCGGAACCGCTGAGAGGACTTCACCCGCCGGCAAATCTATGCGGACCACCACGCTTCCCAATGAAATCAGTGAGTGGACGAAAGCTGTGAGATCGGGTTGTTCGGCAATCGCTTTTCCCCAAGTTAAGACAAGTTGTGCATGGAGAGCTTCGGTCTGAATCTGCTCGCGCCGGGTAGTAACTTCTGCCGCCTGCAACGCGCGGTCGGAAGCATTTTTCTGTTCGTTCAACGACTTTAGCCGCTCGAATTCTTTTTGTGACGCGGCCAAAGCCGTCCGTGCGGAATCGAGGTCGGCGGCAAGGCTTGCCAGCGGCGCGGGGTCAAGGACGCGACCATAACCTTTCAGTTCCGGATCCATTCTTGCTGGCGAAACCGGTTCGACTCGCAAAGCGATTCTTTTTTGCGTCTCTGCATCAAGCGTCAGTATCGCTTCGCCATTTGTGCCGAGCCTGACACGCGACTTCGCTGCGACGACTTTTTCGGTTTCACCTTCCTTCTCCCTCTCTTTGCTCATTTGGAGATAAGCGATGAGCAACCCCGCAATGACGCCAACGGCGATGAGCAGGGCAATGACAAGCTTCCATCTTCTTTTCATGATGTCTCGAGGACGATGCCGTCGAACGGCGTGTTGCTGGCGGCGACGAGTGCGTCGTCACCATTATAGCAGACATCCACAGCGAAGCCCTCGGCCTGGAGCGCTTTGCGGACGAACGAGGCGGCCTTCCTCTCGTCTTCAATAATCAGCACGCGCATGGTGGAGATTAAATCACAATGGATGTCTCGGCAGGACCCGCAGGTGCATCTGGATCAGCACGTAATAAACCACCGGCGTGGCGATCAGCGACAACACCACCGAAAAGAACAACGCGCCGATCACAGCGATGGCCAGCGGGCGGAGCATTTCCGCGCCTGCGCCAACGCCATAAGCCAGCGGCAACATGCCCAGCGCGGCAGCCATCGACGTCATCAATACCGGACGCAGCCGGCGATGGCCGGCGCGCACCAGCGCCTCGACCAGTTCGACGCCCTCGCCGCGCAGTTGCTGGAAATAGTCGAGCACCAGAATGCCGTTCTTGGCGACGATGCCGATGCCGATGATCGCGCCGAGAAATGAAACAATGTTCAAGGTGCTGCCGGTGATCCATAAACCGACCACCGTTCCGAACATCGCCAGCACGGCGCCAAAGACAATCGCTATCGGCTCATAAAATGAGCGGAATTCCACAAGCAGCACAGTGAATACGAGCAGAATGGCGGCGAGCAACACCATCAGCAGGTTGTAAAACGATTCCTGTTGCTGCTGATAGAGCCCGGCGTATTCCACCGTGCCTGGGGGCAGCCAGTTGTCCTGGCCCAACTTCGCCTGAATTTCCGCCATCGTGCTGCCCAGGTCGCGGCCTTCGAGCCGCGCGGAGACAATGACGTCCTGCCGCAAGTCGTCGCGATCCAATTCCACCTCGCTGGGTTCCTGGTTGACATCGGCTACTTGACTCAGCCGCACTACAGCGCCGGCGGACGTGCGAATCGTCAAGTCACGCAGCGCGGCGGCGCTGTTGACGCTTTTCGGATCGGCCACCACGCGGATGTTCACAATGCGGTCGCCTTGGAGCACATAAGACGAAATCTGGCCGAGCAGCGCGGTGTTCACGGCGCCGGCAATGTCCTGCGCGGTGAGGCCAAACCGTTGGGCATTGGCGGGCCGCACGCGGAGGTTGAACGAAGGGCCGGTCTCGGTCAGCCCGTCAAACGTGTCCACGACACCGGGAATCTTTTGGATTTGGGCTTCGACCTGCGGCGCGATTTTTTTGAGCCACTGCAAATCGGGCGAGAACAATTTGATCTCAATCGGATTGGGTGTCAGTTGCAGGTCGCCGATCAAATCGGTGAGAATGCCCGGGAAATCCCAGCGAATGTCCGGGAAGCGCTCGTTAAAACCATGCCGGAATTGCGCGACGATTTCCTGCGTCGTGTGTTTGCGCTTCGGTTTGAGTTTGACCAGGAAATCGCCGCGATACGGTTCGGTGATGAACAGGCCGAGCTGCGTGCCGAGCCGGCGGGAGTAACTCTCCACATCCGAGTTCGCGCTGATGATAGCCTCTGCCTGGTCAAGCTGGCGCGACGCTTCGGTGAGGCTGGTCCCCGGCGGTGCATTGAAATCAATCACAAAACCGCCCTCGTCAAAATTTGGCAGAAAGTCGCTCTCCAGTTGCCGGTAAACAAAGACCGACGCGGCTAGAATCAATCCGCACCCCAGCATTGTCAGCCAGCTATGCCGCAATGCCCAGCGGATGGTGCGTTCATAGGCCCGGAGAACCCGCTTCAGTATGAACCCGCCCTCTTCGCCGGACGAAGGCGGGTCGTTTTCCTTCTTTTCGCGGCCACGAATGAGCCACGCGGCGAGCGAGGGCGTCAGCGTCACTGCCAAAACCAGCGACGTGAGCAGCGACACAACCATCGTCAGCGCCAGCGCCCGGAAAAACACGCCCGCGACACCGGTCAGAAACGCCAGCGGCAAAAACACCACCACCGGCGTCAAGGTCGAGCCAATCAGCGCGACGAGAATTTCGCCGATGGCTTCCTGGATGCCCTGCAAGCGCGGACGGCCGGCAGCCAGGCGAAAACACATCGCTTCCACGACGATGATCGCGTTGTCGATGATCAACCCGATCGCCGCCGCGATGCCGCCCAGCGTCATCATGTTGAAGCTCATGCCGGCCAGTTTCATGGCCACAAACGTGATCAACACCGAGATGGGAATGGTGACAATGGCCGTCCACACGCTGCCCCAGTTTTTCAGGAAGAAATACAGTATGAACACCGACAGAATGAGACCGAAGATGATGGCGTCCCAGACGCTGCGGACCGAGTCGCTGACGAACAACGACTGGTCGTAGAAAAACGCGAGGTGCATGTCCGGAGGCAGTTCCGCCTTAAGCTTTTTCATCTGCGTCTTGAGCGCGGTGGCAATGTCCAACGTGCTGCCGCCGGGCTGGCTTTGAATGTTGAGCAGAACGGCGTTGCGGCCTTGCGCGGTGACGACCGTATAGGCCGGTTCCGGACCGCGGACCACGCGTGCGACATCCCGGATTTGCACCGGATGGCCACCGCTTACCGCAATCACCAGCTTTTCGATGTCGGCCGGCGAGTGCACCCGCCCATCCACCATTGTCAGATACAGATGATAATTTTCCTCCATCATGCCGGCGGGGGCGACGAGGTTGTTTTTCGTGAGCGCGTCGCTCACGTCTTGCAAGCCGAGATGGGCGGCCTGCAATTTCACCGGGTCCACGATGACGTGATACTCCGGCACGTGGCCGCCGGTGATCTCCACCTTGGCCACGCCGGGGATTTGCAGGAAGAGCGGCTTCAAACTGTAATTGGCTGTTTCCCACAAGCTCATCAGGTCGCGGTTGGAACTGGTGAGGCTGATGCCTATAATCGGAAACGCGGAAAAGGTCAGACGAGAAACCTCGGTTGCAGCGGTCGTGGGCAGATCAGCGCGGATTTCCGAAAGCCGCCCCAGCACATATAACTCCGAACGCTGCATGTCCACATTCCAGTTGAAGAAGACGTTGATTTGCGCCGAACCGCGCTCGGTCGCGGACCGAACCGATACCGCCCCAGGGATGTCCTTCATCGTTTCTTCAATCGGCCGGGTGATGGTGGCCATCATTTCATCGGCGGGCATGATGCCGTTGTTCACGAGAACGACCACGCGTGGGAAATCTGTCTGGGGGAAGACCGACGACGGAGTGTGCAACGCGCAAAACACGCCCGCCAGACACAATGCCGCCGCGATGAACGTAATGGACAACGCGTGCTTCGTGGCGAACCGCCCCAAAGGCGAGGTGGTGTCGGACTTCATCGGGCGTAGGACGAATTGGTGGACGTTTCGTCGCCTGGAGAATTCTCGATGCGGATCTTGGTTTTCTGCGGCAGACCGTAAGCGCCGACGGTCACGATGGTGTCACCCGGTTTGAGTCCGGGCGCGGTAATTTCGACCCAGCCGTTTTCGCGCAGGCCGGTTTGCACCTGCGTTTGCATCGTCTCATCCCCGTGGACCCGCGCGATCACGCTTTTGCCGCCCTGATCCGTCACCACGCTTAAAGCTGGAGCGGCGAGGCAATTCGTATGAACCGCCGTCACGATGCGCAGCGGAACGAATTGACCGGGCCGCAAGCCGCTGTTCGCAGGCAACAAGGCTCTCGCCAAAACCGTGTCGTTGTTCCGGTCCACCGCCGGGCTGACGAATGAAAGCTCCGTTGTCACCGTCGGTTCGGTCAGCAACTCCACCGGTTGTCCGAGCCGCAATTCGCCCGCTTCCGCCGCCGGAATCTGCGCGCTCACCGCGAGCCGGTTCAAATCCATGACTTCGGCCACCACGGTGCTCGAGTCCACTGCCTGGCCCGGTTTCACGTTCACGCGCGTGATGGTGCCGGACAACGGCGCGGTGACGCGCAGGGCGGCCAGTTGCGCCTCGGCGTCCTCCAGATTTTTCAGGGACGTGTTGTGTTGCGCATATAATTTGCTCTGCCGCTCCAACTGCTGGCCCGCGTAACCCGCCGTGGCCGCGCTCGAATTCAATTCCATTACGGTGTCGCCTTTCTCAACGTGCTGACCTTCGACGACTCGGACGCCGGCCACGACGCCGGCGGATGGCGCGGCGAGTTGCGCGCCGGCGGCGGGCTGTTCCGCCGTGGCAGGCGCGGTTTCAATCGTGCCGTAACCCTGGACGTAACGGTGCAGCGTGGCGAGTTGGATGGCGTTCGTCTGGACAGTGACTACGGTTGGCGTCGTTTCCTCTTCACCGGACGTGGATGCCGCGCCGCGCGATTTGATGAGCGCGACGACGACAATCACGCCCAGGAGAACGAGGCCGCCGGCGATGAATGTTTTTTTGTTCATGGGGACATGAAATGTGGGCTGAGGAGCGAATTGGTTTGCGCCGCGCGGACGGATTCCGCCGGCAACGTCAGGGGGCTTTGGACGGCGTCCTCCAACTGGCCCAGCGATTGTTGCGCCTTGACCAATGCGTCGAGCCGGTTTTGTGTGCCGGTGTCAAATTCTACTTCAGCACTGGCCACAGCCAGCGGCGCCATTTCGCCCGCCTGCTCCTGGGCGTGGACGGAGTCCAATTGTTTCCGCAGATTGTCCAGCAATGCCCGCGCGGTCGCTGATTTTTTCAATGCGGCGTTGTAACCGGCGAGCGCACTGGAAATTTCGCCGATGGCGGCGGCCTGCACTGACACAAAATGCGCGGCAGCCTGCGTCCGTTTCGCCTCCGCCTCGGCCACCGGACCTTGATTGTGGTTCAGCACCGGCAGGGTGACGGTCAGGCCGAGGGACCACTGGCTGTCCCCAGCATTGCCGTTGTTCCAGGCGTAACCCGGACCCAGATGGAGGTCGGGATATTGATTGGCGATTTCAAGCTGGAGAGCGGCCTGGCTGGCGGCGTATTCGGCCAGCGCACCACGCACATCGGCCCGATTCAACAGTGCCTGGCGTTGGATTTCCGGCTGGGTCAACTCCCGCGGGAATTGATCCAGGCCCGCAAAAGAAGGCCGAACATCGTCCAGCGCGCTCAGGGGCAAACCGAGCGCGTTGGCAAGTTGCACGCGCGCCTGGCGGCGCCGGCCAATGGCGTCCTGCAGCGCCAATTGTGTGGTTTCCAGCGCAACTCTCGCTTGTGTGACCTCAAAACTGGACACCGACCCGGCCGCAAACTGGCCTTCCAACAGGCGGACGACATTGCTTTGCGCCGATGTCTGGCGGGCAAGCAGCGATTCAGTTTCGCGCGCCGCGTAAAGTTCGAGCAACGCGCCGCGGACGCGACTGCGCGCCTGCCACACCGCGCCCACCAGATTCCAGCGTGCGGCCTCGGCCAAATGCGCGGCCTGGGCCATGCGTTTTCCGCGCTTGCCACTGGTCTCGACGGGTACGTCAAGACTCAATGGCACCAGCCAGGGACTGAAATTACCAGGAATACCGGAGTCGTATCCAGGCGTTACGGACACGGAGGGATTCGGTCGCTGGCCCGCCGTGATTATCGCCGCCCGGGCCGCAGCCCATTGCGCGCGCATCTCGGCCAGCGCCGGGTGATAATAGAACGCAACCAATGTCAGCGCGTTCAGATCCCACGCCGGCGCGTTGGTGTCGACATGGTTGGCCGCGAGGAATTCTTCGAGGCCGGGACTGGAGAGTGAGCGCGACTGGAAGGCGTCTGCCGCTCTCTCCGCCGAAATAGGATGCGGATGAAACCGAACGCAGCCGGCGAGAAGAATAATGACAATGGGGGCAAACCAGGTTTTCATGCAGCTTGGTTTTTCTGCCACAATGGCAGGCGCACCGTCACAGTTGTAAGTTTTGCGCGCACAGTATCGATTTGAATCGTTCCGTTATGCGCGGAAATGATCCATTGTGCAACGCTCAATCCAAAACCGCAGCCGTCGACGCCGGTGCGGTGCGCCGAATCGTCGCGGAAGGAGCGATCGAAAACGCGCGGCAGAGTTTCTGCCGGCTTCGACTGCGGCCGCATCCAGCTACGACATCAATCCTTTTCCTTCTTCTTGTTGGCTTCCTTCGATTCCTTCTCCGGCGATTCCTTGTCGGTGGAAACCACCTTTCCATTGATCGCATCCACATTCACCTCGGTGATGTCCTTCGATCCTGGCGTGGCAACATCAAAGGACCAAATCAACTTGCCGTGCTCCTTTTCCAACTCGGCATCCTTCACCGTTCCATTCGGAACTTGAGCCAACGCGATTCGAGTGGCGTCTTCCTTGCTGACTTTGGCTTCTGCCTGGAGTTTCGCCTCTTTGTCATGATGCTTGTGCTTTTCCGTGGCACATCCGGCCAGCAACACGATGGCGAGGGCTGAACTGACGAAGAATTTTATGTTCATGATTTTGCGTGTCTTGAATTGCGACTTGTTCGTTCGCAACAACTTTCCACTAACGCACAGGAAACAGCTTGAAGATGAATCAAGCATAAATGGCGGGTGACAGTTTTGTCATGTGAATGGAGGAAACGCCGCCACAGATGCTCACCGTTTTTGTTCCACCGAAAACCGAGTCTTCTGTCCGGACATCTCACGCACTTTGCCCGGGCGCGCTCACGGAGTCGGTGTCGCTCGATAGAATTGCATCGGACTGTTGCCCGTCTTGATTGTGACTTGGCAAGGATTCGTTGTGAGCGAGAGATTCGTCATCATGGACCACGAGGTTGCCGGGCCGAGACTCGCCGTCTGGTCAATCCGATACTTGCCATTCAGAGGACCGTAAAGCGTCAGACTCAACCCCGATCCGGACGGCTTCTGCATCATCAACATCGCTACGCCGGCACGCAGGTCGGCGACCATCCCGATAGGATTGCTAACCACGATATTGTATTGACCAGCCATCATCGGCTGCATTGCTGAGAGCACCAAGGTGGCATTCGTTTGGCCTGGCATGTTCGTGCCGTTGAACATCCATTGGTAGCGGAGTGTATCGCCAGTGATCATCGCGACGTTCATCTGTATATTCGCCCCGGGGCCGAGAATCATGTTGGTAGGCATGGCGCTGATTTGCACCGGTGCAGAAACGGGCGTGAGCAGGAAGGCGTGCATCTGGCTGCCCATCATGCCGCTTCCGACGATCTGGTTGGTGTCATTGATGCCGTAAGCTTCTATCAACTGCCAACCGCTGTTGGTGGGAATCATGGCGTTCAAGTCATGTATCATGCCGCCGCTATACATGAAGGCGTGCGGAGCGCCGCTGGTCGTGTCGGCGGTGCCCACGATGTCGCCGGTGGTGTTGATGCAAAATGCCTGGCTGTTGGTGCCTCCGAGCGTGCCCAGGTCGTGCAGCGTCATCCCACCCATGCCGCCCGACGTGGAATAGAAAGCGTGTTGGCTGCCGTCGCTCATCAACGACGCGCCCACCCCCGTGCTCTGGCTGTTGACGCTGTTGGCGACGCTCGAACCACCACCCATCGTGCCCATGTCCGTCATCCCACCGCCCATCATGCCGGAGCCTGTCATAAAGGCGCGCATCGCGCCGTTGAAACTGGCGTAACCGACCACCTGGCCACTCGCGTTCATCCAATAGCCGGCGCTCGAAGCCGTGTCACTGGCGTCAATATCCATCATGCCGCTCGTCATGTTTGTCCATACGAAGGCGTGCGACAGACCGGAGGGCAGATCGGCCTCGCCGGTGATGGCATCCATCGCGTTGATGCAATAGGCGGCGCTGTTGGTGCCACCTAACGTGCCGAGATTGGTCATCATGAAACCGCCCATGGCGTTCGTGGCGAAAAATCCGCGACGCATCCCGTTCGTCAAATCGGCTGAACCCACGATGTGGCCCATGTCGTTGACGCTGTAGGCGTGGCTGTTGGTACCTCCCAGCGTCCCCAGGTCCATCATCACGCCGTTCGTAAAGGCAAAGGCGTGGGTGCTTCCGTCTGGCCGCATAGCGTGGCCGACGATCACGCCATGGTTGTTGAGCCCGAAGGCGCGGCTGTTGGTGCCGCCGAGTGTGCCGAGGTCCACCACCGCATAGTAGGGTTGGGCAAGGAGGACACTGGCCGTGCAGGCCAGAGCGAAGACTGACGAAACGAATGTACGCATAATCAACTTGAACCGAGTTATTGTGACGACGGCCCTGGTTTCCGCGACCGTCGAGCGAGATGCCAGGGCACCGTCGTAAAAGAGCCTAATCGGATCCGGTGCCAGCG
>Ga0075520_1000169_pt1 | contig 24906 bp, 23 predicted proteins | sample NGEPerB_FD_75100 | JGI IMG/M metagenome (GOLD analysis project Ga0075520, IMG submission 75100) | Arctic peat soil microbial communities from the Barrow Environmental Observatory site, Barrow, Alaska, USA - NGEE PermafrostAB12-B | ecosystem: Environmental > Terrestrial > Soil > Wetlands > Peat ... | reverse complement strand
ATGGTGGTCCCTGGGGTCCAGCAGGATTCCCTGCTTGCCGCTGGGATAGTCGACGACGCAGGTGCCGAGTTCCGCGCCGTCCGCGCAACGCACGACCAGCGCGCGGACGGAATTGGTGCCGTAATCAATGCCGAGGGTAAATGACATGAGGGAGCGGGACTGGAGGAGGGCAGGAGGACGAAAACGATTACAGGAAAGTGAACGATGTCGTCCTCCCAGTGGACAACGGTCACCGGCGATCGGCCCGCTGGCCGTACGTCGCCGCCGGCCCATGCTTGCGCGTGAAGTGCCGGGTGAGCAATTCCGGTTCGATTGCGCCCCGTTCCGGCGCGAGGGCCAGCGTCTGCCACGCCATTTGGGCCACGATCTCGAGGGCCGATGCTGTCTCGACGGCTTTCGCTCCGTCCGGACCCCACGCCAGCGGACCATGGCGCCACACCAGCACGGCCGGCACGTCGAGCGGGTCGCGATCGCGAAAAGTCTCCACGATCACGTTGCCCGTATTCCATTCGTAGGCGTCCGCGATCTCCGCCGCCGTCAATGGCCGCGTCACCGGCACCGCGCCATTGAAATAGTCTCCGTGCGTGGTCCCGAGGCACGGGATCGGCCGGCCGGCCTGCGCGAAACTCGCGGCAAACCGGGAATGGGTGTGGACGATCGCCCGGATCCCCGAGAACGCCTGGAAAGCCGGCGATGCGTCGGGGTGTCGGAGGACGGACGCAGATCTCCCTCGACCACGCGGCCTTCCAGGTCGACCAGCACCATCTTCCCCGGCGTCAGTTCCGCATAAGGCACGCCGCTCGGTTTGATGGCAAAAACGCCCGCCCCGGGATCAAAGACGCTGACATTGCCGAACGTGAGATCGACCAGGCCCGAAGCTCCCAAATGGCGGTTGGTCACGCACGCTTCATCACGGAGGGTTCGATGCAACATGGCGGTCAACATCAACTCTCCGACAACGCGGGGACGGCGAGCAAAAAGAAGCGGGCCGGACCGCGTCGGGCCGTGGCCTGGGCCTTTTGCCCACGTCCGGCGGAGTCGGCAGAGGGAGGCATCAGGGGAAAGAGGCGGCCCCGCGACAAAATTCAATCTTCCGCCTTACGCAAACCGGATGCCCGAAAACCAGCGCGGCCTACTCGGGCTTGAGCTCGCGGGTCATCAATGCGCGCAGCGCCTCGGCCGGCTTTCTGTCCCCAAAGAGGATCCCATGGACTTCGGCCAGGATGGGGGCAGAGATGCCTCGCTCCGCGCAGAGCCCGTGGAACGACTCCGTGGTCCGGTAGCCCTCGACCACCGTCCGGCGACCGCCCAGCAGCTCGCCCGCGGCACAGCCCTCGCCCAGCCGCCGGCCAAACTCGTGGTTGCGGCTCCAATCGCCGTAGCATGTCGCCATGAGGTCGCCCGCGCCGCTCAACCCATAGAACGTCTCCGTCTGGGCCCCCAACGACACCCCCACCCGCACCATCTCGGCCAGCGCGCGGGTCAGCAGGGAGGCCTTCGCGTTATCGCCAAGCCGCAGGCCGTCGCAGCACCCGGCGGCGATCGCATAGATGTTCTTGAGTCCGCCCCCGTATTCCACCCCGGCAAGATCGTCGCTCGTGTAGACGCGCAGGCTCGGTCCGCTCACTGCCGCCTGCAACTGCTGGGCAAATGGCGACAACGGATCCGCGGCCAGAACCATCGCCGCGGGCTGGCCGCGGGCGACCTCGGCGGCCGTGGTCGGGCCGGCCAGCGCGCCGGCGGGATACGCGGCCAACACCGTCCGGATCACCTGACTGGGCCGCAGGTGCGTTGCGACTTCCAGGCCTTTGGCGAGGCTGATGATCATCTGCAGTTGCGTGGCTTGGCCGAGGTTCTCGCCGATCCGCTCACACCACCACCGGAGGGCTTGCGCGGGGCTGGCCAGCACGACGACCTCGGCAGCCATCAAAACGGGGCCGAGTTCATGCCCGATCTGCAGGCTCGCCGGCAGCGGCACGCCCGGCAGGTAATCGGCGTTCTCGTGCGCGGAGGCCAGCATCACGGCCTGCTCGAAGCGTCTCGGGACCAGCGTGACGGCGTGGCCGAGCCGCAAGAGGTGCAGCGCGAAGGCCGTGCCCCAGGCACCCGCGCCGATGACGCAAACGTTCATTTCGGAAACTTGCGCGCGCGCACCGCCATCACGTAGGCGGCAAAGCCCCTCTTCGTCTCCTCGCCGACCGCGGCGAACGCACGGGCAAAGCCCGGCATCGCGTCCGGATTCAATCCCAACAGGTCGGTCGAGACGAGGATCTGACCATCGCAATCGGCGCCCGACCCGATGCCGATCAGCGGCACCTTCAGGGTCTCGGTCATCGTGCGCGCGAGATTCGGCTCGACCATCTCGGCCACAATCGCAAACACGCCCGCCCGCTCCAGCGCCAGCGCGTCCGCCAACAGCTTTTCCGCCTCACCCGCCTTGATGCCGAACCGCCGATAGTGACCGAGAACCTGCACCTGTTGCGGCAGCAGACCGAGATGACCCATCACCGGCACACCGGCTTCGACGAGGCGGGCGATCCGGTCGGCCAGATTAATCCCGCCCTCGATCTTCACCGCCTCCGCGCCGGCCGCCTGCATCAGCCGCTGGCAGGTGACCAACACATCTTTGAAATCAAAATGCGCCTCGACGAACGGCACGTCGGCCACGAGGAGCGCCTCCGGTCTGGCGCGCGCGACCGCGGCGGTGTGATGCACGATCATGTCGAGCGTCACCGGAACCGTATTGGCAAATCCGAGCAACGTGTTCCCGACCGAATCGCCGACCAGCAGCAGATCGACGCCCGCTTCCGATGCGTAGCGCGCGGTCAGCGCATCGTAGGCCGTGGCGGCCACAATGGGCCGCTGGCCCTTGAGTTTCCGCAGCGTGAGGGTGGTGGTCTTCAAGGCAGGACCCAGCTTATCAAGGGCGCGGGGATATTCACGACCAGAATTGCGCCCCGCTCGCGTTCGGGCGCCGCCCGATTCCGACAAATAGCGGACCTTGTCCAGCCCACCCCGTGCAATAAAGCCAAGATCCTCCTCGTAAACGCGCCAACCGGTGTCGGAGCCTGCTGGCGGGCGATTTCAGAGGGAAGATCGCCTGCCGGCAGACTCCTACAAATGCATGCGTCTGGTTCAGCCCCCTTGCTTCAACCAGGCCGGAACCCGCTCTCCGGCGACCATTTGCTCGAAGCTCTCGCGGGCGGTGACCAGTTCGAAGTTGCTGCCGCGGACGAGAACTTCGGCGGGAAGCGGGCGGACGTTATACCGGCTGGCCATGGCAAAACCATATGCGCCGGCGCTCATGAAGGCGACATATTCGCCCTCCCCGAGTTCCTGCAATACCCGATCCTTGGCAAAGCAGTCGCTCGACTCGCAGATGGGTCCGACGACGTCCACCTTGAGCGCGCGCCGCGAGGTGTCGCGCTGCAGAGGCACGATCTCGTGGAAGGCATCGTACATGGCGGGCCGAACCAGATCATTCATGGCCGTGTCGAGGATGAGGAAATTCCTTCCGTGACCGCGCTTGAGGTATTCGACCCGTGCGAGGAGCACGCCGGCGCTGGCGACCATGAAGCGGCCCGGTTCGAGCAGAAGCTTGAGCCCCAGCGGCTGGAGCAGCGGCTTGAGCGCCGCGCCATAAGCCTCGGGCGTGATCGGCCGCTGGTCGGGCGGCAGGGCATCCCACCACGCCGCGGCGCCGCTGGCCAGCGCGTCCCGGTAGACCACGCCGATGCCGCCGCCAAGGCTGAAATAGGCGATGCCGTGGTCGCGCTGCAACTGCTGCGCCAGCGGGACGAGTTTTTCGACGGCTTCGACGAACGGCCCCACGGTCGTGAGTTGCGAGCCGATGTGCATCTGCAGCCCTTTGATTTCGAGGTGCGGGAACTTGGCGGCCGCGGCGTAGGCCGCCGGGGCATACTGCAGGGGAATGCCAAACTTGTTTTCGCTTTTTCCGGTGGTGATTTTTGCATGCGTCTTCGCATCCACGTCCGGGTTGACCCGGATCGCCACCGGAGCCTTGCGGCCGAGCAGGCCGGCCACGTAGTTGATGCGGGCCAGCTCGGGCTCGCTCTCGGCATGAAGCGCGAAGATTCCCGCTTCGAGCGCCAGCCGGATCTCGGCCTCCGTCTTGCCCACGCCCGCGAACACGCTGCGATCGACCTTCGCGCCCGCCGCCTGCACTCGGCGCAATTCCCCGCCGCTGACGAAATCGAACGCGGCCCCGAGGTTCGCGAGCAGACGCAGCAGCGCGAGATTGGAATTGGCCTTGAGCGCATAGCACACCTGCACGTCCAGACCGTCGAGGGCGCCGGCGAGCCGCCGGTAGTTGTCTTCCACCGTGCCGGCGCTATAGACGTACGTGGGCGTGCCATAGAGGCGGGCGACCGCGGCGAGATCGACGGTTTCGCAGTGCAGGGAGTTGCCAGCGTAGTGAAAGCGGTGCATGTTGAATGTACTGTAAAAATGCGCTAAAAGGCGCACCTTCTTGACAGTTTATCCTTGAGAAAACGACACAAAATTCGATGAAGGAGTCCTGATGCTGCGCAGAATCCGCCATTGGTTTCATCGGCCGGCCATCCGCATGGGCCCGATCGACAACTCTCGTATCCGCACGACCCGCACCAAGAATGCGCAATTCGTCAGCTACCTGACCGAGATCGGATTCCGGCAGGTGAACGCCGATCGTTATGAGGTCAGCTTGCGCCGGCGGCGTCTGGTGAAACGCACGCTGTTAGGGCTGCTGGTCGGCGGTGGCGCCTGGGTGGTCATCGAAAGCGCCCGGGCCCTGTCGATGTTTTAGCGAGGCCTCTTACAGCTGTAGGAGCGAGCTTGCTCGCGATGGCGAAAGAGAAATCGCCTGCCCCTCAACCCGCCCGGGGTCCTGAGCGAAGTCGAAGGGCCAGCAGGCTCCTACATCGTTCACCGAATGGTTTGTGCCTCCCGCCGGGTCCGGAAGGGAGGCCGCTCCAACATAATGTCACGACTCCGCCCGGAAGCTGGAGGGGGAAAGACGCGCCGGCCGGCGGCGGCCGCCATCGTTCAATGCCATGCCGAAGAGGGCGGCAACTGCCAGCGTGATGAACCAATCCGCGGCATCGAGCCGGGACGCGTCCAGCAAGGTGGTCGCAAAGGTCAGACCGAGGATCAGGAGGATGGAGAGAAGTGTTTTCATGGGCGCGATTGAGGTTGCCTCCAAGAACCCCGCCCGCCGCGAAAAGTTACAGCAATGTTTTGGGTTCGTGGGCCGCCGGCGAAACAGCAAGGCCGCGCCATCACGGGCGCGGCCTCGCCGCGGGCAGACGGGGGATTGAAGCGACGATCAGGCGAGGAGCTTCAGCGGAGGGAAGCGCGGCAATTCGAAACCGGGCACGGGAAACGGGTGAGGCCGGCGGAAAAGACCCGCCGGGCCGGCCGCGGGCCGTCCGCGAGCGCGAGGGCGAAAAGAGCCGCCACCGCGAGCGCCGGGAAAAGGACGTCGGCGTTCCACTGGTGCGTATCGAGCGAGGCGATTCCAGTGATAAGAGCGAGGGTCGAGAGAAGGGAGAGCAGTGTCTTCATGGTGATTGAGTGGTTGCCAGGAAGAACACCGCGCGGGTGGAAAAGTTGCAGGCGCACCGCCGGCCATGAATCGATTTGCCGGTTGCCGCCAGGAACGGTCGGCACGGCGGCGACAGCGCGCCGCCCGCCAAATCCTGACGGTTTCCGCATGAGCAAGCCAAAAAGCCGCGCCGTTCAAGGCGGCAAAAACCGACGAGACCAATCCGTCCGGTGGCCGCTGGAGGAACCTGCTTGCAGGCGGCGAAAGAATCGCTTGCAAGCAAGCTCCTACATGCACGCCGCCGGATCTGTAGGAGCCTGTTTACAGGCGATTGCCCCTTCGGGTCGCGGGCACCCGTCCGCCGTCGCTTCATGCGGAGGCGGACGCTCGCTCCACAATGGCAGGCCCCGCCTCAGCTCGCCCCGCCCGCGTTGGCCGAGGTCGGCGTGAAAGCCGAACGCAAGGTGGCTTTCAAGAAGTCGCGGTTCATGCGCGCGATGAACTCGTGGCTGATGAGTTTCGGGCAGACCGCGGAGCACTCGTAATAGTTGGTGCAGTTGCCGAAACCCTCCGCGTCCATCTGCTTCACCATCGCGAGCACGCGCTTGTCCCGCTCGGGCTGGCCCTGCGGCAGGAGTCCGAACTGCGAGACCTTGGCACTGACGAAGAGCATCGCGCTGCCGTTCTTGCACGCCGCGACGCACGCGCCGCAGCCGATGCAGGCCGCCGCGTCCATGGCGAGCTCCGCGGCCTCCTTCGGCACGGGAAGCGCGTTGGCGTCGCAGGCGCCGCCCGTCCGCACGCTGATGAAGCCGCCGGCCTGCATGATGCGGTCAAATGCCTTGCGGTTGACGATCAGATCCTTGACCACCGGGAACGCCCGGGCGCGGAAGGGCTCGACCGTGATGGCGTCGCCGTCGCGGAAATTGCGCATGTACGTCTGGCAGGTGGCCACGCCGCGATGCGGGCCGTGCGGCTTGCCGTTGATCACCAGCGAGCAGGTGCCGCAGATGCCTTCGCGGCAGTCGTGGTCGAAGGCGATGGGCTCCTCGCCCTTGATGGTGAGTTCGTCGTTGACCACGTCCAACATCTCGAGAAACGACATGTTGGAGTTCAGGTCGGACGTCGCGTATTCCTTGAACCCGCCGGCGCTGTTCGCGTCCTTCTGGCGCCAGACTTTGAGTTTGACCTTCATGTTGATTTACGAAGTGGGAGTTACGAATTCCGCAGAGCAGTCGTCCGCATGGTTTTGATCGCCGAGACCACGATCGAAAGTATTTCGTCGCCTTCGCGCATCAACGCGGCGAGCCGGCGTTGCGGCAAGATGCCAGATTCAACCAGCAGCTCCATCCAATAGAGCGACTCGTCGCCCTCTTCCTCTACAATCTTGAGTTTGCCGACAAAATCCGCCCCCGACCTGGCACGACAGGCGGAGCGATAATTGGCCCCAACCGAAGTGCCGGCCCACAAAAGCTGCTTTCCAAGCACCTTGGCGACGTCATCGCGCAGCAACGCCTGCACGACTTTGATCACACGCAACGCGTATGACTTGGTTCGCTGAAGAAGCTCCTGCTTTGTCATAACATCGACAAATCGCGATGCGAAAAACGTAAATCGTAAATCACAAATCTTATTTATAATTCCGCTTGGCCATGTGCACGGTTTCGTAGACCAGCGGCTCCTTGTTGAGCAGCGGCGCCTGGCCCTCGCCCCGGTATTCCCAGGCGGCCACGTGGGCGAATTGTTCGTCGTTGCGCAGGCATTCGCCCTCGGAGTCGACGTGCTCCTCGCGGAAGTGACAGCCGCACGACTCGTCGCGCTCGAGCGCGTCGAGGCAAAGCAGTTCGGCGAGCTCGAGGAAATCGGCCACGCGGCCGGCGCGCTCGAGCGACTGGTTGAGCGTGCCGCCGTCGCCGGGGACATTGACGTTCTCCCAGAACTCGGCGCGGAGCGCGGGGATTTCCGCGAGCGCCTTCTTTAACCCGGCGGCGTTGCGCGCCATGCCGCAGCCATTCCAGAGAATCACGCCGAGCCGCTTGTGAAAATGACTGACCGGCTCCCTGCCCCAAACGTTGAGGAGGCGCGCGATGGTGCGGCGAACATTGTCCTCGGCCTGCCGGAACTCGGCGGCGTCGGTCTTCGGCCGCGCGGCGGGCTTCTGCGTGGCCAGGTAGTCACTGATGGTGTACGGGAGGACGAAGTAGCCGTCGGCCAGCCCCTGCATCAAGGCGGAGGCCCCCAGCCGGTTGGCGCCGTGGTCCGAGAAGTTGGCCTCGCCCAGCACGTAAAGGCCGGGGAGGTTCGACATCAGGTTGTAGTCCACCCACAGGCCGCCCATGGCGTAGTGCATCGCGGGGAAGATGCGCATCGGCACCTGGTAGGCGTTCTCGTCGGTGATTTCGTGATAGATGTCGAACAGGTTGCCGTAGCGCTCGCGCACGGTGTTCTCGCCGAGGCGCCGGATGGCGTCGGAGAAATCCAGATACACGCCGAGGCCGGACTCGCCGATGCCGCGGCCCTCGTCGCAGACCTTCTTCGCGGCGCGGGAGGAAATGTCGCGCGGGGCGAGGTTCCCGAAGGCCGGATACATGCGTTCGAGATAGTAGTCCCGGTCCTCCTCGGGCACGTCGTTCGGGTTCTTCCGGCAATCCTCCTGCTTCTTCGGCACCCAGATGCGGCCGTCGTTGCGCAGCGACTCGGACATCAAGGTCAGCTTCGACTGGTAGTCGCCCGTGACCGGGATGCAGGTCGGATGGATCTGCGTGAAGCACGGGTTGGCGAAGCAGGCGCCGCGCTTGTAGGCGCGCCAGATGGCGGTGGCGTTGGAGTTGCGCGCGTAGGTCGAGAGATTGAACACGTTGCCATAACCGCCGGTGGCCAGCACGACCGCGTCGGCCGCATGGCGCGAGAGCTCCCCGGTGATGAGGTCGCGCACGACGATGCCCTTCGCGTGGCCGCCCACCACGACCAGGTCGAGCATCTCGGAATGCGTGAACATCTGCACCGCGCCCAGGCCGATCATGCGCGAAAGCGCCGAGTAGGCGCCGAGGAGCAGTTGCTGGCCGGTCTGGCCCCGGGCGTAGAACGTGCGCGAGACCTGCGCGCCGCCAAACGAACGGTTCGCGAGGAGGCCGCCGTATTCGCGGGCAAAGGGCACACCCTGCGCCACGCACTGGTCGATGATATTGACCGAGACCTCGGCGAGGCGATGGACGTTGGCCTCGCGGGACCGGAAGTCGCCGCCTTTGATCGTGTCGTAGAAGAGGCGAAAGGCGCTGTCACCGTCGTTCTGGTAATTCTTCGCCGCGTTGATGCCGCCCTGGGCCGCGATCGAATGGGCCCGGCGCGGGCTGTCGTGAAAGACGAAGCATTGCACGCCGTAACCGAGCTCGGCCAGCGTCGCCGCCGCCGAGGCGCCAGCGAGCCCGGCGCCGACGACGATGATCTCGTACTTTCGCTTGTTCGTCGGAGTGACGAGCCTGCTCTCCGCCTTGTGCTTGGTCCACTTCTGATCGAGCGGGCCCGAGGGGATCTTGGATTCGAGTTTGGCCATGGCGGGAAGGATTAACGCTGGGTAACGGTGGCGGGCAGGACGGCGGCTTCGAGCTTCTGTGCGGCATAGGTGCCGGGGGCGGGCCTGGCGAGGCCGGTCAGGATGGCGCCGGGAATCAGGAGGTTGCCGAGAAAGTAAAGCACGCAGTAGAGGACGACGATTTTCTTGAGCAAGCCTGCCCATTTGCCGCTTTTCCATCCGAGCGTCTGAAACATGCTCTCCGCCCCGTGCACCAGATGAAAGCTCAGCAGTCCCACCGCAATGATGTAAAAGAGCGAGACGACCGGGTGGGAGAAACCGAGGAAGACCATGCTATAGACATCGTGGACCGGGAGGTCCTTGGCGACGACCGGAAAGCCGAGGAGGTGGAAATCCGACTGCATGACATACTCGGGCAGGGCAGCCTTGAACTCCCCCGTCTGCACCCATCCCACCGTGAACTGCGCCAGATGATACACGATGAACGCCAGCACGACGCCCCCCGTCACGCGCATGCTGCGGGAAGCGAGCGTCGCCCGGATTGTGTGGTTGAAATCGTATTTCCGGGGCCGCGCCTGGTAGTTCTCAAGGGTAAGCTGGACGCCGATTCCGATGTGCAGGAGCACGCACGCCAACAAGATCAACCGCTCGATCCACAGCATCGGCCCCAGGCTCTGGAGAAAATGGGCATACCCGTTGATCTTGTCGGGCGCGGCGAAAATCTGAAGGTTGCCGACGAGGTGACCAGTGACGAACGCGATCAGCACCGCGCCGGTGACGGCCATCACGAACTTCTTGCCGATCGAGGCGCGGAAAAGGCTGCAGACGGGATTCATCGCAGTGAGAGAGAGAACATAGATCAGACGAGCGGGGCCTGACATCAGCAGGCCTAAATCGTCGGTGGGTAGACCAAAGCGCGGCTGGAAAGTAAAGGTTCCGCCGTCGCGCACCAAACCTAGGGACCGCTTATAAGCATACCTGCAACAGCAAAGAAGCACGACTTACGCAGACGGAGTGACCTCCATAAGCGGCGGCGGAGAACCGCCGCCTCCGCCGGCCGAACGCCGGGCCAAGGCGGTTTCCCCCGAAGAAATCGGGACACAGAAGGTGGAGCCGGCCATCCCGGCAGGCGGAAAGCTTCGCATCGAAAAGCGCACCGGGGACGGCGGATTCCACCCCTTGCCCGATTACATCGTCGCAGCCTCGTCCAGCCCCGCGCCGCGGACACATCATTTCACCAGCGGTTTGAGGAGCGAGAACTTGCCGCTTGACGCCGGCTGCAGGTACCGGCGCCTGAAGGCATTCACCCGCACGCCATCACCCAGAGCCCGGGCCAACGCGGCTCCCGTCTCCTTCGGCGCCGGGTGGTCGGCCACATAGTGGAAATCCCAACGGCTCTCTCCGGTCTGAACGAGGCAATAGTGCCAGCAGGCGAAGCTGTCCGGCAGGGCGGCGTCGATGTCGCTGGCCGACACGACGACCCCGTCGCCGCGAACATAAAGGTCGCGTTCGCGGCCGAGGATGCGAAAGCCCGTCGGAAAACGCCGGACGACATCGCCGGTGTGGTAGCGCAGCAACGGCATGGCCTGCCGGTTGCGGGTCGTCACCCGGGTCTGGAAAGTGTCGGCCGCGCCGCGCCACGGGACGAGTTCAACGAAGGCGTTGGCGTCGATGACGCGCGAGTTGTCCTGAAAGGCGTCGCCGACAAAAATGTATCCGGCCTCCGTGGAGCCATAGAGGTCGACCTGCGCCGCTGGAAACACCGCGGCGATCCGGCGGCTGTGCTGGAGACTCGCCTTGCCGTAGGTGAGAATGACGACCCGCACACTCGGAACGCTGACCTGGCGTTTGGCGGCGGCGCGCGCCAGCAACGAAAGATAAACCGGCTCACCCTCGATGATCTCGGGTTTCACCGCCTGCAACTCCAGGACAATGCGGTCCCATTCCGCCTCGGGAAACACAAATGGATCGCTCGTCAGGTTAAGATAGACGGTGCCCTCAAAATAGCGGTGCGGAAACGGCTCGTCTTCATAGGGACAAAGGTTGCTCGAGCACGCGACCGGCGCCAGCACCGCCTTCCGCACCGGGCGCCCGGCGTAGGGCGCCAGTCGCGGATGCGCCAGATAGGCGCGGCGTGTCTGCTCGGTCCACCAGCCATCCTCCATGATCACCGTCATCGGCTGCGACGTCGAACCCGAGGTATGCTCGTATTCGTACTCGCGGTTTTGCAGACCCCGCTCGATCGCCCGGTAGTCCGCGAAAAACGCCGCGTGGCCCCGCTCCAAGATTTCCTGCTTGGTCAGCACCGGAATCCCATGGTAACAGGCCCAGTGGAGGGGCTCCGGGTGCAGGGGAAAGCGCTCGGGATAAAGCGGGCTGCGCTCGTAGATCGCGCGAATCTCCGCCTCCAGGGAGGCCGGCAGGCGCGAATCGCCGGCGGATCCGAGCGTTTCAGGAAGATTGGCGAAAACAGGAGCTGACATCACATTGCGCGAAGGGCGGCCGCGGCCTGGATGATTCCGGGGCAAACGGGCGGCTTGATGCGCTCAGACGCACAAAAGCTTCCGGTGGGATTTAGTCAAACGGACGTTTTTCCGCCCGTCCCCGCCAACCGCGCGACGAGGCATAGGCCGGGGACTTGCGCGTCGAAGCCGGCTGGTGCCCAAATCCCGGTCCATCGTCCCCGCGCCGGGCGTCACCACGGTCGAGGCCGTTTTCTCCCGGAGGAATCGGGACATCAAAAAGGTGGAGTCCGCCGTCCCGGCGGGCTGGAAGCCCTGTCGTCGAGAAACCCGCCGGGGACGGCGGGTTCCACCGCCCTCCGCAGCATCGCGCCGCTTAATCCGCACCGCGTCGCAATCGTTCCCATTCGGGCGCGAAAAGCAGCAAGGCGTCGAGGACCAGCGCATGGGAGATGCGCCCGGTGCGCGCCCAGGCGTAGACCTCGTCCACCGGCGCGGTGAGCACCTCGATCTCCTCGTCGTGATCCCAGGCCAGTACGGCGGTGCGCCGGACGTCCTCGACGAGCACGAGATGGCACACGTTGTTCATTATCGCCGGATTCGGGTGCACGCGGCCCAGCACGCGAACCTTGCTCCCGGTATGTCCGGTCTCCTCGCGCAATTCCCGCTGCGCCGCGGCCAGCGGTTCTTCGCCGCGCTCCATGACCCCGCCGGGAATCTCCACTGAAAAATCGTCGATGCCGAAACGAAACTGCCGCACGAGGACCAGCTGATGATCCGGAGTCAGGGCGATGACGTTGACCCAATCCGGCGCGGTCATAACCACAAAATCGCGTTCCCGACCGCGGCCCGGATGGCGGTAACGCGCGTGCAGCACATCGAACAACTGGCAGCTGGCGTAAAGGTGCTGGCCGGTTTTTTCCCAGCGCGCCGGCACGATGGGGGCGGGCAGGTCGTTCATGCAAAAATGAAAAAGCCTCCGCGACGCTGGGTCGAGGAGGCTTTGATCGAAAAATAATCCACGTCCGGCCCGGACTACTTCGTCTTCACCTTCTGCCCGACCTTCAGACGCCGCCAGTCGATGCCAGGATTGGCCGCTTCAAGCTCCGCGATGGGTACGCCCGTCGCTTTGGCGATCTTGGTGCCGGTGTCACCCGGCTTCACCACGTATTCACCGGGGCCAGCCACCGCCGCCTCACCTGATCCTTTGGCCGCTCTCGGCGCAACCACGCGAGCTTTCGCCGCATCCTCCAGTTTCTTCACGGAGTCCTTCAAACCGCCGATCTCGGGTCCGATCGAATCAAACGCCGATTGCGTGGAGCGCGTCAGCGAAATGATGTCCTTGCTCGCCTTGTCCGCCGCCGACGCAGCGTTGCGCGCGTCGGACTCGGCGCTCGTCAATCTGTCCAGCAGATCCTCGGGCACTCTCTTGTTGAGAGAGCTGACCTTGACGAGGGCGATACCGCCGAGAATCAGGGCAAGCACGCCAACCAAGACACCAGCCACCGGCAGGTAGCTACTGTTACTTTCGCGCGAAATTGTATCCATGTATAGAAGGGTGGAGCGGCATGTGTAGGGACAAAGAGGGGGCGAATCAAGCAGATTGCTGAGACGTTGCGCCCACCCAAATCGCTGTCGAGGATAGCGTTGACAGCTGCCTGGAAGCGCCGTCCCCTACCCGTCCGGCTTCGGGGCGTAGCTTAGCCTGGTAGAGCGTCTGGTTTGGGACCAGAAGGTCGCAGGTTCAAATCCTGTCGCCCCGACCATTTCACCGGACTCATCTCAAGGCCGTGGCGCGCGCAATGTGTGGTTGTTTGAGCCGCAAACCGGCATGTATCTTGCGAATCCTAGTCCACGACTATCTTTTGTCCAGGTGTCGGATTTTTGCGCTTTCGGTCGCGTTGGCCAAGACTCTTTGGTGTATTGCGAATAGATAACTTCTACAAGATGCTACTCTGTAGTTGTTTATAAATGGCTCCAACTGACTTTCAATTACTGGCGCGCCATCTGCTACCGACGACACGCAAGAACGGGAGATTGCCGATCAAGACTCTTCCGCCAGCCATAGGGTTAACGCAAACACATCGCCTGAACACGGCGGATCAATTGCCGGACGTATTGCTTAATATGTTCATTATTAATCATTAAAAAATTTAGCCCGAATGAAGACTGGCGTTTAAGGAGAATAGTGGCATGTTTTTGCCATTAGGATTTACACTAACGAACTACATCATTGCTTATGGAACTCGCCCAAGCTTCCGGACCTCACATCACGCCCGACTTCCTCTCGATTTTGGCAGCGCTCGAACGACTCAAAACCGAGCTGGAGCGGCGTGAAAACCAGTTAAGAGAAGATTGGGAGGCGTTCAAGAAGCACCAGGCGTTCGTTGAGATGAGTGAAGCGCGGCTCCTCGATAAGCTCCAAACCCAGCAGGACCGCGAACTGGAATTGGAGCAAAAGCAGAACGACCTTAAAGCGATGGAATGCCGTTTGCTCGAGCGGGAAGCCGTCATCAATCCCGCTCTTGCGGCAAAGCTGGCCGTCCGGAAATTCGATCCGTTCAATGAGTAGCGACCGGCCAGCCAGCCGTCCTTCGTGCCCGTGACTTCGGCGGCTTGCCCGTGTCCACCGTTTGACCAGCCGCGAAATCGCAGGCTCTTCGGGCGTTCACTCTGCCACCAGCCGGTAGCCAATGCCTGATTCAGTTCTCAGGTGGCGCGGCTGATTGGGCTCATCTTCGAGCTTCTGCCGCAGGTGCGCCATGTACACGCGGAGGTAATGCGTCTGGTCCTCCGCCTTCGGTCCCCAGATTTCCCGGAGGATTTGCCGGTGGGTGATGACCTTGTCACGATGGACGGCCAGGAGGCGGAGAAACGCGTATTCCTTGGCGGTCAACCTGACCTCCGCCCCGGCTTTCGTGACCACTCGCCGGGTCAAATCGACCTCGATGGTGCCGAATTTCACCACGCCCGTCTCCTCCGGCGTGAGCGCACGTCGCAACAACACCCGCAGGCGGGCGAGCAGTTCGCCGCTGCCGAAAGGTTTGGTCAGGTAATCGTCGGCCCCGGCATCGAGGGCAGCGATCTTGTCGCTTTCCGCGCCGCGCACCGAGAGGATCAATACCGGGACCTGGCTCCATTCGCGCAGACGCTTGAGCACCTCGACCCCCGACAGATCCGGCAGGCCCAGGTCGAGAATGATGACGTCGGGCCGACGGTAGGCCGCCTCGTTGAGGCCGATCTGCCCCGCATCCGCCTCGCGCACCGCATAGCCCGCCGCTTCCAGCATGAGCCGGAGCAAGCGCCGGATCTGGACTTCGTCGTCGATGATGAGAACTTCAAAACGCGGGGCGTCGGGGCTCATTCGGGGGGTACGCTACCAGGGTGGTCCAGGGGAAGGAAAATGGAAAAACGCGCGCCGCCGGCCGGCCGGTTTTCCGCCTGCACGCGTCCGCCGTGAGCTTCGACAAATCCGCGCACGATGGAAAGCCCCAGCCCAAGTCCGCCGGCCTGGTCCGGCCGGCCACGGAAAAACTTGTCGAACAGCCGCGGCAATTGGGCAGCGTCCAGGCCGGGGCCGTCGTCGTCGACCGCGATCCAGACTTGCTGCGCCGCTTCGTCGACTCCGGCCGTGACGACGATCCTGGCAGCCGCGGGCGTGTGGTGGCAGGCATTGTGAATCAGGTTCACCAACGCCTGCTGCATCAGGCCGAAATCCAGTCGCACCAAAGGCAGGTGGGGCGGAAGTTGCACCTGGACAGCCCTCCCCTGCCGGGAATCAGCGGTGGCCTCGAGCGCGGCGTTCACCAGATCCGCCACCTCGGTCCAATCGAACCGGAGCCGCAACGCGCCGGACTCGAGCCGCGTCATGCCAAGCAGGTTGTCCACGAGGTGCTGCAGCCGGCGCACCGCCGTGCGCATCTCTTCCACGAGCGGTTTGACCGGGCCCGCCGCGGCGTCGGCCAGATTGTCGGCGACAGTTGCCATCACCGCCAGCGGAGTTTTCATTTCATGCGAAACGCTGTCGAGCAGCGTGCGATGCAGCCGATCCGAGGCCTCGGTGAACCGCACCAGCTCGCTGGCCGTGCGCAACTGCTCCCGTTCCAGCGCGAGGGCGATCTGCGATGCGAAGCTCTCGAACAAGTCGCGTTGCGCCGTCGCCAATGCCAACTGGGGAGGAGGCTGCACACCCATCACGCCCAGCGCGCGCTCACCCGCCAGCAGCGGCAGATAAAAGGCCTCGGCGAAAGGCAGGGTGTCGGTAAACCGCCCGGCCAATTTGCGGTTGCGGAACACCCAGGCGGCCACGCTCTGCTCCTTCTCGCCGGCCACGTAAGTCGCCGCCGGGTGCAGCACCAGCCGGCCCGGCTGGGCCGGGTCCTCGGTGAAGATCGCCATCCGCGCCCCAAATACTTCCTGCACCTGGGCCGTGGCGTTGCGCAGCATCTCGTCGGCGGACCGGGCAATGGCGATGGCGCGGGTCAGGTGGTACAAGGCGGTCACCCGCTGCTCGCGCTGGCGTTCCACGCGTTCCTGCGCCCGCAGCCGCCCCGTCAGGCGACCAGTGACGAGCGCCACGACGAAGAAGATCCCGAACATCAGCCCATCCTCGAACTTGTCGATCCGAAACGTGAATACCGGCGGAATGAACAGGAAATTCCAAGTCAGCGCGCTGAGGGTCGCCGCGAGCAGGATCGGCCCCTGGCCCACGAACAGTCCAAGCAGGATCACGGCGGTGAGGAAAAACAGTGATACCGCCGAATAGCCGATCCAGTCCTTGGCGACGAGGCCGGCCAGGGTGACCGCAGCCACGGTCAGGGCAGCCGTGGCGTACTCTTTCGGCCGCGACGTGGTCGAGACGTTCCACTCGCGCCAGCGGTGCCGGCCCGTGCGCGGCTCCGCCGGCACAACGTAGACATCGATCTGGCTGCTGCGACGGATGACGCGGTCCACCAGCGAGCCGCCCGTCAGGAAGTCAAAAAGCGGCAGCCGGCGCGATTTGCCCAGGACAATCTGGCTGACGTTGTGCTGCTGCGCCACCCGCACCAGGCCATCAGCCACATCGCGGCCGGGCAGGACGACGATCTCCGCGCCCAGCTCGCGGGCCAGGGCCAGGTTTTCGTCGAGCTGCTTCTGCTCGTCCGGCGCCAGGGGATGCGTCGTCTCGACGTTGACCGCGAGCCACGGCGCGTCCAGCGCGTAGGCCATGCGCCGGGTCCAGCGGATGAGGCGGGTGGAGAAGGGGCTCGGGCCGATCGCGACAAGCAACCGCTCCCCGCTGCGCCAGATGGCGCTGATCTGGCGGTCCCCGCGGATTTCCCGGAGTTGCTTGTCCACCCGCTCGGCGGTGACACGCAGCGCCAGCTCGCGCAGAGCGGTGAGGTTCGTCTCCTTGAAAAAATTATCCGCCGCCGTGGCGGCGCGATCGCCCAGATAAACCTTGCCGTCGGCCAGCCGCTCGCGGAGCTGGCCCGGCGTGAGATCCACCAGTTGAATCTCGTCGGCCGCTTCGATCATCAAGTCCGGCACGGTTTCGCGCACGGCCACGCCGGTGATCTGGTGCACGGTGTCCGCGCGGCTCTCGAGATGCTGGACGTTGAGCGTCGTAAACACATCGATGCCCGCGACGAGCAACTCCTCGATGTCCTGCCAGCGCTTGAGGTGGCGGGAGCCGGGCGCGTTGGTGTGGGCGAGCTCGTCCACCACGGCGAGGCGTGGGCGGCGGGCCAGTACCGCCTCAAGGTCCAGCTCCGCGAGCTGGATGCCCCGGTAGGCGACGGGCTTGCGCGGGAGAACGGGCAGGCCTTCGAGCAGGCGCTCCGTTTCCTCGCGCCCATGGGTCTCGACCAGGGCCACGACCACGTCCACCCCCTCGGCATGCTCCTTGCGTGCCGCCTGCAGCATGGCGTAGGTCTTGCCCACGCCCGGCGCCATGCCGAAAAACATTTTCAACCGGCCGCGCGCCTGCTTCGCCTCCGCCTGCTTGAGCGAGGCGAGCAGCGCGTCGGGGTCGGGACGGACGGGTTCGGACACAGGATAAAATGTTCTCAGAACGCCCGGGCGCTGGCAACCCCGGAATGACCGGATTCTCGCCCGCGGAGCGGAGCGCGGGGCTCAATGTTTGGCGTGGGTTGTGAAGTACCAGAACATGAGTCCGAACAGGACCACCTGGACGCCCATGAACAGCAGGATCAGGGGCAGCAGCCGGAAGCGCCCCTTCCACGGCTGCGGGGCCTGCAGATGCTGGTAGCGGCCGACGAGGGGCACAATCTCGTAGCTGTCCAATTCCGCCTTCATCTCCGAGACCGTGGGATAGCGCTCGTCTGGGGTTCCGGGCGAGCGCGTGCAAGACGACGGCCTCCCCATCGGCCTCCTCGACCTGGACCAGCGTGTCGAGCGTGGGAAAACAGAACTCGTAAGTATGGCAATTGATTGCGGAGGGGTTCATGGATTGAAGGAACGCGGGTTGGTTGAAGGAGACGGCCAGCCGGCTCTCGACCCACGGGACGGCAGTCCGGCGTCGAGACCGAGGATATAGCCGGTGAGCAACGCGAGCAGTGCGACCAGCGAATAGGCCCACAGCCGCGACTGGTCATGGTCGTGACCGCGAGAGGTTGACGCTGCCTTGATCGCCCGCTCTTCGACACGATCGGAATCGCGGGTCGAGCCGGACCTGATCCAGGGCGAGGGCGGAGTGGTCGTATGCATGCCACCATAATAACCACAATTCGCCACCAGCCTGCATCAAATGGCCGGCAAAAGGCGTCAAAAAAGGATGAACGGGAGGCCTGCATCCGCGCCGACGGAGGTCACTCTCGTATCCACGCCGCCTGCCAAGTCATCATCTTGGCGCGAGCCAAACCCGCAGGATCAGAAACAGAGTCACCAGGGATAGGATCACGCCGAAACCGAGCAGCAAGCCCGCGAGCGCCGGCGTCGATTGAAAGCCCAGTTTCCACCGGGGAGGCCGAAGACGATCACGAAGGCCGGTCACCGCAACGCGCTCCGGCCCAGTCAGGTCCGATTTGAACGCCGCCATGTTCGGATATCGGTCGCCGGGTTTGCGTTGCAGGGCGTGGAGCACGATCTCTTCGGCCTGCGGCGATAAGGCGGGGTTCAACGTTCGCGGGGCGATGGGGTCGCCCGTCGTTCGCTGAAATGCCGATTGCCAGGGATCTTCGTTTTTGAACGGAACCTCCCCCGTCAGTAATTCGTAGAGGATCGCACCCAACGCGTAGATGTCGGTGCGTTCGTCGATCGGTCCGTTCTTGACCTGCTCCGGTGCCATATATTCCGGGGTGCCGAAAATCGGCGTCAACTTTGCCAAAAGGCTCCGCCGGCGAACAGGCGGAGCGGCGAGCCCGAAATCCATCACCCGCAGAGTGCGATCGCAACAGATCATGATATTCGCCGGCTTGAGATCGCGATGAATAATGCCCTTTTCGTGCATGGATCCGACGGCCTCGCAAATGACACTGACGATTTTCACCGCATCAGCTTCAGGGAGCGGACGCTTTTCATGCCAGAGATAGTTGAGCGTGCAGCCTTGAAGAAGTTCCGTCACGATATACGGTCGGCACTTCCCGCCGGCGACGGGAAAGAATTTCAGGAGGCACGGATGGGAGAGCTTGAGGCCGATTTCTTCCTCGTGGCGGAAGCGCGTGAAAAAGACGGGGTCGCTCTCCACCTTCATCAGCGGCACTTTTACAGCCACATCGCGTTGCCCGTTGAGCGTGTCCTCCGCGCGGTAGATGGTCGCCATGCCACTGCGCCCGATGATTTCCCGGATCACGATTCGCCCGTCCAACACTTGCCCGGATCGAAGCTGGGGCTCGGTCGAGGGTTCAATGCCGCCTTGGACTGCCGGGACATTCTTGCAGCAGCCGACGCCCACCAACGGCGGCACTGGGCTAGTCGCAGCACCGCGAATCGCCCTGCCAGCCTGGTTTAGGATCATGTCGTCCATTACTTTCGGGCCTCCTCTTTCGCCCAACGGCGAAAACAGTTGAAACGCGTCTGGACGTCGACGACGAAAATGCGGCAGGGTGCGCATGCGACCAGGTTCCGGACTGTCTCTCCATGCACCAAGCCAGCCAATCGCTTCCAGATTGACGGGGGAAAAGCCGGAAAGAGGATCAAATCGACTTTGGTCGCCGTGACTTCAGCGAGAATCTCCTTGTGAGGTATCCCCAGCCGCACGCGACAGGAGGCTTCAACGGCAGGGCTCAGATAGTCGTGCCCGAGGCGCTCCAAATGTCGCTGCGCCTGGCGGAGCTTGATCCCGTCAAGGTCGCGCCGCCTCGCGTTCTGGCGTTGGTCGAGCACGTGCAAGAGCACGATTTCTCCATCGAATGGTTTGGTGAAACCGTTCGCCAGCTGGAATATCTCCAGCGGGCACTTCGCCAGATCGATCGGCAGGAGCAACCGATCGGTCTTGATGCCGAAATGTTCACAAGAGAGTTTTAACTTCGGCATCTTCATGGTCAGCTGCGAGCGCCAGGCTGTAGCCCACGGTTCCATCTCCGAGGATGAGATTATTTCCGCCGCGCTCCTCCAGTTTCCGGCGCAGCCGCGCGATGTAATTATGAAGCTCTGCGACTTTGCTGGCCGCATCGTTTCCCCAGATGGCTCGGAGCAATCGCAGCCGCGGCACGAGTCTGCCGGCATGGCGGGCGAGGATAAAGATAATCGCTTCCTCGGTTGCCGTGAAGGTCAGGGGATGGTCATTCACCGTCACCTTCCGCGTTGCCAGGTCGATTGTCAGGGCGCCATTTACCAGCATCGATCCGTCGCTCGAAGGCGTTTCGCTGCGCTGCAGCACGCGCAGCCGCGCCGCCAATTCCTGGGGAGCGAATGGTTTGACCAGGTAGTCATTTGCGCCGGCATCCAATGCGCGAACTTTGTCCGCCACATCGGTGCGCCCGGTAAGGATCAGCACCGGCGCCTCGCTCCATTTTCGCAGCGCATCAAGCACGGCGAAACCGTCGCCGTCGGGCAAATCGAGTTCGAGCACAATCACGTCCGGCCGCCTTTTCACCGCCTGCGTCAAGCCGCTCTGGCCTGTTCGATTCCAGAGCACCCGGTATCGCTCGCCCTCCAGAAGGGTGCGCAACATCCGCCCGATCCCCGGATCGTCATCCACAATCAGCACTTTCGGGCGAGGTTTCAAGATGCGGGACAAATCGCGCAACCGCGCGGACGCCACACCCAATTACGAGTCGCTTCATCCGGACTTCTTTGCGTCGGACGCGTCCAGCGCGAGATTCAACAAGAGCACGTTGACCCGCGCCTCGCCGAGGAAGCCCCACTGCGGCGGCTCGACGAATTTCTCCACGAGCGCCTTGACCTCTGCGGCGTTCATCCCGCGCGCGGCGGCCACCCGGGCGACCTGGAATCGAGCCGCTTCCGGGCTGATGTGCGGATCCAGGCCGCTCGCCGAGGCATAGACCAGATCTGCCGGCACCGGCGCGTCGGCTGGAAGCTTGTGCGCCTCGCGCAGCGCCTTGGCGTTGTTCCGGACGTCGGTTTGGAGTTGCGCGCTGGTCGGTCCGTAATTACTGCCGCTGGACGCGGTGAGCCCGGAAGGCCCGGTCCCGTAACCATTGGCCGAGGGCCGCGACCAGAAATACCCGGCACCGGTGAACTGCTGCGCGAGCAGCGCCGAGCCGACCAACTTTCCGCCGCGCTCGACGAGGCTACCGTTTGCCTGGTTGTGGAATGCCAATTGCGCGATCGCGGTGATCGCGAGCGGATAGAGCATGCCGGTTACAATCGTCCAAACCAGGGTTTGTCGAATCGACTGGGTGATGAGTTTAATCATGACGATTTCCTTTCAGGGGGGCCGGGTCAGGGCGCGAGGTGAAGCGCAACCAGCAGGACGTCGATCAACTTGATGAAGATGAAGGGCACGATGATGCCGCCGACGCCGTAAATGAGCATGTTCTTCCGCAGGATCACCTTGGCGCCGAGCGGCCGATACTTCACGCCGCGCAAGGCGAGCGGGATCAGCGCAACAATGATCAATGCGTTGAAAATGACCGCACTGAGGATCGCGCTCTGCGGCGAATGCAGGAACATGACGTTGTAGGCCTGAAGCGGTCCGTAGCCGCCCTTTTGCGTCGCGTAGAGCAGGCCGAACATCGCAGGAAGAATCGCAAAATACTTTGAGACGTCGTTCGCGATGCTGAAGGTCGTCAACGCTCCCCGGGTCATGAGGAGTTGCTTCCCGATCTCGACGACCTCGATGAGTTTCGTCGGATTGCTGTCGAGGTCGACCATGTTGCCGGCTTCGCGCGCCGCCTGGGTGCCGGTGTTCATGGCCACGCCCACGTCGGCCTGCGCGAGCGATGGCGCGTCGTTGGTACCGTCGCCGATCATCGCGACCAGTTTGCCGCCTTCCTGCTCCTTACGGATCCGCGCGAGTTTATCCTCCGGTTTTGCCTGCGCAATGTAGTCGTCCACGCCCGCCTCGGCAGCGATCGCGGCGGCGGTAAGCGGATTGTCGCCCGTGATCATCACGGTCCGGATGCCCATGGCTCGGAGCTGGGCAAAGCGTTCCTTAATCCCGCCTTTGACGATGTCCTTCAGCAGCACGACACCAAGCACCCGCTGGTTCTCGGCCACGACGAGCGGTGTGCCGCCGGCGCGCGAAATCCGATCCACCTCGGCCGCAACTTCGGCGGGATAGGTGCCGCCCTGCGCCAGCACCCAAGCCTTGACGCTATCGGCCGCGCCCTTGCGGATGCGGCGGCCGTCGAGATCGACGCCGCTCATGCGCGTTTGGGCGGTAAACGGCACGAACGTTGCGTGCGGTTCGGCGACTTCGCGCCCGCGCAGTTGGAATTTCTCCTTGGCCAAGGTAACGATGCTGCGGCCCTCGGGCGTTTCGTCGGCCAGGGAGGCAAGTTGGGCGGCATCAGCCAAGAGCTTGAGTTCAACCCCGGACGCAGGGACAAAATCGGACGCCATGCGGTTGCCGAGCGTGATTGTGCCCGTTTTGTCGAGGAGGAGCACATCGACGTCACCGGCGGCTTCGACGGCGCGACCGGAAGTCGCGAGCACGTTACGTCGCATCAGCCGATCGATCCCCGCGATGCCGATCGCGCTCAGAAGTCCGCCGATGGTCGTTGGAATCAGGCAGACGATCAACGACAGCAACACGGGCAAGGAGGTTAGGACAACGCCGCTCTGGTTCGCCGCCTTCTCGTCGTAGATGGCCATCGGCGGAAGCACGAGCACGACGACAATAAAAAGGGCGGTCAGGCTGATGAGAACGATATTGAGCGCGATTTCGTTCGGCGTGAGCTGGCGCCGCGCGCCTTCAATCATCGAAATCATTCGATCGAGGAAGGAATTGCCTTCCTCCGCCGTGACGCGAACGACAATCCGGTCGCTCGTGACGCGCGTGCCGCCGGTGACCGCGCTGCGATCGCCGCCGCTTTCGCGGATGACCGGCGCAGATTCGCCGGTGATGGAAGACTCGTCGACGGTCGCGATGCCCTCGATGACTTCCCCGTCGGCCGCAATCAGCTCGCCCGTCGTGCACACGATGTGGTCACCAATCTTCAACTCGCTACTGGAAACCGCCTCTTCTTTGCCGTTGACCACCTTCCGGGCCATGGTCTTGGTCCGCATCTTTCGCAATTCGTCCGCGTGCGCCTTGCCGCGGCCCTCCGCCATCGCTTCGGCGAAATTGGCGAAGAGGCAGGTGAACCACAGCCAGAGGCAGATCTGGAGGTTGAAACCCGAAAAATCAACGAACAGCCAGACGGTCGTCAGAATCGAGCCGAGCCACACGACGAACATGACGAGATTCTTGATCTCATCGCGCGGATTCAGCTTTTTGAATGCGTCGATCACCGCCTGGCGGACGAGCGACGAATAGTTAATTTGGAAGGGCGTGCTCATGGTCTTAATTCCTTTGTCTCCCTTAGAATGCGCGACCGGCCGCCATCAACCCGTGCTCAATCAACGGCCCGAGGCAGAGCGCCGGGAAAAAGGTCAGTGCCGCGACGACGACGATGACGCCGGTCAAGGTCAGGCCGAAGGTCCAGCCGTGGACCGGCAGCGTTCCAGCCGAGGGTTCGACGGTCTTCTTCGACGCCAGCCGGCCGACAATCGCGAGCGCGGCGGCAATCGGCGCGAAGCGGCCAATGATGATCGCGACGCCCAGCGCGATATCATACCACGGTACGTTCGCGTTGAGACCGGCGAAGGCACTGCCGTTGTTGTTCGCGGCTTCGCCAAAGGCGTAGAGCACTTCGCTCAACCCGTGCGGGCCGGCGTTGTTCATGCTCGCGATGCCGGCCGGCAGCACGACGGAAATCGCGGTCGGAATAAGTGCGGCCGCGTTCGGCGCGAGCACGCCGATCACGGCCCACGTTGCCTCCCACGCCCCGAGCTTTTTGCCGAGATACTCCGGCGTTCGCCCGATCATCAGCCCCGCGATGAAAACCGTGATGAGGACGTGAAAGAGCATGCAATACACGCCGCAACCAATCCCGCCGAACATGATTTCGCCGATCAGGATGTTCCACATTGGCATCATGCCCGCGAGCGGCATCCAGCTGTCGTGCATCGAATTCACCGAACCGTTGTCGATGGCGGTGCAGGATACGCCCCAGAGCACGCTGTTCATCACCCCGAAGCGCTGCTCCTTGCCCTCCATGTGCGGCATGATGTTGTCGACGACGGGATTCGGCTGCGCTTCCGCATACCAGGCGACGGCGAACGACAGCAGATAGAGGCCGAGCATCACGGCAAACAGGCACCACGCGTGGCGCTTGTTGCCGATCAACAGACCAAACATGTACACTTGCGCCATCGGCACCACGATGATTGCCAACATCTCAAGAAAATCGGCGAGCGGTGTGGGATTTTCGTAAGGATGCGCGCTGTTGACGCCATACCAGCCGCCGCCGTTCGTGAAGAGTTGCTTGCAGGACTCGAATGACGCGACGGGCCCGACCGGAAGCGGCTGCGTCTCGACTTTTTGGTCTACCATCACGGGTTGATCCGTCATCACCGGCTTGCCATCAGGTCCAACCACTGCCTTGCCCTGGTCGTCGACCTTCGGCACCGATTGCGTCACCGCGTTTCCCTTGTCATCGGTCTTCGGCACCTGCGCCGTATAGGACTCGACGAGGTTCGCGGTCGGATACGATTTCCAGGTTTGTGGCACGCCCTGCCACGCGAGCGGAATCGCCCACAGGACCGACAGCGGGATGACGACGTAGAGTGTGCAACGGGTGAGATCGACCCAGAAGTTGCCGATGGACTTGACCGAGGCGCGCGCCAGCGCGCGTCCGACCGCGACGAGAACCGCGAGTCCCGAAGCGCCGCTCAGGAACTGGTGGACGGAGAGCCCCAGT
>Ga0075520_1000167_pt1 | contig 24967 bp, 19 predicted proteins | sample NGEPerB_FD_75100 | JGI IMG/M metagenome (GOLD analysis project Ga0075520, IMG submission 75100) | Arctic peat soil microbial communities from the Barrow Environmental Observatory site, Barrow, Alaska, USA - NGEE PermafrostAB12-B | ecosystem: Environmental > Terrestrial > Soil > Wetlands > Peat ... | reverse complement strand
CTGCTACTGGGAAAGATCCGGGGGAGCACTACCGGGAGCTCGTAAAACACCATGGTGAGCCCATCTACGCACGAATCGACGAGCCGGCGACCCCAGCCCAGAAGACCGTTCTGAAGGCGCTAAGTGCTCAGAACATTGCGGCCCGCCAACTTGCAGGTGATGATATAACGGGCGTGTTGACTCGGGCACCTGGAAATGGAGCTCCCCTAGGGGGAATCAAGGTTACTACGGCCCAGGGCTGGTTTGCCGCCCGTCCGTCCGGTACCGAGAATTCTTACAAAATCTATGCAGAAAGCTTTTGCGGGGCCGAGCACTTGGCCAAAATTCAAGATGAAGCCCGCGCCGTGGTCAATTCGGCGTTGAGCGCGGCAGGCGTCTAATTTCCTGGTTTTTCCGAAGCACGAAGCCTTATAAGGCGGAGGGCAGCATGAAGTTGATGATGCGAAAGTGGTGTTGGATTGGTCTCGTATTGTGCGCAAGTGGCCCGGCCTGGGCAGCGGCGGACGGTGACGAAAAATCCGGATCTGACACAAAGAAAGCAAGCGCGGTCGACGCTGACTCGCATGACGACGCGACCAAAGACGATACGGCCGATGAGGACGAAGCTCCCAAACCGCCGCCTAAGAAAGTTGCTAAAAAGCCCAAGAAGGCTGAGGCCGCGAAGCGGTCAAGTTCTCTGGATCTCGGACTGTTGGGCAGTTATGGGGCTTCACCATTTACGCGACTGGGGATCGGGCTGCGTGGTGGGCTAACGCTCGGCAACACTGAAGGTCTCTACATAGGCGTCATTGGCACAATCTTTACCGGCACCTCCGTGTCGGATGTACGTTTGAACTCGCCACCCGCTGCCGAAAGTACGCGGAGTACTATCGTGGCCTCAGGGGAAGTTGGCTACGACGTCCTTGCTTCAACGGATTTCTTGGTGCGGCCATACCTATCTCTAGGCATGGCCTATAAGTCGGACCATACCTGCGCTACTGGCGTCTGTTGGGACGACAATGGTGTTCGTCCCGCTCTCGCGCCAGGACTGCAGGCAGTCTACAGCATGGGCACCGTGTTTCTTGGCGGTGATTTGCGTTACCAAATTATTCTGAATACGGCAGATGCCAGTGCGGCAGTCATCTCACTGACTGCCGGCCTACGGCTTTAGTCATCACGATTTTTCGTAATGTACGGCCCGAAGTGTGCAGCAAATACACGCGCGCATAGTTATTTTATCGCGGCTTCGCCCGAGTTGTCGCTTTGATGGAATGGCGCAAGCAACGTAAAAAGGATTGACGGTGCCGCGGCGACAAGAACGATGATGAAGTACGTCAAATAACCGACACGCTGCTGAATGAAGCCGCTAACCAGACCGGTTAGGGTCATGCAGAGGCTTAGCCCAATTCCGGTGGCAAAGGCGTAGTGGGCAGTCTTGTAAGGGCCGGGCGCAATCTGCTGCATCATATAGATCATGTGACCAACCGCGCCAAAACCCCAACCTAGTTTCTCAACGACGAATATCGCGGCAATTAGCACCATGCCGGCACTGGGTGACCCATCGCCAAATGGCCAAATCCATCCGCCTTGCCATGTGGCTTCGGGGCGCAAAATACCGAGGAGCAAGAACGTAACGTTGGGAACGTTGAGGGCCAGACAAAGAATAAGGAGTGACTTCTTTAGTCCACGTCGCGCAACAAACATGCCGCCAAGGATTGAGCCCACCATGAAAGCGGTGGTACCGATGATTCCATTTAGCCAACCTAGCTTGCTATTGTCCAGACCAAGTCCGCCAGTTGCGCGAGAGCCGAGAACAAACAGAGGGGCAATTTTGTCAAGTAGACCAAGCCCGAAGCGATAGAAGAATGCGAATCCGAGCAGAAGCAAGATGTCTCTCTTCTGGAAGAAAGTTGCAAACGCCTTGCCAAAAGTCGACATTGCATCGCCAAAACTCTTTGGTGCATCTGTAGCTTTTGCCCCAGGCGGCAATGTTAGTGTATGCCACAACGCAAGCGCACCCATAATGACAGCTATCACCGCAAACACAACCACCCACGAGGATGCGTAAGCGGCCGCTGCGGGCTTAGGCCGATCAGCAACTTCTCCCGCAAGTTTGCCTACGATGAGCACTAAGGCGCCGCTGGCAATGATAGGCCCAATGCTCCAGCACAGACTTTGAACGCCGGTAAAAGCCGCTTGGCGTCTAGAGTCTAGAGTCGTCACATACACTCCGTCGGTGCCAATGTCCTGCGTCGCCCCGGCAATTGCAGTGAGCATCAGAAAGATGATAACCGGTGTAACCCATGAGGGCAGCTTTAGAGACAAGGCAAGCCCTGCCATAGTGCCCGCTAAGACGACCTGCATTAGGACCACAAAGAACTTCTTTGTCTTATACAATTCAAGCAACGGGGCCCAAAGAGGTTTGAACGTGAAAGCAAATCCGGTTAGGCTCGAATAAGCTGCCGCCTTCTCATTCGACAAGCCCAAGTTAGAGAACATTATGTTCGCAGCTGTCGTGACCATGGTGTAAACGGTACCCATGGCAAAGTAGCTGCTTGGAACCCACATAAGCGGGTGCTTGTAATTTGGCTTTGAATTTGTGTTCATGACTTGATGGGGGCCGTTATGCGCCGACGCTGGGCTTCAACAAGCCCCGCTTATACCAGATTAAGCAGAGTCAACACCGTTGCAGTTTAACTGGTACTCAGTGCGGCGTTTTCACAGGCCAGACCCTGTGCGTGCATGCGGCCCGCCATTGGCTGTGGGGCCTGATCATCAGCACGAGTGTTCGTACAACTCAAGTTATTAGTCGGGGAATGCGACTTCGCCGCCTCAAATCCTCACAAGTCTATGCCACGCGAGCCAGACCTTCTGGCCCCGGCGCTGTGCAGCGTCCCGCAACATTATAGGTCTCGTTATTTAGCGTCTCCCGCGTGGCTAGCCGCAAGCGTTCAAGCAAAGGCGAGTCCGTCAATAGTGCCTCACGCGAGCGTTCTCGGCCTTGCCCAATACTTTTTCCTTCGAACTGAATGTAGTTACCGCTTTTTTCGAGAACACCTAGCGACAGCGCAATCTCGATGACATCACCAATGGCGTCAATACCTGTGCCCCATCTAATGTCGAATTCTGCTTCTGCAAATGGCGGGGCACATTTGTTCTTTACGACCTTTACGCGAGTGCGATTTCCAACAACAGTCTCGCCCTGCGTTACCTTGCCGGTACGACGCACGTCGAGCCTGACGCTTGAATAGAACTTCAGAGCCATTCCTCCGGTCGTGGTTTCGGGACTTCCAAAGGTAACACCAATTTTGTGGCGCAATTGATTGATGAACATAATTGTGGTTTGCGATCGATTGGCGATGCCCGCTAATTTTCGCAGAGCTTGACTCATCAATCGCGCGTGTAGTCCGATGTGCAGGTCCCCCATGTCTCCGTCAATTTCAGCTTTCGGGACCAGTGCTGCCACTGAGTCCACCACAATCAGGCGCAGTTCGGACGATTTTGTCAACAGCTCGACGATATCCAGTGCCTGTTCTCCATTATCGGGCTGAGACACCAGCAGCGCGTTCAGGTTTACCCCTATTGACTGGGCGTATCGGATATCGAATGCGTGCTCGGCATCAATAAGCGCCGCCAACCCAGAGTGCGACTGTGCTTGTGAAATCGCGTGCAAAGCCAAGGTAGTCTTTCCACTAGCTTCGGGGCCAAAAATCTCAACGATTCGACCACAGGGATAGCCGCCTATCCCTAGGGCCCGGTCCATTGCTAGTGAGCCAGTTTCAATGACATCAATGGACTCACTTGGGTCATTCTTTCCCAGGCACTGTATGGCCCCCTTTCCGTGGATCTTTTCCACCTGTCCAATTAAACGTCCAACTGAATCGTCTTGAGCCTCAACGCACTTCTTATCGATCATGGTAAATTTCTCCTGAATAGGTGTACAAATCCCGGCTATATTTTGCATGAAACACACCGGTCGGTTCTCTCGTTATGTTGTAATTGTTATTAACTTACTTAGGCCGCAGATCTCATTGATATCGAGTGCTTTTCTTCAGAAGGCTGAATGTCGGAATCGGATTCCTCGTTTGTTCCTGGTTCTTGGTTTCTGGATATTGGAATCGGAGCCAGATCAGGAACATCACCAGCAACCAGCAACTAGTAACCAGGTATAAGACTGGGAGAAGGCCAATTAATTAGTGTCCCATCAGCGGTTGTCGGTCCAATAATCGCCCTTGAATGGCCTCTGCCACGTGCTCGGCGTCTATTTGCTCGGCGCCTGCCAAATCCGCAATTGTGCGTGATACGCGAATAATGCGAACGTACGCCCTGGCGCTAAGCCCAAGCTGACGACCTGCAGCGTCAAGCAACCGACGCGACTCCTGGTCGAGAGGGGATATGCGCTCTAGCTCGGAAAGCGTAAGCATCCCGTTACTTCGAGGTTGCTGTTTCTCAACGGAATTTCGCTGATACTGCCAGGCGCGAGCCTTTTCCACGCGTCGCGCCACGTCAAAAGAACTCTCACCGGCAACGGATTGACTGAGTACGCTCATGTCAACTGGCGGCACCGCGCTGTGAATGTCAAACCGATCTAGTAGTGGACCACTCAATCGTTGCGCGTAGTGAATTCGCTTTTGTTCGGTGCAATAACAAGAGCGAGTTGGATGCCCGTAGTACCCGCACGGGCAGCCGTTGACAGCGGCCACAACCAAAGGACGCGCTGGAAACCAGGCTCGCGCTCGCGCTCGAGCGATGCACACGCTCCCATCTTCAAGGGGTTGCCGAAGCGCCTCCAGCACACCTCGCCGAAATTCGGCCAACTCGTCCAGAAAAAGCACGCCCTGGTGAGCGAGACTGATCTCGCCTGGACGGGGAATTTCACCACCACCGACAAGGGCGGCTTCGCTGACTGAATGGTGCGGCGCGCGGAATGGTCGCCGCGTCACGACGCCCGTGCGGGTGTCGACGAGGCCGGCCACGCTGTGGATGGCCGTAACTTCGATGGTTTCGGCATAAGTCAATGAAGGCATTAGGCTAGGCAGCCGCCGAGCCAACAAAGTCTTGCCACCTCCAGGCGGTCCCACGAGAAGCAGGTTGTGGTGTCCCGCTGCGGCAATCTCCAGCGCGCGACGCGCTCCCGGTTGTCCCCGCACTTCGGCTAGGTCAAAACCTGTGTTGTCGGGGTCAGGGCTAAATGTGGTTGGTGGTGCGACGGGAAGGGCCCGCTCACCCGCTAGGTGAGCGATGACCGCAGCCAAATCCGAAGCAAGGTAGACGGTCATATCACGAACCAACCCGGCTTCCGCCGCGTTGGCTTCGGGTACCACAGCCTTCGAGACACCCCACCGCTTTGCGCCTTCGAGCAGTGGCAAGAGCCCCCGCATCGGCAATAAAGCACCCCTTAATGATAGCTCGCCGCAAAACTGAATTCCCTCGCAGGATTGGCAACAGACTTGGTCGAGCGCGGACAGCGTGGCCACGGCTATCGCTAAATCAAGCGCGGCGCCTGATTTTCTCAGATCTCCCGGGGCAAGATTTACTGTTACTGCGAACTCATCCAGCAACACTCCTAGCGCGGCCAAGGCACTTGCCACACGCACTCGTGATTCGCGTACGGCCGCCTCCGCCAACCCAACCATTTGGAAAAACGCAGGTCCGCGAGTAGTAGTCACTTCTACGCGGACAGAATGTGCGTCCAGACCTAGCAAGACAAAAGCTTGGGCAGTTCCAAGTCCGAGCACGCGACCGCGAATAGTGGGAGGTGGATTGACGACCATCGCACCCGGAGCCCTTTGCAATTCACGGACCGACCCACACAAAGATGCCTGCCAGGCTCTATTTGCAATCAGACCGCTGGCGACGGTTAGCGAAGTGGCGCAAGTGTCAGAGTCAACGATATTGCTCTGCTATAATTTGAAAGCGGCACACAATGAGAGGGGCACCGTCTCGTTGAAATGATGCGGCCAGCGAGCCAGTCGAGGTGGTAGGCAGTTGAAATCCTTGGCAGGCACCGCAACAATGTCACAAGGTCCCGTTACGAAGCCTCTCGCATGACCACGCTCGCCGCCGAACTTCTTCGACAACATGCTGCCCCTATGGACGCGGTGGAAAACGCAATGTTGCGGCAGTCACTGTACGGCGGCGACTTGGCCACAAATTTGCTTGAGCTGGCGGCCATTGATGAAACCACACTTCTGGAACAACTCTCTATTACTTTCGAGCTTGATATGGTGGCATCGGGACCGTTGCCAGAGGCATCGGACGAACTGAAACGAGCCTTACCCGCAGAGCTTGCTTCCCGCCACGGGATCTTTCCATTGAAATTCGATTTGGGGGAATTGGTTGTCGCGGTAAGTGTGCCATTGATGTCAAGCACAATTGAGGACCTGGCGTTTTCGCTGGGCCTTGAATTGCGCCAGCGCATTGCGCTTGAAGTCCGCGTTCGTCAAGCGCTTAGCCGTGACTATCGGCTCCCGTTTGCGGAGCGATATGTTCGATTGTCATTGTCGATGGATTCGGGGCAGCCCCTCAATTTGTCAATTCCTCCGCCCAAAGCGTCGCTTCGCAGATCTACGCCTACATCGCCGCAAAGTGGTCCGCCACCCATCGGTGAAAGTCTCACCGGACTCGTCCCCACCCTTGTTTCCTCGAGGTCTGCGCTGCTTCCTCACCTCATACCGGGCTTTGCGAGTGCCGGGGCGAGCAAGACCAGCCGTCGATTGGGACCGTTCACCACAACTATGGTCGAACAAGAACTTCAGACAGCTAAGTCCGCGAAGGAAATCCTCAAGGTCTGGCTGGATTACGCCGCGCAATTCTTTGAATATACTGCTGTTTTTACGGTGCAAGGTGAAATAGCCTGTGGACTTGAAGCCCGAGGCCTGGGTTCAGCATCTGAGTCACTATCGCGCATTGGCATACCCCTTGATTTTCCGGGAGTGCTCGCTGACGCGCGCCGCACGGCGCGTTTCAATCTTGCCACGCTCTCATCCAAAGGCATCGACGCAACTCTGGCGCGCGATCTGCGGCGACCCCTAGGACGCCAAGTGTTGGCGGTTCCGGCCATGCTGCGAGGTCGAGCGGTTGCACTATTGTATGGGGATCACGGAGACGCCGATGTCCAGTTGACTCAAGTGGGGGAAACGATCGCAATTATCCCCATTATCGAGCGCGCCTTGGGCCACGTGCTCTTAACACGAAAACGTAGTCAAAGTGTCAGTCCTGGCGAATCTGCACAGTCGCAGCCCCCAATATCAGCAAGTTTTGCCGACGGAGCGCAAGCTACCGTACGCTCCAGCCTTGTTGAACGAGCCCAGCTCGAAGCGAAGAGTCCATATTCGGACCTTGCAAGGCCAATTCTGGGAATTGGCTCTTGCCCAGCTAGTGACCCGGCATCAACTTCTTCTGTTGACGCCGGGTGGACGGAGGCACCGAAACGGCAATTTTCGGTGCCGCGAATTCCCGTTATCGAAGCAGGACCTTCCTCTCCACCTGCCCAACACGTTGGCAAGTCTACCCATCCATCGGCACTTCCGCCCGACATTTCGCTGCAACAGATTGACACCGGCTACGAAGCAAAGAGTCTTGCAATAATCGAGCGATTATTGACGGGGGATTCGGAGGCGGTCGCAGAGCTTTTGGCTTATGGCGACGCGGGTGCAAGCGTGCTGGTTCGCGAGCTTCCTGGACCGGTCGCTATTCCGACAAGAGCCGTTCGTCCCGATCTGGGGCCAATACGCGCTTCGGAGTGCGGTCCGCTACTTTGCGCGATGGCGGCATTTGGCCCAACGGCGCGCCCCTACGTTATCGCACGCACGGCAGATGCGGATCCGCGCGTGCGGCAATGGACAACTCGGCTACTCGGCGAATTGCCTGGTCGGCAGTCGGCCATGGCAGTTGCTCAGCGCCTAATGCACGACCGTGATGCGGAAGTGCGTCGCGCTGCCTTTGCCGCAGGTCAACTATTAGCCATCGATGCTGATTCATCGCTTGCCCTGCGCAATGTGCTCTGCGGCGCGGCGCGAAATGAGACATTGGCTGTTACGCAGCGTCTTGCGGCGCTGGATGCGCTGAGTGACTTGCGCGAAGGGCAGGCAATCCCTTCCCTGTGGCGACTATTGCAGGATACCAATCCAAGCATCGCGGCCGCAGCGCAACAGGCTTTAGTTGTATTGGCCTGCCGTGATTTTGGACATGCTACAGATGCCTGGTCACATTGGTGGGAGCGTAACCGGGAACGTCACCGCGTCGAATGGCTGATTGACGCGCTTACGGATGATTCCCCCAACGTTCGACAGTCGGCGACCGAACAGCTGCGTTCTATCTCGCGACTCTACGTCGGATACTATGATGATGCCCTTCTCGAGGAACGTTCCCGGGTCCAGGAGCGCTATCGGACCTGGTGGGAAACCATGGGTCGGTCAGCCTTAACGACGAATCACCCGCCCGCCCCGATTCCTTAGCAACTGCCGTGAAATAGCACGTAAGACTTACAGTGGACTACCTTTGATTACTCTGTCTACAGTCGACGTTGGTTTTGGATTCGTGGCATTTTGACTCGACAAGCACCGACCAACCGTGCAAAACCCACAATCCCCCCGATGGACATGGAAATCCTGGACCCGGCCCTGCGCGCTGCGAATGTGGCATTGCTGGGGCATAGCCAACGAGAAACTAGCCGATTTGCGTCGATCGAAATGCGTTTCTCTGATCGGCGTTCCGGCCCTTGGGAGGCGGCAGCAATGGCATCGGTGGCCTTCGTAGCAATCTTGACCGTACTCGGCGTGTGGTTCCTATAGGTTGCGCTTCAAATCGAACGCACGATTGCTGACCATCCCCGTTATGGAGTCCCGGACGGAGGCGGACCCGTTGAAGGGTTGGGCGCCGGGGGCGCGGGAGCACCTGGAAATAGGGGTGGTATCTGGATTCCGCCGATTGACGTGGGCATCGGCGGAAAGGAGGTAGGCAGATTCGGCAGACTCGTGGGAAGCCCTGCCAAGAAGGGCGGCCAAGTAAATCCTCCCGGCGTCGAGGCTGCCGTGCCGGGCATAGCGGAACTTGATGAGGGTAGTGTCGAAGAATTTCCGCTAGTCGTTGCGGCTCCAGACGCGTTTGGCGTGGTGCGGGCCTGAGCGTGACTGGCTCGCGGGAAATCGGGCTCGGGAATCGGTGCAATGGGAACCGGCGCCAGCTCCGAATTTTGCGGCTGCGTTGCCACCGGTGCTTCACCGGTTTGTCCGATAGGGAGATTTATTGTCGTTGCGGCCCACGGACTTGGGGGCTCACTTGTTTGAAACGGATTTTCAATCACGTCAAACCAATAGGCAAGCCACAGCCCACCAGCCGTTAAGGTCAGACAAAGAGTGGCAATTATCCCAATCAGCATTCCGCGTCGACGCAAGCGCGGATGCGCGGGACGAAGCGCCATTGATTGCCCGACAAAACTCTGATGATCAAACGGAAGTTGCACCCCGGCAGGCAAGGGCACTGGGACAGGCATACCAGCGAACGGGTATATGCCGGGCTCTATCAGGGGTGGACCGGCAGGATCCGTTTTCATTAATGGATACTCAGACTTGGCTTTAGCAGCGGCAACAACAGAAATTGGCACCGCATCAGGTTGAGTAGTCCCACGACCAGAATCATCCAATTGACTGACACTCGATATTTGAAGCGCCTCGGATCGTCGCATTTCGATATTGCGTTCACCGGTTAGAGACTGATACATCTCAAGAGCCGTGGCGGGGCGTTGCGCGGGATCTTTAGCGAGAGTGGCACGCATCGTCGCTATGATTGCAGCTGGAAACGACGCTGACAGTTCGGGAGGTTCGGACGTGAGATGCCGTTGTGCCCACATCCAGGGGCTGTCTGCAACAAAGGGTAAATTTCCTGTCAAGATTTCGTAAATAATGATGCCCAGCGAGTAGAGATCGCTTTGCCGGGTGATAGCGGCTCCGGTGAACTGTTCCGGGCTCATGTATGGCGGTGTGCCGAGTATAATACCTTGTTGAGTCAGCTTTGTTTCATGTTTCCCACCTGCGCTTATACGGACAGCAATCCCAAAGTCGAGTAATTTTACAACGTCTTCCTGCGTTCCGTGTTGCGTGAGAATGACATTGTCTGGCTTCAAGTCCCGGTGCACAATGCCAAGCTCGTGGGCTTCATGTAGTGCGTGACAAATCTGCTCAACAATATTTAGTGCACGAGATACCGGAATGGGCCCGTTGCTGATCGCTTCGGCCAGCGATCGACCGCGCACGTATTCCATGGCGATGTAGAGCGTTCCATCTTCCGCCGTGCCAAAATCGTAAACGCGCACCGTATTTTGATGGGTAAGCTGCGCCACAATCCCGCACTCACGACTAAACCGAGACACCACGGTTTGGTCATGGGAAAGTTCGGGCAATAACATCTTGATAGCAACTGTACGGTGGAACTCACCCAGGGATTGTTCCGCCTCGTATACAACTCCCATGCCACCAGTCGCTATCAAGCGGCGAATCTTGTAGCGATTGACGATAGTGGTACCGACGAGATTCGGTCTTTCCGAATCGGAGGAAAGATCACATCCGCAGCTTCCGCAAAACTTCGCGGAATGTTCATTTTCGTGTCCGCAAGCAGAGCAGTTATGCGTGAACATGTTCGGTTGAAACTGAGGCGGTGGTCCCCGCTAAACAGGGGCCACATGAGAATACCTCAGTATGCTTGTGTCGGTCATCCACCCATTAAGCGCTACGGTATGGGTCCAAACGAAACTGGGCCTATTGATTTGCCTCAAGTGCGCCGTTGGTATGATTAGCGTAGAGGACAATGTACACTGACGGCGCTTGCGCAGGGTTGAACCTTCCTGATGTTTCTGGCGAGAAGCCCGTTAGATTTCGGCATATACGTGCGTCGCGCGTCAAATGGCGAGCAATATTGCCTATTTGCTGTTTGCTCTTGTCGCTTGCCGTAGAGCACAGGGCAATGGCCGGCTCCCAGTTGTTGCCCATTCAAGGCAGTGCGTCCATCGTCAACGGTCGAAGCGTTGCAGGTAGTGAGGGAGCGCTTTATCGCCTACCCGGTGGCATCCGGATAGCTTTGAGCCCTAACGCGGAGGCAAGTGTAGTTCCACGACCACAAATGCTGGCGCTTAACGCAGGAAAGCGAACGTCAACATTCAGTGTCTTTTTGCGCTCCGGTGAAGTCGATGTGGATATTCCGGAAACGACCACTGGCGCAGTCGCCGTAGCCGGCCCATACGACGTTCGAGTTATCGCCCGGCGTGGCCGAAGTTCAATTTTGGCCTCAGGTCAGAGTTTATACACCTTCAGTGAAACATACCCCCTCTTGGTCTCGCAGAAAGAACGCCTCAACAAGCTGGCTCCTGGAATAATTCGGCGATTTTCACTGAATAAGTCGCCAACGGATCGTCCCATCCTGAGTGCACCTCAGTGGCTGGCCGGACGCCAGGTTTGGTTGGCACTTAGGGAGGCGGCCAATATCTCCGACTTTGCGTGGTCACCGGTCAGTGGCGCCCAGGCCTACAAGATCGAATTACGTGAGGCCAGCAATGGGAAACTCTTAGGCGAGTTTGAACAAATTTCGACAAAAATTGGTAAGAACCTCCCGCCGCTGAGACCCGGCAACTACCAGCTAACTGTTCGCGCAACCGATGGGACTGAGGTTCCGGGAATCAAGTCGGCACCGCTAAAACTGCAAATTCTCGGAGTGAACGTCCCTGTCGACGCCCAACTTCAACCTGACGCGCGGATAGAATTGTCGCGATCTCAGACGGTTCAGCTCAAAAACGCAGAAGGCTTGACACTTAAGCGATCGCGCGAGCGCCAGGCGCGACCCGCATCGGAACCAGTTGGAATAGTTGACGGGCGGCCAACTCCGATCATGATTCAAGGTGAGGATTCAGACAAACCACTGCTGTGGCTGCTACCTAGCCAGACTCCAGTAACTGCACACGTGGGTCCGAAATGGGTGGTCTGGCCGCATGGATCGGTCGAGCTCGAAGTGCGTTGGAGCGACTCCGGTGGTCGGCGATTACCACCCGAAGTCGAGCCGACTGTGACCGTTCTTGTCGGTATCGAACCGGTCGAGGTCGCGTGGGACAAGCAAGCGGATGTTTGGCATGCGACCGTAGCTCCGCAGTCCGGGCGCGGACCTTGGGTAGTTAGGTTGGAAGTTCACGACCAACTAGGTGCCCTTCTGGCGCGGGACTTCGTGGAAGTCAAACAACAGCCAAAACGCCGCACCGTTGCGGTCTTGTCGAGTTTCGCGGATGCCTCGTCTGCACGATGAGCTAACCCGCGTCGCTACTTACCCTTCGGGGCCTCAGCAAGCTTGACCTTAAGCTGCTTGCTCACGGGGCTGCCCACATACGAAGGAACAATCACGGCGTTGATTGCGCGAAGTACGCATTCGCCAATGGGCTTTTCCGCGAATTGTGAGTCAATCGAAGACTTGTCCGCCATTACATGACCTTCGTTGTTGAACGTAATGGAAATGTTAGCTTCGCCGTAGGGTCCTGAATTGACGACTCCTGGACATGTCTCGGCAGATCGGATGGCGCGGTTGACTTCAATCTCCGACTGTCGGGCATCAAACTTCTTCCTCTTTTCGGAGTCGAGTTCATGGCTATCCGTACCCGTGTCGTATGTATTTTTGTTCTTTTCTTGATCCGCGGCGATCTTTTCTTGGTCCGCTACAATTTCGTCGGGAGATTTTACTGACTGCGTATAAGTCGGGGTGCAGCCAATGGCGAGACTTGAAAACAGCAGGAGGGCCTTTCGCATGGGGGCATCCTAGCGGATTAGGCGACCCACCTCCAGCGCCTAGCTGCAAATCTCGCAAGCTGCGGAGACCCACCTCACCTCCCTCCCCGTAACCCCCGGGCCCGGCGAGCCCAAGGCACGCACCGGTTTTCCCCACCGCAGGGGGCACAGGGGAAAAAAGCGCCCCTGAACTGCGGCGGCTGAAGTAACCCACTGAGAAAGTCAGGGCAACTTGTCGTCGAGCTTGAGCCTGCGCGATTTTCGTCGACCGTAGGTGAAATATATCACCAAGCCGAGGGCTAACCAGACGGCCAGGCGTACCCATGTATCAGTGGGAAGCAAGACCATCATGAAAAGACATATCACCATCCCGAGCAGGGGCACCACGGGAACCCAGGGTGCTCTGAAGGGTCGGTGCGCTCCGGGAGCCGTGCGACGCAAGTGCCAGACTCCAGCGCAGACAATGACGAACGCAAACAACGTCCCAATCGACACCAGCTCGCCAAGCAGGCCAATCGGGAATAGTCCGGCAATCAGCGCGCACACAATGCCGGTCAGGAGCGTCGTCACATAAGGGGTTCGGAATCGCGAGTGTACTTTGCCAAATACGGACGGTAAGAGTCCATCGCGAGCCATCGAGAAGAAGATGCGAGGCTGACCCATAAGTAGCACCAAGACAACAGATGCCAGGCCCGCAACGGCGCCAATATTGATGAGGTAACCTAACCAGGCCAGCGATGGGCCGGCCTTGCTTATGGCCACGAACACCGGATGCGGAACGTTCAGGTCGCTGTAGTGGGCCATGCCTGTCATGACGAGTGCCATCAAGACGTAAAGTATCGTGCAAACGCCGAGACTTCCCAGAATGCCAATCGGCATGTCACGCTGGGGGTTGCGCGCTTCTTGAGCCGCAGTCGATACCGCGTCAAAACCGATATATGCAAAGAAAACCACCGCCGCGCCACGCACAATTCCAGACAGCCCAAAGTGACCGATTTCACCGGTGTTCTCTGGCATAAATGGTTTCCAATTCGCGGTGTTTATGTGAGCAAATCCGAAAACAATTACCAATAGAACTATGAGTACCTTTACTACGACAATGACGTTGTTGAAACGGGATGATTCATGAATACCAACAACGAGTAGCGCAGTCATAAAAAGTACGACGAGCATCGCCGGGACGTTCAAGATGCCTCCACCCGCGTTGGCGACCAGGTGATGAGTACCTTGTAGGGATAGGGGTGCCTGGGTCCAAGCCGGCGGCAAGTGTATTCCGAGCTGCCCAAAGAACGCCGTCAAATATCCCGACCAACCAACCGCAACGGTTGCGGCACCAAACAGATATTCAAGAATCAAGTCCCAGCCGATTATCCACGCAACAATCTCACCCAAGGTGGCATACGCATAGGTGTAAGCGCTGCCCGCAACGGGAATCATGCTCGCAAGTTCCGCGTAGCAGAGCCCGGCAAATAGGCACCCTAGCCCTGCAAGTACAAATGAAAGAACAATCGCGGGACCCGCGAATTGGGCGGCGGCTGTACCCGTGAGGACAAAGATGCCAGCCCCAATGATTCCGCCTACGCCGAGCAGAGTCAGGTTGGTCGCGCTCAGCACTCGTCGCAGACTTCCGTGCCCGTCGGCCGCGGCTTCGGTTTGCAATTGGGTCAAAGTTTTTTTCGACCAAAGTCCCATAATGGCTCCTCGCGCCGCGTAAACCTAATCTTCGGTAGTGTCAATGACAGCGGGTTTGCTTGGGAATTATTCAAACGTCGGTAATCTCGTAGTCCTTGAGCTTGTAAAGCAGGGCTCGGTGGCTAATTTCCAATAACTCAGCCGCACGAGTGCGGTTGCCACGTGTGCGTTGAAGAGCGCGTCGAATCAATATCTCTTCAATGCTACGCATGGTTTTCTTGATGCTCAGCTCATCTCCGTCAAGTTTGGTTTGTACCTTGTCTTTGGCGTCCCGGATGCGTTCTGGTAAGTCAACGCTTTGAATTCGCTCACCTTCTGCGAGCACCATGGCTCGCTCGACGGTATTTTCCAGTTCTCGAACATTGCCAGGCCAAAGATATTCGAAGAGAATCCGACGACATTCGGGATCCGGACCCCGTATTTGAGTTCCCATGCGAGCATTGTTTCTTGCAACAAAGTGATCGATCAACAGGGGAATATCTTCGCGTCGCTCTCGCAACGCCGGAACGTGAATCCAAAGAACGTTGAGACGGTAATATAGGTCCTCGCGAAAACGCCCCGCGCGCGTTTCTGCGAGAAGGTCGCGGTGCGTTGCCGCGACTATCCGCACGTCCACTTGCACGTCGCGTGTGTCACCCAGGCGCCTGATTCGTTCGTCCTGCAGCACGCGCAAGAGTTTCACCTGAAGACCCAGGGGCAATTCCCCAATTTCGTCCAGGAACAAAGTGCCACCGCTAGCTTCTTCGAACAAACCTCGACGATCTTGAATCGCGTCAGTAAAGGCGCCCCGCTTGTGCCCAAAGAGTTCACTTTCAAGGAGGTTCTCAGGAATGGCTCCGCAGTTGACAGCGATGAATGACCCCGCCCTACGACTGCGGTGGTGCAATGCGCGCGCAATTAATTCTTTGCCGACCCCACTTTCACCCGTAATGAGTGCCGTCGTCTTGTACTCGGCAATTTTGGCAACGGTGCGAAATAGTTCCTGCATGCTGGGCGACTTGGCAAGAATGTCTTCAAATTGGTATTCCTTGCGTATCTCATCCCTCAGAGCCCGGTTTTCCCGCCGCAATACTTCACGCTCTTCAGCTTTGCGTAGCGCAAGAACGATTTCGTCCGGTTTGAATGGTTTGTGCACGTAGTCGTATGCGCCCGCCTTTATTGCTTCGATCGCTAGGTCCAGGTTTCCATAAGCGCTCATAACGATGACTGTCGTCAAATCGCCCTTCGCCTTTAACGTGGCCAACAAATCGAGCCCACCCATCTTGGGCATCTTTACGTCCGTGATAACAAAATCCGGGCCAAATCCTTCAACGAGGGAAAGTGCTTCCTCGCCGCTTTGAGCCGTCTCCACCTCGTAACCGTGGCGACGCAGGAGGGTCCTCAACACGACCCGGATGTTTTCCTCGTCATCGACCACAAGAACGCGTCGCACTATGCAACTTGGTAAGACAGATTGAGGGGACTGTGCAACCCATTGCGTAGATTGATTATAACTATATGTATTTATTAGATTTTATTATCCGGCCCGATTCGGTCCGTCGCCCGGCATAAATTGACAAGTTTTCCGCGAGCTCTGCATCTGGTACTTCGAGTCCCAGCATGCTTTGTGGAATTGACCTTCTATTTGCGGGCCAGGCGGCCGCGCTACGCCGTCGTTTGCGCAACAGTAAAGTCGGCTGCCTAACTCATGCTGCGGCGGTTGATCGGCGCGGCATTCCTACTCTCGACGTACTTGAAGAGCTGGGGGCGAATTATTCGGTGATCTTCTCACCGGAACATGGTCTCGAAGGCGTAGCCCAAGCACAAGAGGCCGTCCCAAACGAGGGGAGCGCGTATGCCCATCGATTGGGTTCTAAGGTCGTCAGCTTATATGGGAGTCAATTCGAATCGCTTACTCCCGCAGACGAGATACTAAGCGAAACTGACATCCTTGTGGTTGATCTGGTCGATGTGGGATCGCGTTTTTACACCTATGTTTGGTCTGCCTGGTTAGCGCTACAAGCGGCTGCACGTCGCGGCATTCACACGGTGGTGTTGGACAGACCCAATCCTATTTCCGGCGACCCGGCTTCATTGGAGGGGACACCCCAAACAGCGGAATTCCTGTCGTTCGTCGGTCTGGAACCCCTGCCGATTCGGCATGCCCTGACGATCGGCGAATTGCTTTGTTATCTCGCCCATCGCGCGGGGCTGACCTTGGGCCCGCAGGGCGCGCTCAGTATTGTGCGACCAAGCGGATGGGAACGACACCGGACAGCCCAAGCGTGGGGTAGACCTTTTGTGGCACCGTCACCCAACATGCCCACCTTGGAAACGGCCCTGGTTTATCCAGGTGCCTGTCTGCTTGAAGGAACGAATCTGTCGGAAGGACGAGGTACGACCTTGCCGTTTCAGACCGTCGGAGCTCCATTTCTTGATGGTGAACGTCTGGTTAGCGACCTATTATCGCAGGGCGTTCCAGGTGCCTGGGTTCGTCCCGTCTCGTTTAGGCCCGCATTTGACAAATATGTAAACGAAGTCTGTCACGGAGTCATGATTCACGTCACGGATCCGACGATATTTCGTCCCGTCGCTACGTATGTAGCACTCATCGCATTGGCCCGAGCTCAGGCCGAAGAAAAATTTGAGTTCTTGTCGCGGGTATACGAATTCGAATCTTCACGTTTGGCATTTGACCTATTGACGGGTTCTTCACAGGCTCGTTTGTCGATATTGCAAGGTGCACGCGCAGCCGACGTCGTTCAGCTAGTCGCACCGGTAGATTCCAGCTGGCGCACAGTGGTTGCCGAGTCAGAACTGCGGGCAGACTCTGCGGTGGCCTAGTGGCGCGATTCCATCGAAACGATGTACTAGAACGGTAACGTAAGCCCCACGCTTGACTACCAACGCACCGTCACTGTTGGGGGCTGCGTTTCAACCTCGGCCTGCGCCAAATCAACCGTGATCTTTGCGGTAATCGAGCCGTGTTTTTCCGATTTTGCCAATGACACCTGCGAAATATCCGCCCGTGCAATGACTTGTTCGGGCCGAAGCGCGTGGACGACCTCCGGGGGTCCGATAACCGATACGTCAACGTTCCGCGGTACTGCATAGGCTCCAACCAAGCCAATTACTTCAACAGGGCGATTGGCAAATCTCGACTCGCTAACGCGCCTGGCGATAGTCACGGTCATCGTGGCCGCATGTGCTCCCAAAATGGTCACTCGCGAAGGGGGAGTGTCGAGAGCGATACGCCTTCGATAGGTGCCATCGGTAAGTCCCGAAACATCAAATGAAGCTAATCGAACAAATTGCATCACTTCGACCAACTCCTCGGGACCGCGTACCGTCACTTGAGTTGGGTCTACCGAAGGTTCGCCTTTAACAACGTACCCTTCTGCCGGCTTACCGGTTACAGATGCCTGAACGGGGACGCGACGCGCAATGACATTTTGCCACTCCAAGGGAATGCTAGTTGGGTCGACGATTGTAATCTCGAGTCCATGAGGCAGCGAAAACGCTTTTGGATCGAAAATTAACGTGTCGCGCGTCCCCGTATGAAGGTCAACCTCAACGGGAGGAATGCCCGTCTGGATCAGGCTGTCGATGGCTCGAGTTGAACCCCGGAGCGTCACGTAAACACTGGCCGGTATAGGCGTCATTAACTCGCGCTCAGCACTTTCCGGCGGCAAGCGTAAAATAACACTTACAGGCACGGTGCGCTGTTGTCGTTCTTCTTGAGCGTGCAGAAAAGCGAACAAGCCAAACGCAAATACAAGGCTTAGCAATTTGAGACTCAAATTCTGTGTCAACACCTCGCGTAGCGCGGTGAGTACCGAGATAAGTACTCCTTTGCCAGACGTCATGGCTTGTCGCCTCGCCCCTTGCGGTCGGTATCAATGACGAGCGCCTTATCTGTATCAGCTACTGCACCTTGCACCGCGTCGGCATCGCCCCGAGACCCGTTGACAGAGCCAGGAGCAGGTATACCGGCATCAGCGCCTGTGGGAGTTGCTAACGTATCCCCGCTACGCACAGGCATAATTACGCGTGGGAGCAAGACGGGAATTTTGGCAGCTCTTGGAATTCTCAGCGCAGCGTCATCAATCCCCGGCCGTGTCCTGAGTGGCGTTGGATGTTCACTTTCGCCGCCCCGACGCAGCCGCGGGGGTTCACTTTCACGGGCACGCATGCGCAAAGTATCTTCGGTGGCTTCGAGACCGGGCTTCGGCCGAACCGAGGGGGGCCCCTCTGCTTCGACGTTCGCACGGGCCCGGGTGAAATTGAGCGGAGTTGCATCGACCCGTACGGGGACAATGGCCAAATCTTCCGACTCGCGACGACCCTCTAATGCGGGAATCGGAAGTGGCGTAGTCGAAGCCGGCCGGCGTACCTTGGCCGTGCGTTTTCGCACGGACTTTGGACTAAATACCGCTTCTAACATCGTGCGAAGTTTAGGCCCATCCAAGTTCGAAGCAATATTCCCATTAAAGCAAAAACTGATATTGCCGCGCTCTTCACTGACAACTACGACCACAGCATCGGTTTCCTCCGTTATTCCAAGAGCCGCTCGATGTCGTGATCCGAAACTGCTATCAACGACGCGTTGCTCCGGCATTGGAAAGAACACGCCTGCCTTGGCGATCCGCAAGTTTCGGATAATCACTGCACCGTCGTGTAGTTTGTTGATAGCCTCTGGTACAAATAGCGAAACGAGCAATTCCCGGGTGACTGCCGCGTCGATGACGTGGCCCTTGTGACTGCCGACGAATTCATCCAAATTTGCATCTTGCTCAAATGCGACGAGCGCCCCGATCCGATGCCGCGCAAGCTCGGTGGATGCTTCGATGACTTCATCCAAGACCTTATTACCGTAGCTGCGGCCCAAATTAGCTAAAAACGCCTGGCTTCCAATCCGCTGCAAACCGCGTCGAATGTCATTTTGGAAAACAACTACGATTACAAGAAGCAGGCTGCCAAATAGTGTACCCAGAATGGTAGTAACCGTGGCTAGTTCGAGTAGTCGAGCCGCTGCAAACAGTGCGAGGAGCATGACCAAACCCGCGCCCACTTGCATGGCACGGGTACCCCGCAGTACCAAGAGCGCCCGATAACAAGCGTAGTAAACGATGGCGATATCCAAAGCGTCGCGCAAGAGACCGCCAATACTTCTTTCCGCAAGGTAGGTGTAAAGGCTGTTCAGCATACCCTGCCCGTCCCTATGCCTTCGGCAGCCCGTTCCAACATTCTACTGAGCGCAAGCGCCTGCCTTGTCTCAAACACATCGTGTACCCTGACGGCGTGGACGCCCAGTCGCGCTGCGTGCAGGCAGGCCGCGAGGCTACCCCCCAACCGTTGCTCGACAGGCACCGGGTCAACAATTGTCAAAAAAGATTTGCGGCTGGGCCCGACAATCGTAGGCACTTTCAGTCTTCTGAATTCGCCAATTCTTTTGAGGAGCGCAAGCGAGTGGCGTGCACTTTTCCAAAAACCGATGCCCGGATCGAACACGATGTCCTCCTGAGCTAACCCCTGCGCGACAGCTAATTCTTTGGCAGCCGTCCATTCCTTCTACACCTCGGTAACCACGTCGTCGTAAGCCTGTTCCGGTACATCCGAAAACCCGGGCATCGAGCTCATGTGGCCGCGTGCGTGCATGATGATCAATCCCGCCGCGTACTTTGCCACGACCGTTGCCATCCGGCGATCAGCGAGGCACGAAACGTCGTTGATCGCGTCGGCTCCAGATGCAAGCGCAAATTCGGCAACGTCAGGATCCGACGTGTCAACGGTCAGCAAAGCCTGACGAAGAGCGACAGCGTGCTTCAGAACCGGTGAGATGCGTGAAATTTGCTCATCCGCAGACACGGGCGAAGCGCCGGGGCGCGTCGATTCGCCGCCTATGTCTACGATGCCGGCGCCGTCTTTGACAAGTTCGTCAAAGCGCCGCAGGCCCGGCTGGCCCTGCCACCGTCCGCCGTCGAAAAACGAATCCGGCGTTACGTTTATAACGCCCATCACGATCGTGCCGTTACGATCGTACAGAGCATCAAGAGCGCGACGAAAATGCCCCACGGCCGAACCTTAGCAAAAACTGGGCCGAACCTCAACAGCGGTGACGGGGGACTGTGCCTATTTGCCAATTTCGCGGGCGCCAGAGGTGTCGGCATCCGCCACGAGCAATGTTATGACGACACGCTGGCGTGCATTGGCGAAATATTGCTCCACTGCATCGGCCAAACGATGACCAACCCACCAGCGCCGGAGCAAGGGTTCGGCCTCTTCGAAGGTCGCCTGCGTAAACGGATGCCGCTCTACTGCGTACACTTGGCGCAGTTCCGTACGAGTCGGCGCGAGCATGGGAGCTACCATTCGATCGAGATACAGGCCCGCGCGGGCCTGACGTCGCAGCAGGATCGTCACTTCACGTTCGGTGATGCCTTCAACTCGAGCCGCAGCCGACAAGGCTTCATCACCGCCAACTCGGTCAGTCAATATGCGCCTAGCTGCCTGCGTCTGCCAATCGAGTTCGGCGCCTGAGGGAATGGGATCGACACGAAGGTTGGCCAGCAAGGATTCGGCAATGTGACGCTCAAGGGCACTTCGCACGTGACGACCCAAATAGGGACGTTGGGCATCCTTCGGCTGATCGGGGTCAGCCAAAGCTTGTAACCGCGCTTCGAAGGATAGCTCTCGCTCGGACATGAACTCAGGTGTTCGCACGCCGCCGAGATCCGGAGCGACAAATCGCACGACAGTGCGATCTCCCAAGTGTGCAGGCACCTGCGCATGCGCAGCAGAGGCGGCGCATGCGGAAAACAACATGATTGCCCAGCGAACTCGATGTACTAGCGCCGCAGGTCCGTCCGAGCTGGGCGAATGCCGGCGCGCAAGGCGGATCATGCGCCTAGCCTCCAGCTACGTCGTCATCGATGGCCGCAACTGTCGAAACGCCACCGATTTCTTCCAATTCGCTGTCTTGGCCACCGTTTTCCACCCGAATTCCAAATGCTCGAGCCGCGCGGCGAGCCTTGACGAATTCAGCAAAAGCAATGACCTTTTCCAAGTCTCGCCCCCCCAGATTCTCAGCAATTTCGCGCAACTGCTTTCGCAGCGTGTCAAGGCCACGCCCTCGACGCAGTGCAAGTTGATCTTGAGACGGGGGCACCGGAGTAGGCTTGACCGGTGGTGCTTCAGGTGTGTAAGCCGGGCGCGGGACAGGCCTAAACGCATGGGCTGCCAACCAGGCTTCCATGAATACGCGCAATCGTTCACTTCGGAAGACGAACCATTGCTCCCGCTCTTGAACGTAGCCCATCAATACGTCCTTAAACCGACGAAATGCACCCTTCCCGTCAATCGCACGCATGAGTTTCTGATTAAGCTCTTCGTTTTCCACCATGGGAATGAAGCGCTCCATCCACCGGTATTGCTCACGCGAACTGACAGGCTCGACCCTGACATACTCAGAGTCCGACGCAATTCGCGCGTGCATTTCTGGGTCGGCAATTCCGTCCACTACCCGTAAGACTTCACCCGTGCCCAAATGAAGGTAACTGTGCACTTCGGGAGCATTATTTTCGAACGCATCCTCCAGTGCTTCCCAATCGACCGGAATTTCGCGCTGCGGACCAGTCGCAATTTCGATCGTCTGATTCTCCTCAGCCTCTGACATATGGCCTCGATCCATTCCAAGCTTTTCGATTACCGTTCTCGTTATGCTGATGCCGTTTCACCAGCCCGGCCAAGAGGTACGCCCACCTGTCGAACAGGCGGGAATGCTCAGCACCGGCAGAATAGAATAGACCGAGTGGCGACCGGGGTCACCCCTTCATAACATTCGTGGTGCTGCGTTTGCGTGCCGCCAATACAAAAAGCGGCAGAAAAACGCGATGTGGTAAGCATGGCAAATTTTTTCGCGCGGCACGGAATTCCAAAGCGGTTACCGGCCTGTCCGCCGCCTGAACCCTTTAGTGGCTTGTGCGGTCTCCCGGTGCAGACTAGCCTAGTTTCGGCGATTATGTCCCGACTTCTGCTCGCAACTCCCGAAGGTCAGCAGGTGGCGGAGCTACAAGCGCATAACACGCTAGGGCGGCTGCCAAGTAACACAATTCAGCTGCTCGACCGAATCGTGTCGAAGGAGCATTGCGTCATCGAGCTGCGAGGCGATTGCTTCGTACTCAGAGATTTTGGAAGCTTGAATGGCACATTTGTAAACAATGAGCGAGTGATGGGTGAGCGCATGTTGCGCCATGGTGATGAAATCTCCCTGGGCAGCACGCGGGCACGCTTTGACGAAGGCAAGCACCCGCCAGTTGAGCCGCCGATTCCGATCGTTCCCTTTGCCCCCGTGCAGTCGACCGCTTGGGGCAACAACGAATCGGGCAACTCACAAGTCAATTCAGGCACTCCAACGACAATTAACTCACTCGAGGGTCCGACGGGAACTGGGGCCTTCTCATCCTATGGAGTTCCCGCATCCGTACCCACGAACAGCAGCTTCGCGCCATTTCTCGAGTCGGGGCCGAGCCCCCTGCCTGGACATAAGACCACAATTGGAGTTACGCGCGTCGACGTCAATAATGAAGAGCGCCGCATTGGCACGCAAATCGCGGCTATTCAGAAGGGGTTTTTGCCAATTGACCAAATTGCGCACAATCCCCAACAGCTGGCGGCGGACTACGAACGTCTGCGATTGAGCCATGAATTGTCGCGGGAAATTGCCCTTGAGCGTGATTTGCCAACGTTGCTCGACAAGATTCTACTAACCATCTTCAAATTCATTCGGGCCGATCGCGGCGCTATTTTCTTGGTCGAACCTCGCGGCGATCTTATTCCCGCCGCAACACGGCGGCGAGACGGCACGGACCAACCTATCAGCGTCTCATCTACGATTCTGAACCATGTTATCCGCGAACGAGCGACGGTGCTCACTCATGACGCGGCAATGGATTTCGCGACATCCAAGGGCAAGAGCATGATCCTAAATCGGATTAGCTCGGCCATAGTGGCACCCTTGTTACACAATGACGATATCCTAGGAGTCCTGTGGCTTGATAGCGAGTCATTAGGGCAATTTCAGCAAAAGGACATGGAGATTGCCACGGCGATCGCAGCCCAGGCCGCAATGTTTATTGAGATCAACATTCTGGGTAAGAAAATCGAGCAAGAGATCGTCAATCGGGAAAGATTCAGTCGGTTACTGTCGCCCAACGTTGCAGCGCGAGTCATGTCGGGAGAACTGGAAGTAAAAAAAGGGGGACAGCTGGTTGGCGACTGCACTGTGTTCAATTCCGACATTCGCGGCTTTACGCAGATGAGCGAAGGTGCACCCCCAGAAAGCATCGTTGAGATGCTCAATGAGTACTTTGAGCAGATGGTCGAAACGCTGTTCAAGTACGAAGGCACGCTAGACAAGTTCATGGGCGATGGGATTATGGCTTTGTGGGGGGCGCCAGTCGTTCACCCGGATGACCCGATTCGCGCAGTGAACTGTGCCCTTGAGCAGCTCGAGGTGCTCTCATTATTTAATCAGCAGCGGGATGGTCTCGGCCGGTCGCCGTTGAAGATAGGTATTGGCATTCACTCGGGTCCGGTTGTCGCGGGGTACATCGGTAGCTCCAAGTCCTTGTCATACACAGTCATCGGCGACACTGCGAATACAAGTGCGCGCCTGTGCGGTGTGGCCCTAAGCGGGCAGATATTGGTAAGTGAGCAGACTCTTTCGCGATTGGGCCAGCGTTTTAGATACCAGGAATTGGCTCCGGCCCAACTTAAGGGCAAAGAGAAACCGTTTCGGGTGTTTAGCATATTAGGCCACGCCGAAGCGTGACGGGCACCGGCAGCGCTCAATCCCGCGGCGGGTGCTAGCGCGCTCGAGGCTTAAAACTCCGAGCGAACGACTGCGCGGCAAATTACGCAGTCGAAAAAGAACTGGCTGGTTTGGAAGCGCGCGCTACGACGCAATGAAAGCGCATGGCACATGTCCCGTCATTTGAGCGACCCGTCGCATATCTTCTCGATCGAATTCGAGAGCTTCGACTGCTCGTGGGTACTGACCCACAATCGGCACCAGAACTTGGCCAGCTTGAACAGAACATCTCGCACTTGGCTCGACAAGTCTACAGCACGATTACCCCCATAGAGCGCGTAGGTCTTTCCCGACAGGCGGGCCGCCCGTACACCCTCGACTATATTCAGTATCTATTCACTGATTGGATTGAGTTGCGCGGTGATCGCTGTTTCGCAGACGACGCGGCTTTGGTCGGAGGATTGGCGCGATATCGAGATCGAAGCGTGGTGGTGGTCGGCCATCAGAAGGGACGATCCACCAAAGACAACGTCCGTAGAAATTTCGGCATGCCGAACCCCGAGGGTTATCGAAAGGCCGAACGCCTATACCATCTCGCAGAACGATTCGGTCTTCCGGTGCTGACGTTCATCGACACGCCCGGCGCCTACCCGGGAATTGGTGCTGAAGAAAGGGGTCAGAGTGTGGCCATTGCCAGTTGCATCGAAACTTTGGCGACCCTAACGGTCCCGACAATCGCCACAAT
>Ga0075520_1000166_pt1 | contig 24997 bp, 19 predicted proteins | sample NGEPerB_FD_75100 | JGI IMG/M metagenome (GOLD analysis project Ga0075520, IMG submission 75100) | Arctic peat soil microbial communities from the Barrow Environmental Observatory site, Barrow, Alaska, USA - NGEE PermafrostAB12-B | ecosystem: Environmental > Terrestrial > Soil > Wetlands > Peat ... | reverse complement strand
GTCAGGTATGGGCGGTGGGCCAACGGCATCCAAGCGTCGACCATGGGCGCGAAGATCGTCAACAACCGCATCCACGACTGCCAGCAGTTCGGGATTGAATTCAACGACTATTTGAGCGGCCCGGGAATGTTCACCACCTGGCTTTGGGGAAACATCATCACCAATTGTACCGCCGGAGACTTTAGTCCGACGACTCTTCCAAAAGAAACCAAGGATCCCGGCGCCAACCCGAATCAGCCTCAAACGTGGTATAAAGCCCAATAAACCTCTCCAGGTTCACGATCGGGGGCAGGATGATCCGGTCAGGGTGCAAACCAGCCCGGTGACGGCGCGAGCGACGTGAAAGAGGCCTCTGAGCCCTGCCGTCTTTCAAACCCGACGCAACCCCGTTTCCCAACTCATGAAAAGACTACTGCTGCGCGCCTTCTTGCTTCTCGTCCTCGCCGCCTGCCAGATGGTACTCACGTCCGCCGTGCCGGCCGGGTCCGGGACCACCGCGACGTCGATGGATGTCCGCGTGGATCCCTTCTGGCCCGCGGACGGAGTCTTCCCCGTGCCAGGCCGGACTTCCTCCTGGGAAGGTTTCCGGGCGAAGAACGTCGAGCGCCGAACCCTGTTCGCCCAGCGCCGGGCCGACGATCTGAACGCAGTCGTTTTTGTGGGCGATTCCATCACCGAAGCTTGGAAGACGCTGGAACCGGACTTTGCCGACCTTGGGGTGAAGGTGGTCAATCGCGGCATCGGCGGTGACACGACACCCAACCTGATCTACCGTCTGCAGGACGATGTGCTTTCGCTGCAACCACGGGCACTGGTGATATTAATCGGCACCAACGACCTCGGGGAGCACACGTCGCCGGCGCAAATCGCTGCAAATCTGTACGTGCTGCACGCACGGATCCGCGCAGCCTGTCCGACGATTCCGATCGCTTGGTGCGTCGTGATGCCGCGCAGTGGCAGCGACACGTATCCGGAGCGCATCCACGATCTCAACGCGCGCATGGCGAAGCTGGTGGAATCCGATCCACTCGCCTCCCTCTGCGACACTTTTACTCCACTGTCGCAGCCCGACGGCACCTCGAAACCCGAGTATTATGCCCCGGACCGACTCCACCTGAACACCGCCGGCTATGCGATCTGGCGTGCCGCTTTGTATCCGCTCCTCTCCGGCTGGAGTCTACGAGCAAAATAGGTCGATAAGGATGATCAGGATCGGTTGCCTCGCCGCGCACCGGAAATTCGCCTGAGTTTGCCGACATGTTCCCCCTGCTCTTAGCCGCAATCCTACAGCCGATATCGATCGATTTGGTTGGCCAACAGCAATGGGTCCCGACCCGGCTTGAAGCGGTGCCATTTGTCGCGACAGTGGGCAGCCGCCCGGATGCGCCGGCGATCCGCCTCACCGCACCTGCGCTTCCCGAGTCCAAACCGTGGCTAAGCGCCTATTCCGCGACGCTCAAGACACCACGAGATGGAAGCACGGTTGTTTTCGAGGCCTACCTGCGCAGTCCCGACCGCCACAAAATCGAGATACGAATGGGCGAGTGGGTTGATGGATGGCTTCATTTAACTCACGCGTGGCAGCGTTACCGTCTCGTCGGAAGGGTCCCTGAACAGACCGAATCCCCGCGGTTGGAGATCTGGTTGGGCGACTCGGCCGGCGAAGTGGATCTTGCCGATGTGCGAGTGCTCGACCTGGGCATCCAAGCCGACAACAGCATCCCCGAACTTCGGGGTGATGACTATGAGGGGATCAACTCGGATGACTGGCGCGTCACAGCCGAGGAGCGAATTAAGCGGCTGCGCATGGGCGAGTTTGCCGTCACTGCGGTCGATGCTGCCGGCCGTCCGGTTCCGGCCTGCCCCGTTGAGATTGTCCAGGAACGCTCCTTCTTCCGCTTTGGCACAGAAATCGGAGCCCAATCCATCCTGGACAACGACCCGACCAGTTTACGTCTTCGCGAGGAACTCCTGCAGCGTTTCAACACCGTCACGCTGGGCAACGAGTTGAAGTGGATGAATTCAGACGCTTTCTCCTCGGCCCTCGCCACCTTACCGTGGATCCGGGCCCAGCATCTGGCGTTGCGTGGCCACACCCTGGTTTGGGGTTCGTTTCACTATTCTCCCCACAACCTGGCCGGCCGAACGCCCACTGAGCTGCGGACTGCTCTGCACGAGCATCTTCGCGAATATGTCGATAAACTTGGAGACGACGTCTACGCTTGGGATGTCGTGAACGAGGCCGTCTGGGAGCACGATTTCTGGGACGCCGTCGGTTGGGCGGAATTTCCCGAGGCATTTAGGGAAGTCCGCAGGCTGAATCCCCGGGTGCTATTGGCGTATAACGATTTTGTTCAACACCGGGATATGGAGCCGCAAGGTTATGCAAGCTGGAGGGCTCGTGTGCAGCAGCTAACGGACGCAAATGCGCCGTTTGATCTGCTTGGCGATCAATGCCACATGGAGCCTCCCTTTATTCCAGTCGGTCGGTTGCTCCAGCGCTGGGATGATATGGCCCGTCTGGGCCGGCGTCTCGAGATCACGGAGTTTGATGTGAGTACGCCGGACGACAAGCTCCAGGCCACTTACCTTCGCGACTTCCTGACGGCGGCTTTCAGCCAGCCCGCGATCGATGGCGTGATCCTTTGGGGATTCTACGAAGGCCGGATGTGGAAGTCGCAAGGAGCCTTGTTTCGCCAGGATTGGACGCCCAGGCCCGCGCTCGCTGCCTTTGACGATCTTGTTCTGCGCGACTGGCGGACAAGGGCCAGACTGGTCACTGATACCAGCGGGCATATTGCGGTACCCGCTTTTTTCGGAACATACCTTGTCACCATACACACTCCAAACGGCGACCGTTCAGCGGAGATTGAACACACTCCAGACCATTTGGCGCGGGTGGTATTCCGCTTGCCGGGGATCAGCCGGCAACCGTGAAATTGCAGAAACTGAGGCGGCTATTCTGTGGTGGTTCGATTTGTGCGCGAAGCGTGGGCAGGCGAGCAAGGCGGAGGAGGTCGTGAAGATGCAACGGCTCATAGAGGCACATCGGCCTGGGAGTTTGTCGGAAGTTGAGGGCAACCAGACTTCCAATAATAGATGTTCACGCCGAGACTCATCCACGCGGTGAATGGTGGTTGCGCGCCGACGCAGGCTAACGGGAGACGTAACCCATCGCGGAACGGCCGAACAAACTAGACCTGATCAAAGCTGCACATGACCTCCCAGGAACGCATGCTGACCGCGCTGAATCGCGGCGTGCCGGACCGGCTGCCGATCACGGTTCACCAGTGGCAGGCGTATCACCTAAAGAATCATATGGGTGGCGTGGACCAGATCGAAGCGTTTCGCCGAACCGGACTGGATGCGGCGGTTTCTCCCCGCGACGTTAAGTTCGAGATTCCTTCTCCGGACTGGCGGAGCAAGGACGAGCCGGCGGGCGAACAGAACGGCCTGCGGTTGACGCGACGAATCATCGAGACCCCCGGCGGCAACTTGACGATGCTGAGCGGGCAGAACGAGTACACGACGTTTGTCGTGGAACACTTGATCAAGGACGAGCAGGACGTCGAAAGATTCCTGCGCCACGCGCCCCGCTTTCGCCTCGATCGCACCCGTTTGGTGAATTGGGATGATCGCACGGCGGATAGCGGAATCGTGCGCGGTTCGGTGACGACCTTCTTTCAATCTGGCCCGTGGCAGAGTTTTTGCGAGTTGGTGGGCACCGAGCAGGCGATCTACTGGGCCGCGGACAGCCCGGACCTGGTCCATCATTTTCTGGACGGTCTGGCGCGGCGTTCGGTCGAATTCGTGCAGAGGGAATGGGTGGGCGCGAAGTTCGATCTGGTCGAACAAGGCGGAGGCGCGGCGAGCGCGAATGTCATCAGCCCGGCGATGTTCACAAAGTTCTGCGTGCCGTATGACCGAACGGTGATCGCCGCCTTGCACGAAGCGGGCCACAAGGTCGTCTATCACACTTGTGGCTGGATGCGCGCGCTGGTGGAACGGATTGCCGCCAACGGCTGCGATGCCACTGAAACGCTCAGCCCGCCGGGGATTGGCGGCGATATTGCCTCAGCCGCCGATCGCCGGCGGATCAAGATGGTGCTTGGGGGCCGGGTGGCTTTGATCGGCGGCATCGATCAGAGCAAGCTTGAACAACCCGGCCTCGGGGCGGAGATCGAGCACGACGTGGAAACCTGCTTTCAGGACTTCGGAAGCGGCGGCGGCTACATCTGTTCGGCCTCCGACCACTTCTTCCACGCGCTCCCGGAGAATCTTGCGGCGATGAGTCGCGCGGCGGTCCGATGTCGCTATTGAATCCAATGCGCGATGTCGGGGCATGGGCGATCGCTGCAACCGCTGAGAAGGCTCGCAGGCTAACAGCCAGAACCGAGAAGACTAACGCCAACTATCCATGAAGCCCAGCCATCTTGCCCACTGCCAACTCGGTTATCGTCCCGGTTCGCCAAAGCAGATCACCCTCGTGCCCGATCCGGCGACAGGCGCGAGCCTTCCTGGCCGGATTCCTTTCTTTCTCCGCGCGCTATTGTTTGACCGGATTCCGCGCGATCACCGCGCGCCTGCCGGCTCCACGGGCCGGTTCTTTCGCTGGCCGTTCGACTTGGAAAAGGGAACTCTGTTGCCGGCGGAGGGGAATATCCTTTTCCGCGGGGAGCTGGTGCGGACGGACAGCCGCTGGGGCGCCTTCTGGCAGGGGGAATTCTCCGGTTTCGCCACGGAAGGGAATTTCCAGATCGAGACCGACTATGGCTCGACCTATCCGATGGCCATCAAGTCCGGCGTCTATGAACGCATCCAGCGCGGCTTCCTTAATTATCTATATTGCCAGCGTTCGGGATTCGAGGTGCCCGGCATTCGGGCGGCCGAGCATCTCGACGACGGCGTGCTCGACACGACCGGACAGCAGATCGACGCGGTGGGCGGTTGGTATGATGCCGGCGACCTTCGCAAATGGCTTTTTTTGACCCAACCGAACCTGGCCGCCCTCGCGTCGCTTGTGACCCGTGGCCATCCCGGCCTGCGCGCCGCCGCGCTCGACGAGATCCGGTGGGGCAACCGCTTTTTTCACGCCATGATCGCCCCCGACGGTCAGGTCTGGGAGGACGTTGGGGGCGGCACTTTCAGGGCGAGCCTGAAGATGGAGAAAGACTGGTGGTTTGAAAACCATCCCGGCTGCAACGCCGACAACTCGGGTGGCCGATACACCGATAATCTTCCGGGCTCGGGCGACGAGCGTCTGATCCGTACGAGCTACAACCCGGCCGTGCAATTCATGTTCGTGCGCACGCAGTGCCAGGTCGCCCCGCTTCTCTCCGCCGGCGAGGCCGCCTGCTGCCGCGAGCTCGCGGTCAGAGCTTGGAACCGGGGACGCGCCCATAGCCACGACGGCCGCACGCTTTTCCTCGCCGAAGAACTCTGGGCCGCGCTCGAATTGCATGCCAACGGCTTCGGCCCGGCCGGCACTGCAGAAATCGCGGCGCTCGCCGACGGGTTGCTGTCACGTCAGGACGCGGGCGACGAGGGCTTGAGCGGCTATTTCACGGAGAAGGATGGAAGCGACGCCTTTCGCTGCATCGCGTTTTCCTGCGAACCGGCGATGGCCTTGCTGCGTCTGGTTGAACTCGCTCCAACCGGACTGGAAGAAATCTGTAACCAATCATGTGCCGCCGTGGCGCGTTACATCGACCGCTATTTGCTGGCCGACGCCGGCAGCAATCCCTTTGGCATAGGCCCATATGGGGTTTACTTCGATCCGCCATCTCCGGCGTTGCAGCGCTTCCGCGACGCGGGCCGCGGCCGCGGCGTGCGAACCTTCATTCATCCGTTCAACCCGCAGGAGATCGTGCACGGGACCGGCGCCGTGGTGATGCATCAAGCCGCGTTGTGCGCCAAGGCCGGCCAGCTACTGAATCGAAGCGACTGGGCGCGCGCCGCCGAACGGATGGTGCAGTGGACCCTCGGCCACAACCCGGAAGGCCTCTGCCTGCATTCCGGCGTCGGTTTCACGCACCCGACCCCCTTTTCCATCTGCGTCACCCAACTGCCCGATGCAGTGTGCGTCGGGCACTTTGGGCGCCCGGATGACAGCCCGTACCAGGAAAGCTCGCCGTTGATTGAATGGAACAGCCAGGAGATCTGGGATGTCCCGCATGCCCACCTGACGACGGCCGTTCTCTGGCTATGAACCGGTTTCCGCAATCCTGCTGAATCTTGAACCCGAGGATCCTATTGGCACGCGATCAGCGGCGAAGGTGAGGACCATCTTTGTGCTCAGGGCTCTTTGGCAGCGGCCGGGCCCTGCAACGCGCCGGCGTCGCGTTTGCCCGGCGGCACGTGACCGGTGAAATCCGCAAATTGCGGTCCGGCGAACTCCCAGGCGCGCAATTCCTCGATCGTGGTACGCGCCTCGGCGAACGTGCCCAGGCAAATGCGCAAAAAGGCCAGTTCTCCTTTGAGAAACGTTCTTCCAGGACCGCCGCCCACCAAGACATCAGCGGGGTTGTCGAGATCAACCGCGCTGACTTTGCCCGTGAGCGCTCCCTTGTCCTGACGGCCGTCGATCCAAAACGTGATGCCGTCGGGTCGCGCGCGGTCGATTTCCACCACCAGGTGATGCCAAGTATTGTCGGCCACCAAGGTGCCGGCGGTGGCCTGCGCCACGAGTCGTCCGGCTTGTTCGAGACGCAGAGCCGGCCGGCCGGCTGAGTCGACTTCAAGCACGTAGCCGGTCCGGCCAGCGTCTTTGGCCAGGAGCAGGCCGCCCCGGCCGGCGGCGGGACGAAGGTACGCTTCGATGAGGAAACTGGCGGTGCCGACGTCAGGCGTGCGCCAATTGGAACGGTCAAAAGTCACGGGTGGTCCGGGTTTCTCCCAGGCGGTGCGTTTGACGTGAGTGGGACGGTAAAGATCGGCGTCTGGCAGGACGAGGTACTGTGTACCGCCGTCCAGTCGAAGCGCGGACGGCGCCCAATCGGCGAGGGGGCCGGAAACGAAATCAGCGCTCGAGATGCCGACCCCGTGGAGATCATGACGCGGCAGACTGGCGTATCGGGCGCGATCCACGTATCCCCAAGTTAGATACCAATGGTCGTCGGCCACCAGACTTGGGTCATCATGACGGGCGTAGAAATTCCATTCGCCGACGCAGGCGTAGAGGCCCCAGGGCACAAAGACCTTCGCCCCGCGTCCGGATCCGGGCGAATCGGCCGCGGGAGTGCAATCTCCCTCGCCGTAATGTCGGAGCAGCCGTCGCGGGACGATCTCACCCACGCTGGCGTCCGCCACTCTGAGGCGGACGAGTCCCGCCTGAAAGTCCGGCAAGAGCGTCGCCCCCGGACCCGAGATCCCGGGCAAGGTGCCGATCACCGCCGGGTGGCCCGATATGAAATTTTCTGCCAGCGCGAGCGATCCCAGATGAAGGGTGGGGCGGCGGTGGCCGTAAAACTCCTTGTCGGCCTCCTGGTTCGTCAGCGTAAGGGGCCTGGGCAAGGAGAAATACCACGCGGCAAGCGAAATATCCTCCAGCACGTTACCCAAATAGAGCGAATTGAACGCCGGGCGATTGAAGCCGACGAAACAGGCCGCGAAACAGGCCGCGGTGTTGTTGAAGAATATATTGTCCTGCGCGAGGATCTCGTGGAACGCCCCGGTGTTGCATAGCGGGCTGGCTGGATCGTTGTTCCTGCCGAGGGCGATATTGTTGAAGACGTAATTTTTTGACGAACCGTCGAAGCAATAAGCGAAGCCGAAACGGCTGTCGCTGAAAAGATGGGGCTGGGTCTTCCCGTGACGGTGCAGATACTGGACGTGGTGATACCCGCCGGGGTCGATGCTGACGTTATCGAAGATGTAGAAAGGCCCGAGTTGCCACGTTTCAATGCCACCCCAGTCGTTTGTGCCCAACAGCGGCTGGCAGACCCGGTTTTGATAGATGAGGTGTCGACTAAGCGGCGCGTCGCGCGCTTGGCCGTCGTCACCCCCGCCGAAAAGAAACAGACCGGGCCCATGGATGTGATCGAGGATGTTGCCCGCTACCTCCATGCATTCGGCATAATCGATCTGGATCGCCTGGCCGTGCGAACGAGGGTAGGGGCGGAAACCGATGCGTTGACACCGGTTGCGCAACACGGTCACACGGCCCAGCCGGGCATAAGGCGGGGCGATCTGCGTCCAGCGGTTGCCGTCGGTGATGAAAAAGGCTCCGTGATCGGTGTCGTTGACATCGTTGTCGGTCACGCGGACGTCATCAATCGATCCGCCGTCGTCGGGGGCCGCGCGCAGACGAATCGCGCGGCTGACATGTTCAAAACGACAACTGTCGATGACGATGTCGCGGCCGGAGCCTTCGAGCCGGATGGCGGCGGGATCCACATCGGAATTGCCGAGGGGATGCTCCGTGAGATCCCATTCAAGGTTGGTGCAGCGAAAGGTCAGGCCCCGGATATGCACATGGTCCAGTCGGGTGGCATCGATGATTGCGAGATAGCGGGCCGCTTCGACCTGGGCCGCTGGCGGATCAAGGTCGCCCGGCAACCGCACATAAAGGCGGCCCCCCCCGCCCTTGCGATCGAACCAGAATTCGCCAGGGGCGTCGAGAAAGGCGGGCCGGTCCTCGAGAAAATAGCGGTTGGAGGCTTCCGCCCACTGACTCGCGTTGCGAACCCAGCGGCTGAATTCGACGGTGCCGGGCGCGGCTGGATTGAGGAGCAACGGCGTGGGATACGCGGTGCCCATGAAACCGTTGTATTCACTCCATACGATCGCCCCCGCGAGTTGGGAGGGCGAATAGCGACCCAGCACGTCGGGATCCGTGCCCCGATTCATCTTTTCGCCATTTCGATCGACTTGGTCGACGTGTTTCCATGTTGCCCAACGGCTGTGGATGTCGTCCCAGGATTCAATTTCCCAGTTCGGGGTTCGGGCCAGCGCCAGACGCTGGATGTCATTGGCCGTGACCAGCCAGGCGGCTCGCGGCAGAAAGTCGAGGTCAGCATGCCAGACCTTGTCCCCATCGGGCATGGCCGGGTCCCCCCCGCGTTTCCATCCGATGACTTGTTTCGAGCCGGCCAGCACCGCCTCGCCTTCACCCCACGAAGGGTCGCTCGTAAGGATGATCGGCTCCATGGCCGTGCCGGCGAGACTGGGCACGAGCCGGCCGCGGTACGTCACGCCACGCTTAAAAACATAGGTATACCGGCCGTTGTCGGCCTTGGCTCTCGCCGTTGCATGGGCATCCCAAGGGTGATGTTTCCATGGCCAGGTGGCCGCGTCGCCGGTATTGCCGTCGTCGCCATGTTCGTAATCGATATAGCGCACCGGGCCACCGACCTGAAAAACAAACGGACGCAGCTGCCAGCGCAGGTCGCCGGTGGGAAGCACCTCGGCCTGCGGTTCCTGCCAGGAATACTGGGCGGCGTCGGCCTGCGGGATTAATCCGGATAACAGGACCGCCACGACCCTGAGGTATCTTAAGGGATGCTTGGAGATCATTGGCTCTGAAGGGAGAAAAGGCTGAGGAGGGACGATGAAACGGACGTGCATGTCTTCATGCAAGGTCGGGACGGACGCGATGCATCGTCACCATCGATGATTTTGTGCAAATGAATGGGGAGGCCCGCGGACAACGATACGATAAGACCAGTCTATTCCGAGAACAGCGCAACTGTGAGGATTTTCTCGACCCGGATCAGCATATTATCGACTCAGACATGTGCTCAGTTGCTCTGATTGTGGTTTCCCCGTTTCTACCGTCATCGCGAGAGTGCTATCAGGCGGAAAAGGAAGCGTCGAAGAACGTCGAGACTGCCCCATCAGGGATCCGGCGTTGGCCGATGCACCCCGGGGCCCAAAGCAAACAAGGGAAGATGTGCCCACGTCGAGAATATGCTGATCCAAGCCGAGAAAGTCCTCACGCCGGCGCCGCGTCACGGTCTACACTATGCCAACGGTGATATTTCCCCGTTCCCCGCTTGCTGGCGCAGTCATCGGTTTCGGTCCTGGCTTCAACCCCGGTCGGGTCAGGCAATCGGCCACCGTCGGCTGCTCCGTTGTTGCGGTGATCTCGGCCTTCGTACCGCGACTGAGGGGACACAGGAAAAGCGAGAGGCGTTTTGGAAGATAAGATGTCCGAACGACAGGTCCCGAGTAAATTCTGTTGATTGAGTCCATGTTGAATCGCTGCTCCGGGTCCGCAACAAGGCATAACCCATGACTACCCCGGATACACTGCCTCGTCGGGAGAAGATCTTCTACGGTTTCGGAGACCTGGCCTCCGGCCTCTATTGGCAGGCCTTTTCGGCATACCTCCTGTTTTTCTATACCGATGTGTTTGGCATTTCGGCAGCGGCCGCCGGAACGTTGTTTCTTGTGGCCCGCCTGTTCGACGGCGCGATCGACCCAGTGGTCGGCATGATCGCGGACCGCACCGAAACCCGCTGGGGCAAGTTCCGCCCTTACCTGCTCTGGGTCTGCGTTCCCTTTGCCCTTGTCGGCGTTTTGACGTTTACCACGCCCAACCTCGCCGCAAGCGGCAAGCTGGTGTGGGCCTATGCGACGTAGATGACGCTGATGGCCCTTTTCACTGCGATCAGCATTCCCTATTCTTCGCTTCTGGGCGTAATCTCTCCCAATCCCGTCCTGCGTACGAGCCTGGCTTCGATCAAATTCTTCTTCGCCTTTGCCAGCAGTATCGTCGTTTCCGGGACCCTGCTGCCGATGACCAAAGTGCTAGGTGGCGACAATCCGGCCCGCGGCTGGCAGCTCTCCTTCGTTGTCTACGGCTGCGCCTTCGTCGTCCTCATGCTCCTCACCTTTTGGGGGACCCACGAGCGGGTCCGGCCATCCCCGACGCAGCGGACCTCGATGACGCGCGATCTGCGCGACCTGATGAAAAACCGGCCGTGGATCATTCTGGCGCTGACGACGCTCATCTTCCTCCTGGGCGTGGGCGTCCGTTCCACGGTTACCGCGCACTACTTCAAGTATTACGTTGGTTCCCAGAAAGTGGCGCTCCCTTTCACCGGAGCGCCGCATACCTACAGCTTCGTGGAATTGGTTTCGGTCTGGGGCGCGGCCGGTCAAGCCGCCTGCATTGTGGGTATCGTATTATTAGGCTGGTTCGCACGATGGGTGGGCAAAAAGCGCGCCTTCCTCATCCTCCTGACCGTTTCGAACGTCTGCAACGGTGGCGAAACCCTTCGCCATGAGTCAGGGCTGGGCCAACGTCCCGGAGGGCAATCTCTATAATCGCGCCGGCCTGCCGGCATCACGATTCCGCACGGTTGTGGATTGATACCAGGGCCTTCCCCTCTGCGATTTCACGCCAGCAATGCGCCTCTTGCCGAACGAGTTTTAAAAAGCGCCGGCGCGCTCGTCATAATGGGTCGGATTGTCGCGGACCGGCATGCCGCGCTTCAGCCAGTCGGCGTTCCATTTGATCATCGTATCAAGATCGATGAGAGGGTCGCCAAACAAACGTTGCGCCTCGCTGCAAGCGCTGTGCCAAGCCAGCGGTTCTTCGGCTCCGGTAAGAACCGGTGCGCGCCCGAACAACTCGCCGAAACGGATGGCCACTGCGGTCGGCTCAAGCAGGTGGCAGCAGACGGTCTCGATGCCGGCCGCATGGAGGCGTGCCGCGACGGTGCCGTTGGAGAACCGGGCCGCCCCGATCACCCATCTGCCGCGATCCGGCTGTCCACGGCCAACTGTTCCCCGAGGCCCCAAAAACAGAGGACGGCCTGGTGCAAATCGCTTCTGGCGGAGGATTGGCCAAGCAAATGCTAATGCAAAAATAAGCTGCGGATATGCAGGTCCTGCATGCGGATATCCAGATCGTTGATGACAAGGGGTGGGAGAGGAGAAATCGATCCCACCTCGTCTTCACAGGCGGCCGCTGGCGCGATTGGTGTTGCGCTGACGGATATCACGCGGACAAAGCCGAACTCGTGCAGAGACTCAGGGCGATCCGGTTGAATTGCATCCTGAGGCAGACCCAATGGGCGAATGCCATCAGCCGTCGCCGGCCCTGATCGACCGGCCGGTGTGACGATTTCTCCTCATGACTGGAAGCTCAAGGGCGGATTGTCCGGGTGCCCGGAATCGCTCTGGATGTTCTCGAAACGACCTGCGCCGCTTCCCCGGGACAGGAGACCAGATCAGCACGCCGGGCTATCATCCATGCCGAGAATATGCTAGACCAGGACGATAAAGTCCTCACGCCTGCAACCGACCGCGATATAGACTGGGTGAACATTGATACCCCCCATGCAGTTTCGTCGTGATTCCGGCTGTTGGTGCCGGTCGTGGGTGGGTCGGCGGGTGACGCTGCAGGCCGGTGACACCGAGGGACGTTCCGATCCCGTCGAATGGGTCCGCGGCCGACCCGCGGCAAAAGGTTCAAGCCCGCGGAGCACCATCTTTAATTGGATTTAGGAATCGCAAGAAAGGCAGGCTCGAATGCCTCTTGGAAATTACCAACCCCGAACGGACCATGTTTCCGGATCCGATCTAACGCTAATCACATGACTGCTCATGGACCGCTCCGCTTAAGGGAAAAGATTTGCTACAGTGTCGGCGATCTCGCGTCGAACCTCTACTGGAACACGTTCGCAGTCTACCTGCTGTTCTTCTATACCGATGTCTTCGGCATTCCCGCTGCCGCCGCCGGAACGTTATTCCTTGTTGCCCGCCTGTTCGATGGCGTGATCGACCCGGTCGTCGGCATGGTTGCCGATCGGACGGAGACCCGTTGGGGCCGATTCCGGCCGTACCTTTTGTGGATCTGCGTTCCGTTTGCGGTCATGGGCGTGTTGACGTTCACGACTCCTCATCTCGCGGCGGAGGGCAGGCTGGTCTGGGCCTATGCCACCTATGTGCCGCTCATGATCCTGTTCACGGCATTTAGCATTCCCTACTCGGCGATGCTGGGTGTGATCTCTCCGGATCCGGCCGAACGGACGAACCTTGCGTCGCTCAAATTCATCTTCGCCTACACCGGCTGTGTGATTGTCTCCGGGAGTCTGCTGCCGATGACCCGGGCATTCGGTGGCGGCAACCCCGCCCGCGGCTGGCAGCTTTCCTTTGTCACCTATGGCATCGCCTTTGTGATCCTCATCTTCTTCACTTTTTCTTTTACCCGCGAGCGGGTGCGGCCGGTCCCGACGGCGGAGGGTTCGATGAAGCATGATCTGCGCGATTTGATGGGGAATCGGCCATGGATCATCTTGGCGTTGATGACCATCACCGTCATCCTGGGTTCGACCGTCCGCAACACGGTCACGGCACACTACTTCAAGTATTTCGTCGGCTCCCAGAGCGTTTCGCTTCCTTTTGCGGGCGGCCCGCGGACCTTCAGTTTTGTCGAGTTGGTCTCGACGTACAACGCGACGGGACAGGGGGCGGCCATTTTAGGCGTCATCTTGCTGAACTGGTTCGTGCGGCCCATGGGCAAGAAACGAGCGCTCGGCATCTTGCTGGCTGTGTCCACCATGAGTAATGCAGTATTTTGCCTTCTCAAGCCCGACCAGTTGGCGGCGATGTTCTCGTTCAATGTGCTCGGATCCATTACCGGCGCACCGCTGTTCGCGCTGCTCTGGTCGATGTACGCCGATGCCGCCGACTATAGTGAGTGGAAGACCGGGCGCCGGGCGACGGGACTGGTTTTTTCCGCATCGATCATGGGTACGAAGATCGGTGGCGCGCTCGGTGCGGCCAGTGCCGGGTGGCTGCTGGCGGGGGTCGGCTTCCAGCCCAATATCGCCGAACCTCCGGAAGTGCTGCACGGGCTCGTCATGCTTATGAGTCTGATTCCCGCGGCCATCGGGTTTTTCTCTCTGGTCTTGGTGCTCTTCTATCCGCTTAATGAGAAGAAACTCGCGGAGGTGGAAATCGATCTGCGTGTCCGCCGCGCCAGCACACTGGCTGCGGCGACCGGGGGATGAAAAGTGCGGTAGCGGGGCACCGGGTGCTGGTCCAAAGCCGCCGGCCGACACTCCGGAGGCCGCGCCGACAAAACGAGCTTCTCGATTGACCATGAAAACGATTGCCCTTCTCGCAACTGCAACGGATCGCATTGAGCTGGTCGACGCCATCGTGCCGGAACCGGATTCGGGTGAAGTCCTCGTCGAAGCACTCTACACGGCGATCAGTCCCGGGACGGAACTGCGCTGTCTGGCGGGAAACCAACACGGATTCCGGTTCCCGTTCATTCCGGGCTATTCCATGGTCGGCCGCATCGTGAGGCGAGGGGCGGGCGTGGCGCTCACCGAAGGCACCGTGGTGTTTTGTCACGGTACCGAAAAGGCCGACCTGCCTCTGGGCTGGGGGGCGCACATTGGCCATGCCGTGCGCCGCGCCGCCAGCGTTTTCCCGCTGCCTGCGGGGATGGATCCGATCGAGGCAGCGCTGGCCAAACTTGCGGCCATCGCTTACCGTGGGGTGGATGTGGCCGGCACGCTACCGCACGATCAAGTTGCCATCGTCGGCCTGGGACTGATCGGTCAACTCGCCGCGCGTTTGCACGCGCTAACCGGAGCCCGGGTGGTCGCCGCTGATACTCGGCTGGAACGAGTTGAGCTCGCCCGCGCTGCCGGCATTGAAGCCGTCGTGCCGCAGAACGGACTGGCCGCCGCTTTTGCCGAATTGCAGCCCGAAGGAGCCGACGTGGTCGTGGATTCGACCGGAGCACCGTCCGTTCTTCCGCAATCGGTGTTGTTGGCAAAATCCAAACCGTTTGACGATTCGCTGACCGAGCCCACGCGGCTCCTCGTTCAGGGAAGCTACGTCGCCGACGTGAAGTTCGACTATCACGAAGCGTTTTGCCGCGAACTGGCGGTATACTTTCCGCGCGATCAACGGTCGCGGGATCTCCGAACGGTGCTGCGCCTCATGGCACAGGGCCGATTGAAAACGCGCGACCTCGTGAGTCGTTTGTGTCCGCCGCAAGACGCGCAGGAAGTCTTTTCTGCGCTGCGCGCCGCCGATCCTGGTCTGTTGACGGCAGTTTTTCGATGGAAATGACATCCCCGCTGGCACCCACTCGCGGACCGGTAGTAGGCGGTTTCGGGCGCCGTCGGATTTTGGCTCCGATCAATCTGCTGCTTAGCCGCGCCCTCAATTGACACTCTAGGATTGTCGCTGAAGATCCTCGGATCAGGGGGCATCTCACCGCCATGACCATCAACCAACGTCCGGTCATTCTCCTCGATCCGCACCCCCGGCGCGTGGATCTTATCTTTGATCCTGCAACGAAGGCCCGGCTTGATTCCTTGGGCGATGTCCTCTGGCATGATGGCCCGCCGGCAGCGCCAGGTCACATTGACCGGCATTTGCCGCAAACGGCGATCTTGATCGGTCAGAGTGCGTTACCGCGGGAGCGGCTTGACCGGGCTCCGCATCTGCGAGCCGTCTTTAATGTGGAGAGCAACTTCTTGCCAAACATCGATTATGCCGAATGCCACCGCCGCGGGATCCACGTGCTTTCTACGGCCCCGGTCTTTGCGAAGCCCGTTGCAGAAATGGCGCTCGGGCTGGCGCTGGCGGCCGCGCGCCGCATCCATGAAGCCGATGCCGCGATCCGAGCCGGCCAAGAATCCCTCTATGGCGAGGGCGATAACCACGATTCCTTCCTGCTTCACGGACGCACGGTGGCCCTGGTGGGTTGCGGCAATGTCGGGCGCGCGCTGCTGCCCTTGTTGCGACCCTTCGCGGGACAGATTATCGTGCACGATCCCTGGATTCACCCCGCGGTGTTGCGGGAAATGGGCGTCACCCCGGTGACGCTCGAGGAGTGTTTTTCCCGAGGGACGGTCGTTTTCCTGCTGGCGGCGACGACCACCGAAAATGCCGGCCAGATCGGCCGGGACTGTTTTGCCAGGATGGCACGGGGCGGGCTCGTCGTGCTGGTGAGCCGCGCCGGTATTGTCAACTTCGATGACCTTCTCGATGCGGCCGCGGCCGGCCATATCAGAGCGGCGATCGATGTCTGGCCGGAGGAGCCGATTCCGCGCGATCATCGCGCCCGGCATACACCCAACACGATTTTGCAGGCTCATCGGGCAGGCAACATCCCGGAGATCTGGCCATGGATGGGGCAGATGGTCGTCGACGATATTGAACAGATCCTGCAAGGACTGCCCCCGATGCGCTGTCAACGCGCCCAGCTGGAGATAGTGACCAGACTGCGCAGCAAACCTGTCGGTTGATCGGCGGATCATCGGGTTTCGACCGGATTGAAGCGACCGATGCCGACACTTCGCGCGCCGCCAAGACCTCCCGACAGCATCCGATCCTTTGACATGACCGCAGCTTATCCCTACCTTGATCCCGATCTTCCCTTAACCGCACGTGTTGACGACCTCGTCAGCCGGCTTCGGCTCCCGGAGAAGATAGGCCAGCTTCTCCATGAGAACGCCGCGATCGAAAGACTGGGGGTGCCTGCTTACAACTGGTGGAATGAGGCTTGCCACGGAGTCGGCCGCAACGGACGGGCCACAGTCTTCCCGCAGGTCATTGGACTTGGCGCAACCTGGAACCGCGCTTTGGTTCACGCCGTCGCGCGCGTCATTTCTGATGAGGCCCGCGCCAAGCACCACGCCGCGACCGCGGCCGGCCGGCGCGGTCAATATCAGGGGCTGACGTTCTGGACTCCCAATATCAATATCTTCCGCGATCCGCGTTGGGGCCGGGGGCAGGAGACTTTTGGCGAAGATCCTTTTTTAACCGGCGAACTTGGCGCCGCTTTGGTGCGCGGCCTTCAGGGTGACGACCCGCACCATCTGAAGACGGCCGCCTGCGCCAAGCACTTTGCCGTGCACAGCGGGCCGGAGCACGCCCGCCACGGTTTCAATGCCGAGCCGACCCGGAAGGATTTCGTCGAAACCTATCTTCCCGCGTTCGAGAAGCTGGTCCGTTTTGGCGTCGAGGGCGTGATGGGAGCGTACAACCGTACGCTGGGCGAGCCGTGCTGCGGCAGCAGACTCCTGCTTGGCGAGATCCTCCGCGGCCGTTGGGGATTCAAAGGCTACATCGTCAGTGATTGCGGTGCTGTGGATGACTTTCATCGACACCATAAGGTCACGCGGAACGCCGCCGAGTCGGCGGCATTGGCAGTGAAAAGCGGGTGCGATCTCAACTGTGGCTGCACTTACAGCGAGCTGGTCCAAGGGGTCCAGGACGGACTCATCACCGAAAGCGAGATCGATGTTTCGCTCCGACGCCTGCTCGCCACCAAGTTCAAGTTGGGCCTCTTCGATCCCGGGGAACGTGGCTTGTGGTCGAAAATCCCGTCGGCCGGCATTGATTGCGCCGAGCACCGTCAACTGGCCCGGCAGGCGGCAGTTGAATCCATCGTCTTGCTCAAGAACAACGGCATCCTCCCGTTGCGGCAGGATCATGAAAGCATTCTCGTGGTCGGGCCGACAGCCGTGAGCACGTCTGCGCTGCTCGGAAACTACCATGGTTTCTCGTCTCGTCTTGTGTCGATCGCTGAAGGCATCATGGAACGCGCTCCTGAGGAATGCCGGCTGGAATATCGGATCGGCTGTCCGCTTTCTGGCCGTGGGTTGCCTGGCGTCAACTACACCTGTGTCATCGCCGCCGAAAACGAAGTCACCATCGCTGTGCTGGGCCTCGATCCTTCGCTGGAAGGCGAAGAGGGCGACGCGGTTGCTTCCCCCACCGGCGGCGACCGCGAGTCCATCGAGCTGCCCAAGGTGCAAAGCGACTTCTTCGCCCAGTTGCGCCAGCACGCCAGAAAACTGATCGTCATCCTGACGGGCGGAAGTCCAATCGCCGTGCCCGAAGTGCAGGACGCGGCCGACGCCATTCTCCAAGTTTGGTATCCGGGTTGCGAAGGCGGTCGCGCGGTGGCGGATGTGCTTTTTGGCGACGTCACTCCCTCCGGCAAAATGCCCGTCACCGTGCCGTGCCGCACGGAAGATCTGCCTCCATTCGAAGACTACGCCATGCGCGGGCGCACCTACCGCTTTGCCGACATCGAGCCATTGTACCCTTTCGGTTTCGGTCTCACCTACGCCACCCTATCCTACGGCCTGCTTAGTCTGAGTGCGACCCATCTGGTAGCCGGCCAAAAGGTCGTGGCTCGCGTGGCGCTCTCAAATTCATCCAATCGCACCGTCGCCGAGATCGTGCAGTGTTACATTCGCCCACCGCTTACGTGGCCGAATGCGCCCAAAGCCACCTTGGTCGATTTTCAAAAGATTCCTGTCCCCGCCAATGAGACTGCAATCGTGGAGTTCATTCTACCGTACCACGCATTCGCCCAAATCGACGCCGCCGGGGAATCCGTCTCTGTGCCCGGCGTTTATGAAATCATCGTGGGAGCGGCCTCGCCCGGTCCGCGAGCCGTCGCTTTGGGAGCGCCGGCGCCAGCTTATGCCAACATAAGATTGATTTAGTCGTTCCTTATTAACTGGTCTGTCGGCGCGGGCCGCGACGAACGAGCGCAACGCGAGGAGGATCGTGGCAATGAGGGCATGGCGCCACACCACAGGGTGATGAACCGCTATAATCGCAGCGAGTAGATCGTCACTGTGGTTCTCCAGCTGGGACGATGCTCAAAGAACTCCGTGAGCTTGAAGCGGAGAACCACTTCGGTCAGCCCACCGGAGTGCCGGCATAACTTCGGGAGCGTCAGCGGGTCGCCGCAGCATCGAACATCGCAACGATGTTCTCGGGAGGGGTGCCGGCTTGAATCGTGTGCGACGGGCCGAAAATGTAGCCACCATCGCGACCAAGAATGCGAATGCGCTCATCGACCTCGCGGCGAACATCCTCGACGGTGCCGAACGGCAGCGTCTTCTGTACGCTGACACCACCTTCAAAACAAAGCCGGTCCCCAAATTGCGTTTTGAGTACGAGGGGGTCCATGCCTTTTGCATCGAATTGCAGCGCTTGCAGGACATTAATCCCCATGTCAATCAGGCCGGGCACGGCCTTCATTATGCTGCCGTCGGTGTGATAGATCACCTTCGCACCGAATTCGTGAATCACGCGGTTGAGTCGGGTATGAAACGGCTTGATATGTTCTTCCCACATTTTGAGCGACAGCAGTAGACCTTCCTGCCCGCCGATGTCGTCCGCGGTAAAAACCAGATCGATTCGCCCGCGCGCTGCCGCGAGGATGCGGCTGAAATGCTCGACGAAGAAATCGCACACGCATTGAAGAATCCCATGCGACAGATCTGGATTGAGCGCGAGGTCCATGAACATTCGCTCGAGCCCCCGCATATACCACGACGTCTCGAAGATGTTCCCGTTTTCGACCATCAGGCAATAGTCACCCTCCGGCTCGATTGCCGCTATGCGTTCGTGTATCACGGAATAATCGAACCAGTCGGTCGTTGGCCAGCGATGTCGGCTTAGGTCAGCCGGGGCATCGGCTTCAGCCAGCGGATAGTATTCAATCTCGTCATATTCGCCCGCGCCGTAGCTCACCGGCACGCGTCGAACGCCCCAGATGTCCGTCCCGGGAGGCAGCGGCGGACCAACGTAAGCGGGTGCGACCGATTTGATGTCAAGCAACGGTTGCAGATAGGCCTCGACGGACAAGTTTCGCTCACGCTTTAGATGTTCAGTCAGCGCTTTGTAGGCCGGTGGATTAATGCCGGAGCACACCATCGCGATGGGTACGCGGTCGGTCTCCTTGTGTTCCAGCGCCAGCCGGATGCGTTCGCGGTGAGTTAGTTTCATACCGGTAGGAAAAACCATGATGTGTTTTGACGAATTTAAGCTGGGCGAGCGGTCGAGCACACCGGAAACAATTCCCTCGCGGTCCTTCGGCGGCCGGCCGCCACGGTGACATTTGGCCCAATCCAGTTTTCGGGTGTCGTCAGATCGATTTTTTGGCGGCTCCGGTTACTCCAAACGATCTATAAACAACCTGAGGCATTTTACGACCAATCACCGAGTTTCGAGTTCCTCACAGCTTGAAAACATGGCCTAGTATATCTGTCTCCGGCCTACGCGGGCTGTCCGAATAGCTACCAAGGCTGGAGGCAAGAAATCGTGACGAGCGATGCGGCGAAAATGCAGTCGTCCGGCACTCGGATCGAGCAGCGGCTAAAACACCAGAAGAAACTCATGTGGATCGCGGCTGCGATCCAGTTCCCAATGGGTCACCTGGCTACGGCGGATCCATCTGGCCGTTTTAGCGAGCGGTGTGGCGGCGCGATCTCAGCGCCATTCCCGGCCTCCTGAGGCCCCGCCGGTCGGCCCCCTGCCTTCTCCGCCGGGCAACCGGGCCGCCAAGAGCCGGACCGGTCGCGGCGGCCAGGTTAACGCTTCAACCTCAACCCACGCATGCTTTCTCCACGACTCCAGTCCCTTTTCGGCTAGCTGGACGCCTTTAGCACCCTCCATGAGGGTCCAGCGGAACGGCTCGTCGTTGACTACATGCTTAAGGAAAAGCTCCCATTGCACCTTGAAGGCGTTGTCGAAGGTCGCATTCGCGGGCAGTTTCCGCCAGTTCTGGAAAAAGTCGACGGGTTGTTCGATATCTGGATTCCAGAGTACACAAGGGGTATGCTTGGAATCTTGCGTCCAACAATCGCGCAAGCCGACGACGGCGGACCCGTCCGTTCCGTCGACCTGAAGGGTGAGTAGGTCGTCCCGCCGCACGCGGACGCACCACGAGCTGTTAAATTGGAGGATGATACCCTGATCGGTCTGCAGTGTGGCGTAAGCGGAATCGTCGGCAGTACATCGATAGGGCTTGGCCTCCTCGTCTTTGCGCTCAGGGATATGGGTGGCGCAAATACAAGAGATGGACGTCACGTTGCCGAAAAGATTGTCGATAATATAGCGCCAGTGGCACAGCATATCAATAGCTATGCCGCCCCCGTCTTCCTTGCGATAATTCCACGACGGACGCTGAGCGGGTCGTAGAGAACCGTCGAACACCCAGTAGCCGAACTCTCCGCGCACGGAAAGAATGCGTCCGAAGAAGCCAGTATCGATGAGCCGTTTGAGCTTGCGAATACCGGGAAGCCAAAGTTTGTCCTGGACGACGCCATTTTTCAGGCCGGCGGCTTCGCACTCGTGGTAGAGAGCGAAGGCGGTGCCGGTATCCAAGGCGATAGGCTTCTCGCAATAGATTGCCTTTTGAGCGGCGATCGCCTTGCGGATGCCTTCGGCGCGGCGGTCCGTATTCTGGGAATCAAAATAGATTTGATTAAAGGGGTCCTGCAGCGCGGCCTCGAGATCGGTCGTGAAGCGGGTGACACCATGGGTCTGGGCGAGGGTCTTGAGCTTCTCCTGATTGCGGCCCACCAGAATGGGATCGGGCATGATAATCTCACCATTGGCCAGGCGAACCCCGCCCTGTTTGCGGATGGCAAGAATGGAACGAACCAGGTGCTGGTTGGTTCCCATGCGTCCGGTGACGCCATTCATAATGATTCCAACGAGGTGTTTTTTCATATTGCAGGCAAGCGCAGCGCGAGGGTCTTGCGGAAAGGATTTAATTTCATGCATAGGCGAGATAGGCCGCCTTGATATCTTCAAGATATTTTGCTTGGTCTAAAGCCCAAAGACGGCGCGAGAAGATTTCGACTTCGACAAAACCTTTGAAGCCGGCGTCTTCGGTCCAGCCGCGGATTTGCCGGATGGGGATGCAGCCTTCACCCATGAGGCCGCGGTCGTCGAGAAAATCGACCGTGGGCGTGCGCCAGTCGGAGATGTGAAAGGCAAACAAAGTACCCTCCCGGCCACTGGCCTTGATCTCATCTTCGAGATGGTCGTCCCACCAGATATGATAAACATCGGCGGCGATGCCCAGCCAGGGCGTTTTGAACTGGTTGCAGATCGCCCGGGCCTGACTCATCGTGTTCACCGCTGAGCGCACATCGGCATACATGGGATGGAGGGGCTCAATCGCGAGCTTCACTTTGGCCGCCGCGGCATGGGGGAGCAGAGCGGCAATGCCGTCGGCGATCTGTTTGCGCGATTCTGGCAGCGGCTGACTGGGCGCGGCACCGCAGACGAGGACAACCACCGGCGCGCCAAGCGCCGCCGCTTCATCGATGCAACGACGATTCTCGTCTATGGCCAAAGCGCGGCGTCCGGCGGTATCGGCCGGGAAAAATCCGCCACGGCAAAGCGACACAATCGAGAGTCCCTGGGCGCGGATCAGATCGCCGAGCGCAGCGGGATTGCGCCCCTTGACCGCTTGACGCCAGACGCTGATGCCTTTCACGCCTGCGGCGGAATAGCGTTTGACGGCCTCTTCGATGGCCCATGGATCGGTGGTGATCGTGTGCAGGCAGAGGCGGGAGAAATCGCGAAGAAGCGAGGGCATGGCGACAAGCCGGCTCAGCAGCCGAAGAAAGTATAATAGGATTTGTGGTCCGCCAGGCGCTGTAGGAGCAGCGCAAGCTCGCGGGCGTGATAGTCGCCCCACATGCAGGATTCGCCACACGGAATCTTTCTCCCTTTGGGCACATGATCCCAGCCGTTGGGACGATGATAAACTGTGTGAAGCAGAAGTCCTTGGTGGCGGGGCGACGTCGAAAGGTAGGGTTCGTTGAAGATCGTCTTGGCGATGCTGAGGCCGGCGGCGAAGTAATGCGCCCCGTCCTTGGCCTGATGCTTGGTCTTGAGGTAATGGCCGAGACGGATGAGACCTTGCGCGGCAATCGCGGCGGCAGAACTGTCGACCGGCTCGCAGTCGTTGAACGGATCGGCCGGACGGTCAAGATAGCCCGCAAGCCTCACCAGGCCCGGCGCGCCGGTATCCCAGTAGGGAATCCCGTCCGTGGGAGTATGTTCGATAAAAAAATCGGCCGTGGCCCGGGCGGTCTCCAGGAAACGGGCAAGAACGCTGGTTTTTGTCCCAAAGGACTTGAATTCGCTTTCGGGCAGCGCATCGAGGAATTCGATCTGCTCGGCATAGCCGCAAATAATCCAGGCGAGTCCCCGGGTCCAAGTGGTGAAAGGCGAGTAGCCCTGCTGGGTGCTCGGACAGCGGTAGGAGCCGTCATTTGAATTGAAGATCGATTCGTGCGCGACGCGTCCCCGGACATCGTAGCGGTCGCGGCCTCGCCCAAAATACACATTGAAACGGGCGGTGGTTTCGGCGTGCTGCAGGAGGCGGCCCAGCAGCGAGATGCGCCGATCCTGTTCGCCGGCGAGCGCGTGACCTAGTTGATGGGAAAGTGCTAGGCTGCGCAACGAGCGGATGGTGTCCGCGAAAAGCGAATGCGGACCGTTGAAGGAATAAATATAACCGAGCCCTTTGGGGAGTTCCGTCCAACGCGCAGCCTGAACAGCGCCGGAGACTTTGAGGGCCAGCTCATAAAAGCGGATTTCGCCTTCGTCGACGGGCATCCGGCCCGACTTCGCGAGATAGTAAAGGCTGGCGTACGTGGAGACGATGTTGAATCCGTGGTCGTGAACCCCAACGTGGCTGACCTGCTGGGCCATATGCCGCAGGGTGCCGTCACGGCCGACGGCCAATGCAGATTTGTCGCCGGTCGCGCTGAATTGCAGAATCGCGGAACCAAACTGGAAACCTTGCGTCCATTCCGTCCAGCCCCGTGAAGCATACTTGCCGGCCACGGTCAGGACAGGCGCCCCCAGGCGGGGATCCCAGCATTTCTGGAGGGCGAATATTTTTTCCGCGGAGACATCAAAGAAACGGTCAATGTCTTTCCGAAGCGATTCGGGCTTCAGGGATGCTTTTATTTTGATCATCCGCGCAAGGGTTAGTTAGGCCCGCCAGGCCGGTGCAGGCTCACAGGCGGCGGAGGTGCATGCCGCCATCGATTGGAATCACGGCGCCGGTCGAGAATGGGAACCGGCCCGCGATGATCGCGCGCACGGCCAGGCCGACATCCTCGCCGGTGCCCCAGCGATTCTGCGGCACAAGCCTATTGGCGATCAGCCGGTCGTAGTCCGCCCTTGCCGCCGCTGTCATATCTGTGGCCATGATGCCGGGGCGAAGCTCGAAGACTTGGACGTGATCGGCAGCGAGGCGCGCGGCCCAAAGCTGGGCGGCCATGGCGAGCCCTGCCTTCGAAATGCAGTAATCGCCGCGATTGATCGACGCCGTCTCAGCCGAGATGGAGGTGATAAAGATGATCTTGAAGCCGGCTGGCAGACCCGGCGTGGGTTTCTTTTCCAGCCAATGTCGTACGACCGCTTGGGTCAAAAAATACGGACCCTGCAGGTTGGTGCGTACGAGGGCTTCGAACGACTCCTCGGTCGCTTCGGTTAGGTCCACCCGCGCTTTCGGGGAGATGCCCGCGTTGTTCACCAGCGCATCGATCCGTCCCAGTTTCGCAAGGGTGTCACTGACGAGCCGTAGGCGATCGCCGTGGGAACTGATGTCTGCTTGGAGGGGAGGGAATTCCTGTTCGCGCGAGATTGCGGATTGTCGGCACAACGCGGCCGTTTGTTCAGCGGCACCACGGTTGTTTACGTAACCGACTACTACAGAACAACCTTCGGCGGCAAGCTGCACTGCAATGCCGCGGCCCAAGCCACGGCTGGCGCCGGTGACCAAGACCACAGGGGTAGGACGGAGAGATGACGTCACGAAGGTTTTAGTTTATGACTATCACGCCAAGGACGTGAGGATTTTCTCGATGTGAATCAGCACATTCTCGACATCACAGCCATCCCATAGGAATGGTTAGATTTTGAGGCTTTTGAAGAGGGGCTGATGGCGTCGAGATTGAAGGCCTCCTGGTCGAAGAGTTCGCCCAGCTATTAGTTGTAGCATAAGTAAGGAGACGCGTCAAAATAAGTTGACTATTTTTTCTTGCGTTCTGGAAGGAGTTTATAGTTCCAATCTCCATGAAAGTCGGCGGCCTTGAGGTGAAGTGCAGCCAGTTCGGAGTCGGTGACCTTGATGCCAGCGGGATAGGATCGGGTATCGAGAGCGGCCTCGATCTTCAAGCCGGTTTTGGTCGTGGTGTTGGCGATCAGTTGAACGATGATCTCATGGCTCACCAGAGGG
>Ga0075520_1000165_pt1 | contig 25039 bp, 17 predicted proteins | sample NGEPerB_FD_75100 | JGI IMG/M metagenome (GOLD analysis project Ga0075520, IMG submission 75100) | Arctic peat soil microbial communities from the Barrow Environmental Observatory site, Barrow, Alaska, USA - NGEE PermafrostAB12-B | ecosystem: Environmental > Terrestrial > Soil > Wetlands > Peat ... | reverse complement strand
CGGCCGACACTCTCTGGATCAGCCAGTCGGCCGACGGAAGCTCCGGCTACCGCACGAACGTCGCCGTCGTCTTCCCGGATGCCGGCGGAGGCGCCGCGACAGTGACGGTCTACGGCGCGGACGGCGTCGGAATCGGCTCGCAGGATTTCTCGCTCGATGCGGCAGGATTCCAGCAGTTCGGAGTGGGCGGGTTCGCGGGCGCCGTGTCGGTCGCGCGAGCGCAGGTGGAGGTCAGGCGCGGCCGGGCCGCGGGCTACTCCGTCGTCGTCGACAACGTGACGGGGGACAGCTCGCTCTTCTCGTTCGAGGAGCTGCCCACGGGATATCAGGACGTCATCGTGAACGGAGTGGCCCGCGCGAACGGAAGAAACAACACCTTCTTCCGGACGGACGGGCGGTTTTTCAACCCGACGGACGAGGACGCCGTCGTGAAGGTCTCCTTCCACGCCTCGGGTTCCTCGAACCCGAATCCGGTCTCCCGCACGTTCACGGTCGGAGCCGGACGCATCCTCGACGTCGTCGACGTGCTCGGCTCGCTGCTCGACCTGCCGGTGGGCTCGGCCGGCGCCGTGCGGTTCGAGACGGACGCATCGGTGGGCATTCTCTGCCGCACGAGCAACGTCGATCCGGCCGGCGTCAAGCCCGGGACTTTTGGTGCCCAGCAGAAGCCCACGCCGCTGCTTTCGTTTCTCATGTCGGCGGACGCGGGGGCGATGGTCACCGGAATCCGCCAGAACGCGGCGTTCCGGACGAACGTCGGGTTCGCCGCGGGAGCGGACGGGGCGGACTACGCCCTCACGCTGAAGAGCGCGTCGGGTGCGACGGTCGCGACGGCGACGGATTCGCTCGGAGCCTTCGGCTGGACGCAGCCGAACATCCAGGACCTCTTTCCGGGCGTGACGATCCCCGACGACGCGACGCTGCAGGTGAAGGTCACGTCGGGTAGCGTCGACGTCTTCGACTCGTCCATCGACAACGCCTCGGGTGATCCCGTCGTCACGCCGATCATGCCGCTCCCCGTGAACATCCCGTCGTCGGCCACGATCGGGCCGCAGGGTGGCTCGGTTCGTTCGGACGACGGCCGGATCACTCTCAAGGTGCCGGCGGGCGCCTTCGCTGCCCCCGTGACGATCGTGCTCACACCGGAGGCGTCCGGCGTCGCGGGCGCCCTCGGCTCGGCCTACGCGTTGACGCCGCCCTCACTTCCACTCGCGAAGCCCGCACTTCTCGTTTTCCGAGCGGCAGGCGGCCCCGCCCCGACGCTGGGTCTCGTGACCGTAAGCCTCGCCGTGAAGACGGGCTTCGGCACTTTCGTGGCGATGGGCGGGCGCGTCGATCCGGCAGCCGGGACGCTCTCTGTGCCGATCGCGTCGACCAGCCCTTCGGCCGCGTCGGTTGGAGCGACCAGTGCCCGCGGCGCTCTGGCTGACGCCCCGACAATCGTCGTGCCTGTCTCCAACGTGGTCCTCGATCCGGGGAACCCCGCCGTCCTGACGGACGGATCGGTGCGCCTCAAGATCATTTTTCAGTGGCCTCCGTCTGCCGGGGCCCGACCTCCGGGTTACGCGCTCGCGCTTTCGCCCGAGGACGAAAGCGCCCTCGTAATTTCGTTTACACCGCCGACGATCGGCAAGTTCTCGGACAACACAGGCAGAACAGTGCTGTACACCGCACCGCACCGCATCATGGGTGCCGATGATTTGGCGGAATTCAAGATGACGGTCCGGTCCGCCTTCGCCTTCCAGATGACCCTTCCCGGCATCGTGACGATCGTGCGAAGAGACTGGATCATCGAGACCGACTTCACGCTCAGCGATATTCCATGTGAGCAGGATATCTTTCCCTATCAGCTGTCCTGGAAGAATTTTCAGACAAGCAAGTTCAGTATCAATGTTGGCGGCTCGCTATCTTTGTACGGCCCTTCGGAATATATATACGACGTCGCGGTGTGGAAACTCTGTCCACCCGACGCCATCGCCATAGCGTGCATTCAAGCTGGCGCTTGTAAGTGGTACACGACGCTCACGCGAGACCCGGACGGATTCATCGACCTCACCGTGAAATTTTCGGCGTTCTCCAACTTCGACTTCGAGAAGCTTGAGTTCAACCTCGACGGCAATTCGACCTTCGAGTCGCCAGGCGCTACGCTTTCCGGCGGCACCTTTCCCATGGACAATTATCGCGTGGAACCGGTGACATTTCCCCTCCCCATTTCCCTTTGGGTGCCTATCGGTCTGGAGGGTGAGTGGTACCAGGATGATAACGGCGGCGGTTACCCAGCCAACATGCAGGTCCGCCACCGCATCTATTCCGTGGATACGCCCTGAACTAGCGAGTAGGTGCGCTCCGCCTGACGTAGAATCGCGCATCCGGGAGGCAGCGTGATCCGCGCCGAAGGAGAAGGGCGAACGTGATCGCGCTGTTGTGCTTCGGCGCCGTGTTTCTCGCGCTCTGGGGGACGACGCACGCGTTCTTTCCACCACTGATGCGGAGCGTCCGATCCGGTGTCGGCCGGCTCGCTCGATGGCTCCGCGGCCGTTCCCGGCTCGGACCGCTGTTCGGGCGTCTCGAGGCGTGGCGCTCGTATCTTCCTCTCGTCATCGCTCTCGCGATCGGAACGCTCATCATCGTGTGGACGGCCGACGCGTTCACCGACATCGCGGCCGCGCTCAAGGACCGCAACCCGACCGTCCAGCGAATCGACGCGGCGGTCCATGAATGGTTCGGTTCCCGGAGGACACCGTTCACGAGCGCGCTCTTCGTGGCCATCACGACGGTGGGGGGAACCGTGGGAATGGGAGCGCTCGTCGCCACCGTGCTCGCCGTCCTGATGGCGCGCCGCCGATTTCGCTGGGCGGCATATCTCGCGATCACATCGGTGGGCGGCGCTCTTCTCAATCAATTGCTGAAGTTTCATTACCTGAGGGAGCGTCCCGATCTAAAGGTGGCCGTTCTCGACGCGATGGGCTATTCGTTCCCCAGCGGACACGCCATGAGCGGCACGATCATCCTCGGCGCGCTCGCGTATCTCGCGGCCCGTTCGATACGGGAGTGGAAGAACAAGTCCGCCGCGCTCGCCGCCCTCGCGACCCTTGCCCTCGCCATCGGGATCTCCCGTGTTTACCTCGGAGTCCACTGGACCTCCGACGTCGGCGCCGGGTTCGTGGCCGGACTGCTCTGGCTGACAGCTACGACGACGGGTTACGAGCTCTTCCGGCAGTACCGCATCGGCCAGGTCCACATGGCGCAGCGTCGGGCGGCGACCTCCGAGTGAGCGAGGTGCGGCGCGCTTCGCCTGACGTAGAATCCCCGCTCGTGAAGTTCTTCACAAGCTTCAGGGGTGCCCGATGAAGACTCCTCCGCCTCAGCCCCCGCTCGGTCCCGGAATGCCTTCTACGTCGGGCGCGGACTTCCTGACCACGAAACTCGACGTCGCCGTCCAGTGGGCGCAGTCGAATTCGCTCTGGCCGATGCCCTTCGGAACGGCTTGCTGCGCGATCGAGTTCATGTCCGTCGTCTCGTCCCACTACGACCTGGCGCGTTTCGGCGCCGAGGTCGTGCGGTTCTCGCCGCGCCAGGCGGACCTCCTGATCGTGGCCGGCACCGTGGTCGACAAGCTCGCGCCGGTCCTCAAGAAGATCTACGACCAGATGTCCGAGCCGAAGTGGGTCATCTCGATGGGCGTCTGCGCGTCCACGGGCGGCTTCTACCGCGCGTATCACGTCGTGCAGGGGATCGACGAGATCGTCCCCGTCGACGTCTACGTCGCGGGCTGCCCGCCGACGCCCGAGAACCTCATCCACGGAATCATGGAGCTCCAGAAGAGGATCCAGTCCGGCGAGCTGGCCCGTCACCGCGCGTCGAAGACGTTCGTCCCGATCCGCGTCGGCACGGACCCGGACCTCTCGATCCCCGCCTACTCCGACGCCGTCATGGCGCATATGACGGGAAAGAAAGAGCTGCCCCAGATCGGTGAAACGGCCGAGTCCGAGCTCAGCGCGAAGGCCAGGGGCCAGGCAGGAGAGGGGCACCGATGAGCGCGACCCTGACGCGTCCCTCCCTCTCGTTCGGACCCGTGCTCGAGCAGAAGCTCGAGGGCCGCGTCACCGTCGAAGAGCGCCCGGGGTCCGACATCGCGACGCTCGTCACCGACGCCGCGACGCTGAAAGAGGCGGCCCTCTTCCTGCGCGACGACCCGGCCGCCGCGTTCGACCTCTTCCTCGACCTCGCGTCCGTCGACCGGTCGAAACTGCCCGGCAGCCTCGCTCCGGGCAAAGATGGCCGCTTCCAGGCGAATTACATCCTGTACTCCACGAAACGGAACGAGCACCTGAGGCTCCGCGTCAACCTGCCCGAGAAGGACCCGGCCGTCCCGTCGCTCACCGGCGTCTGGCCGGCGGCGAACTGGTTCGAGCGCGAGGCATGGGACCTCATGGGGATCCGCTTCGAAGGCCACCCGAACCTCCAGCGGCTGCTCACGCACAACGGCTTCGTCGGCCACGCGCTGCGCAAGGACTACGACAAGAGCCAGCGCTGGCTGTGCACCGAGGAAGACCTGCTCAAGACCGAGCTTGCCGCGAAGACGGACGACCCCGCGGACATGTTCGAGACGATGACGCTGAACTTCGGTCCGTCCCACCCCACGACGCACGGCACGCTGCGCATCGTGATGCGCGTGGACGGGGAGAGGATCGTCGCGGCCGAGTCCGAGTGCGGCTACCTCCATCGGTGCTTCGAGAAGATGTCCGAGAGCCACACGTGGGTGCAGGTCATCCCGTACACGGACCGGCTGAACTACTGCTCGCCCATGATCAACGGAAACGGCTACGCCCTCGCCGTCGAGAAGATGCTCGGCATCGACGTGCCGCCGCGCGCGAAAGCCGCGCGCACCGTGTTGAACGAGTTCAGCCGCATCATGGATCACCTCGTGTGCATGGCGGCGAACCTCGTCGACATCGGGGCGCTCACGAACTTCTGGTACGCGTTCCAGCCTCGCGAGGAGATTTACGGCCTCCTCGAAGCCTGCTGTGGCGCGCGCCTCACGTCTTCATACGCGCGCATCGGCGGTCTCGCGAAGGACGTCCCGGACAACTTCGTGGAGTGGTCCCGGTCGCTCCTCCCGGGAATCCGCGACCGGGTCGCCGACGTCGACGGCCTCATCACGAAGAACAAGATCGCGTGGAACCGCCTGCGCGGAACCGGTGTCGTGACGAAGGAGCAGGCCCTCGCCTGGGGCTTCACGGGCCCGTGCCTCCGCGCCTCCGGCGTCCCCTACGACGTCCGCAAGGACAAGCCCTACGAGATGTACGGCGACGTTGACTTCGACGTCCCCATCGCGACCGACGGCGACAATTTCGCGCGGTACATCGTGCGCATGGAAGAGATCCGCCAGTCGATGAGGATCATCGAGCAGATCCTCACGCGGTTTCCGAAGGGGCCCGTCAACACGGACGACTATCGCGTCATCCTGCCCCCGAAGGAGATGGTCTACAACGAGATGGAAGGGCTCATCTACCACTTCAAGCTCGTATTCGAGGGCGTGAAGGTGCCGGCGGGGGAGATCTACTCCTTCACCGAAGGCGCGAACGGCGAGCTCGGTTACTCGCTCGTGTCGGACGGCAGCGGCTTTCCATATCGCGTCAAGGTGCGGCCGCCGTGTTTTCCGCTCTTCGCCGCGTACGAAAACATCATCAAGGGCGGCATGGTGTCCGACGCCGTCGCCACGCTCGGCTTGCTGAACATCATCGCCGGCGAGCTGGACCGTTAGGCAGGAAAAGGAAAATGGCCGCACGCGTCGTCACGCTCACGAGACCCGAACCCACGATTCTCGAGCGCCTGTATATTCCCGAGATCTTCAAGGGCCTCGCGCGGACGTTCGGCCACCTGATGAAGAACCTCGGGAACATGAAGGGTCTCCCGACCATCCAGTTTCCCGAGATGCGCAGGAAATACTCGGAACGGTTCCGCGGGCGCCACATCCTCAAGACCCGCGACGACGGCTCGCTCCGGTGCGTCGCCTGCTACATGTGCGAGACCGCCTGTCCGGCCGACTGCATCAAGATCGAGGCGGGGGAGCACCCCGTCCTCGCCTACGAGAAGTATCCGACCCTCTTCGAGATCGACCTGCTTCGCTGCGTGATGTGCGGCTACTGCGTCGACGCGTGCCCGAAGGACGCGATCTGGATGACGAAGGACTATGAAATGGCGTTCTTCGACAGGAAGAGCGCGATCCTCGGCATCCCCGAGCTCACCGAGAAGCCCTCCGACACGGACGCGTCGGGCCCCGGCTACGGTTACCGGCCATACGAGGGCGAGAGCCCGATGAGGAAGGCGGGGCAGTTCGAGCCCTCGGGCATTCCGCTGCTCCCGGCGCTCAGGGAGCGCGGGCTCGCGATCAACCGCATGCCGCCCCCGCCTCCGCCGAAGCCGGCGGCAACGCCTCCGGCGAAGGCGGGCTGAGGAATTAGGCTTGCCTTCGTATTCTTGCCCACGCACTCTTTTCGTAAGGAGATCGCCATGAAAACCTTCTTAGCCGTTTCCGCCGCAACCCTCATTCTCATTGGCTTCTCGGCAGCAGCGGACGACAGCGGTGCCGTCGCTCAAGCCCAGGTCGCAGCCAAGAGCTGGCTTGCCCTTACTGATAGCGCCAAGTACGGTCAGAGCTGGGACGACGCAGCGTCCTTCTTTAAGGGCGCCGTCACAAAGGCTGACTGGGAGAAGGCTGTCAAGGGCGTCCGCTCGTCACTCGGCGCCGTGAAGGCCCGAAAGGTCAAGTCGGCCACGTTCGCTCGCACTCTTCCTGGCGCCCCTGATGGCGAGTACGTCGTCATTCAATTCGAATCACAGTTCGAGAACAAGGCGGCCGCGATCGAGACGGTCACGCCAATGCATGACAAGGACGGCACTTGGAGGGTCTCCGGCTACTTCATCAAGTAGTAGAGGCGAGGAAGGGTTCAGCGCTCCTTGGACTTCCCGTCGCCGATGTTGACGTGCGGCTGGACGTAGCTCGACAGGCGCGAGACTTCGTCCGTCAGAGCGGTGGAGAAGATCTGAGGCCCCCCCCGCACCTTGAGCGTGGCGCTGTACGTGAAATGCTTCCCGGCCAGCGATCCGAGATCGGCCTCGGGGATGTCGAGCGGCGCGCGTTCGGTCGTCACCGGGGAAATCCGGCCGTCGGCCCCCGCGGCGACGGCCGTGAAGAGGACGGCCCCCCGCGCCCTGCCGCCCTGCGGGACGAACGTGAGCTTCTCGAGCGGAATGCTGAACTCCAGGGGCACGAGCCACATCGAGCCGGACTTCTTCGGAGTTCCGATATGCAGCGAGGCCTGGAGCGGATTGAGCGTTTTCGGGAAGTGGACGCCCGAGAGCACGGCGTCGGCGACTTTCTGTTCGGCCGTCCGCTCGATGACGTTCCGGCGCGTGAGGACCCGGACACCGGGCCTCTTCACGCTCACGCGGATGGACCGGGGGACGCCGGGTTTCGACGTGCTGCTCTCGAAGCCGAGCGAGTAGTACGACGTCCACGCCGGCTCGAGGCTCTCGAGCGCGAGCGCGAGATTGTTCCGGCCGACGATGGCGGCGCCGCCCGTCTCCTCCGCGAGGAGATGGAGCGCCGACTCCGCGTCGAGGGTCGCGAGCCCTTCGTTCACGCTATCGCCCGTCCCCGCGAACTCCGCCGAGAGCATCGTGTTGCCAGTGAGTCCCGAAGCATCCACGACAAAGAGCGAGACGCCCGCGCCGTTGGCCGCGGTCGCAAGCCCCTGGAAGGACGCAGAGCGGTCGAAGTCCTTCCACGTCATCTCGGTCATTGAGTTGTTGGCGTTCCCGAGCTTCGGGCCCCGGGAGACCCGGTCGAAGCCCCGCTGGAAGTACTCCCACAGCTCGCGTCCCGGCGATGGCGGGAGCTTTTCGGTCACGAGGATGAGGATCTTCCGCCCCTCCACGCCCGACAGGCTCGCGGCGGTGGACCTGGCAGCGTCGAGGGTCGCGTCCACGTCGTGAGCCTGGCTGTCGCACCACCCGCGCAGGGTCGAGATCGCCTGGTCGACGAGCGGGCCCCGGGTTCGCGCGTCGGCGTTCAGGGCGCTGTCGATCATCGCGAAGAGGCGGCTCTTTTCGCGGGCGGGCACGTCGCCGAGAGCCGACTCTCCCTTGAGAGCCTCTAGGACGGCAGAGATGACCTTCCCGTCGTTCGTGAACGCTCCGCGCGGGCGAAGGGCGCGATCCCAGGAGACGATCTGCACCTCGACGCGCGGGCCGAGGGTGCGCGGAAGAAACTCGGCGAGACTCGCGACCGCGCGATTGCGGTTCGGCGCCGTCATGTGGAGGAAGTCGAGGAACACGACGAGGCGCGCTCCTGCCGGGCCGGGCGGAGCGGGTGCCGGAGACGCCGCCGGCGAAGGTCCCGAGGGAGCCGTCTCCGCGGCCGGGACCGCAGGCGCGTTCGTGTTTCTCACAAACGAAAAATTCGAGATGGCCTGCGCCTTGCCTTCCTGCATGACGACGAAATCGAGAGGCGTCAGGTCGGTCACGGGCCGCCCCTTCGCATCCGTCACGACGACGTCGACGTTCGTGATCGAAACCTCGACGGAACGCGCGACCTTAGGGAGTGGCTCCGCGGCGGGCGCGTCGAGGGGGGCGAGCGCGGCGGCGAGCAGGCCCGCGAGAATACGTTTCATCTCGCTGAGGACCCTACCAGACGAGCCGAGCCCCGAGGCGAAGCTGATAGGGCCGCCCGGACGCGTCGAGGGGAAGGAAGCTGCCGGCGGCGCGTGGGCGCGTGTCCGCGGAACCCACGCTGGCGTCGGGCGGGATCGCTTTGAGGAAGAGCTCGTTGATCTCGATCGCGGCCTTCAGGTGGACCTGGCCCCCGGGGGTGGGATCGCCGAGCGTGAACAGCGAGTCGGGGTCTCCCTGCTGGTGAAACAGCCGCTTCTCCTCGGGCAGCCCCGAGAGGTCGAGGGCCGGGAGAGGAAGGGGCGTGAGGGAGGAAAAGCGGAATCGTTCGACGAGCGGCGGGCGCGGCGGAGCGACGGACGCGTCCGGAGTGGGCGCTGCCAGGGGCGTCGACGGCTCGGCACCGCCGGCTGCGACCGCCGGGAGCAGCGTCAGGGCGAGAACCCACGCGCGCTTCACCATGTAAGGACCTGAAATTATCCGCCCGTTCCGGCGGGGGCGGCGTGAATTTTCAGTGAAGGTAGGAACCGCCGTTCAGGGGGATGGCGATGCCGGTGGCGTAGGAGCCGAGAGGGGAGACCAGGTACAGCACCGCGTTCGCGACGTCGGCGGTCGAGGCCACGCGGCCGAGGGGGATTTGCGCGCGGACTTCGGCGCCCGCCGCGCCCGCGAGGGCATCGCGGACGGCCTCCGTTTGCACCCAGCCCGGGCACACCGCGTTCGCGGTGATCCCGCGGGCGCCTTCGTTGCGCGCGAGGCAGCGGGCGAGATTCACCATCCCGGCCTTCGAGACTGCGTAGTCCGGGTGATCCGTCTCGGCCCGGAACGCCGAGCGCGAGGCGATCATCACGATCCGTCCCCAGGCCTTCGCGCGCATCGCGGGCAGGCAGAGGAAGCTGAGGTGAGCCGCGGATTCGAGATTCACTGCCATCGTCTCCCGCCACCGTGCGAGGAAGGCCGAATCGTCGGGCTGCTCGAACGCGTTCTTCCGATAGAAGCCCGCGTTGTTCACGAGGATCGAAGGAGGGCCGAGGCCTTCCGTGACCTCGCAGTGCAGGCGGCGCCGCTCCTCCTCGCTCCCTACGTCCGCCGAGACGAGGAGGGGAGCCATGTGCCCGGCCGCGGCGATCGACGCCGCGACGGTGCGCGCGGCCTCGTGGGATTTTCCATAGTGCAGGGCGACGCGCGCGTTCGCGGCGGCCAGCGTGCGCGCGATCTCGGCGCCGATGCCGCGTGAGGCGCCGGTGACGAGGGCGACGCGGCCCTCGAGGTCGACCGTGAGCCCCTTCGTCATGGTACGCGCGCCTCGCCCTTGCGGGCGCGCATGATCGCGCCGATCGCGCCCACGAACTCTCCATGCGGAAGGAAGCGTGCCCGGGCGCCCCCCACCGACGTCGCGAACGCGAGAATGTCCGTCAAGGCGACGTTGCGCACGAGCGTCGAGCCCGCGTAAACCACGTCGAGAGGGCCGGGGGCGGCTTCTTGCCTGGACAGGGCCGCCGCGAGGAGCGCGACGTTCTCGCCCACGAGGCCCGTGATGGCGTGCGCGATGTCCCGCGAGTCGCGGGAGGAGATGCGTCCGAGGTTGGATGCCGTGAGATTGCCCTGTAGAGAGATCTCGCCCGACTGATAGAGATCGCGCACGAGGAGGTCGATGCGCCGCCGGTCGCCCTGTCCGGCGAGCGTCGTGAGCGCGTCGTAGTCGATCTGGCCGAGGAGAAGCTGGCTGAAGCCGCGCAGCGTGCCGCCGCCCAGGCCGGTGCCTCCCGCGCGCGCGATGCGGCCTTCCTGACCGACGCGCAGGATCGACGTGCCCGTGCCGAGGCTCACGAGCATGTGGGGCCTGGTCGGGACGAAGTCGGCCCGCGCGAGCAGCACGCGCTCGCCCTCTCCCCAGGCCTCGAATTCGTCCGTGATGGCGATCGGCCCATGGTCCTTGAGCACGTTCGCGAGGCGGCCCGCGCCTGCGCCGGTGGCCGCGAGCGAGGTGGCCGGGTGGCTGGCCAGGAATGCGGCCAGAAGCGACAAGTCACCGCTCGGCCCCACGTAGGTCTGGAGCTTTTCCGGGAACTCGGCGCTCCCGCCTTTCGGCACGACGACGGCCTTGGCGAGGGTAGCGCCGACGTCGAGCCCGGCTTCCTCGCGGAGCTCGGCCATCACGATTTTCGCGGCGTCGCCGCCGGCAGGTTCAGGGTCGAGAGGACGCGGCCCGCGATCTCGCCGTAACCATTCGCGCCGGGGTGGAACCGGTCGGGAGAGAGCCGGTCCGGCCGCTCGTCGAAGAGGTCGGCGGTCGGGACGACCGTCGCCCCCGGAACGCCGTAGCTCGCCTCTTCGAGGGCCACGTTCCACTTCAGGAGCGTCTCTTTCGCGAGCTTCCTGTCGAAGGTCTCGGGGAACGGATTGTAGAGGCCGAGAATTCGGATGGGTGAAGATCCGTTCGCCTTTCGGAGGAGAGAAAAAATTCTTTGAAAGTTGAGAGTGGACCCGGTGAGGGCCGCGGCCATCGGATCGGCGGCCGTCTCGCCTGGCACGACCGACCTCAGCGAGTGGCTCAAGTCGTTGCCCCCGATCGAGACGAGGATGAGGTCTGCGGCGACGACCCTTTGAGCCACGCCCGCCTCCTCCATCTTTCTAAGAAAGTCCCCTGTCTCCGCTCCATCAACCGCAAGGTTGTCCACGGCCACGGTCCGCCCCTCTTTCCGCAGCGCGGCCGCGACGCGTTCCGGGTATCCGCCGCCACCCGCCGCATCGCCCGCGCCGCGCGTTAGCGAATCGCCGAGCGCGACGATGCGAAAGGCGCCGCTTCCAGCCGTCGCAGCAGCGGCTGGGATGGGCGCGGGGACCGGCGGGGCTGAAGGATCTACGGGCTCGCCGAGTCGGCCCTTCAGGGCGGCGGCAAAGCCGGCGGCGAAGACGCCGGCGGTCGCAAGACCGAGCATGGCGGGGAGAAACCAGAGCAGGAGGCGGCGGGAGGCGCGTGTCACGGAACGGTATTCTGCCGGAAACGCAAACCCGCCTCTTGACGCATGGCGTACAACTGTCCGTGGTGAGCGCTTCCGAGGTCGTCCTTTCCGCCGAGGGGCTCGCGAAGAGCTATGGCGAAAGGGAGGTCGTCTCGGACGTGTCGTTCGCTCTCCACCGCGGCGAGGTGTTCGGGTTCCTGGGGCCGAACGGCGCGGGCAAGACCACGACCATCCGGATGCTCGTCGGCCTCGTAAGGCCCACGCGGGGCCGCGTCGTCATCGACGGGCACGATCTCGCGACGGACTTCGAGGCCGCGATGCGCCGGGTGGGCTGCATCGTCGAGACGCCCGACCTCTACAAGTTCCTCACGGGGCGCGAAAACCTCGAGCACTTCGCGCGGATGATCGGGGACGGCGCCTCGGCCCGCATCGACGAGCTCGCGGCCCTCGTCCACATGGACGGGCGCCTCGACGGCCTCGTGCGCACGTACTCCCTCGGCATGCGCCAGCGTATCGGCATCGCTCAGGCGCTTCTTTCCGATCCCGCCGTCCTCATCCTCGACGAGCCCACGAACGGCCTCGATCCCGCGGGCATCCGCGAGATGCGCGAGCTCGTGCGGCGGCTCGCGGGCGAGCGCGGCCTCGCCGTCTTCGTCTCGAGCCACCTCCTCTCCGAGGTCGAGAAGATGGTCGACCGCATTGCGATCGTCCACCGCGGGCGCACGCTGGCGGCCGGGACGCTCGCGGAGCTGACGGAGAACGGGGCGAAGTCGCTGGAAGACCTGTTCCTCGAGAAGACCGGGGGAGAGACCGTATGAGGGTGCTCTCGTGAGCGTGATGCTGGGGCTCGTCGAGAACGAAGCATTGAAGATTCTTCGAAGGAAGAGATTCCGGATCATCCTGATCGTTCTGGCCGCGCTGCTCTGTGTCGTCGTTTTCGCACAGAACCGTCAGCAGCAGCAGCAGCGGCGGGACCACCCCGAGCGCGACTGGCGCGCGCAAGTGGAAAAGAGGGCGAGCGACCTCGAGCGGCAAATGAATCAGCGCCGGGGCATCCCCGAGCAGTGGAAACGTTGGATGCGTTACGAGTCCGGGAGACTCCGCTATTACCTTTCCAAGAATCTGAATCCGAACGAATTGACCGGACCAATTTTCACACGCGCGTTCGCGGGCGTCGGCAGCGTGCTTCTGATCCCGCTCCTCGTGGCCGTCTTCGGGGCGGACCTCGTGTCGTCGGAGTTCGCGGAGGGCACGATCACGCTGCTCCTGACGCGGCCGGTCGCGCGGTGGAAGGTCCTGCTGTCGAAGGTCGTCGCGATGATCCTCTTCACGACGCTCACGCTCCTTGCGGCGTTCTTCCTGGCGTGGGGCATCTCGGGCGTCGCGTTCGGCTGGTCGGGGTGGGAAGCGCCGATCCTGACGGGCTTCCGCCTCGGCGGCGCGTCCCCGGCCGCCGGTTTCGACCTGTCGGGCGTGCGCATCGTGTCCCTCTGGCTGGACACGTTCGCCGCGTGGGGTCTCGCGTGGTTCTCGGCGCTGGCGGTCGGCTCCATCACGCTTCTCCTCTCGGTCGTCTTCCGGTCGGCGGCCGCCGCGATGGGCACGATGATGGCGACGCTCGTGGGCGGCACGATCCTGTCGCGCGTTGCCTCCGACTGGGACGGCGCCAAGTGGTTTTTCGTGACGAATTTGCCGCTGCCGGACTACTACGCCGGCCTGCCGACGCCCTTCGAGGGAATGACGTTGACCTTCTCGGCGTTGGTGCTTCTGGCCTGGGCACTGGCGGCCCTGACGGCCGCTTTCGTCCTCTTCACCCGGCGCGACGTGACCGCGTGACGGTGTAGCGCAGCCTAGAATGGAAACTCGATGACTGACCCCTCTGCATCGTCCGTCGTGAACAGCCTGCTCGAGGAATTCGGGGACAACGCCCCGTTCGTTCTCGAGCTTTACGCCCGCTACCGCCTCGAGCCCGCCTCGGTGGAGGAGAACTGGAAACGCACCTTCCAGGGCCTGGAAGAGCGCGTTCCTCACGCCATGGCCGGAACCGAAGCCTTTCGTTCCGCGTCGGTCCCGCTCCTTCCCCCGGCTCCGGCTCCCGCGCGCCCGGCGGCTCCCGCCGCCCGTCCCGGCGAGCTCGTCGTCGCAATCGCGGGCGGCGCCGCGACGATCGCTCGAAACATGGAGGCGTCGCTCGGCGTCCCGACCGCCACCACGAACCGCGTCATCCCCGTCAAGACGATGGAGGAGAACCGGCGCATCCTGAACCGGCACCGCGAGGTGCTGGGCCTCTCGAAGGTCTCCTTCACGCACTTCGTCGCATGGGCCATCGTGCGCGCGCTCGAGGAGCACCCGACGATGAACGACGCGTTCGGCGAGGTCGACGGCAAGCCCGCCCGCATCCGAAAGCCCATCGTCAACCTCGGCATCGCGATCGACATCACAAAGAAGGACGGCACGCGCAGCCTCCTCGTCCCGAACATCAAGGGCGCCCAGGCCATGGCGTTCGGCGAGTTCCTCGCCGCCTTCGATACCCTCGTCGCGAAGGCGCGAAAGGGCGCGATCGAGCCCGACGCGTTCGCCGGCACGTCCATCACGCTCACGAATCCCGGTACCATCGGCACGACGGCATCCCTGCCGCGGCTCATGCCGGGGCAGGGCGCGATCATCGCGACGGGCGTGATGGGCTATCCGGCCGAGTTCCAGGCCATGCCTGAGGAGGCCCTCTCCACGCTCGGCATCGCGCGCGTGATGAACGTCTCCTCCACGTACGACCACCGCATCATCCAGGGCGCCGAGTCGGGCCAGTTCATTGGCACCCTGCAGGACCTCCTCCTCGGGGGCGACGGCTTCTACGAGCGCATCTTCTCGGACCTCAAGGTGCCGTACCGGCCGATGCGCTGGGAGAAGGACTCGTCGACGCCGCTCGCGGCCGGCGGCCGCGGCCTGGAGGCCGTGGAGAAGCAGGCGCGCGTTCTGCAGCTCATCAACGCATACCGCGTGCGCGGCCATCTCGTGGCGGACCTGAATCCGCTCGGCAGCGACTCGGTGCCGTACCATCCCGACCTCGACCCGGCCACGTACGGCTTCACGCTATGGGATCTCGACCGGCCGTTCATCACGAACGGCCTCGGCGGCAGAGACCGGGCCACGCTGCGCGAGATCCTCGAGGTCCTGCGCCAGACGTACTGCGGAAAGATCGGCGCCGAGTTCATGTACAACCCGGACCCCGCGCAGAAGCAGTGGCTCATCGACCGCATGGAGTCGACGCGCAACCGCTCGCTCCTCTCGGTCGACGACCGGCGGCGCATCCTGAAGAAGCTCGTCGAGGCCGAGAGCTTCGAGAAGTTCCTGCACATGAAGTACGTCGGCCAGAAGCGCTACTCGCTGGAAGGCGGCGAAGCCGCGATCCCGCTACTCGACCGCCTGCTCGACCGCGCGGCCGAGGCCGACCTCGGCGAAGCCGTCATCGGCATGTCGCACCGCGGGCGGCTCACCGTCCTCACGAACACCGTCGGCAAGCCGGTGGGGAAGATCTTCGCGGAGTTCGAGGGCGAGGTGGACCCCGAGTCGATCCAGGGCTCGGGCGACGTGAAGTACCACCTCGGCGCGTCCGGCACGCACGTGGCCCCCGGCGGCGCGCGGCTGGACATCTCGCTCGCCCCGAACCCGAGCCACCTCGAGGCCGTGGATCCCGTCGTCGAGGGCATGGTCCGCGCGAAGCAGACGCACCTCGGCGAGGACCTCACGCACGGCAAGGTCCTGCCCGTCCTCCTGCACGGCGACGCGGCGTTCGCGGGCCAGGGCATCGTGGCCGAGACCATCAACATGTCGCAGCTCCACGGTTACCGCACGGGGGGCACCGTGCACGTCGTCGTGAACAACCAGATCGGCTTCACCACGAACCCGGCCGACGCGCGCTCGTCGCCGTATTGCACGGACGTCGCGAAGATGGTTCAGGCGCCGGTCCTCCACGCGAACGGCGACGACCCGGAGGCAGTCGTCCACGTCGTGGACGTCGCGATCGAGTACCGCAACACGTTCCGGCGCGACGTCGTGATCGACCTCGTCTGCTATCGCCGGTACGGGCACAACGAGGGGGACGAGCCAAGCTACACGCAGCCCCTGATGTACCAGAAAATCAAGAGCCACACCTCGGTCGCGCATCTGTATGGCGAGGCGCTGGTGAGGCAGGGGCATCTCACCGCGGCCGAGGTGGACGGATTGTGGGCGTCGGAGAAGACCGGGCTGGAGCGCGCGTACGACGAAGCGCGCGGCACCCCGAAGGTTTCCTTCGTCGACTCTCTCGTCGTGCCGTCCGCGCCGCGCCTCCATCCGGAAGGCGACGCGCGCGCGCGCCTCGCGCGCATCATCCGCGCGGTTTCGACGGTGCCCGAGGGCTTCGAGGTTCACCCGAAGCTGAAGCCCCTCCTGAAAAAGCGCGCTGAGTACGGCAGCGGGAAGCCCGAGATCGACTGGGCCGGCGGCGAGATGCTCGCGTTCGGAATGCTGCTCCTGGAAGGAACGCCTGTGCGCCTCTCGGGGCAGGACTCCGGCCGCGGCACGTTCAGCAACCGCCACGCCGTCCTCGCGGACGTCGCGAGCGGCGCGGAATGGGTTCCGCTCAACACGATCGCGACCAAGCAGGCGCGCTTCGAGGTCATCGACAGCCTGCTTTCCGAGAACGCCGTCATGGGCTTCGAGTTCGGTTACGCCGTGACCGACCCGTCGACGCTCGTCCTGTGGGAAGCGCAGTTTGGCGACTTCGCGAACGGCGCGCAGGTCGTCATCGACCAGTTCATCTCGGGCTCGGAGCAGAAGTGGAATCAGCGCTGCGGCCTCGTGCTGCTGCTGCCGCACGGGCAGGAAGGGCAGGGGCCCGAGCACTCTTCGGCGCGCCTCGAAAGGTTCCTCACGCTGTGCGCCGAGGACAACCTGCGCGTCGCGAACGTCTCGACGCCAGCGCAGTACTACCACCTGCTGCTCAGGCAGATGGCGAGCGAAGAGAAGAAGCCTCTGGTCGTGATGACGCCGAAGAGCCTTCTCCGTCACCCGAAAGCCGTCTCCACGCTGGACGACCTGGCGGACGGCACGTTCCATCCCGTCCTCGACGACGCCGCGTTCATCTCCGGCAGCGCGTCGGGCGTCCGCCGCGTCGTCGTCGCGAGCGGCAAGCTGCTGTACGAGCTGATGGTCGCGCGAGACAAGGCGGGGAAGGGCGACGTCGCGATAGTCCGCCTCGAGCAGTTCTACCCGTTCCCAGGACGCGAGCTCGGGCAGATCCTGAGCCGGTACCCCGGGGACGCGGAGCTCGTGTGGTCGCAGGAAGAGCCGCGCAACATGGGCGGCTGGCGCTTCGTGCGCGAGCAATTCCTCGACGGCCTCGTCGAAGGCGTGACCCCAGCGCGCCCCCTCCGCTACATCGGCCGCCGCGAGCTCGCGAGCCCGGCCCCCGGCTCGCACCACGCATTCCAGATCGAGCAGGACGCGCTCGTGGCGGATGCGGTGCGGGTGGCTTCGCCCACACCCGCCTTGCGCTAAGCGCGTCCGATCGTGGGCCCGAACGCGCGTGCCGCTCCCGGTGTAACGTTCCCTGGCGTGACGAACCCGCTGCTGAACGACCGGGACGTTTCGTTCCTCCTCTACGAAGTCTTCGACGCCGCGTCGCTCCACGCGCTCCCGCACTTCGCGGACCACTCACGCGAGACCTTCGACGCCTACATCGGCCTCTGCGCGCGGTTCGCGCGCGAAACGGTTTTCCCCGCGTTCAAGGCGGTGGACGAGGAGCCGCCGAGGCTCGTGGACGGGCAGGTTCTCGCCCACAGGCGGCTCCACGACATCTACCCGAAGATGCGCGAGATCGGCGTCTTTGCGGCGTCGCGGCCGTTCGACGTGGGCGGGCAGCAGCTGCCGCTGACGATCGCCACGGCGGCCCACCTCTACATCATGGCGGCGAACCCGGCCGTCTACAGCTTCGCGGGCCTCTCGACGGGCGCGGCGCACCTGATCGAGGCGTTCGGAAGCGAGGACCTGAAGTCCCGCTACATGACGCCGCTCTACGAGGGGCGCTTCTCGGGGACGATGGCGTTGACCGAGCCGCACGCCGGGTCGAGCCTCGCGGACGTGACAACGCGGGCCACGCGCGCGACACTCGCGGGAGATCACTTCCTCCTCTCGGGCGCGAAGATCTTCATCTCCGGCGGCGATCACGACCTCACGGAGAACATCGTCCACCTCGTCCTCGCGCGGATCGACGGCGCGCCGGCCGGCATCAAGGGCGTCAGCCTCTTCGTCGTGCCGAAGCGCCGCGTGACGGACGGCGGCCTCGCGCCGAACGACGTCCGGATCTCGGGCCTCGTCCACAAGATCGGATGGCGGTGTCTGCCCGCCGTCCTGCTCTCGCTGGGGGAGGCCGGCGACTGCCACGGCTGGCTCGTGGGGGAGCCGCACCAGGGCATTCCCTACATGTTCCAGATGATGAACGAGGCGCGCATCTCGATCGGCGCGGACGCCGTCGGCAGCGCGTCCGCGGCGTATCAGGAGAGCCTCGCCTACGCCGCGGCGCGGCCCCAGGGCCGGCCCCTCACGAGCAAGGACCCGCGGCTGCCGCAGGTCCCGATCCTCGAGCACGCGGACGTGCGCCGGATGCTGCTGCGCCAGAAGGCGATCGTGGAGGGCGGCCTCGCGCTCGTCCTCCAGACCGCGCTCTTTTCGGACCGCGCGCATCACGCGGCCACCGAGCCGGAGCGGAAACACGCACAGCTCCTCCTCGACCTCCTCACGCCGGTCGCGAAGAGCTTTCCGGCGGAAAAGGGCTTCGAGTCGAACGCGCTCGCGCTGCAGATCCACGGCGGCTATGGCTACACGAGCGAGTTTCTGCCGGAGGCGTGGCTGCGCGACCAGAAGCTGAACTCGATCCACGAGGGAACGACGGGGATACAGGGCCTCGATCTGCTGGGCCGCAAGGTGATGGCGAACGGCGGCGCGGCGCTGGTGGCGCTGGAGAAGGAAGTCTTTTTCGCCTGCCGGCGCGCGGAAGTCGCCGGCGTGGACGCGTCCTGGGTGGCCGCGGTGCGCGAAGCCGGCGCGAGCCTGAACGCACTGACGCAGGAGCTGGCCGCCCGGGGCCGCGCGGGCGATCCGGACGGGATGCTGCGCCACTCGGCGGACTACCTGGAGCTCTTCTCGACCTATGCCGTCGCGTGGCAGTGGCTGCTGCAGGCCGCTGCCGCGCGCGAGGGCCTCGCCCGCGAAGGCGGCTCGCGCGACCACTACGAAGGCAAGCTTGCGGCGGCGCAGTACTGGATCCGGACGGAGCTTCCGAAGAACGAGGTGCTCGCCGCCCTCTGCCGGGAGAACGAGGACAGTTACGCGCGGATGAAGCCGGGCTGGTTCTGAAGGCGGGCGGGTCGCCCGGAGCACCCCCCGTGCCATGATCCCGCGTCCCGACGGGAGGTCACGCATGGTTCCTTTTGTGAAGTCGATCGCTCGCGTTTACGCATCGGCTTCGTGCATTACTCTGTCCGCCGCGCTTCTCGCCGTGAACGCCTCTGCGGCGCAGGTGCCGGTGCCGGCGAAATCGCCCGCCCCGCCCGCCGCCCAGTACCCCGCGCTGCCGAGCGAAATGCCGGCGAACTTCGTGCCGACGAGCGACGGCTTCGACCACGTGAGGCGCGAGGTGATGATCCCGATGCGCGACGGCGTGAAGTTGCACACGGTCATCCTCGTGCCGAAGGCGGCCCTGGGCGCAAAGGGCGCGCCGATTCTCCTCACGCGCACGCCCTACGACGCCGATAAGCTCACGACGATCAACGAAAGCGCGCACCTCGGCCCGAGCCTCGACGGCTATGACAACCCCGTCGAGACGATCGTCGAGGGCGGCTACATCCGCGTCGTGCAGGACGTGCGCGGCAAGCACGGCTCCGAGGGAGACTACGTGATGAACCGCCCACTGCACGGGCCGCAGAACCCGACGCCGGTGGATCACGCGACCGACACGTACGACACGATCGACTGGCTCGTGAAGAACGTGCCGGAGTCGAACGGCAAGGTCGGCATCCTCGGCATCTCGTACGACGGATTCCTGCCGCTGATGGCGCTCGTGAATCCGCATCCGGCGCTCAAAGTGTCCGTGCCGATGAACCCGATGGTCGACGGCTGGATGGGCGACGACTGGTTCCACAACGGCGCCTTCCGCCAGCTCGGGATGTCTTATTTCTACGATCAGGAAGTGACCCGCAAGTCGGAGAAGAAATGGTGGACGAGCCACTTCGACGACTACGACACGTTCATGGAAGCGGGATCGGCGGGGGACCTCGGGCGCCGCCGGGGGCTGGAGCAGGTCGGCATGTGGAAGAAGGTCCTCGCGCATCCGAGCTATGACGCCTTCTGGCGCGACCAGGCGGTCGACCGGATCCTCGCGGCGCAGCCGTTGAAGGTGCCGGTGATGCTCGTCCACAGCCTGTGGGACCAGGAAGACATCTACGGCGCGCTCGCCGTATACAAGGCCATCAAGCCGAAGGATACGGGCAACGACAAAGTGTTTCTCGTGATGGGCCCGTGGCATCACGGCCAGGAGATCAAGGACGGCAGCGCGCTCGGCGCGATCAAATTCAACAGCGACACCTCCCTCACGTTCCGGCGTGAGATCCTGCGTCCTTTCCTCGACCAGTACCTCATGGACGGCGCGCCGAAGGCGGACATCGCGCCCGTCACGGCGTTCGAGACCGGGATGAACACGTGGCGGCGGCTTCCCGCCTGGCCGGCCGGATGCGCGAGCGGATGCGCGGTGAAGCCGACGCCTCTCTATCTCGCCTCCGGGTCGAAGCTCAGCTTCGCCGCGCCGGTGTCAGGCGATGCGTCCGCTCCCGCGTTCCAGGAATACGTTTCCGATCCGGCGAAGCCCGTGCCGTTCCATGCGCGCCCGATCGTTCCGAACAGCTTCGACAAGGGACAGAGCTGGAGGGAGTGGCTCGTGACGGACCAGCGGGAGGCGTCCGGGCGCACCGACGTCGCGGTCTTCAGGTCGGAGGTTCTGACCGCGCCGGTGAAGATCAGCGGCCAGCCGATCGCAAACCTGATTGCGTCGACGAGCGGGACGGACTCCGACTGGGTCGTGAAGGTGATCGACGTCTATCCGCCCGAGGTCGCCGGGCAGCCCAACATGGGCGGCTACCAGCTCGCGGTCTCGATGGACATCTTCCGCGGCCGTTACCGCGAAAGCCTCGAGACGCCGAAGGCGATCGCCCCCGACAAGCCGCTTCTTTACACGTTCGCGCTCCCGAACGCGAACCATGTGTTCCTGCCGGGCCACCGCATCATGGTGCAGGTGCAGTCGAGCTGGTTCCCTCTCTACGACCGCAACCCGCAGACGTTCGTGCCGAACATCTTCTGGGCGAAGCCGGGCGACTACGTGAAGGCGACGCAGCGCGTGTACCACGCGCCGGGTCAGGCGAGTTTCGTGGAGCTGCCGATCGTGACGGCGCCTTAGGCCCGAATCCTGCTTCGACTCCTGAAGACCGTCCGGAGGTGTTGAACTGTCCTCCCGGGGGATCGCAAGGCTCCTGATCGCCGCTCTCTTGGTCTCGGGCTGCTCGAGTACCCGGAAGACCGAGAAGCGGGCCTTTCTCGCGGTCGGCCTCGCCCTCCAGCGAGAGGCCCCGGAGCCGTCGTTCGACGACCTTCGGACGGAGCTGGACCTCTTCCTCAATGACGAGCTGCAGGACCTGAAAGACCGCACGAAGCGCCAGGAAGAGAAGGAGCTCAGCCTTTACCGCAAGGTCTACGTGATCGGCTCCGCGGCCGCCGTGCTTGCCTTCACGTCCGGCACCCTGAACAACCCGGACAACCGCGGCGTCCAGTACGCACTCGGCGGCGTGAGCACGGCCGTCGCCCTCACGGGTTTCGGGTTGTACCTCGCGCGCACGGGCCAGATGAAGGACTGCCGCGAGTTCCTGGACCGCGGCGGGCAGGAGCTGTCGGAGTGGGGTCGCTTCCATCTCGTGCCCTCGGCCGCGAAGGTGCCGCGCGAGCTGTGGCTCGATTACGTGAACCGCGTGGCGGTGCTCCGCGCCCGCGAGTCCTGCCTGCGAATCCGCTGAGCCTGCCGGGACACGATCGGCCCGCTTCTTGCACGGACTGAAGACGCCGCGCGGTTCGGCCTTGGCCGGATGCGCAAAGGAGCGTCATGCGCCTCGTCTCGCGCCGCAATCTCCTCATTATTTCCGCCGTTCTCGCGGTCGCCGCGGCACCCGGGCTTCTCGCGCAGGGCGCCGGCGACGAGCAGGATTTTCAACAGACGGTCGCCCGGGTTGCATGGCTGACTGGTGAATCCTCGCTCCAACGCGGAGACGACCCTGACAACTGGCAGCCGCTGGCCGTGAACGTTCCGCTGACGATCGGCGACCGCGTCTACGCGAGCCCGACGGGGCGCCTCGAGCTGGAGGCGCCCGGTCTGCGCGCTTTCGTCGCTCCCGGGACCGAGCTCACGACGCTCAACCTGACCGAAGACGTCCAGCAGTACTCGATCTCGCAGGGGACGGCGACGTTCCGGCTCTCGCACCGCGACGACGAAGACGTCATCGAGATCGACACGCCGAACGCGGCCATCACGCTGGAGGTGACGGGCCTGTACCGCGTCAGCGTCGACGCGGAGGGGAACACGCGCGTTTCCGTCCGGCGCGGAGAGGCGCGCGTGGCGGCGGGCGGCGGGGAAGTGTCGCTCCGGACGGGCGAGGAGATGCACGTCGACGGCCTCGACGCGCCGGAATACGACGTCTTCGCCCTTCCGCTCGCCGACTCGTGGGATCGCTGGGTGGACTCGCGCGAGAAGCGCCGGCACGTGGTCACGTCGTACGACTATGCCAGCGAAGACATCCTCGGCGCGTCCGATCTCGACGCTTACGGGCAGTGGGAGGACGTGCCCGAGTACGGTCACGTCTGGGCGCCTGCGAACGTGGGCGCGGACTGGGCGCCGTATCGGGTCGGGCGCTGGATCTGGCAGGACCCGTGGGGCTGGACCTGGGTCTCGGACGAGCCTTGGGGCTGGGCTCCTTACCACTACGGGCGCTGGATCACGCGCGCTTCGCGGTGGTACTGGGTGCCGGTCTCTCCCAACGTGCGGCACGTTGCCTACGCTCCGGCGCTCGTGGCCTTCGTGGGAGGCGGTCCGGGTTGGTCCGGTTCGGTCTCGATCGGCGGCGGCGGCTTCGTGGGCTGGTTCCCCCTTGGCCCGCACGATCCTCTCGTTCCGTGGTGGGGGAGGCAGGCCCGCGCGCCGATCGGCACCCAGAACGTCGCCTACTCCAATCGCGCCTTTGTCACCGTCGTGAACCACGGCTCGTTCGTCGGAGGGCAGCCGGCACAGGCCGGCCGCGTCCGGGACACCAAGATCGTCCAGGAACTCGGGAAACAGCCCGTTCTTCGCGGGCCGCTTCCCATCCTCCCGACGCCGCAGTCCATCCGTCCCGCGTTCGTCGCGGGCCCCGGCATTCGCCCGCCCGATCGGATCGCGGCGCGCGCCGTAGCGGCCCGTCTCGCTCCGCCGCCCGCTCCGCCCGCCTTCACGGAGAAGCTCAACGCCATTCGCGCTAACGGCGGGGCTCCAATGACACCGGTCGCTGCGGGCAGCCTCGCCCTGCAGTCGAAGGCGGGCGTTCGCGCCGCGGTTCCGATCCGGCCTGTCGCCCGGGACGGCGGCCGTGTGGAGCTCGCGCCGCGCCGTGACGCCGTCGATGCGCCGCCGCCAGACCCAATCCGGGCCGGCGGACGCGCGCTCGCGTCGCCGCAGGTCCCGTTCATCTCGCATCCGTCCGCCTCGCGCGAGAACGCACCGCCGATGCGCGTGGCGCCGGGCGCGGTGACGGCTCCGATGGCGAGGCCGGTGCCGCCTGCACGCGGCCGGGAGGACGCTCCAGCCCAGCCGGTCATGGCCGCTCCTCCGGCTCGCCCAGCCCCCGTTGCGGTGGCGGCGCCGAGAAGCGTCGAGCAGGCCCGCCCGGTGCCTCGGGTCGAGCCGCAGGTTCAGCAGCAGCCCCAGCCCGAGAGGCGCGCCGTCAGCCGCGCGCCGCGCCGCGTGGCGCCTTCGGGTCCCGACCCCCTCGCGACGCGTGGCGGTGACAAAAAGGACGAAAAGGGCGAAAAGAAATAGCGGCCGACCGGAACTCTGGTTTCAGAACACCTCGTTCACGGGGAAATAGACGCCGTCCTTCGCGAAGGGCACGTACTCGTAGCCGCGGCCGATCGGATCGTTGTGGAGCACCGTCGTGTAGTCGATGCCGAGCGCCGAGTAGATCGTGGTGGTGAGGTCCTCGATGCGGATGTCGCGGTTGCCGCTCCAGCCGTAGTCGACGACCTTGTTCGCCGTCGCGTCCGTGACGCCGACCGCGCGACCGCCGCGGACCCCGCCGCCCGCGAAAGCGACGGACATCCTTTGGAAGTGGTCGCGGCCGCCCTGCGCGTTGACGGGGCCCACGGTGCGCCCGAACTCGCCGATCATGACAACGAGCGTTTCGTCGAGGAGCGTCTTGCCGGCCGCCGCGCCGGGTGTCGCGGCGAGATCGGCGAGGAGCGTGCCGACGGCCGGATCGAAGAACTTCATCTGGTTGAAGAGTCCGCCGTTCGCCGCGTAAATGTTCGCGTGGTTGTCCCAGCCGCCGACCGTGAGCTGTATGAAGCGCGTGCCCTGATTCGCCGCGAGGAGCTGCTTCGCGATGATGGCGGTGGCTCCGAACTGGGTCGAGCCGTAGCGGGCATAGTCCGCCGCGTTGTAGCTGAACGTGGCGTTGATCGTCGGGCTGTCGGCGAGCGCCTTCGCCTGCGTGTAGAAGTCGGCCATGTCGGCCGGAACGTCGCCGTAGGGCGAGCCCGGGGCCCGGTCGGTGTCGAGCGCCTGCAGGAGGCCGTAGCGCTCGGCGAAGACGGTCGCGTTCGGCGGCTTCACGCTCTGAAGGCCCGTGATCGAGACCGACGGGACGACGAGCGGCGCGTACCGCGAGGACATGTAGCCCGAGCCGATCATCGAGCTCGTGCCGAGTCCGACGAATCCCGGCAGGATGTCGCCGGGCTTGCGCTGGGCCTGAGCCTCGAGCGAGACGACGGAGCCGATGTGCGGCGACACGTCGCCGAGAACGCCGGTCGGATTTCGGGACTTCTGCACCCAGGTCTGGGCGAGTCCGTGCACGGCCGCCCAGGAGAGGACGGGGCGCACGAAGACGAACCTGTCGAGCTGCGCGGCGATCTTCGGCATCAGACCCTGCGCGAAGCGGAGGCCGCCGAAGCTCGTCGGCGCGAACGCGCCGGGAGTCCACGCGCCCTCCTTGAGGTCCCACGTGTCGGAGTGGCTCGGCGCGCCGGCCATGAAGATGAAGATGCAATTTCGGGCCGTGCCCTGGAGCGCCGGG
>Ga0075520_1000164_pt1 | contig 25390 bp, 25 predicted proteins | sample NGEPerB_FD_75100 | JGI IMG/M metagenome (GOLD analysis project Ga0075520, IMG submission 75100) | Arctic peat soil microbial communities from the Barrow Environmental Observatory site, Barrow, Alaska, USA - NGEE PermafrostAB12-B | ecosystem: Environmental > Terrestrial > Soil > Wetlands > Peat ... | reverse complement strand
CGCGCACGCGGGGCTGCGCCGCCCGCACTTCGTCGAGCAACGCATGGAGCCGTGCGTCGCCGATGGGAATTCCCGTCACGACGACATCCGGCGTTTCATCCTTCAGGCCGGCGCGCGCCTGGTCGATCGTGCTTGCCGGAGCGACGCGCATGCCGACCGAGCTCATCAATCGACTCGCGAGCAGACGCGACATGTCCTGAGGCTCGACGAGCAGCACGCGACGTCCCCTTGCCGGGGCCGTGTGCGGCAACGCTGCACTGGCCGTGTCGCCGGGCGTGGCTGCGTCCCAGGCAGCCGGAAAGCCGAGCGTCATCGTCAGCACCTGCCCGTCGTCGAGCCGTTGCGGCACCAGGCCGATGGCGCGCGCCAGCTCGGCGAACAGGAGCCAGTGAAGATCGTCGAACGCGGCGTCGCTTGCCTCGCCGATTGGCTGTGACCGCTGCACCCGGATCGACAGCACCGGATGTTGCGCCAAGCCTTCGAGCGCAGCGCCGATCTCGATGCGAGAGCCGATCTGCATGGCAAATTCCAACCCGAGGTCGAGCAGCTGGTTGATGGCCCCGGCATTCCCGTCGAGCTCCAGCGACTGCGACAGGCCCACCAGGCTGACGCCGCGACGATGTGCGGCTCGAGTCCAGTCGCCGACGGCTTCGCGTGCGGCACGCGCCAGATCGACGCGTTCGGCGGGTGCCGGCGCGGTTCTGGAGAGCAGGCGCGCAACAGCCTGAATCTGCAATCCGAACGCCTCGAGCCTGGCAATCTCGATCAACCCGGCATCGAGTCGCGCCTGCTCCGCCTCGGCGAGCGGCCGCAGCGTCGCGAGCGAGGCCTGCAGCATCGACAAGGCAGTGGAGAACGCCTCGCCGACCTTCGCAAGGACGCCCGGCGAGACCCGGGGCGCGACCAGGGCGGCCGGAAAAGGAGACTCGTCGCGAGGCTGTCTCAGGGCGTGCGGATGACGCGCGTCGAATGACATGAATGCTCCTAGGGCCTGTTAACGCTACTGGAGGGATCGCGCCGGGGTGGCGCAGGCCCTAGAGACCGAGGCCGGACCGCAGGCCTCGATTGGATGCGCTGGCGCGACGGGCGGCTTGATCTGGCGCAAGGCCGACGCAAGGTCGAGCACGAAGCACAGGGCTTGCGCATCGGAGGCCGCGGTGTCCAGCACGAAGCCGTTCGAGGTCGCGAGACTGCGCATGCCCAGGTTCTCGTGCAGCACAAGGGCGATCAGGCGCCTCGTGCCACGCCGCGCCAGAAAGGCGATCAGGCTGCTCAGCAACAGCCGTCCGAGCCCTTGCGCCTTCAGGTCCGAGCGCACGATGATTCCCAACTCGGCATCCACCCCGTCTGCATCCATGACCGCGCGGGCGACGCCGAGCGTGTGGTCGCTGCCGTCGGCCAGCCGACGCACGGCGATGAAGGCCATCTCGTGCACGTAGTCGATGTGGGTCAGTCGCGCCAGCTCGCTGGGCGGCAGCGGGGGCCGGGTGTTGAAGAACCGCAGGCGCAGGTCCTCCGGCTGCAGGCTTTCGACGAACGCGCGGTGCTGCGCTTCGTCCTCCGGCCCGATCGGGCGAATGGTGATGGTCTCGTTGTTCCAGCGGACGGTCGTGACGAGCTCGGCCGGGTAGCGCGCACTCGCCGGCCGGGACGATGCCTGCACGGCTTGCGATCCGGCGAGCGACCTGGACGGCGCAGGCGTGTCGCCGCTCACTACACGGTGCTCACAACAGGTTGCTTACAAGAGGGTGCACATCAGGGCTGCCTGCAGGAGGAGGCGGCGGGATTCGCCGCGCGGCCGGCCTGCGTCGAACGGCTCGGCCAGCCTCGCGGTCGGATGCGTCGGCGAGGCGAGGCCGTCGTACACCGGCACGCCGGCCTCTTCGCCGACTTGTCTGACCAACTCGGGCGACAGGCCCTGACACTCGACCGCGTCATACAGGCGGCCCAGCATGCGCGCGGTGTATTGCGACAGGCCGGGCGAGCGCAGCCCCGACAGGCTGGGCCGGATGTGGGCGACGTGAGCGCCCAGCTCCTGCGCCGCCAGGCGGAACAGGATCGCGTCGTCGGCGTCTTCGGTCTCGCAAAGCAGTCCGAGGTTCTTGCCGCGCAGCAGCCTGCTCCCTTGGCCGGCCGACAAGACCAGCCGCAGTTGGCGCGCCTGGGCCATGAGGACGTCTGCGTCGCCCGGGTCGAGAGGGTCGAGTCGCAAACTGCACATTGGCTGAAGGAGAGGTTGCATGGCTTCCTGCGGCGCCAGGCGGAGGCGACGCAGGACGCGAAGGCTATTCGCGCAGGCGATGTCAACCTTGATGCGCATCAAGCCAGCGCACGAAAGCGCAGGTCGCGACACGGCTGATACGAACCGTTCACACAGTGCGACCAAGCGACTTCGTTCGTTGGCACGGTGCTTTCGCAGCCTTCCTAGGATGAGCTCATCCGCCAAAGCCCCGTCTCCCGAGGAATCTCGCATGTTCGATACCGAAACCCGCAGCGCCAGCACCGGCCGTCCGCATCCGCTACTGCCGGCGAGCCGGGTCTGCGACGAATCGCACGCCGACCAACGTGCCAGCGACCGCGTGTCCGACACGCTCCGACTGCTGAGCGATCAACTCGCACCCCAGCGTCGAGTCGTGCATGCCGGAGACGTGATCTATCGGGCCGGCGAGACCTTCGGCGACATGTACATCCTGAACTCGGGCTTCTTCAAGATGGTCAAGCTCTCGGTCGATGGGCGCGAGCAAGTGGTCAGCCTGAAGCTGCGCGGCGACTGGCTCGGCTTCGACGGCATCGCTTCCGGATCCTATGCATGCGACGCCGTCGCGATGGACACCGGCGATGTCTGGGTCATCCACTATGACAAGCTGATCCGGACCAGCGTCGCCTGTCCGGCCCTCCTGGCTGTGCTGCACGAAGCGATGAGCCGCGAAATCGGCCGGGACCGGGATTCGCTCATGTCGGTGTGCACCTTGCCCGCCGACGCCCGCGTCGCCGATTTTCTGCGCCACTGGGCCGACTCGCTCGCCAAGCGAGGCCTGCGTTGCGACCAGATCACGCTGCGCATGACCAGAGCCGAGATCGGCAACTACCTCGGCATGACGCTCGAAACCGTGAGCCGGTCCCTGTCGAAGCTCGCTCGCGACAATGTCATCGCCTTCACGGAAAAAGGCCGCCGCGATTTGTGCATTCCCGACATCGGCGCCCTGTCGAGTTTCGTCCAGCGCTGCCTCGTGCCATCTCCTGTCTTGCAGTAGCGTCGCGCCAGAAGGTCGCCGGGCCCATGCTCAATCGGCACCCACGGCGCGGGCGACCGCCTGCTTGAGCTCGTCCCGCGTGCAGGGCTTGCGCAGCAGCTCCCACGCCGGTGGCGAATCCCGATCGGCATCGAGGAGCTCGGCGGAATAGCCGGACATGAGCAGGATGGCGAGATCCGGAAAGCGCCCCTGCGCTTGCGCGGCAAGCTCGGTGCCGCGGATGCCGGCGCCGAGGGCGATGTCGGTCAGGAGCAGATCGAAGCGCGCGTCGGGGCCGAGCGCCAGCAAGGCCTGCTCGCCGCTGGCGACCAGGGTGATGTCGCACTGCATCGAGACGAGCAAACGATGCACGACGGCGCGGACCTCGGTGTCGTCTTCGACGAGAAGCACGCGCAGCCCCGGCGGCACGATCCGTTCCCGGGTGCTCTGTTCCGCCGCGAGGTGGCTGGCGGCTCGCGGCCGGGGCACGTAGAGCGTCACCGTCGTCCCCTCGCCGATCGCGCTGTCGATCGTGATCGCTCCCTTGGATTGCTTGACGAAGCCGTAGACGGTGCTCAGGCCGAGGCCGGTGCCGCGCCCGGCTTCCTTGGTTGTGAAGAAGGGCTCGAAGGCGCGCTCCTTCGCCTCGCTCGACATGCCGGTGCCGTCGTCGGTGATGCGGATGGCGACCAGACCATCTGCGAACGCGCCTGGATCGTCGATCTCGTCGCGGATGTCCTCGGGGATCGCGAGACAAACCTGCGTGCGAAAGCGAAGCGTGCCGCCCTCGGGCATCGCATCGCGCGCGTTGATGGCGATGTTGAGGAGCGCGGACTCGAGCTGCCCAGGATCCGCCAGGGCCTTCGCGCCGTCCGGCGAGTCGTCGACCTCGATGCGAATGCGCTGGTCCAGCGTCCGGCGCAGCATGTCGGCCAGCGATTGCAGCAACGCATCGACGTCGACGGCCACGGGCTGAAGCACCTGGCGTCGCGAGAAAGCGAGCAGCTTGCCGGTCAGCTCGGCGCCGCGGCGCGATGCGCGGGCGGCCGCGCCGACGAGTTGGCGCGCATATCCGTCGTCGGCCAGGGCCGGCAACTCATCGAGCACCTGCAGATTGCCGAGGATGACGGTCAGCAGGTTGTTGAAATCGTGGGCGATCCCGCCGGTCAGCTGGCCGACACTTTCGAGACGTTCCGCGTGGCTGAGCGCCTCTTCCGACTGCACGCGCTGCAGGCTGCTGGCCAGCAGGTTGGCGAGCGACTCCAGAAAGCGGACCTCGTCGTCGCCGAAGAGCCTGGAGCTGCGCGACCGGACGGCCAGGACGCCGATCGTGCGGCCGCGGTCCGAGATCGGCACGGCCAGCGCGCTTCTCAGCCCCGCATCGAGATACGACCGGGGAACGGAAAAGCGACGCTCGACGGTGTAGTCGGCGACGATGATCGACCGACCCTCGGCCAGAACGAACCCCAGCGAGGTGTCGGACCGGTTGGCAACGAGCTCGCCGAGGCCCTCGCCCGGCACACTGCCGACGGCACTGGCGACGCGCAGGTCGCGCAGATTGCTTTCGAGGAGGTAGACCATCGCGACCTCCGCCTCCAGCGCGTCGGCCGCGACGACGGGCACCTGGTTCAGCAGCACTTGCGGATCGCGGGCATCGACGGCGATGCGGCCCAGGGTCGCGAGCTGCTCGCTGGAGCGCGCCCGCTGCAGCGCTCGCTTCATGCGCGGATAGGCGCCGATGTCGCGGATCGCCGCGACGACGAGCGGCAGGCCCTGGTCCTGCAACGGGCTGAGCGCGATCTCGACGACGACTTCCGATCCGTCTTTGCGCTTGGCGACCAGCTCGGTCTGCCGACCCATCGGCCGCGGGCGGGGATCCTGGCCGAAGGCGGCGCGATACGCTGCGTGGCGCGGACGCACCGCATCGGGAACCAGCGCGTCGATGTGGAGCCCAACCAGTTCGTCGACCGAATAGCCCAGTAGCGCCGCAGCGGAAGGGTTGGCGAGGACGATCGCGCCGTGTATATCGGCGACGACGAGTGCGTCGGGATAGGCGGCAAAGAGCGTGCGATAGACCGCGGTCTCTTCCACGCCGTGCGGAAAGCGCGACGCTGGCGAAGGCGTGGCCATGGCGCCGGCGCGTCAGACCGGGGCGACCGGCGGCACGAAGATGTAGCCGGCGCCGCGAACCGACTTGATGATGCGCGGCTCGTCGACGTCGACCTCGAGCTTCTTGCGCAGGCGCCCGACCTGCACGTCGATCGTCCGGTCGAACGGCGCGGCTTCCCGACCGCGCGTCTGCTCGAGCAGGAAGTCCCGGGACAGCACGCGGCCGGGGTGTCGAACGAATGCGAGGAGAAGATCGAACTCGCCACCGGTGATGCCGACCTCGTTCCCGTCGGGAGCCAGCAGTCTTCGGGCCGGGACATCGAGCGTCCAGCCGGCAAAGCCATAGCCGTCGACAGCCGACCCGACTGCCGGACCGTCGGCCGGACCCACGCGCCTGAGCACGGCCTTGATCCTGGCCAGCAGCTCGCGCAGATCGAAGGGCTTCGTCACATAGTCGTCGGCTCCCACTTCCAGTCCGACGACCTTGTCGACGGCGTCGCCTCTGCCGGTAACGATGACGAGGCCGCAGCGCCAGTGTTCACGCAACTGGCGCGCGATCGAGAAGCCGTCTTCGCCGGGCAACCCGAGGTCGAGCAGGACCAGCGCCGGAGGGTCCGCGGGCATCAGTTGCATCAGCGCATGCCCGTCGTGCAGTTGCGACACCCGAAAGCCGTGGCCTTGCAGATAGTCGGCGAGCAACCGGGTGATATCGATCTCGTCGTCGAGGACGGCGATGTGAAGAGACGGTTTCAAACGAAGCTGCGGCCGGGATGCGGCGAATTGACCGCGATCCGCGGCCGCCGAAGCGTAGCAGTTCGCCGAGGCGGTCTCCGACGGAGCGCCCTGCGTCGGCCGGCGGCCGATCGCGTCACGGGTTCGAGGCTGGGGCCTGCTGACGCTACGGGAGGGACCGCGCTGCGAAGGCGCCGTTCGCCCGGTCGATCGCTTCCCCGGGAACGTCATCCGCTCTGAGGAGCAGGACGGGGACCGGCGCGGCGCGAAGAATCTGCTCCGCATCGCTGCCCATGAACAACCGGGCGACGCCGCGCCTGCCGTGCGTGCCGATGACGATCAGGTCGGCACCCCAGCTCACCGCCTGCGCGACAACGAGATCGCAGACACGCTCGGTCGCCGTCTCGAGCAGCACGCCGTCCGCCCGGACATCGCGCGCCTCGGCTCTGGCGATCCCCTGCTCGAGGATGCGCGTGCTGTCCCGCTTCATCAGCGCAATGTCGTCGTTGCCGTAGATCGAAGTCGGCTCGAAACCTGCCGAGTACGCGGTGGCGTCCAGCACATGCAGCAGGCGTAGCTCGCCGTGCGTCAGCCGGGCCACGCGGATGGCTTCGTCGAGGCCGACCGCGGCCGTCCGGCTGCCGTCGATCGGAACAAGAATGCGCTGATACACGGTTGGCCCTCGTGAATGCCGGAGCGGCGAAAGAATGCATCCAGTGTGGTGCAACGCGCGGTCGAAACCTTGACCCGGATCAAGGTAGCGCGCGCGTGCCCCTGATCCTCAAGCGGCTGCGACCTCGGCCCGACGCCAGGTTCGACCGATCAGCAACTGGACGCCGACGGCCAGTGCGCCGTTGATCAGCAATGCTTCGCGGATGCCGAACCAGCCGATCGACGCCCCGGTGAGCAAGCCGCCCAGCGAGGTGCCGCCGCGAATCGCAAGCATGTACAGGCTGACCGTCTGGCCGCGCAGCGTTTCGGGCGAGATCGCCTGGGCCACCGTGTTGGCCGACGTGTTGCTGATGCTCATGGCGATGCCGGCGAGCCCGAGCAAAGCCGCGAACGCGACGAACCAGGGGCTCAGGGCGACCAGCATCGTGACCGCGCCGTAGCCCACGGCGAGCCAGGAGCTGAGGCGGCGGCGATCCGATGCGCCGTCGACGAAAAGGAGCGCGATCGCGCCGAGCAAGCCGCCGACGCCGAAGGCTGCGACGGCGATGCTGAAATGTCCGGCATCGCCGTGGTAGATGTCGCGCACGAGCAGCGGGCAGAAGGTGATCAGCGGGCCGCACAGCAGACTCGTCGCGAAGACGGTGAGGACGGCGCCGCGCAGCTGAGGCGCACGCAACACCTCGCGAACGCCATCGAGGAGATGGTGGCCAGCCGCCCGATGAGCGATCGTCCCTCGCCTGGCGACGTGCGGCAGGATCCAGAGCGCGACGGCGATGAACGGCAAATAGGAAACCGCGTTGACGGCGAAGCACCCGACCGCGCCGATCCCGACGATCAGCATTCCCGCCAGCGCGGGGCCGAGGATCCGCGAAAGGTTGAACTGCGTCGCGTTGAGAGCGAGGCCTGCCGAAATCCGGTCGCGCGGCACGATCGACGGAACGATCGATTGAAACGACGGCATCGACAGGGCGTCGGTGATGCCCACGACGAGCGATATCGCCACGACCATCCACGGCCTGACCGTCCCGGCGATGAGCAGTGCCACCAGCAGGACGGGACAGAACATCTGGATCGACTGAAAGCGGGCGATCACGAGGCGACGATCGGCACGATCGGCGAGCACGCCCCCCGCCATGCTCAACACCCAGATCGGCGCGCCGAGCGCGAAGTTGTCGAGGCCGACAATGAACGACGATGCGCCGAGGCTCAGCAGCAGCCAGGGCTGCGCCACTTGTTGCGCACTGGTGCCGATGTTCGACAGCAGGCTCGCGACGCAGAAGGTGCCGAATCGCTTCGTGCGCAGGAGCTGAAGAGACTCCTTGAAGGCTGTCGACACCATGTCGCGGAAGGCTAGCACCGGCAGCCCGAACCGGCTGCCGCATCGCATCGACGATCGGGCAGAGCCGGGCTGGCGCGTGAACGGGCCCGGCGCTCAGCGCCCCGTACGCTGCAGCGCTACGCCGGCGCAACGAGCGGCTGAAGAGCCGACGCGTCGCCACCTGTCGTGAGCCGATCCCCCGGGTGCGCTGCCGCCGCCCGGACGAGGAGCACGGGGACCGGCGCATTGCGGAGGATCTGCTCGGCGTCGCTGCCGATGAACAGGCGCTGAACCCCGCGGCGACCGTGCGAACCGATGACGATCAGGTCGGCGTTCCAGGTCCTCGCCTCGTCGACGACGATGTCGCAAAGGCGGCCGGCGAAGTTTTCCGAGAGAAATGTCGACACGTCGACGCCGCTCGTCTGGACGCGCGCCTTCGCCTCGCGAAGGATCTGCTCGCCGCCTTCCTTGAGCAGGCCGATCAGGTCCGGGGTGTAGATCTCGAACCCGGTGGCGAATGTGAGCTCGTTGACGACGTACACGAGACGCAGCGTCGCTCCCGTGAGCTTTGCCAGCTTGACGGCCTCGTCCAGACCCTGGTTCGATGTCGGGCTGCCATCGACGGGCACGAGAATGCGCTGGTACATGTGATTCTCCGCAGGAAGAGTCCGAGTGAGAGGGGGACAAATTGTCGGCCGCCGACGCAGGCCACGGCTTGACGAAACGCAAGCCGCAACGCGGGACGCGCAAGCGGATCAATGCGCGATCGACGGTGCGCGATCGAACCGTCGATAGAAGAGCCGCTTGGCCAGCTCTCCTGAAGCAATGTACATGGCGACGATCACCGCCGTCGCAGCCAGATAGGCGAGCGGCAATGGCGTGAAGCCGAGAAACCCGGCGAAGGGAAGATACGGCAAGGCAATGGTCACCATCACGACGCCGAGCGTCGCAATGACGAGGCGTACGCTCGGCTTGCTTCGAAGGATCGGCATGCGGCTGCGAACGACCAGGAGGATGAGCGAGGCGGAGACCACGGACTCGACGAACCACGCCGTTCGAAACTGGTCCGTGTTCGCGTGGAAGACGTACAGCATGACGCCGAAAGTGAGGTAGTCGAAGATCGAGCTGAGGACGCCGAACGTCAGCATGAAGGAGCGGATGAAGCCGATGTCCCAACGCTGCGGCTTGGCCAGCATCTGCTCGTCGACGCCGTCGCCCGAGATGGTCATGGCCGGAAGATCGGTGAGCATGTTCGTCAACAGGATCTGTTTGGGCAGCAAGGGAAGGAACGGCAGAAGCAGCGACGCGCCGGCCATGCTGAACATGTTGCCGAAGTTGGCGCTGGTTGCGATCAGCACGTACTTCAACGTGTTGGCGAACGTGACGCGGCCTTCGCGTACGCCATCGATGAGAACGTCGAGATTTTTCTCCAGCAGCACGATGTCGGCCACCTCCTTGGCGACGTCGACCGCGTCTTCGACCGACAGGCCGACGTCGGCCGCGTGCAGGGCGGACGCATCGTTGATTCCATCGCCCATGTAGCCGACGACATTGCCGGCCTTGCGCAGCGCCCGGATGATCCGCTCCTTCTGATTCGGCTCGACCTCGGCGAAGACGTTGACCTTGCCGACGCGATTGAGAAGCGCCCCATCGCTCATGTCCTTCAGTTCGTGTCCGGAAAGCACGACGGCGTCGGCGAAGCCGATCTCGCGGGCGACCGACGCGGCCACCAAGACGTTGTCACCCGTGATGACCTTCAGGACGACGCCCAGTCCGCGCAAACGCTGGATCGTGGCGGCGATGCCCGGCTTGAGGGGATCGGAAAAGAGAACGAAGCCGATGAAGCACATCGCGGTCTCGTCGGCCTTGCCGATCACCGTGCTCGTGCCGAGCTTCCTGCGGGCCAAGCCGAGCGTGCGCTGGCCGCGCTGGCTGTATTCGGCAAAGCGGGCCTCGATCTGCTGTCGAACGCCCTCGATCGGCCGCTCTGCCCCGCTCGCATCTTCGGCGGTCGCGCACACCTCCAACACCTGCGTCAACGCCCCCTTGGTGATCATGAGCGATCCCTCCGGGCCCGCCACCAGAATGGTCAGCCGTTTGCGCAGGAAGTCGTAAGGCACTTCGTCGAGCTTCTTCCAGGCCGACACGTCGAGCGTGCAGTGGTTGCGGATTGCGGCATCGATCGGGCTGGCGAATCCGCTCTCGAAGGTCGCGTTCAGGTAGACGCAGAGCAGCGCCGCCTGGCTTTCCTGTCCTTCCAGGTCGGTGACGGATTGAAGGGTGACCTGGCCTTCCGTGAGCGTGCCCGTCTTGTCGGTGCACAGGACGTTCATGCTTCCGAAGTTCTCGATCGACGAGAGGCGCTTCACGATCACCTTCTTTTCCGCCATGCGTCTGGCGCCTGCAGCGAGGTTGATGCTGACGATGGCAGGCAGGAGTTGCGGCGTCAGCCCGACCGCCAATGCCAGGGAAAACAGAAAGGAGTCGAGAACCGGCCGATGAAGGTAGACGTTGAACGCGAAGATGCAGATCACCAGCAGCAGCGTGACCTCCATCAACAGGTAGCCGAAACGCCGCACGCCGCGTTCGAAATCGGTTTCCGGAGGCCGCAGCTTGAGGCGTTCGGAGACCTTTCCGAACTCGGTGTCTTTTCCCGTGGCCACGACCAGCGCGGTGGCGCTGCCGGAGACGACGTGCGTTCCCAGGAAGACGAAGTTCGTGCGCTTGCCGAGCGGGGTTTCGACCGGAAGAACGCCGACCATCTTTTCGGCCGGAAACGTCTCGCCGGTCAGAGTCGCCTCGTCGGCGAAGAGGTCGCGCGACGCCAGCAGAAGGCAGTCCCCCGGTGCGGTCGCGCCGGCTGAAAGAAGCACCACGTCGCCAGGCACGACATCGGCGAGCGACCTGTCGACCTGCACGCCGTCGCGCAAAGCCTTCGCCTTCACCTCGACCAGGGAGAGCAGCTTCTCGACCGCCCCCGCCGCGCCGCGCTCCTGCCAGAAGCCGAGCATGCCGCTGACCAGAACGATCACCAGGATGATCACGGCATCGACCGTGTCGTGCAGAACCACCGAGAGGACCGACGCCCCAACCAGCATCAGCGTGATCGGGCTGGAGAACTGGCTTGCCAGGAGTGTGAAGGTATCGGTGCGCTTCCTGGGAGCGAGCAGGCTGCCCGCGTAGCGCTCGAGACGCGCAAGAGCCTCGGCGGAAGAGAGCCCCTTCTCGCTGCTGCCGAGCCGTTCGACGGCGTCGACGGTCGCTAGATTCCAGAAGGGTTGGATGGCTGCTCCATTTCGGCGAACGAGTCGGTCATTTCTTTCCATGGCGCCAGGGCCGCAGCCATGCGTCCGTCTGCGTGCACCAGGCGATCAGCGCCAGCAGGGCGAGCTGAATCGGCAACCTCAACCACAAGGCCCAGATCGGAATGGAAAACAGCTCCGGCCTCTGGAGCATGTAGAGATGTGCCGGAGTGACGGCAATCGTCAGCAGGAAGAGGCCACCTCCAGCGGTAGGCCGCGTTCTCCACCACAGCAAGCCGAAGGCTCCGAGCAACTCGAAGACGCCGCTGACCAGGACGACGGCGCGCGCGTGCGGGATGGACGGCGGCACGATGCGCATCTCGGTCTGGGTGGCGACGAAGTGCGCGATGCCACCGAGGAAGAACCACAGGAAGACAACGCCGACACCTGCAACCTTGGGAGCCGTCAGCCGCTTTTGTGCGCCGTGGAAAAGTTCATTGAACATGTCCTTGGCGATCGCCGGCGGGGCCACGAGAGCTGGCTGGTGGCGGTGATGAATCGGTCGCGAAACCGCGCTGGCGCTATGGCTGCCTGGCGACGCACCTGAACACGAGGGTGGTCTCGCCGCGAAGCGCGAGCGGGCCGGCGGCGCGGCCGATATCGCCGCTGTTGTCGAGGTTGGTGACGGCGACGTCCCTGCCCTGGGCATCGCAAGTCTTGGTCGCCTCGGCGAGCGCGAGCTTGCGTGCTTCACTGGTCTTGTTCGGCCCGAAGTTGGCTTCCGCGGTCACCGTGTACGTGCCGTCGGCCATCGGCACGACGCCATTGCTGGTGGCGCATGCAGCAAGCAGGGCTGCGACAGGAATCGCGAGTCGTTTCATGGGATGCTCCGCTGGGTTCAGGCAGTGTACGCACAAGACCGAGGCGCCCGCGGGACGCGGCACATGACCACGGCCGCCGTGGCAATGCTCTGGATAATGATTGCCTCATGCGATTTGCTCTGCTACTGGTCGGCGCGTGGCTGATGGGGCCGAATGTCCATGCCGACACCGCGGAGGCAGCCGCCGGGTCCGAGTCGTGGGCCGTTCACGTCCAGGCGACCAACGTGACGCAATGGCATCCGGCATTCAGGTCGCCGTACAGCGGCTCGAACAGTCTCGCTGCGAATGGCCGCACTGAAGAAACCACCGATCTGACCTTGTATGCGGGTGTGCGCCCTTGGCGCGGCGCCGAGCTCTGGATCAATCCCGAGGTCGATCAGGGGTTCGGCCTCAGCAACACCGTCGGAGCCGCCGGGTTTCCCAGCGGCGAGGCTTACAAGATTGGCGCGAACACGCCGTATCTTCGCCTGCCCAGGGCGTTCCTGCGGCAGACCGTTCCATTGGGCGAGCGGACCGAGCCGGTGCAAGGCAGCGCCAATCAACTGGCCGGGGTCAAAGAGACCGACAGTGTCGTTCTGACCATCGGCAAGTTGTCGGTCACCGACCTGTTCGATACCAACTCGTATGCGCACGACCCGCGGTCGGACTTCCTGAATTGGTCGGTCATCGACGCCGGCGTGCTTGACTATGCCGCCGATCCCTGGGGCTTCACCTACGGCGGTGCCGCCGAAGTTTCCCGGGGCCCATGGACACTGCGCGGCGGGGTCTTTCAGCTCTCGCCGATACCGAATGGAAAGATCACGGCAATCGACTTCAGCCAGACCATGTGGATCGGCGAAGGAGAACATCGCAGCACCTGGCAGGAGCATCCGGGCAAGATCAAGCTGCTTGTCTTTCTCGATCGCGCGCGAATGGCCAGCTACGCCGACGCGACGCGGCTCGCCGAAGGGTCTGGCAGCGTGCCCGACGTGTCGCTCGTGCGGAAGCGCTCGTCGCGCGCCGGAGTCTCGATCAATGCCGAGCAGGAGGTCCTGACCGACCTGGGCGCATTCGTGCGAGCGGGCGTCAACGACGGCCGCAAGGAGGCCTACGAATTCACGGAGATCAATCGTTCAGGCTCCGCCGGGTTCGTCCTCAAGGGCGAGCGTTGGGGCAGAGCGGAGGACGCCGTGGGGCTCGCGGGCACGGTGAACGGCTTGAGCCGAGCCGCGCGGGACTATTTCAGCGCCGGCGGTATTGGCATCCTGATCGGCGACGGCCGATTGAACTATGCCGCCGAGCAGATCGTCGAAGCGACCTACACCGTGCGATGCAATGCGCATCTGAGTCTGTCGGCCGACTATCAGTCCATCCACCATCCGGCCTACAACCGGGACCGAGGACCCGTGTCGGTGTACTCGTTGCGTGCCCATGCGGAGTTCTGATCTTCCGAACGGAGACCTTGGATGGACCATCAAATCGTGATCAAGTGGCTCGACGCACCCGAGGTGCAGGACTACCCGGCGGCCCGGTCCTACCTGGGCCTGATCTTCGAGCAGGCCGTCGCGGAGCGCTACGCGCACGGGCTCGAAGGCGCCGCCATGACGTCGTTCAAGGCGAAGGACATCTTTCGAGCCTCGGGACTTTCGCTCTTCGGAGTCAGCAACAGTCACGTCGACAACGATCGCAAGAAGATCTCGTCGGGGAATTCCTTGTCGCCTCTGCTGCTCGTTCGGTGCCCGGCAGAAGGCAAGGTCATCGTCGCCGACGGGTATCACCGCTTGTGCGCTGTCTACTCCTTCGACGAAGACGCACTCGTTCCTTGCAAGATCGTGTAGCCGGAGACTTGTTGAGAGATTGTTAGTATTCTTCGTTTTTCGGCTACTTTCGCAATCCAAATCATGTCAAACATCGCAACCGTCTTCAAAAGTGAGATTTCACGGGTCGCCCGCAAAGAAGTCCGCAGCGAGATCCTCGCGCTCAGGAAGGCTGTCGGCGTCCAGCGCGCGCAGATCGCCGAGCTCAGGAGACGCTCGCAGACTTTGGAGCAGCAGGTATCGCGGCTGCAAAAAAGCAGCGCCAAGACCATCGCCGACGTCCAACCTCAGGAGACGTCCGGTGCGCGGCGTTTCAGTGCGAAAGGCCTGGCTTCCCAGCGACGGCGCCTCGGCATTTCAGCTGCCGATTGCGGGCTGCTGGTCGGCGCGTCCTCGCAGTCGGTCTACAACTGGGAGACCGGCAAGGCTCGTCCGCAAGCCAAGCATCTCAGCGCCTTGGGCGGTCTGAAGGCATTGGGCAAGCGAGACATTGCGGCTCTGTTGAAGTCGGCGAAAGCGGCGGCCTAGTCGCGATTTTCCCGAGCCGGATCCGGCAATTGGCCGGGAATGCGCCTGTTTGTCGGCCCTTAGCGAGCGCTTGCCGTGACTATTCTTGCCGCACGGGCTCGAGCAGAGAAGAGCGCATCCTCAAGGCGGCATGACAAACGATTCGTGGACATCGCTGGATCCCGTGGACTCCCGGAGCATCCGGGAATGCGGGCACCAGATGCTCGACGACATGTTCGACTATGTCGAATCGATTCGCGAGCGACCGGTGTGGCAGCCGATCCCTTCGGCCGTGCGGCAGTCGTTTCGTGAGGCGATGCCCAAGGCGCCGACGAGTCTCGCGATCGCGCACGCGAAGTTCATGGAGAACGTTCTCCCGTACGCAGTCGGCAATGCACATCCCCGCTTCATGGGATGGGTCCACGGCGGCGGCACCGCGGTCGGCATGTTGGCCGAAATGCTTGCCGCCGGCCTCAACGCCAATCTGGGTGGCCGCGACCAGATGCCGCTGGAGGTCGAACGACAGATCGTCGCCTGGATGCGCGACCTGTTCGGTTTTCCCGAGACGGCCAACGGGGTCTTCGTCACTGGCTCGTCCATGGCCAACCTGATCGGCGTGCTGGCAGCTCGGACCAGGATCCTGGGCACTGGCTCGCGCCATGGCGGGGTCGTCGACGGTCCGCAACTGGTCGCCTATGCAGCCACGACCGCGCATGGCTGCATCGCCCGAGCCATGGAGATCGCAGGGCTCGGAACGGCCGCCTTGCGACGGGTTCCGGTGGACGATCGGCACCAGCTGGATGCGGCCGCCCTGGCGCGCCTCATCGCCGCCGATCGGCAGGCCGGACTGGTTCCGTTCTTCGTTGCCGCAACGGCCGGTACGGTCGACATCGGCGCTGTCGACGATCTGGACGCAGTCGCTGCCGTCGCCGAACGGGAACAGGTTTGGTTCCATGTCGACGGCGCTCTTGGCGCACTGGCAATGCTTGCTCCCGACGTGGCGCCTCTGATGCACGGCATCGACCGCGCCGACTCCATCGCGCTGGACTTTCACAAGTGGGGTCAAGTCCCGTATGACGCTGGCTTCGTTCTGCTCAGGGATGGCCAGGATCAGCTCGACACATTCGCCTCGCCCGCAGACTACCTGGCCCGCCACCCGCGCGGTCTGGGAGCCGGGTCGCCCTGGCCGTGCGATCTGGGGCCCGATCTCTCGCGTGGCTTTCGCGCACTGAAGACGTGGTTCACGCTTGTCGTGCACGGCACCGACAAGCTCGGTGCCGCCATCTCCCATTCCTGCGCGTTGGCGCGCTACCTCGCAGAGCGGGTCGAGGCAACCCCGGAGCTCGAGCTCCTGGCGCCCGTCACCCTCAACATCGTCTGCTTTCGCTACCGTTGCGCGGACCCGGACACGGTCAACGCAGACATCGTCGCGGACCTCCAGGAGTCCGGCATCGCCGTGCCGTCGACGACGGTGATCGATGGACGGCTGGCGATTCGCGCTGCGCTCGTCAACCACCGTACCCTGGCGCAAGACATCGACGCCCTGGTCGCAGCGACGGTGGCGTTCGGGTCGCGCCGTACTTGCCTGTCCACGCTCCGCGAAGCGGCATGAGCACGCCGGGCCGTCCCAAGGGCGAATACCGGAGTGCGAAGCACGAAGATACTCCAGTGAGCACCGCTAACTCGGTCTCGGCAAGCGAACGTACCGCGCTGAACGGACTCGGGCGACTGATGACGATGGCCTTCGAGGGCATCGATCTCGGTCCCTTGGCGGCGCATTTGATCGAACGTGCGGCGATGAACGATGCAGACGTCGAGGCGGTGATGGACTTGTCCACCATTCTGCAATTGCAAGGGCTTCGAGACCTCGGGGTCGCGACCCAGGCGCACGCCTTGTTGACGAAGCGCCTCTACGAATTGACTTCGCCGCGCGTTCCGGCCTTGCGCTTGCTCGCCATCATGTTGCCCGGCGACCTCATGACGAACACGCCACTGGAATTTCTGATCGCCGAATCCGATGTGTCCTTGAGCATGTTGTACCTGGCGCCGGATGAGCCGATGCCGACCAAGTTGCCTCCGCATGACGCCGTGTTCATTGCCGTCTCCCATTCCGAACGGGCCCGTCCCGTGCTCGATCTGCTCGCCGCCGCGGTGCCAGGCTGGCCGAAGCACGTGATCAACTCACCGGCACGAATTCCACAGACGTCGCGGACCCAGGCCTTTCGCGTGCTGTGCGGCGCGCCAGGGATCTACATTCCCGCCACGGTGGAAATCTCGCGCGACAGCCTGTCAAGCATTGCATCCGGTGAACTGGCCCTCGACGCGGTCCTCGACGACGGCACGCTGCCGCTGATCGTGCGCCCGATCGATTCGCACGCCGGACAAGGGCTTCAGAGGGTCGCTTCACTGCGCGAGATCCGGGCCTACCTCGACGCCGCAACCGCCGATGGATTCTTCATTTCTCCCTTCATCGACTATCGAGACGGGGACGGCCTGTTCCGAAAATACAGGATCGTCCTGATCGACGGCATTGCCTACCCTGGCCACATGGGAGTGTCCGAGGACTGGATGATTCACTACCTGAACGCAGGCATGGCGGACAGTGCGGCGAAGCGGGCAGAAGAAAAGCAGTTCATGGAGGATTTCAAGGTCGACTTCGGTCAACGGCACGCGATCGCCCTGCGGTCCATCTCGGAGCGCTTCGGTCTCGACTATCTCGTGATCGACTGCGGCGAGACCGCCGACGGCAAGCTGCTGGTGTTCGAGGTCTGCACCGGAGCGGTGGTCCACGCGATGGACCCGGTCGACATCTTTCCCTACAAGCGCGCACGCATGGACGAGGTCTTTGCCGCCTTCCGCGCCCTGCTCGGCCGCTCGGTGTCGATCGATTCCAACTCGGCCCAACACGCCTGAACGCAGGCGCTGACGCTTCCAGCGTCGGTGCTACGCCAGCGAAATCACTCCTTCGTGCCGGGCACTCGAGGGCGATGGGCAGGTCACGCTGTTCGGCCGGCGCTGCCATTTCCACGTTTTTCTTATGCGGTACTCACAAACATTCGACGGGCCGTCGACGCGCGCCCGACGCCGCTTCGTTGTCGGCCGTCGCACCATACCGGCCGGGCCTGGCGATTGCCGACCGCCATCGCACAACTTCACATCAGCACATGAATCAGCCTGTCGACGAGCAATGGGGCAAGGTCCCGGAAGTCACCCTGTGGTTCTGGATCGTCAAGATCGCTGCCACCACGCTCGGCGAGACCGGCGGCGATGCGGTGACGATGTCGATGAACCTTGGGTACTTCGTCGGCACGGCTATTTTTGCCGTGCTGTTCATCGTCGCCGTCACTGCGCAGATCAGTGCGCTCCGGTATCACCCGTTCCTGTTCTGGGCGGTGATCGTCGCCACGACAACGGCCGGAACGACGCTGGCCGACCTGCTCGATCGATCGCTCGGGATTGGTTATCTCGGCGGAACGTCCATCCTGCTCGCGGCGCTTCTCGCGACGCTCTACCTATGGCATCGTTTCCTCGGTTCGGTGAACGTGTCGGCGATCGCTTCGCGTCCAGCGGAGATCTTCTATTGGGCAACCATCATGTTTTCGCAGACGCTCGGCACGGCGCTCGGCGACTGGATGGCCGATGGCAAAAACAGGCTCGGCCTGGGTTACGAAGGCGGCGCGGTCGTCTTCGGCTTCGGCCTGGCCATCATTGCCGCGGCGTATTTCTGGACGCGTGTGTCGCGTGTGTTCCTTTTCTGGGCTGCATTCATTCTGACGCGCCCGCTCGGAGCCACGGTCGGCGACTTCCTCGACAAGCCGCACGCCAACGGCGGCCTGGAATTGAGCCGCTACTGGGCCTCGGCGCTCCTCGCCGTGTTCATCGTCGCGTGTATCGCAATGCTGCCGAAGCGAGCCGAAAGGCGGCCAGCGGCCAGCACCTAGTGCGCCTGCGCGTCGACGGTCTGGCGAGGGCGCGCCCCTAGCGAATGAGAAGCACAGGCGTCGAGCATTTGGCCAGCACTTTCGTCGCCACCGACCCGAGCACGATGCCGGCCATCTGGCCTTGGCCATGCGATCCCATGATCAGCAGGTCGAACTTGCCGCTCACGGCCTCCTGGGCGATGACTTCGGCAGCGTGACCCACGGTATGGACGTAGCTCACTTCGATCCCCTGCTGGGTGAAGAACGCGCGGATCGGCTTGAAGACGGCCTCCGCTTGTTCGTCCTGGAACCTGCGGACCACGTCTGCCCCAACAGCCGACTCGATGTAGCGTTCCACGTCGGGAACGCAGTTGAGCAGCGTGTATTGATGGCGCGCCCCTAGCCATTCGTCGTGAGCAGCCACGTAGGCAAGCATTCGTTTCGTGTAGATGCTTCCGTCGACGGCGAGCAATATCTTCATCGCACTTCCTCCAAACGATGGAAAGTGTCCGTGGCGCGACGAGCGCGATCCTTGTTCCAGATCAACGTTCCGATCGTCCTGGACGACATCATCCGGTGAAGACTTCTCTTCGACCGCTATGACCGCAAGCCGCGTCCTCGTCATTCAGGGTCATCCCGATCCCGCAGGCCAACATTTCTGCCACGCCCTCGCGGAACGCTATCGCGAAGGGGCATTGACCGCGTCGCGCGAAGTGCGAACGCTCGACGTCGCGCATCTCGACTTTCCCCTCCTCAGAAGCAAGCGTGAATGGGAGTCGGCGCCTGTGCCCGAGACGCTCGTCCAGGCCCAGGAGGCTCTGACATGGGCCGACCATCTGGTCCTCTTCTTCCCCTTGTGGCTCGGCGACATGCCCGCGCTGTTGAAGGGATTTCTCGAGCAGGTTGCTCGACCCGGGTTTGCTGTGACGCCAACGACAAAGGGCAGCGCTGGCAAGAAGAAAATGTTGAGCGGCCGCTCGGCACGAATCGTCGTGACGATGGGCATGCCGGCCGCGCTCTATTACTGGTACTTCGGGGCGCACAGCATCAAGTCGCTCGAGCGGAACATCCTGGGCTTCATCGGCATCGCCCCAGTGCGTCGCACGATGTTCGGCCTGGTCGAAGGGTCGAGCGATGCGCGCCGCAGCAGGTGGCTCGCGACGATGCAGGACTTGGGCGTGGCCGGCACATAGCGATGACGTCCGCGGCATTCGCCGTGTCACGCGACAGGCCACCATCGTCGATGCCGGCGGAGGACGAGGCAGCCACCGACGACCCCGATGCCACCTTCACGACATATGCCGAGTTCGCGGGCGGACGACGCATCGCTCGCTCGAATCTGCAGCTTTCTGGGCTTTGGTGCGCCGCCTGCGCCGGCGTGATCGAGCAGGCGCTTCTTTGCGAACCGGGCGTCAGCGTTGCCCAAGTGAGCTACGCCACGCAGCGTTGCCGACGTGAGCTGGGACCCATCCACCACCCGACTTTCAAGAGTTCTCGAGGCCGTGCGACGCGTCGGCTACGGCGCCGCTCCCGATGCCGCGGCGCCGGCGCGCGCCCTTCGACGTGCCGAAGAGCGGGGCTCGCTCTGGCGGCTGTTCGTCGCGGTCTTCTGCATGATGCAGGTGATGATGTATCAGGCGCCGATCTATTTCGCGGCGCCCGGGACGTTGACGCCGGATCTGCGCACCTTGCTCCTGTGGGCGGCGAACGTTGGGCCTGCGACGAACAATGAAGCAGCAGTTGGCACGCCCAATGTGCGCTGCCCCACAGACCACAGCAGTGTCGTGGCCTAAGGTGCGCTTGGGTGCGTTCGTCCTGCCGGTTCGCGTGAGCGCGGGCATCGATCGGTCGAACCTCGATATTCAAGCAAGGAGTCAAAGATGAAGCTGAAGAATGTTCTCGTAGGCGTTGCGGCCACTGTGGCGTTGGCTGGTGTGGCCGTGGCACAGCCCCAAGGCATGGGGCCGGGGATGATGAGCGGGTACGGTGGTGGCTACGGCATGGGACCGGGGATGATGGGCGGCGGCGGCTACGGAATGGGCCCCGGCATGATGTTCGGCTACACGAACGATGCTTACGCTGGCCTGGATCTCACGCCGGCGCAGCAGAAGACCATCGCCAGCATCAACGAGCAGACCTCCCAGGCGATGTGGCAGCTCATGGGGACGATGCACGGGCAGGGCTACCACATGCAAGGCATGTTCGGGCCCGGCCCGGTAGACGAAGCGGCAGCGCGCAAGTCGTTCCAGACAATGGCCGAGACCCAGAAGGCGATGTTCGAGTTGCAACTCGACGGGCGCAAGAAGATCGACGCCGGGCTGACGAAGGATCAGCGAGAAAAGCTGAGCCGCTACTGGAGCGGCCGCTGATCTCGCGGCCGACAAGCCATGGGATACCGCAACATGATGGGTTGGGGTGGCGGCTGGGGCGGAGGGAGCATGTACGGATTCGGCCTGATCGGCTTGGTTCTCGTCGTCGTGCTCGTCGTCCTGGTGGCCCGATCGCGGAGCGGCGGGACCGCCTCGGCCGGCGGGACCGCTGAGGATCGCGCGCTCGCGATCCTCAAGGAGCGCTACGCACGCGGCGAGATCGACAAGACTGACTTCGATGCACGCAAGCGGGATCTGAGCTGACATCGACGCACTCGGGAGTCGAGCCCGCGGCCCTGGGCCGACCGGGCCGACTCGTCGCCCAAGAAGTTGACGTCCGGGTTAGTGACGAAACTAGGCTGGCAGCCGTATCCGACGGTCTCGCCATGAGCTGCCACAGGCGCCGAGACGCCCTCGATATTTGACGTCGGCGATCAAGGTGCAGCCGAGGCTGATAGCCGCTCCCTGCTCAACGTGCCGCGGAAGCTCACTAGGTCTGCCGCCTCGGCGTCGGTCAGCTCAATGGGACACGTTCGGCCATGCTTGGAAGCGCTCGCACTGGCATGCCGGTGTGTCAGATGTTGTCGAAGTGCAGGTCGATACGAAGACCGGGGCCATCGTGTCGAAGACGGTGGAATCGGTAAGCGACCAGAGGAAGGAGGCGCGTGCGGATCAGAAGGTAAGGCGCTGAACCGTCGACGCCTTGTCCTGGAACGCACTTTGTCGTTTCCCCATGAAAGCGCGCTCGTCGGCTTGGCGCCTTCGCGCTCATGCGGCAACAGGAGGGCCGTTGCCAGATCGTTGCCAGAATCGGTGAGCGTCGCGTGCGGCTCCCAGCGATATTGAATCGATGGCTTGGTCCGCCCGGGTAAGACGGGTAAGGTCGAATCTGGCAACGATCTGGCAATGAAGCCAGAAAAGAAAAGCACCTAGAGCCACAAGTGCTCTAAGTGCTTGATCTTTCTTCTTATTTTGGTGGGCCCTGAGTGACTCGAACACTCGACCTACGGATTAAGAGGCCTCTGCCTGTGAGACGTCTTGAGAAACGCCCCGTTGACGCGCAATGGTCGGCACCGTTTGACCTGCTTCTGCGAGTTCCAACGCGTTGCCCCACCACGTCATCAGTGCGACGCGCTTTGCAAGCCGCTGGCCGCGGTCGTAGGCGAGCGCGACGTCACTTGCGTGCACGTGATCTAGGCTCAGGTCGATGAGTTCCGCATCGAAGTCTGTATCTTCGCGAGCTCGCGTAGACAGCGCGCTTCGCCAGCCATGTGGCGAATGCTTCCCCGCGAGACCCATGGTGTCACGCAATGCCTTCTCCAGGGACTCGCGCGACAGATGTGAGCGACCCTGGTGGCCCGGAAACAAGTAAACGCTGTCCTCCGGTTGCATGAGCTGCCAGCGTCGTAGCTCCGATGCAATCTGCTTTGGAAGGATGCTTCGATGGTCGTGGACTCGCCCGCCGCCACTCACTTTCATCTCGCTGCGAGGAATGCGCCAAGAAGCGGGCTGACTTTCGAGGTCAAACTGCGTCCATTTGGCGGCCACAACATTGCCGATCCGCGATCCGGTATAGGCAATCAGGCGGTGAGCCAACCGCACGCCAGGTGTGATCGAAGCAACTTCTGCACGACGAAGCACGTCCCCCAACTCCGCGAACGTCAGGAGCGCCGGATGGTGAACGACGTCCGGTGCGCGCTTCAGTATCTCGATGACCGGTTCAGCGGGGTTGTCTGGCCGCAAGCCTTTGGCCTGTGCGAACCTGAAGACCGAACGAACATGCTGCAGGATCTTTTGCGTCGTGTCCCGCACGCCGCGCTTCTGAATGCGCTCGATGACGCCGGCGACCATAGATGTCGAGATCCGGCTCACCGGTAGCTTGCCAAGCACTGGCATGACGTCTCGTTCGAGTGCCCGCTTGCTCTTCGTGAAGTGAATCGGGGCCCACTCACTCTTCTGCTTTGCCAGCCAAGCCGCGGCAACGTCGGCGAACGTTTGCTGGCTGTCTGCCACACATTCGGCGCGCTTCGCCCGCCGCTCCGTCACCGGATTCAGTCCTTGCTCGACCTGCTCGCGGATGTGCGCCCGCGCTGCCCGAGCCTGCGCGAGGGACACCTCATCGGCTGGGCCAATCGAGAACGTGCCGGTCTTTCCCCCATGCACATAGCGAACTTGCCAGCTGGCCTGCCCACTCGGAAGGGATGTCAGATACAAGCCGCCGCCGTCGGAGAGCTTCTGGCCTGGGCGGCGCTCTGCGCCTCTCAGCCATCGCTCGATCTGCTTGACGGCAAGCTTCTCCTTGGATCGAGTCGCCGTTACCACCTGTAGATTTCCTCGTCTGGTTATGAAAAACCACACTACCACTTACGTTACCACTATCGACACTGGAAGTCCACGGACGTGATTGGACCTCAACGTACCTCTGTGGAAAGGCAAAAAAAGAGGCCGCGGATGCGACCTCTCAGGTACTTCTGGTGGAGCTGGGGGGAATCGAACCCCCGTCCGAAAGCCATTGCCGGGCAGATCTACGCGCTTAGCTGACTGATTTGGTTTTAAGGGCCCAGGTCGCGCAGCAGCACGCTACCTGCACCCCGATTCACTTGATTTGATCCTGCGCCGAATGACGCGACGCAAGACGAGCCCATGTGTATGACTTCGCAGTCTTTGGGTTACCCCTCAGACCCAGCCCATCGGCCAACTGTTGCGAAGCTCACCGGTTTTAAGCGGCGAGAGCGTACGTTTGATCGTTCGCAGTTACTTTGTTTCCAGTGGATTTACGAGCGAACTGGTGCTCGGCGTGCACTGTTCCGACTCCGAACCCTCGTCGAAGCCTGGTCAGCCCCAGAACGACTAGTTTAGGCCAACGCAGCGGACCTCAAGGCCTCGAGATCGTGGAATTGATCCATGCCGTCAGGTCGGCGGGCCGGGCGATGATCGCGTCGGCCCCCCAGGCCTCGACCGGATCGTCGGCGCCGAGGTAGCCCCACGCAGCGACCACGGTCGCCATGCCGGCAGCGCGGCCGGCCTCGACGTCGCGCCGGTCGTCACCGACATAGGCGCAATGCGACGCGTCGATTCCCAGTCGGCGGGCCGCTTCGAGCATCGGCGCCGGATGCGGCTTGGAATGCGGCGTCGTGTCGCCGCAGACGATCGCTCCGGCGCTGCCGGCGAATCCGAGCCACGCGATCAGCGGCTCGGCAAGGCGCGACGCCTTGTTGGTGACGATGCCCCAGGCCAGCCCGTCACGTCGCAACCGCGCAATGGTTGCCGCGACGTCGTCGAACATTCTCGTCTCGGACGTCATGCGCTCTTCATAGCGCGCGAGGAACGCCTCCCGTAGCTCCGCATAGCCAGGATCGGACGGAGCACGGCCGAAGCCGACGCCGATCATGCCGCGCGCCCCGGCCCCCACCATCGGGCGAAGCGACTCGAACGGCAGCGGCGGCAGCCCGCGCGCAGCGCGCAAATCGTTGCAGGCTCCGGCGAGGTCGGGCGCGCTGTCGATCAAGGTGCCGTCGAGATCGAACAACACGGCCCGCGGGCGCACCGTCATGCAGCCTTTCGGCAGGCGATCAGGTAGTTGACGCTGGTGTCGCCGCTCAGGCGGTAGCGGCGGGTCAGCGGGTTGTATTCGAGGCCGCGCGTCGCTGTCAGCTCGAGGCCGCCGTCGCGGCACCAGCCGGCGAGCTCGCTCGGGCGGATGAACTTCGCATACTCGTGCGTGCCCTTGGGGAGGAGCTTCAGCACGTGCTCGGCGCCGACGATGGCGAACGCGAACGCCTTGGCATTGCGATGGATGGTCGAGAAGAATGCCCAGCCGTCTGGCTTGAGCAGGCGCGCACACGCCTCGACGATGGCCGCCGGATCGGGAACGTGCTCGAGCATTTCCATGCAGGTGACGATGTCGAATCCGCCAGGCACCTCGAGCGCCAGCGCTTCGACCGCGACCTCCCGGTATTCGACCCGTGGCGTCGCCGCCTCGACCGCATGCAGTTGGGCGACGCGCAATGCCTTGGTGGCGAGATCGATGCCGAGCACGTCGGCACCGCGCCGCGCCATCGAGTCGGCGAGGATGCCGCCGCCGCAGCCGACATCGAGAACACGCTTGCCGCCAAGCGGCGCGAGCCCGTCGATCCAGTCGAGCCGCAGCGGATTGATCTCGTGCAACGGCCGGAAATCGCTCTCCGGGTCCCACCAGAGATGAGCGAGATCGCTGAACTTCGCGAGCTCGTGGGGATCGACGTTGACCATGCGCTGATGGTACCGAGGCAAAAAGAAAAACCCCGCAACGCGGGGTTTTTCTGATCAGCGGAACGCTTCGGTCACGAAGCGCGCTGAATGCCGGTCCGCTTACTTGCCGCGGGTGCCGACGACTTCGATTTCCACGCGACGGTTCTTCGCGCGGCCTTCGGAGGTCTTGTTGTCGGCGACAGGCTGCAACTCTCCCTTGCCTTCGGTGTAGACACGATTCTTTTCAATGCCCTTTTCGACCAGATAGCCCTTGACGGCATCGGCGCGACGGACCGAGAGACGCTGGTTGTAGGCCGACGTGCCGACCGAGTCGGTGTGACCGACGGCGATCACGACTTCCAGGTTCAGGCCGCCCATCTT
>Ga0075520_1000163_pt1 | contig 25468 bp, 21 predicted proteins | sample NGEPerB_FD_75100 | JGI IMG/M metagenome (GOLD analysis project Ga0075520, IMG submission 75100) | Arctic peat soil microbial communities from the Barrow Environmental Observatory site, Barrow, Alaska, USA - NGEE PermafrostAB12-B | ecosystem: Environmental > Terrestrial > Soil > Wetlands > Peat ... | reverse complement strand
TTGCTGGGCCGGGCGGTCGATGCCGGCCTCGCGTTGCGATGGGTGGGTTTCGCCGCGCGCGAGGGCGAGGCGGGGATGTGCTGGTCCGCGGCGGGGGCCCGGCTGGACGGCGAGGAGGAAGCCGACCTCCGCTTCGACCTGGCCTCGCTCACCAAGCCGCTCGCGACCGCGACGCTGCTGCTCCTGGCGAGCCGAGATGGTCTCGACCTCGAACAACCCGTCGCCGAACTCGTGCCGGAACTCGCGGGTTCGGCGTGGAACGGGGTCACGTTCGAGCAGTGCGCGACCCACACCGCGGGGTTCCCGGCGTGGGCGCCGTTGTACGCCTCCGGCTGCGGCCGCGGCGCCTACCTGGATGCGTTGCGGCGGGTGGAGCCCGTGGCGGCGGCCGGCAGCAGGGTCGAGTACTCATGCCTCGGCTTCCTCGCCCTCGGCATCGCCCTCGAGCGGGCCGGCGGGGCCGACCTCGGCGTGCTGTTCGCCGATCTCGTGGCGGAGCCGCTCGGGTTGGCCCAGGAGCTGGGCTTCGCGCCGCCGGCGGACGTGAGCGTGGCGCCCGGGGAGCGGCGCTGGTTCGTCGAGGAGCGCTTGCTGACGGCGCGCGGGATTCCCGGCGCGCCACCGCCGGCGCCCGCCGGCGTGTGGCCCTGCGACGACGGCAACGCCCGCGGTCTCGGCGGCGTGGCCGGGAACGCGGGGTTGTTCGGAACGGCCGCGGCCGTGGCGCGGCTGGCGGCGGAGTACCTTCCTGGCGGCGGTGAGCTCGTGAACGCCGCGGAGGCGGAGCTGGCGACCCGCTGCCGCACGGACGGCCTCGAGCAGGCGCGCGGGATCGGCTGGCAGCTCGCCTCAAGCCCGGGTTGCTCGGCGGGACCGGCGCTGCCGGCGAGCGCGTTCGGACACACCGGTTTCACGGGGGTTTCGGTGTGGTCCGACCCCCAGAGCCGGGCCGTGTTCGTGCTGCTCGGCAACCGTCTCCACCCCGGCGGGCGCACGCCCGACCTCCACCCGCTGCGGAGGCGGTTTCACGCTCTCGCCCGCGAGGCGATCGGAGCCGGGTCCCGTTGGGACGAGGGCGATTGATCCGGGCCGCGGTCGCGTGGGCGGTTCTGGGCGTTGCGGCGGCGGCCTTCGCCCAGGAGAGCGCGGTGCCGAAGGACCTCGCCGACGCCCGCAGCGAAGTCCGGGCGCTGGAGCAGCACCTGCGGCAGCTCACGGACCTCCAGGCGGGGCTTGGCCGGCAGCGGGAGCGGTTGGCGCTGGAGGTCAAGGTCGCGATGGTGCGCGTCCGCGAGGCCGAGGTGGAGCAACAGGAGGCGGCGCGCGCCGTCGCGGCGGCGTCCGCGGCCGCCAAGGCGTCCCAGGCAGAGCTCGATGCGGCGATGGACAGGCTGCGCCTGCAGCTCTCGCTGCTGGCCGTGCTCGGCCGCGCCGGCCTGGCGCCCCTGGTCGTGCACGCCCTCGGGTCGGGGCAGGACATCCCGGCGCGGGTCACGGTCGCGCTCGCTCTGGTCCGCGAGGAGAAGCGGCGGCGGGACGAGGCCGCCGGTCTCATGGCGCAGCGGGAGGCGGCGCTGTCGGAACTCTCGGCGCGGCGGGAGGAACTGGCGGCGACGGCGGAACGTCTCGACGGCCGGCGGCGGGAGCTGGAGCAGACGAGGCAGCGCGTCGAGGCGCAACTCGCCTCGCTCGAGGTGGAGCGGCGTCACGGCGCGGTGAAGCTGGCGGGCGCCCAGGAGGCCCAGGAGCGGTTGGAGCGCCTGTGGGGCACCGTGACGCAGCAGGACGGGAGCACAGGCCCGGACGTGCGGCTGCTGCGCGGCGGCCTGCGCTGGCCGGTGGGGTCGAACCGGGTGCTGCAACGGTTCGGGCCGCACCGCGACCCGCAGTACGGCACGGTCACCCTCACCCACGGCGTCGTCCTGGCGGCGCAGCCGGGGGAGAGGGTCATCGCGGTCGCCGCGGGGAAGGTTTCGTACGCGCAGTTCTTCAAGGGCTACGGCAACGTCGTGATCGTCCACCACGGCGGTGATGTCTACTCGCTGTATGGTGGACTTGCTAGTATGTTCGCCCGCGCCGGGCAGCGCGTCGGCACCGGCGAGCCCCTCGGCGTGGCCGGGCGGAACGAACAAGGGGTGGCGAGCGTTTACCTTGAGATACGCGTAGGGCAGAACGCCCAGGATCCGCTGGCCTGGCTCAAGCCGGCGGGGAAGTGAGGGTGCGGTGAGGCATCGGTGGCTTTTCCTTGCGGTTTCGCTGGTCATGATCGTCGCGGTTGGGGCGCTCGCATTCGGTTCGGCCGGTGGTCCCGGCAGGAGCGTGTACCGGCTCGTGGGAATGTTCGGGCAGGTGGTGTCGCTGGCCCGCTCCTCGTACGTCGAGGAGGTCCCGGTCGCCAAGCTCGAACTCGGCGCGATGAACGGGCTCGTGCAGGCGGCCGACCCGGGGGGGCTCTGGGCCCCGGAGGACGTTGCGGCCCAGTACGCCAGGGTCCGCGCCCGCGCGCTGCCGCCGTTCGGGCTCGTGCTCGGACAGCGCTCGTCCTACCCGTTTGTCGTCCAGGTGGTGGCGGGCTCGCCGGCGGCGAAGGCGGGGATCGTGCCCGGCGAACTGGTGGAGAGCATCGGAGCCGAACCGGTGCGCGCCCGGCCCCTCTGGCGAGCGCTCACGCTGCTCGACGACGCCGAGCGCAAGGGCGCCGACGTGACCCTCGACGTCATCGATCGCCAGCTCGACGGCAAGCGCCCGGTGACGCTGAAGCCGGCGTCGTTCGCGGCGGGCGGGCCGTCGGTCGAAATGAAGGAGGGCGCTGCCGTGGTGAGGGTGCCGGTCGTCGATGCCGCGGCGGCCGCCGCGTTGGGCGACGCTTTGCGCCCGAGCGAGGGCGCGAGCGCCCTCGTGGTCGACCTGCGCGGGGTCGCGCTTGGCACCCCCGAGGGGGCGGCGCGGGTGGCGGCGCAGCTCGCGGGCGGGGCGGTCGAGCTCAAGATGGGCGCGAGCGGCGACAAGGGCGAGACGGTCAAGGCGCAGGGCCCGGCGCGCTCGTGGAAGCTCTTCGTCTGCCTCGATGCCACCACGGCCGGGCCGGCCGAGCTGCTGGCAAGCGCGTTGAAGAGTCGCGGCGCCACCCTCGTGGGGACGGAGAGCTATGGCGACACCGGGCAGCGGCGCGCGATCAAGGGCGCCGGCGGCGAGGTGTGGCTGGCGTCGGCGTGGGGCATCGGACCGGACGGCAAGCCGATTCTGGGGGCTGGTTTGAAGCCGGACGAGCGGGTGCGGCCGCGCAAGGGCGGCGACGCCGTCCTCGACCGTGCGTTGGAGCTGGCTGGTGGCCGCGCCGCGATCGGCCAGGCGGCGTAGCCGGCCCGGGAGGGCGCGCGGCGGCCGGGCGCGAGGGCTCGTCGCTCTCGCACTCGTGCTGCTCGCGGTGGCTGCCGTGATCTACCTCGGCTGGCGTGCGGCGAGACCGCGGCCGGTTCCGGCGGTGCCGAATGCGGTCGCGGTGGTGCGCGAGGTGGCGGCACGTTTCCGTTGCGGCCCCGCACGCGTCACTTCCGAGACGATGCGGGACAGCGCGGGACCGCTCGAACTCGTGACGGTCCACGCGCCGCGGGGGTTCCAGGTCGAACCGTTTGTGCTCGACCTGGAAGCGGCGGCACACAACCTCGGCGGGCGCCTGGAACCGATGCCGCTCCTGGAGAAGGGCGGGTACGGCCTGGCTCGTCTCGACGGCGAGGTCGGCGGGGTGCGGTGGCGCGTGCTGGTGCTGGGCGAGGAACTGCCGGCGCCGCCGAAGGCGGGAGCGGGACGCGGGGCGGTCCGCGGCGCGCGCCTCGCCATCGTGCTCGACGACGCCGGCGCCTCGATCGAGGTGGTGCATGAGGTCGAGCGCCTGCCCCTTGCGGTGGCGGTCGCGGTGCTGCCGAACGCGGCGCGCTCGGCCGAGGTCGCCCGGGGCCTCGGCGCGCAGGGGCGCGAACTCCTGCTGCACATGCCGATGGAGCCGGTCGGCAACCACGGGCCGGGTCCGGGGGAAGGCGCGGTCGAGGTCGGGCTCGGCGCCGCCGAGATCAGGTCGCGCGTGGAGCGGGCGCTCGCAGTCGTGGCGGGGGCACGTGGGGTCAACAACCACATGGGCTCGCGGGCGACGGCGGATGCCGCGGCGATGCGCGCGGTCATGGACGTGCTGCGCCCGCGCGGGCTGTACTTCCTCGACTCGCGCACGACCGCGGACACCGTCGCGGAGGAGATCGCGCGCACAAGCGGCGTGCCGGCCCTCCGGCGCGACGTCTTCCTCGACGTCGTCTCCGAGCCGGAGGCGATCCGGCGGGCGCTGGATCAGGCGGTGGCGCGAGCGCGGGCGGACGGGTCGGCGGTCGCGATCGGCCACGTGCACCCGATCACCATCGAGGTGCTGGAACGGGAGTTGCCGCGCATCGGCGGGGAGGTCCGCCTGGTGCGTCCGTCGCAACTGCTGAAACCGGCGGGTTAACCTTCGGAGATCTCGATCGCGGTGGTCACCGCGCAGTCGGGGCGGAGGGAAGCCAGAGCGGAGCAGTAGGTCGAGTGCGAGAGTTCGACGGCGCGCTCGACCTTGCTGCGGTCGAGTCCCTTGCCTCGCAGCCGGTACGTGAGGGTGATCGCGGTGTAGTACTTCGGGTTTACGGCGGCGCGCTCGCCCGCGATCTCGACGTCGAGGCCGGCGAGCTTCTCGCGCATCTTCTCGAGGATCGCGACGACATCCATCGCAGTGCAACTGGCGACGCCGATCAGCAGCAGCTCCATCGGTCCAGCGCCGGCGTGACCGGGGCGCCCGGGCGAGTCCACGGTGAGCGCGTGCCCGCTGGCGGAGTGCGCCTCGAACCTCATCCCCGACTGCCACACCAATTTCGTGGTCGTCCGCTCCGCCATTGCGTCCTCCAGGGGCGCCGCCCCGCGCGGGAGTCTAGCAGGCCGTCAAGGGAGGAGCGCGGAGAGCAGTAACAGGCGGGTATACTTTCGACATGAGTCGAGAGGAACTTCTCAAGCTCACGCACCTCGTAAGCTGCGCGGGTTGAGCGTCGAAACTGGGTCCGGCGGACCTGCACGCGGTGCTCGCGGCGCTCCCGGTGGTGAACGATCCGCGCTTGCTCGTGGGCGCAAGGACGTTCGACGACGCGGGCGTGGTGCGTCTGTCCGACGATCTGGCGCTGGTGCAGACGGTCGATTTCTTCACGCCGGTCGTGGACGAGCCGTTCGACTTCGGGAGGATCGCCGCCGCGAACGCGCTCTCGGACATCTACGCGATGGGCGCTCGCCCGTTCTCGGCGCTCGCCGTGTGTGCGTTTCCGCAGGGGACGCTGCCGCTTCAGGTGCTGATCGACACCCTCGCGGGGGGCCTGTCGGTGCTGCGCGAGGAAGGGGTGCTGCCGCTCGGTGGCCACACCGTCAAGGGGCCGGAGTTCACCTACGGCCTCGCGGTCACGGGTCTCGTGCACCCCGACCGGGTCCTGACCAACGCCGGGGCCAGAGCGGGCGACGTGCTGGTGCTGACGAAGCGGATCGGGACCGGCGTCCTGGCGACGGCGCTCAAGCGCGGGGAGCTGGAGGCTGGCGCGCGCGACGCGATGGTGGCCTCGATGGCGGCCACCAACCGCGCGGCCGCCGAAGCGTTGGCGGAGCTTGGCGTGCATGCGCTCACGGACGTCACGGGCTACGGCCTGCTCGGCCACGCCCTCGAGCTGGCCGAGGCCAGCGGGGTGGCGCTCGAGATCGCCGCCGCCGCCGTTCCTTTCCTCGACGGCGCCCGCGAGGCGGCGGAGTCGGGGGCAATCCCGGGCGGCTTGGTGGCGAACCGAGACTGGGTCGCCGGCCGGGTCGAGTTCGATGGCGTGGACGACGCCACGGCCACGCTGTTGTTCGACCCGCAGACCTCGGGAGGGCTGCTGGTCGCGCTCGCGCCCGCGGAAGCGGCGGTGCTGCTTGATCGCTGCGCGCAGCGCGGCGTGACGGCGGCGGTCATCGGGCGCGTGGTGGCGGGGCGGGCCGGCACCGCGGTGGTTCGCGCCGGGGCCCGGTAGGGAGGACACGATGACAACGCGGCTCGGCTGGGGTCTCATCTTGGTGGCGTCGGGGAGCCTGGCGGCGGCGAACCCGCCCGTGCTGGTGTCGGAGGCCGGACCGGGTCGGACGCTGTCGCTGACGGTCTACAACGTCGGCCGGGCGCTGGTGCGCGACGCCAGGCCGGTCTCGCTGCCCGCCGGCGCGTGCGCGCTCGAGTTCCGCGACATCGCCGAACGCGTGATGCCGGAGACGGTGGCAATCACCGGGGACTCCGTCGCGGTGCTTGAGCAGAACTACGAGTACGACCTGCTCTCGCCGCAGACCCTCCTCGCCAAGTACCTCGGGCGCGACGTCACCCTGGTGACCGAGGAGCCGGGCGGCGCGCCGGGTGCCGTCGTTCGCAAGGAGATGGTCGGACGCCTCCTCTCGATCGAGAACGGCACGGTATGGCGCATCGGCGACCGGATCGTCTCCAACCCGCCGTACCGCGAGCTGGTCTTCGGCCAGCTCCCGGAGAACCTGCGCGAGCGTCCCACCCTGGTCTGGCTCCTCGCCTCTGAGCGCGCCGGCGAGCGGCGCCTCGAGGCGACCTACCTCACCGGCGGCGTCAGCTGGAAGGCGGACTACGTTCTCACCCTGGACGCCGCCGGGGAGAAGGGCGGCCTGATCGGTTGGGTCACGCTGGACAACACCTCGGGCGCCTCGTACCCGGACGCCACCCTGCAGTTGGTCGCCGGCGACGTCCACCTCGCCCCCGAGCCGCGGCCCGGCCCGCAGCCGCTGATGATGGCCGCCAAGGCGATGACCGGCGGAATGAAGGAAGAGGCGTTCGCCGAGTACCACCTCTACACACTGGAGCGCCCGACCACGGTCAAGGACAGGCAGAAGAAACAGGTCGCGCTCTTGGAGGCCGACGGCGTCAGGGTGACGAGGCGGTACGTGGTGGAGAGCCCGCAGTGGTGGTACCTACAGCGGATCGGGATGCAGAAGCAGGACGTCCGGGTCGACGTCGAAATCGCCAACCGGGCCGAGAACCATCTCGGCATGGCGCTCCCCGCGGGCGTCGTGAGGTTATACCAGCAGGACCGGAGCGGGCGGGCGCAGTTCGTCGGCGAGGACCGCATCGAGCACACCCCGAAGGACGAGACGGTCAAGGTCACGATGGGCAACGCGTTCGACATCGTGGCGGAGCGCCGGCAGACCGACTATCGCAAGCTGGCAGACAACCTCTACGAGGACGCCTTCGAAGTGACGCTGCGCAACCACAAGGACGCCGCCGTGACCGTCGAGGTGCGCGACCAGCTCGGCGGGGATTGGGAGATGCTGGCGAACTCACACCCGTTCGAGAAGCGGTCGGCCTCGGGCGTTGCCTTCGCGGTGCCGGTGCCGGCCAACGGCCAGGCGGTCCTGACGTACCGGGTGCGGGTGCGGATCTGACGGCGGGCCCGAGGCTCAGGCGCGGGCGCTGACCGCCCCGCAGTAGAAGCCGGGGTAGATCGACGCACAGCGCTCGAGCTGGGCCGGGATCACCGCGATCTCGCTGAAACCGGCGGCGTCAAGGGCCCGCATCCAGCCGCTCGCGCTCATGAAGCCCGGGCGCTCGCGGATCCCCTCGGACAGTGGGACATGACCGTACTCCTCGAGCAAGGTGAAGGGCAGCTCGAGGTGGACGGGCGCCGTCGGCGTCGGGCGCAGTAGCTCGCCAACGATGAGCGCGCCGCCGGGCACGAGGAGGGCGCGCAGGTTCACCAGCGTCGCCGTGAGGTCGTGCGCCAGGTGCAGCGTGTTCACGCCAAACACCACGTCGAAGCGGGCGCCGTCGAGGCCCTGCGGCGCCGGGTCGAAGTTGATGTCGAAGCGCAGCGAGCGGACCTCGCACCCTTCCGGGAGCACCCGTTGGACCGCCCGGGTGCCGCGGCGCAGGAACGCGGGCTGGAGTTCGGTGAAGACGTACCCCGAGGGCGGCTTGCCGGCCTGCGTCAGCGCGGCGAGCGCCGCTTCGGCCGCGCTTCCGCCTCCGCCTCCGACCTCGAGGACGCGGGCGCCCGTGCCCGCCGCCCGCGCCACCGCAACGCCGGCGATGATGTTGTTCAAAGCGTAGTGGGGGTTCGTGTTGGAGAAGTAGTCGAACCAGAGGCCCAGTGTCGTCGGCCCGAAGAGGGCGTCCTGGCCCCGCAGCTCGCCGCGCAGCACCGCCGGCAACGCGGCCGCGCAGAGCGCGAGCACCTCGTACGCGGGAGCGGTCGCCGGGACGAGGCGCTCGGCCTCGGCACGGAGCTCGGCTGCGGGCGCAGTGGCAGGGCCGGGGACGAGTCGCCATCCGCCGGAGGTGGGCTCGGTCAGCCCGTACAGCTCGAGGGTCTCGACGAGCCAGCGGACCGCCAGCCTCCCGCCGTCGCTCCAAGCGCGCTCGGCGACGAGGCGGTCGGGGTCGGGCTGCTCGCCCGCGGCCAGGTCGAGCGCGGACGCCATTTCCCGGATCAGGGCGCCGATGTAGCGGTCCAGGCGCTCCGACGCCGCACGGAACGTCTCGTCGAGCACGCCCGCCGGAAGGTCGGGCGCGAGCGCCTCGAGAGAGCGGGGAATGGTCATCGGCAGGCTGGGCATCTCAGGCGGCTCCCTGGGCGAGGAAGTAGTCCTCGACGGCGCCGAGCACGGCCTGGGCGGAGGCCAACTCGGAGAGGCGGCGGCGCAGCGTGCGGCCGTCGGGGAGGCCGTGCGTGTACCAGCCGGTGAACCGCCGCAGCTTGTGCAGGGCGGTGCGTTCGTCCTCCCGGCCAATCACCTCGTGGAAGTGAGCCCGCATCAGTGTGCGCCGTTCGGCCAGGGACGGCTCCGCGTACGGCTCGCCACCGAGGAGCGCGGCGGCCTGCGAGAAGATCCACGGGTTGGTCAGGCTCGCCCGGCCGATCATGACCGCGTCGCATCCGGTTTCGCGCCGCATCGCGACCGCTTGCTCCGGCGTGGTCACGTCGCCGTTGCCGACGACCGGGATGGCGAGCGAGCGCTTGAGCGCCCCAATCGCTCCCCACTCCGCGCGCCCGGTGAACTGCTGCCGGGCGGTCCGGGGGTGGAGGGTGACGGCGTCAGCCCCCTCATCCTGGCAGATCCGCCCGACTTCGAGGAACGTTGCGGCATCCTCGCGCAGGCCGAGGCGAAATTTGACCGTGAGCGGAACGGAAACCGCCGCGCGAACGGCGCGGACGATGCGCCCGGCCAGAGGGAGGTCGCCGGTGAGCGCCGCACCCGCGCACCCCTTGAGGACCTTGTTGGCGGGGCAGCCCATGTTGATGTCGCACACGTCCGCCCCCATGCCCTCCACGAGCCGTGCGGCCTCGGCCATCTTCTCCGGGTCGGAGCCGTAGATCTGGATCGCGATCGGGCGCTCCTCGTCCACGAAGTGCAGCATCTTGAGGGTGCTGGGGCGCTGTCGCGTGAGGCCCTCGCTGGAGATGAACTCCATCGACACGAGGCCGCAGCCGCCCAACCGGCGGATGAGCAGGCGAAAGTCCCTGTCCGTAATGCCCGCCATCGGGGCGAGGACCAACGGTGGCTCGACGGCGACGTTTCCGATACGCAGCACGCGACCGAGTATACCTTCCGGTCAGGACGCGCCCGGGCCCGCCGCTTCCAGGCGGGTCAGCAGCTGGCCACGTGACGTGATCCCGAGCTTCGCGTAGGCGTGCTTCAGGTGGTCCTTCACCGTGTATTCGGTGATGCCGAGCCGTGTCGCGATCTCGCTCGCCTTCTGGCCGCGCAGCAGGAAAGCGAGGACCTCCGCCTCGCGGTGCGAGACCTGAACCCCGGAGCAGCGCTGCCGGATCTCCTCGGGCTGCAGGAGGCGAATGGGGGACAGCACGACCAGCGAGTAGCCGGCGCCTCCGAGTCCCGCCAGCGCGACGATCTCGAGGCGCCAGCGGCCGCCATCGCCGGTCGTGACGGCCTGCCGGCGCACGCGCTCGCTCGACTTCACCAGCGCGGCGATCTCCGACACGATCAACGAGAGCAGCGGGGCCGTCTCGCCGTTGGCGAGCCGGGCCTGGGGCTGTTCGGTGTGGAGCGCGAGGAGTTCCTCGCCGGGGGCGTTGGCGAAGAGTATCTCCCCGCGCTCGTCCATGAGGAGGTGGGCCTCGTTGGCGACGCCGAGGATCTGCACCAGGATGTCGATCTGGCGGCTGGCGTTGCTGCGGTCGATGAGAGCGAGCAGCGCGCCTTCGATCAGCGGCCGCAGACACTCGATCGCCGCCAGGCTGGCGGCCGGCCGCGTCCCCGCGTCGAACAACCGGAGCAAGCCGCGGAAGTTCTCCGCTTCGAGGCGGGCCACGAGGGGCGCGCTCGGGCTTTGAGGTCCGAACTGATAGTCGGCTTCCGGCCCGTCGGGGAGGATCTGGAGGGAAAGCCGGCACCCCGATGCTCCGGTCGCCTGCAGGAGCCCGCGCAGAATCGCGACCACCGCCGGATCATCGGCGGGGGGTGGAAGCTGAGCGAGCAGGACCGGCGGCCGCCACACCAAATTGAGTCTAACCGCAAGCTTCCTATGGGGCAAACTGGCGGCGGCCTCGGGGGTTCCGGAAGCCCTGCCTGTGGTAACGTTCCCGAGCCGGCTGCCGACCGCGGGCGCACAGCCGGCGGCGGTCGGCGGAGGAGCCTGAACCGTGTACGAGCTGCCTGGGGGTCCGCCGGGTCCGGACGAGCCGGTCGACGCAGGCCGAGGGGTTTTCGCCCGCCTGGGCCGGCTCGTCGTCGGCAAGCCCAAGGACCCGACCGACCCCGACGTCTTCCACAAGCTCTCGCTGGTCGCATTCCTTGCCTGGGTCGGCCTCGGCGCGGACGGGCTCTCGTCGTCGTCGTACGGCCCCGACGAGGCGTTCCGCGCGATCCTGGGACACGAGTACCTGGCGCTCTTCCTGGCGGCGTTGACGACCCTGACGGTCGTCCTGCTCTCGTACTCCTACACGTTCGTCGTCGAGCACTTTCCCAGCGGCGGCGGCGGCTACGTGGTGGCGAGCAAGCTCCTCGGGCCGCTGCCCGGCGTCGTCTCCGGCTCCGCCCTGGTCGTGGACTACGTCCTCACGATCACCATCTCGATCGCCTCGGGGGTGGACGCGATCCTGAGCTTCGTCCCGATCGGCTGGCACCACCTCAAGATGCCGCTCGATCTCGCGATCCTGCTGCTGCTCGTCGTATTGAACCTGCGCGGGGTCAAGGAGTCGGTAAAGGTGCTGTTGCCGATCTTCCTGGTTTTCATCGCGATGCATGCGCTGTTGATCCTCTACGGCGTTGCCACCCAGCTTTCGGTGTGGCCGCAGGTGATGCAGGCCACGCACGCGGCGGCGTCGCGGGATATCGGCGTGCTCGGCTTCTGGGCCGTGTTCCTGATCTTCATGCGGTCGTACTCGCTCGGCGCCGGCACCTACACGGGCATCGAGGCCGTCTCCAACGGGCTGCAGATCCTGAAGGAGCCGCGCGTGGCGACGGCCAAACGGACGATGTTCTACATGGCGGCGTCGCTGGCACTCACCGCCGGCGGGATCCTGGTCTGTTACCTCCTCTGGCACGCGTCGCCGGAAGCGGGCCGGACGATGAACGCCGTGCTGCTCGACAGGGTCATGGGGTCGTGGGTGCTGGGGGGCTGGCGGATCGGCGCGTGGCTCGTCGTCATCACCCTGGTATCGGAGGGAGCACTCCTGTTCGTGGCCGCCCAGACGGGGTTCATCGACGGCCCGAGGGTGCTGTCGAACATGGCGATGGACTCGTGGATGCCGCACGCGTTCGCGAACCTCTCGGAGCGGCTCGTCACCAAGAACGGCATCATTCTCATGGCGGGGGCCTCGGCGAGCCTGCTGATCTACTCGAAGGGGAAGGTGTCGTTCCTCGTCGTGCTGTACGCGATCAACGTCTTCATCACGTTCAGCCTGACGCAGATCAGCATGGCGCGGATGTGGATCACCGAGCGGCACCTCCACCGCGGTTGGGCCGCCAAGGCGGTCCTCCACGCGGTGACGCTCGTCCTTTGCATTGCGATCCTCGTCATCACCACGTTCGAGAAGTTCACCGAGGGCGCCTGGCTGACGTTCGTCATCACATCCGGCCTGATCGCGGTCTGCATCCTCGTACGCCGCCACTACCTTGGCATCCAGCGCGAGATCGGCGGGCTGGACGCGATCCTCTCCGAGATTCCGACCGAACCGGTGGCGGCGCCGGCGCCTCCGGTCGACCCCGCCGCTCCGGTGGCGATCCTCATGGTGTCCGGGTATGGCGGCCTCGGCGTGCACGCCCTGTTGACGATCCAGAGGCTATTCCCCGGGTATTACAAGAACGTGGTCTTCCTCTCCGTCGGCGTCGTGGACTCCGGGCACTTCAAGGGGAGGACCGAGGTGGACTCGCTGATCGCCAGCACCGAGAGCAGCCTGCGGCGCTACGTCGACTTCGCGCACCGGCTCGGGCTCGCGGCCGAATCGCGCTACCGGGTCGGGACCGACGTCGTCCTCGATGCCGAGCAGCTCTGTCACGAGGTGCGGCGGGAGTTCCCAAAGGGGGTTGTCTTCCTGGGAAAGCTCGTGTTCGCGCAGGAGAAGTTCTACTACCGCTTCCTCCACAACGACACCGCGTTCGCGATTCAACGGAGGCTGCAGTTCTCCGGTCTGCCGACGATCGTCCTGCCGATCCGGATGGGTATTGCCAGAAGGTGAGACGGCCCGCGAGCTCGCCCGCGCCGCTCCGGCCCGCACACAACAACCTTGCCGATAAGGACATCACTGGCATATGCGGCGCTGTTGCGCGAATCATTGACAATCCCTTGTGCCGGGTTTGCTGAATGATGTATGATTGAACATGTCCGTGGGGGTGGCGATGGTTCTGCTCGCGGTGGAGTCTGAGAACGGAGCCGTGCTCAATTACCGGCTCGAGAAGAACCAGATTACGGTCGGTTCCTCGAGCAGGAACGACGTCGTCGTGCGATCCCCGGCTGTCGCGGAGCGCCACCTGGTCATGCACCGGAACGGGGATAGGTTCACATTCGTGACGGTCGATCGCCAGACCGTGGTCCTCAACGGCGAGCGGCGATCGCGGGGCGTGCTCTATCCGGGCGACCGGATCCGGCTCGGGCCGATGACGCTGGTGTTTCGCGGCTCGGAGACCGGCGGCGCCGAGGCCATCCCGAATGCGGTTCCGCCCGAGCAAGACGCGTCGTCGTCTCCGGCTCGGGACGGCGCGCCACAGTTGGCGTTCCTCTCCGACCCGGCCGGCTTCGCGACGGCGCGTTTGGAGCTCATGGCGGCGTTGGCGACGCCGCACAGCGACTGCTTCCGGAGGGTCATCGCGCTGATCCGGGACGCGCTCCCGGGTGTTGAGCTGGCAGTGCTGGCGCCGGACGGGGGCGGTGGTTTGGCGGCACTGGCTTCGGTGTGGGAGGGCGACCTGCCCCAGTTTCCCCCGGCGGGTCTCTCCGACCTGACGACCCCCGGACGGTACGCCCAGATCGGCAGCGGGGGCTCCGCGACGGTCGTCTATCCGATCTCGGCGCTCGAGGGCGAGCCGGTGGGCGCGATCGCCGCCCGGCCCGCGGGGATGCTCGGCAACGAGGGTGTCGGGCTGCTGGGCGAGACGGCCCGGCTGCTCGGCCTGCGCTGGCGCGAGATCGGCCGTGCGGACACCGTCGTGCCGGGCTCGGACGTGGACGCGCGTCAAGCGCTGGGCGCCCGGGTCCCGGGCACCTCGCAGGCGGTCCAGGTGCTGCGGGCGGGGATGGTGGCCGCTGCAGTCGGGAACGATCCAGTCCTCGTCTGTGGCGGCGAAGGGGTCGGGCGCACCGAGATGGCGCGCCTGCTTTCATCCATCGGCCCCGACCGGGGAAGGCGGGTCGTGGTCGTAGATGGGGGTGGTGCCGACGACCGCGCGGTGCGGCGGGAGCTGTTCGGACCTACCGGGGTCCCGAGCCTCGCCGACAGGGTCGAGGGCGCGGTCGATCGGGCGCGCGGTGGCGTCCTGATCCTGCGCAACGTGGACCGCCTTCCGCTGCCGCTGCAAGCCGAGCTCGCGGGCTTGATCTCGGCGCAGCAGCGTGAGCCGGCGGGCGCCGGCTCGGTGCGCTGGGTCGTCACCTGTGGCGAGGACCCGCTCGCCCTCGTGCAGCAGGGCAAGCTGGAACCGGCGTTCTTCCTGGTCTTCTCGCGCCGGATGCTGCGCGTGCCGCGCCTGGCGGAACGCCGCGAGGACCTGCCGCTGTTGATCGCCGGGATGCTCGCACGCGTCGCCCAGGACCAGCAGAAGAGCATCCGCGGGATCACGCTGGAGTGTCTCAACACGCTGCTAGCGCAGCCGTTCCCCGGCGAGATGGCGGAACTGGTCGGGGCGATCAACCGGTTCGTCACGGCGACCCCCGACGGGGAGATGGTCAGGTGCGAGGAACTTTCGGGGAGTGGCGGGGACCCCCTGGCCCGCGGGTCCCAGGCGGCCACCAGCCTCGCCGACGTGCTGGCCTCCGACAACCTCAAACAGGTCGTGCCGCGCGTCGAGCAGCTCATCATCGACCGCGTGATGCGGCAGGTGAAGGGCAATCAGTCAAAGGGTGCGCGCGCGCTCGGGATCTCCCGCGGCGCCCTGATCGCCAAGCTCAAGGAGTACGCGGTGCCCGACTACCGGTTCCTGCGCCGGAGGCAGGGCAGGGCGTAGCGCCGGGCCGGAGCCGGCGGCGTCACGGCTGCGCCGGGACCCCGGTGAGACGGCGGCTACGGTCTTTTGAAGACGAACGCCCCCGGCAGCAGGACGTCGAGCGAGGTGACCTGCCGGTCCCCGCCGGCGGACGTGGCCAGGATCACCGGCATCGCCGCAGCGAACTCCGCCAGGACCTGGCGGCATGCGCCGCATGGCGCGACCGCCGTGCCGTTGGCCACGACCGCCACCGCCGTCGGCCGCGCGCCGGCGACGACCGCCGCCGCAACCGCATTACGCTCGGCGCAGACCGTGAGGCCGAACGAGCTGTTCTCGACGTTGCACCCGGGAAAGACCCGCCCGTCCTCGGCAAGGACCGCCGCGCCGACGGGAAACTTCGAATAGGGAGCGTACGCCATCGCCTGGGCGCGGCGTGCCGCCTCGACCAACCGCTCGATGACCACCGGCGCCAGTTCCATGCCGGCACCATAGACGCCAAGCGCGGCGCACACAAGAGGTCCCGGCTCGGCGGCCTCGGATCGGCGGGAAAGCACGCGCGGCTTTCCGAGCGCTCGGGGCCGCCGGTTCGGAATCTGACCGTGTAAGATGCCGCTCCGGAGGCGGGAATGGAAGCCGGCCAGGCACGCACGCTCGAACGCCCCAGGATTTCAGCGGTCGTCACGACCTTCAATGAGGAGCACAACGTCGGCGACTGCATCGCCTCGCTGGAGTGGTGCGACGAGATCGTGGTGGTGGACTCGTACTCCACCGACCGGACGCCCGAGATCGCCCGTGGCTGCGCCAAGGTGCGCTTCTTCCAACGGCCGTACCGGGGTTCTGCCTCGCAGAAGAACTGGGCGATGGACCAGACCCGCTTCGAGTGGATTCTCATCTTCGACGCGGACGAGCGCTGCACGCCCGAGCTCCAGGCCGAGATCACGTCGCTGCTCGCCTCTGGCCCGAGTGCGGAGGCGTATGTCATCAAGCGCCGGGCATACTTCATGGACCGCGTCATCCGCTACTCGGGGTGGCAGCACGACCGGGTGGTGCGTCTCGTCAAGCGTGGCGCGGGCCGCTATCCGAACAAGCGCGTGCACGCGGACATGCAGACGAGAGGCACGGCGCCGGTGCTGAAGAGCCCGATGCTGCACTTCATGATCGAATCGTTCGACCAGTACCTGCCGCGCATCGTCAAGTACGGGTTCTGGGGCGCGGCGCAGGGATGGAAGACGAACCGGAGCGCGGGCCTCGCCGGGGTGTTCGGGCGCCCGCTCTGGCGGTTCGTGCGGATGTACTTCCTCCAGTTCGGTTTCCTCGACGGCATGGCGGGGTTGGTCTTCTGCATGCTGCAGGCGTTCGGGACCTACCTCAAATGGGCGATCTTGTGGGAGTGGTGCGCCAACGCCGCCCGCGGCCGCATGCCGAAGTTGCCCGAGTTCGACGACGACGAGTCGGTGTGGGCGTGGGGCGAGGAGCCGGACGGCGGGACGACGCCCGGGACGTGACGGCCCGCGGCCGCCCCGTCACTCGCCCGCGACGCGCCGCAGACGCGCGAGGAACGCCGCGGGGGGCTCGAAGCCGGTGAGGCGCGTCGCGGCGACTTCCTTGCCGGCGCGGAAGAAGGCGACCGTCGGCACCCCGGCCACGTCGTAGCGTTGGCGCAGCCGGTCGGTCTCGGGGTCGTTCCGGGTGAGGTCCACCTTGAACCTGGCGAACGGGGCGAGCTGCGCCGCCACTTCGGGCGAGGAGAACGTCTTCTCGTCCAGCTCCTTGCACGGCACGCACCAGGTCGCGTAGAAGTCGAGGACCACGCTCCGGACGCTCGCCATCGCCTGGTTGACGGCGCCCTCGTCGTACGCCCGCCACGTCAGGCCGGCCGCCCCCGTTGGCGTCTTGGCGGGCGCGAGGAGGATTCCGGCGACGAGCACCGCGGCGCTCGCGAGGCGCATGAAGCGATCGATCCAGGGATGCTCGTGCCCGGGGCGCGCGACGAGGAGCAGGTAGAGTCCGCCCGCCACCAGCAGCCCGGCGAAAACGGCGTCCCCGGTGACCGGCGGGAAGAACGGCCTGGCGAAGTACCCGGCGAGCGCGACGAGCAGGACCCCAAAGAGCTGCCGCACCCCGACCATCCACGCGCCAGAGTTGGGCAGCCGTTCGATGGCGCCCGTGAAGACCCCCAGCAGCAGGTAGGGGAGGCCAAGACCGAGCGAGAGGACGAAGAAGAGCGCGAAGCCGAGCAGGACGTCCTGGCGCTGGCCGACGTAGGTGAGCAGGCCGAGGACGAACGGCCCGATGCACGGCGCCGCCACGAGGCCGACGACGAGTCCCATCAACAGGGCGCCCAAGGCGCCGGAACGCCCGCCGGAGGCGCGCATCGCCCACGACGGCACGCGCAACTCCCATAGGCCGAACATCGAGGCGGCGAGCGCCAGCAGGACGGCCACGATGAGGCCGACCACCCACGGCGACTGCAGCGCGGAGCCGAACAGCCGTCCGGAGAGCGCGGCCAGCACCCCGAGCGCCGAATACGTCACGCTCATCCCGAGGACGTAGACGGTCGCCAGGAGCCAGGTCCGCGACCGCTTCCCGCTGTCCTGGGCGGTGAAGAACCCGATGGTGATCGGGATCAGGGGGTATACGCACGGCGTCAGGTTGAGCGCCAACCCGGCGAGGAACACGATGGCGAGCTGGAGGAGGAGGCCGTGGGAGGCGAACCCGGAGGGGGGGCCGCCGGGTGCCGGTTGGGAGAGGGCCGGCACCGAGCCGGTGGTCGCCGCCGTTGGCGGAGCGCCGGCCGGAGCCGGGCTCGCGAGGGCGAGCGCGACCACGAACGGCGCTTCCGCCGGCGCCACGCAGACCTGGTTGTTGCACGCCTGCGCCTCGACGGCGCCGCGCAGTTCGGCGGCGGGTGCGGTGCCTTCGCCGGCCGCGACCGCCACCGTGATCGCCACGCGGCCCTCGAACACCGCGAGCTTGTCCTCGCTGAACGAAAGCTTGACCAGCTGGGCGGGCGGGTAGGTTGGCGCCCCGGCGGTCCATCCGGGGGGGAGGTCGAGGCGGAGCTTCGTCGGGATCAGGTAGGGGTCGAGGGGGGCGTTCGAGTTGACGTGCCAGCCCGGCTGGACGGTCAGGAGAACCGTGAGGACCCCGCTGCCGCCCTGTCGCGGCGGCGCTGACTGCCAGGCCGCCGCCGCTGAGAACACAGGTTCCGCCGCGGCCGCCGGCCAGGCTGCACACACGATCAAGACACCCGCGAGGAGAAGTGACCGCCGCACGCGACCTCCAGCTCCGGCTGCGAGCCGGGGCAGGTACTTTATCACCGCTCCCCAGCGCCGGCGTCCCCGAACGGTACTTGACCGGCGCCGTTGGATGGACGAACATGACGAACGAAGGGGAGCGTAATGGAATCGAAACGTTTCATTAGTACACTTCACTGCCTTGCGGGCGTTGGATTTGCTCTGGTCCTGAGCGCGCCGACGCTGGCAGCGGATGACTCGGCGTGCCTGGAGTGCCACGGTTCCCGCCAGCAGGTCACCGATGCGGCCTCGGCGATGGACCTCAAGCTCACCCCGGACCGGATCGGGAAGCTCGTGGTGCAACCGGCCCAGACCGGGACCGTGCACGATGGCATCGGTTGCACCGATTGCCATCCGAAGGCAACCGAGGTCCCGCACCCGGCCGGGATGCTGCAGGACAACCCTTGCGCCACCTGCCATGACGACGCCCTCAAGCAGCTCAACAAGAGCTCCCACCGCGACCCGGCGGGCGGCAGCCAGTTGCGGGCCGAGTGCTGGGCCTGCCACGGCGCCCACAACGTGCGGTCCGTCAAGGACCCGCAATCGGCGGTGGCGCCGATCAACGTCATCGGCCGCTGCCTTGCCTGCCACAACAAGAGGGCGTACCTGGTGGGCGTCCACGGCCAGGCGGTCCAACTGGCGGGGCTCGACGTCGCGGCGACGTGCGTCTCGTGCCACGGCGCCCACGACATCCTTGCGCCCTCCGAGGCTGGGTCGCGGGTCGCTCGGCGCAACATCTCGTTCACCTGCGGCAAGTGCCACGGGCGAGTGGCGGAGATTTACCGCAAGAGTGTGCATGGGGCCGCCCTCATGGCCGACGACAACCCGGACGTCCCGACGTGCGTGGACTGCCACGAGGCGCACGGGACCCCCGACCCGACGACCCCACGCTTCCGCCTCGCCTCGCCGCAGATCTGCGGGCGTTGCCACAACGACCGCACGATGATGGCCAAGTACGGTCTCTCCACGAACGTCTACAAGACCTACGTGGCGGACTTCCACGGCACCACCGCCGAGCTCTTCCGGGCGACCTCGCCGGACCAGCCGCTCAACCAGGCGGTCTGTTACGACTGCCACGGGTACCACGACGTCGAGTCGGTGCGCAAGGTCGGTCAGGCGCAGATCGACAAGCGCCTGCTCGTGCGCTGCCAGGTGTGCCACAAGGGCGCGACCGCGAGCTTCCTGAGCGCCTGGACCGGGCACTACATCCCGTCGCCGACCAAGTACGCCCCGATCTACTGGGTGAGGGTGTTCTACCGCCTCGTCATCCCGGGCACGATCGGCTTCTTCCTCCTCTACATCGCGGTCGACGTATGGGGCCGCCGCCGGAATCGGAGGTCCTCGTGAACGCTCAGGTTGAGAAGGTCGGGCGGTTCACGACCCGTCACATCGCGAACCACTGGCTGATGCTAGCCACGTTCCTCGGCCTGGTGATCACCGGCATGCCGCAGAAATACGCGGCCGCCATGTGGGCCAAGGGGATCGTGCTGATCATCGGCGGGGTGGAGCGGATGCGCTTCATCCATCACATGTTGGGCACGATCATGGCGCTGCAGCTCCTCTGGCACGTCGTCGAGGAGGTGTGGCTGCACCTCGTCCGGCGGCGGGCGATGCCGATGGTGCCGTGGGTCAGCGACGTCAAGGACTTCGTGCAGCAGGTCAAGTACAACCTGGGGATGGCGAAGCAGCCGCCCCGCATGGACCGGTACACCTTCGCCGAGAAGCTCGAGTACCTGGCGCTGGTCTGGGGCACGGCAGTGATGGTGCTGACCGGTCTGGTGTTGCTCTACCCGGTGCGGTGGTCGTCGTTGTTCCCGGGCGAGTGGATCCTGGCGGCGAAGGCCGCCCACGGCGGCGAGGCGGTGCTGGCGTTCCTGTCGATCCTGACGTGGCATGTCTACTTCGTCCACGTGCGCCACTGGAACACGGCGATCTTCACGGGCAAGCTGGACGAGGAGGCGTACGCCGAGGAGCACCCCCTCGAACTGGCGCGCATCCGGCGCTCCGAACCCCCGCCGCCGGCGCCGCGTCAGCGCTGGAGGGTCGTGCTGTTCGCGGTGGTGACCGTCGTCCTCGTCGCGGGCGTGGTGGCGCTCATGGTCTGGCTGCGCGGCACGGGGGCCGGACTGGGGGCGTTCAAGGCGGCGCGCTTCTCGTGAGCGCTCGGGGACCGTTCCCGTCTCGTGTCAGAGTTGCGTCAGGAGCCAATGCGGCCTATCATCGCGTTCAGCCCGTCAAGCGGGGCGAAGGGAGGGATCGATGAAGGGATCTTTCGTTTCGGTGGCAATAGGGGTGGCTATCCTTGGGCTGGGGGCCCTGGCGGCCAGTGCGGCCCCGACCTACGTCGGCGCCGAAAAGTGCAAGATGTGTCACAAGTTGCAGTACGACTCTTGGGCCCAGACAAAGCATGCCAAGGCGACCGCGGACGCCAAGGCGGCGACGGACCGGAAATTTGACGCAGCGTGCCTCACCTGCCATGCCACGGACAAGAGCGAAGCGATGGCGGGCGTGCAGTGCGAGGCGTGCCACGGCGCCGGCTCCGACTACAAGACCCTGTCCGTGATGAAGGACCTGGCAAAGGCCAAGGCCGCCGGTCTCGTGATGCCGACTCAGGAGACCTGTAACGGTTGCCACGACGGCAAGGACCACCACAAGCACAAGGAATTCACGAAGGACGTCCACGCCCACAAGGTCGCCGCCAAGTAACCCCAACTCTGCCGACGTTCAACGGGCGGCCTTCGCGGCCGCCCGTTTCATATTCAAGGACAGTGAAGAGTGAAGAGGTGAAAGACGGAAGACGGAAGAGGAGAGAAGGAAGGAAGACGAGCCTTGTCTTTCTTCCTTCTGCCCTTTCCCTTCCTTCAATTTTTCACTCTAAACTCTTCACTGTTCACTTGTTCTTACCACTCCACCTCCACCTTGATCGGCCCGCCGGAGAAGCGGGACACCAGCACGTGGCGGTTGCGCCTGCCGAAGAGGTAGAGGTCGCGTGTGATCCGGACGTCCTCGGTGCAGTACTTCTCGATGAGGTCGAGCCGCCCCTCCTTCCACCACGCGAGCGCCTGCAGGCCGTCGGCGCTCTTGGCGGCGCCGAGCGTGGCCTGCGCCACCGAGTCGAGCTTGGGGCGGAAGCCGAGGCGGTCGTGCAGCTGGAACATGATGTCGAGGGTGGGGACGGTGTCGAACGGGATGTCGCGGTACCCCTTGAGGACTTCGTAGTCGAAGCCGAGAAGGTTGAAACCCACGACGAGTTCCGCCGCGCGCAGGTCGTCGATCAGCTGGCCCGCCTCGGATTCGCCGTAGCTGCGGAAGCGGTCGTCCTTGAAGGAGTACACCACGCCGATCGACATCCCGAGTTCCCGCATCCCGGAGCGGCCGCCGACGTCCTGAAACGAGCGCTGCGTCTCGAGATCGAAGACCAGGATGTTGCGGCCGGCGGGCGCCTGGCGCGCCGAGTCGTCCTCGAAAAGGCTGAGCTGGCCGCTCCACTCCTCGCGTTCGGTGTGTCGCACGCCGTCGTCCTCCCCGGGGCGGTCAGTGTACCATGCGGATCGCAATGAGGCCCGACCCTTTCTCGGCGGACGTGGCTGGGCGTTCGGTGCCGGCGGGGGAAGGCGCGTGACCCCGGAACGGCGCAAGATCGCCGCGGCGTCGGTGGCGACCTGCACGGCCCTCGCACTGACGGCCGCCAAGACCGCGGTCGCCGTCACGACGGGGTCCCTGGCGGTAATGGCGGCTGCGGTCGACTCGTTGATGGACGTCGCCTGCTCCGGGCTCAACGCCTACTTCTTGGGCATCGCGGCCGACCCCCCGGATGCGGAGCACGCGTACGGCCACGGCAAGGCCGAGGCGCTGTCGGGTGTGATTCAAGCGGTGATCATCGCGGTGGGCGGTCTCTGGCTGGTGGGCCGCGGCATCTGGCGTCTGGCCAAGCCCGAGCGCATCAGCAGTCCCGAAGCCGGCATCGCGGTCGCCGCCGTGGCGCTCCTGGTTTCGCTGGTGCTCGTCACCTACCTGCGGCACGAGGCCCGGGCGACGCGCTCGCTCGCGCTGCGGGCGGACGCGTTCCACTACGTCACGGACATTCTCACCAACGTGGTGGCCGGGGCTGCCCTCGTCCTCTACCGGGTGGTCGGGTGGCGCTGGCTGGACCCTGTCGCCTCGATCGTGATCGCGGTCTACATCGTCGTCAGCGCGGTGAGGATCCTGCGCGACGCAGGTGACGAGTTGCTCGACCGCGGCCTGCCGCGCGAGGCCGAGGACGAGGTCAACGCCTTGCTGCAGGGGTTCGCGCCGGAGATCCGCGGCTACCGGGCGTTCCGGTCCCGCCGGGCGGGGGGCACGACGTTCCTCGAGTTCCGACTCCTGGTGGACAGGGGAGTGTCGTTCGAGCGCTCGCACGAGATCACCGAGGGGGCGATCCGCCGCATCCGCGAGCGCCACGGCCCGCACACCGAGGTCATGATCGACACCGATCCAGTGTGAAGCAGGGCACGCAGGAACCGGGGACCGGGATCCGGGCACAACAAAGTCGTGGTCCGTGGTCCGTGATCAGAGGACTACATCCCGTACAAGCCGTCGTCGTGGGTGGGGGCGGCGCCGCCGCCCTCGCCCTCGGCGCCGGTCTCGGCTTCGAGCTGGGGGCCGAGTTCTTCCTCGAGCGCGTCGGGGTCCTCTCCGGCTTCGAGGCGGCGGAACATCTCGTCCATCGTCGGGGTCATCGGCTCGCCGGAGGCCTCGGCCATCCGGCGCATCATCCGCGCCATGACGCGCGGATTCTCGGCGTCCTTCTCGTCGAGGCCGTCCGCCATCCGCATGACCTCGCTCTCCATGCGCGAGAGCGCCGCCTCGTCGGGTTGGCTTCCCCGGGGTGTCTCGGGCTTCTCCTTGGCTCTGCCGGCGACCGCGAACGCCGAGGGGACGCGGGTGAGGCCGGGGGCGCCGCACTTCGGGCAGACCGGCTGCCGCGCGGCCGACGGCGCCAGCGACAGGAAGCTGTAGATCCGGTTGCAGGCAGGGCAAAGGTACTCGAAGATCGGCACGTTGCACCTCACGACTCGTCCAGAGCAGCGCCATTCTAGCCGAACGCCTGATCCGATGTTGGAGCGGTAGAATGCCGAACCATGGGGTCCAAACCGATCGTCCGCCTGGTGGCGGCGTTTCCGCACCCGCTCGACACAGCGGTGGCGGCGGCCCGCACCTGCACCTCGTCCGCCGGGCCGATCGTGCCGGAGGCGGTCGCCGCGGGGGCGGCCGCGGTGGGCGAGGCGGGGGACACGGCGCGCGAGCGGCGCGACGCGCTGGCTCGCTCGCTATACGCCGCCGGCCATCACACGACGTTCCAGCACGCCCACTTCCTGTTCGTGCTGGAGCGGGTGAGCCGCCAGTTCGTGTGGTCGTTCCTGCACGCGCACCCGTTCGCGAACTCGGAGCAGGTGTCGCAACGCTACGTGAAGGTGTCCCCGGACGCCGTTTTCATCCCCGAGATGGGCGGCCCGGAAGCGGCCGCGTTCGCCGCGACGGTCGCGGCGCAGCACGAGGCGTACCGGCGGCTGGTCGAGCTGCTGTCACCGGTCGCCGAGGCGGAACTGCTCGCGCGCTTCCCCAACTGGCGCCGCCACCCGAAGCGGCTGGCCCGGCAGACCGAGCGCAAGGCGCAGGAGGTCGCGCGGGCGGTGCTCCCGGTGGCGACGCACACCTCGTTGCTGCACACCGTCTCGTGCCTGACGCTGTTCCGCTACCGGCGGCTCTGCAACCAGCTCGATGTCCCGTCCGAGACCCGCCTCGTAGTTGACGCGATGGTCGCGGCCGCGCTGGCCCGCGACCCCGACCTTGCCGGTGTGCTCGAGGACCCGATCCCGCTCGAGGCGACGCCCGAGTACGCACTGTTCGCCGAGTTCCACGGCGGGGCGGCGCAGCCGGCCGCGTTCAGAGAGGAGTTCGACCGCGACCTCGGCGGCCTGACCTCGAAGCTCCTCGGCGGCGGTCGCGACAACGTCGAGACCGTGGCGCGGGCGGTGCGCGCGGTGCTCGGGCTGCCAGCCTCCCGTCTCGCTTCCGAGGAGGCGGTCCGGCTCGCCCTCGATCCCGGCGTGAACCGCCTGCTCGGCGAGGACCTGAACCTCTCGACGCTCTCCAAGCTCGGGCGCTGCCTCCATCACGCGCACTACACGTTCGCCAAGAAGCTGTCGCACGCCGCCGACTCGCAGGACCAGCGCCATCGGATGACGCCCGCGGCGCGGCCGCTGCTGGCGGCGGTTGTTGACGACGAACCCGACGTCGTGGTGCCGCGCCTCGTGACCCATGCGGGCGGCGAGGCACAAACGGTGTTTGACGCGGCCGTGGCGCGCGCCTGGCAAGGGGCGGCGGCGGTGCGGCGCCTCGGCGGGAGCGGGGAGGCGGCGGGTTACCTGCTGCCCAACGCCCTGGCGATCCGCATGGTCGAGTCGTCCGACCTCCTGAACCTGCACCACAAACACCGGATGCGCCTCTGCTACAACGCGCAGGAGGAGATCTGGCAGGCGTGCCTCGACGAGGCGCTGCAGATCCGCCAGGCGGAGCCGGCGATCGGGCGCTGGCTGCTGCCGCCGTGCGCGGTGCGCCAGCGGGCGGGGCGCAAGCCGTTCTGCCCCGAGGGTGACCGCTTCTGCGGCATCCCGGTGTGGCGGCTCGATCCGCGTGACTACCGCCGCATCATTTGACCAGGCCAGGCGAACGACCGCGCGCCCGGCGGTCGCGCCCCACATTCGCGCAACGGTCTCGCGTGCTAGCATCCGGACTCGTGAGCACAGCTGCGAAAACAACTGAGCGGGGCCTGCTGGTCCTCGCTGACGGAGCGCAGGCCGCGTTCGCGGCAGGCGCGGTGGCCGAACTGGCGCGCGCCGGGGTGAGGTGGCGGTGCGGCGCCGGGGCCGGTCTTGGCGCCCACGTCGCGCTGCTGGCGCTCCTCGGTGAGGCGGCGGAGGCCGAGCGCCGCTGGCGGCGGCAGGCCGAGCTCGGGTGTCCGCTGTTTCGGTCGCGCCTCGCCGCGGTCCGCGAACGCCTCGGAGAGGCACAGGGTGTCGCGGTGACCCTCGATGCATGGACCTTCGCCGGTTGGCTCGACGACGCTTCGCTGGCGGAGCACCTCGCGCCGGAGATGGCGGGGGTGCCCGAAAGGCTGAGAGGTTCAGGCGCAACCCTGGCGGTGGCCGTCGAGGATCTCGGCGCCGGCCGCTCGGCATGGGTCGAGCTGGCCGGTGTCGATGCGTCCGAGGCCGGTGAGGTCGTGCACGCGGCGGCGGCGTTCCCGGGCGGATGGGGCCCGCGGGCGGTGGCCGGCGGGCTTCGTCACAAGAGAGAGCCAGTTGCAGAAGATAAAATGGTGGGGCTGAGGCCTCACGAGCCAAAACGTGCCAAGAAGGCGAAGAAGGCGACTGTAAGCGCAAAGGCTTGGGCTACGCAGAGAAAAGGGACTGACCCTCGGACTTGTCTGAAGA